>Ga0172380_10000995_pt1 | contig 50675 bp, 82 predicted proteins | sample Leawe162metaG_FD_119747 | JGI IMG/M metagenome (GOLD analysis project Ga0172380, IMG submission 119747) | Leachate microbial communities from a municipal landfill in Southern Ontario, Canada - Leachate well 162 metaG | ecosystem: Engineered > Solid waste > Landfill > Unclassified | place... | reverse complement strand
GTTCCCAAAGGGCGGATGTGTCATTTTTGACACACCCCCCCCTACCCACGGTCCGTGATGTTGCGCTGCATCATCACGTTTTTGGGTCATTTCGTGATGCCGCGATGCACCATCGCGGTTTCGTGACCGCTTTCGGGGCCTTGACGGGGCCAGTCAAACCTCGTGAGGCCATCCGTCAGCACCGACGACACGCAGCCGCCGCCCCTTTGCCGCGGCGCTGGTCACCTGCTCGTGGCACGGCGTGCACAACCCGCGTAGATTATTCCTATCGAGCCGAAGGGGATCGTCGAGACCTTCGAACGGCTTGATGTGGTCCACTTCCTGGGTCGCTGCCACGCGGCCCATCATGGTGCAGATGCGGCAGAGAGGCTCTTCGCGCACCACCTGTGCCCTGAGCCGCTGATAGTCGGCGCCGTAACCCCGCTGCTGCCTGGTGGCGGTGTGAGTCCAGCGAGCCATCAGTCCTCGACGTGCGGCGCAACGCATGACAGCGTCATCCCGCTATCAACCACCATGAGGCGGACGGCCGGAAAGACCCTGTTCCATTCGTCCTGTATCCGGGCTACCTGAACCGCCGACAGCGCGGCCTTGGTGGTAAGAAAGAACACCTCATCCGGCCTTGGCTCAATGCGGAAGATCTCGCCGGCAAGGGTGACGTGCATGTGCTGGGCGTCGGCCATCACGCCTCGACCTTCTCCACCTGCCTGGCCGTCAGCCGCACAGGGGTGGGCCTACCGAACATAGTTAGCCCGAGGTGAAGTGAGGTATGGTCAGCGCTGGTGCACGGCCCGACATGCCCAGCGAGTGGACCATCGGTGATGCGGTAAACCACGCCGATCTCTACCAGATCCTGCACCTGCTTCTCACTCATGGCCCGGTCCTGGGCGGCGCAGAACAGGGCGGTCATGTGAGCCTCAGGAACAGCGCGAGGGCGCTCAGGGTCAGAGCCGAACAGCAGGCGCACATCCCGGTCCTGAGCCACCATCCGCCACCGCTGATCAGCGACGTCGAGGCAGACGAACAGATATGTCGGGAAGGCGATGACCTCTCGGTGGCGGGTTTCCTCATGCCAGCGGCCGAACCGATACCGACGCTTGGTGAATGATACCGTGGCGAGAGGGAGGAACGTGCCGAAGCCGATGGCTTCCAGGCGGTCAGCGGCCTTGCGCTCGAAGCGTGGGCGGATGCTGGCGACGTACCAGCGATGGCTGGCTGCGCTCATGCTTCGCACCTCAGAGGGTGGAAGAGAGACCACCACCGGAGGTTCCGCGCCGGCAAGCATTGCCCGATCACGGGCCACACTGTCAAGCGCTTGTGTGTTGGTCGATGGACGGACGCCACAGGTTGCGCTCATGGCTTTGGCTTCATGGCTGCGATGGCGAAGGCTGCGGTGATCGAGCCCGCAATTCGCTCCCGAGACTCCAGCGCCGTGCAGCGAGGCGGCATGGAAACCCGGAGCGCGACCCAGGCAGCCTGACCCTTGGCAGCCTCCCACCCAGCACGCCATGCCTCGGCTTCCCCTGTCGTCATCGACCCCCACAGGTCGTCTACCCATCGCCTCGCCTGTGCTGCCTCAGACCCACCGCCAGCGGCTTTTTCGTCCTGCCCGGTGTCATGCACGGCGCTCTCCTGTCTGTTGGTCATGGCGTGAAGCCTGGGCTGTTGCGTAGGCGGTCAGCGATGGACCTGGCAGTGGTGATGAACGCGTTCAGGTAAGCGCGGTCATCGTCGCCCAGGCCCTCGTGGGACAGGCTGCGCTCATGGGCAGCGGCAAGAGCCTGCATGGCCTCCACGGCGCGCTGGAGGGCGTGGGTACGACCGACTTCGGTGGGGGTGAGGTCAGCTGCCATCAGCGATACCCCGGCAGGCCGCGGATGAGGCCGGCTAGTTCGCGAAGGGTGGCGATGTAGGTGTCGAGATATTCTAGCTCGCCTGGTGTCAGCGCGCCGACAGCATGGCCGGCCTCGATCTTGGCGAGGCGATGCCGGATGCCGTCATCGGCCTTCGCGGCCAGATCCCATAAAGCGTGCCGGCGTCCGGTCTCGGCAGGGGTGCGGTGGCCTGTATCGGTATGCATCAGCTGTACCCGCTCAGCACGGGATGGGTACAGATGGGTACAGCGCAAGCCCAGGTGTTTCCTGGGTTGTACCCTTGTACCTTTCTGTACCCAAGAAATAGAGATATATAGGAGACAACATCAGCCATACGTGTGTGTACGCGGAGGTACAGCGGGTACAGCCGGTACAACCGTTCTGCGGCCTTGGTTTTTCTGTACCCACGCCATTTTTTGGCGGGTACAGATGGGTACATGTGGCGGTTAACCGCCATTTTCTCCCCCCATCAAAAACGCTATGGGGATCGAAAGGCACTTGTCCCGATATGCAGGGGTGAACCTGCACTGCACGTTTCGCTTCGCGCCAGGGACGCGAGCCAGGGTAGCGTACCACCCTGCGCCCCATGGTGTATTGCGAAATCTTTGGGCGGCTGCATCTGACCTTGCCCCAATGAGCAGGGCATCATCTATCACCCTCATGCCCATTCGGCGTAACGCTTGGTCGGCATCGCGGTAGGACATTGGGCTGTCGTCAGACAGGTCGTAGCAGGTCGCCACCAACTCAGAGAGCGTGATCACCTGCATCCGTCCGTGGTCCGTGATGCGCTGCGCCTCCGACTGCATAAGATGTGCAACCGCCCGCTCGTACTCAGGCGCGACCTTTGCCTCGGCCGCCGCAGCCTTCAGCCAGTCCCGCGCCTCGATATAGACCTGCGCTGCCTCTGGCGTCAGTTGGGTGGCATCCACCAGGGACATCTGGCAGGCGATCAGTGTCCCTAGGGTGTCCCCTGCCCTTCGCCCGGCACCTGTGCGCGCTATGGCATCGGCCAGCATGTCGGCGTTGGCGCGTATGGTCGGGACCATAGCAAGGGCGCGCCCTAGAAGCCGTCCGGCGACGCCTGGGATCATCGCCTCAAGATGGGCTACCTTCAGCGCGTCGAACTGGTCCGGATCGCCGGATATCATGTTCAAGGTGGCGAAGCGGGATTCGTCTGCCGCCTGTGTCAAGCCGGCATTGATCGAAGCGAACAGGAACGACGCTCGGATCGTGTAACGCCTGCTCCCGCCATCCTTGGTGCCCTTCACTACCGCGCCGCCATCCTCGGACGATGCCTGCCGGGCCAGGTCAATCGCCTGCTGCATGCGGGACCGGTCCATGTCGGACTGCGTCTCGGCCTCATCGAACACCACGGGCCGGGCATCGGTGCCGAGTTCGCCGCGGATGCCTGCCTCTGTCGTCTTGCCCTGCATGACCACGGCGATCGGGCCGAGCAGCGGCCGGACGATGTTCTCCATGATCCAAGACTTGCCCGATCCTCCCTCGGCCAAGATCCATAGATGCGGGCGCCAGGCGAGCGCGCCGCCGATCAAGGCTGACACGATCCAGCCGGCGAGCAGACGGCCGTCACGTACCGGCTCGGCCCAGGCGGCTGCTTCGCACATGGCCAGAATGCGGCGACACTCGGCATCGGACAGGGGCTCGCCAATCGAGACGTCCAGCGGTCGCGCCTGCTCGTAGATGAACGGCGATTGGTGCTTGGTCAGGTCCGTCTCGACGCCATCGACAAGCAGCCGATCGCCGAGGTGCATGACGCGCCTGCCATTGTCGAGCCAAACCCCACGACCGCGCATCGCATCGGGGTTGAACACGCCGACCCGGTAGCACGACCGCATGATGGCGTCGGCGGCCGACCGAGCGTTGAACGATTCCCGGCCAGGAAACGCACCTTCAAGCCAACGCAGGCTGGCGAGCTTCAGCAACTCGCCGTGGCTGGACAGGTCGCGAGCATTGAGCGTCAGCACCTGTCGGCCCTCGGTGGTGTAGAGGAAGAACTTGCCGCGGTCGTGGCCCAGGCACTGAAACGGCCAGTCCGCCGGCGCTGGCGGCTCGACAGGTTGCAGTTGTTCCTTGGCCGCCTGGAACATGCTGGCATAATCGTCCGGCATCACGCTGCGGCCCCTCTGAGTCGGGCATGGATCTCGGCCCAGGCTTGCGCTGTCGTCACAGGCGCAACCTGGGGAACGCGATCAAGGCCGATTACACGCGAAATCCTGGCCGCGGCCTGGCCGAAGCGCAGGGACCAGCGCAGAACGCCCAGCGAGACGAGGTCATCGCCGCGCTGGGCGCCGTCCGCAGTGCGCCACTCCCCCTGATAGCTGCACACGGCGAACAGGGTTCGGTCGCTGGCCGATAGGATGTGGACCCCGGCATCCCGCATGTTCCGGTTCACCACCGCGAAGGATTGGCGGTGCGGATTGTCGCCGGCCGCGAGCAGGTATGGCGGCGTCCACCATGCGATGGTGCCGCGCGCGATGGTGCCGTGATGCGCTGTGAAGCCGAGGTCAGCGAAGACGCGCATCAGCGCGCCGGGCTCGGCCAGGGCCTCATAGGTGACGGCACGCCAGTCGGGCTTGCGGGTCATGTGGGCAGGCCCAAGATTTCGCGCGCCTCGGTTGGGCAGCGCGCGATGCCGGCATAGCCGCCGGCGCCTTGGACGAAGTCCAGCCATGTGAGTTGGTCTGGCCTGGGCTTTCCTCTGGAGGTCTTGACCTCGACGGAGGCGAACACACCGATCAAGCGTCCGACCATGTCGGGTGTGATAGTGATGGAGCGCACGCCGATGAGGTCACCGCTGCCAGGGTGAAGCCCGAAACGGACCGGTTGGCCCCGGGCGTCGCGCAGAAGGCCGACGTTGTTGCGGAACAGGCGCACCAATGGCTCGCGGCCGAGGGCGAGACGGATTTCCTGCAAGATGGCGGTTTCGCTCATGCGGCCACCCCTTGCCGGGCGCGCATGACGTGCTTCACCCACCCTGATTTATAGCCTCTGACCTTCGCAATCGCTTTCAGGTCTTCATCGCGCGCCTCGCGCAGCACCTGCGACAGGGGGCGATGCTTGCCCCAACGCTCGGCGATCAGGTCCGTCACGTCCGCAAGGTCACCCTCTACGTGCTCGATCTCACGCGACTTCACCTCGTAAACGAAGCCGCACTCGGGGCACTCAGGCGTCGGGCTGTGAACGGCGAAGCATTCCGGGCATTGCCTTGTCGGCGGGATCGCTTCCCGCTCTTTTTTCTTCCGTCCTTCGAGCGACCATTGCCGCGGAATCTCCGGCGGCCCATGCCGCAGAGTGTTTCCGGCATGATCAAGCACGGTCAGATGCGTCTTGCCCGGCGCTGGACGAAGGCCACGGCCAACCTGCTGAAGATATAGCCCGAGCGACTTGGTTGGGCGCATGAGGATGACGGCGCCAACGGCCGGCACATCAAGGCCTTCAGAGATCAGGTCGCAACTGCACAGCACCTGCACGGCGCCAGTGGCGAGGCCAGCAATGGCGGCATCACGCTGCGGCCCTGGCGTGCTGCCAGACGCAGCCTGCGCGCGCCAGCCGGCGGTGCGGAACGCCTCTGCCATCGCCTCGGCATGCGCAACTGACGGGGAGAACAAGATAGCAGGCTGCCCCGGCGTGTGCTTGGCGTAGTGCTTGACGGCATCGCCGACCAACTGAGCCTTTCCCATCGCATCGGCCAACGCGCCGGCTTCGAAATCACCACCACGCGTGCGAATACCGGACAGGTCGGGCGCCTCTGCCGGCGCGAAGATGCGGGTTGGCGTCAGGAAGCCGCCGCCGACTAGGTCTCCAACGGTGGGACCGACTACCATAGCATCAAAGATGCCGCCGGCAACGATGCCCAGGCCTTTGCCGTCGAGCCGCTCCGGGGTTGCCGTGACGCCGAGGATGCGCGCGGCTGGATAGGCGTTGACGACGTCACGCCACTGACCTGCAACTGCGTGATGCGCTTCATCCACCACGATCAGGTCAGGCGCGGAGTAGCGCGGATCTTGGAGCCGACGCCCAAGCGTCTGCACGGATGCGACCTGCACGAGGTCGCGCGTCGGTGTGTGTCCCGGCGCAATGATGCCGTGCGGTAGGTTGGCGTCGTAGAGCTTGTGCGAGGCCTGGCGGATGAGTTCCTTGCGATGCGCGAGGATCAGGACGCGCTTGCCCCTGGCCGCCGTCTGCTGAGAGACGTAGCCGAACATGACGGTGTTATGGGTTACTGTGAAATCGCCGAGCAGGAACAGTCGGTCGGGCCCGGCGATCTCGAAGCCGTAGTAGTCGCCTTCGCCCACGCTCTCCACGGATATTCCCGTCAGCAGCGGATCTTTCTTCTGGCGGCGCGCGGTCGCCTGCTTGCGCGGCAAGCGGCAGGGGATGGTTTCAACCGGACCATTGATGTGGCAGCGCCAGTACTCCCCGACTGCACCGTTGTTGCCGCAGGTTTTCTGCGTAGACGCCTTGTAGGCAGAAAACCCAAGGGATCGTGTCAGGAAAAGAAGGTCGTCCATCAGGCGCTCGCTCTTAAGCACCACGTCGTATCCCTTTCCATACCAGGAGCCGTCGGCGTCTAGGAAGCCCGCCAGAAGTTCAAGCCGATCAGCGCGCGAGGCGATCAGGTAGCAATGCGGGACGTGCTTGTTGTGCAACAAGTCGAGGCGATGCAACGCCAGGGTAACGGGATTGGTGCGGTGGCCTCGCCCCGGACCGCGCTCGCCTGTGGTGGGAAAGAGCACGACAGACCCAGGGCTGTTCGGCTGCTCCCGAACTGCGAGCCCGAAGGCCTCAGCGCAGGCGAACACCGCCTCCCTGATCTCTGGATCTCCCGTGGTGATGCCAGGGCCTTTGCTGTCACCGTCCCCCAGCCATACCCCGAGGAAGTAGGGGTCGAGGGGTAGCGGCTCGGGGCGCGCCTGGAAGTCCACCGCCGTCCGCCAGCCTTTCGCACAATGGCGGAAGGTCTTGGTGCGGGTCAGGTATTCATCAACCGTGATGTTGACGACGGTGCCGTCCGGGATGCCGCAGGAATTGAGCGAACCGCCAGTCATGCTAAGCGACAGGATGTGCGACCGGTTCACTGTGTAGGGGTCGCCCTTGCTGGGCGTCACCCGAAACATCTCTTCCTGTCCGCGAGCCAGGGAAGCAACCCGGCGCGGTGTGCTGTCCGGGCCCATCAGTAAGTCGCCGACCTGTACATCCTCAACGGAAAGGATGGTGCCATCGAACATCAGAACCGGGGTGCCGCGGGCAAGGCATTTTCCTGCGCCGGTCGGGGCCACCAACAGCGGTGCGCGATGGCCCGCGCGAAACGCCTCACGTACACCTTCGATGGCCGTTTCTTGATAGGGACGCAGGGCTACCGTCACGAGACCGGCATCCCATTCACCAAGCCCGGCATCTCCACGGTCCACACGGAACTTCCCGAGTTGACATAGGACCGGACAACGCAGCGCGGCACGCACTGGACGTCATGCCCGACAGCGGCCCATGCGGCGCGAATACGGCTGGCTAGAGCCCTGGCGCCATCCTCCGACAGGTAGTCCTCGCCAGCGGGCCCGCCGGCACTGACGAACGGTGGATGCTTCATGCTGCACGCTCCCTGTGTGATATCGCCTGCGCGTGGTGGGCCGCGCAGTACGGCCCGCAGCCGTCGCGCGGCGCGTCGCAATAGACGTGCGTCGCGCGCTCGGTGCTGCCCCACATCGGCCATTTGCACCCGCCACGCTCGCGTTCGGACACCACGACGCGCGGCACGATCGGTGGCGGCGCGGCGAACACGGGCTTCTCGGCGCGCACGGTTCGAGCCAGCGCCTCGGCCGATCGCATGGACGGTCGCTGCGGCGCCGGGCTGCCCTTGCGGGCGTACTCACGAACGACCTTCCCGGCCTTCCGTGTGTATTCGCGCACGATCGGGCTGGGTCTGGCCGGGAGCTTCAGCCGGCGTGCGCGGCCTACGACAGCGTTCTTCGTTCGCCCCATCATGTCACCGATGGTGATCGTCGAATGCCCGGCTGCCCATAGCTCGGTCAGGCGCGCGTCGTCGGTGAGCGGCCAGGTGTTGCGGCGGTCGGTCATGGATTGCTGATCAGCCATGCCAGCCCTCACCAAAGATGTAGCGGCCTCTCCCGAAGCAGATCACCCACCGACCAACCGCCAGGTGGAGCCAGCAGCCAAAATACGCATCCGGGCCGCCAACGCTGGGCCACTCCCACCCAGCGAGGCGCAGCACACTGACGGGCAGCAACTTGGCCTGAAGGCCAGGCCATTCCATAATCCGGAGCGGCGTGAATTCGGTCATCAGAGCAGGGCCTCCCCCAAAAATGCCGCCGAGCCTTGCGAGCCCGGCGGCGAGTTGGGCGCTGACGAAACGCCGCGGGAGATCACCGTCCTGCCGGTTGACTGGGCCGGCGCCAGATCGGCCTCGGATGAGGCGATGGTGGTGGGGGCGGTCACTTCTTGCCCCCGTCATATTCGGCTAGAGCCAGGTCACCCATCTTGAGTGCGGCATTCCACAAGCGCGCGTTGTCCGCGTCGGTCATGTCGCCGGCCTGTTCGTGTGCTGAAGCGGTCATCGCGTTCATGGCCGCGACGCAGGCTTCGAGGGCCATGATGGCTGCCAGGTAACGCGGGTCCATCACTTCACCACCCTCGCCGCCTGCGCCTGTCCCGAGCCCGCACCCATCGTCCATGGAGCCAGTCTCCGACATTATGACATTCCCTGCGATAGGCGGCGTGTTTGAGGGCGCACCAGATGGCGACCATGGTTGTGGCTCCGATTGGAACGCGCGCCGAGAGCGACAGCATGGGGATGAGTAACCCCCAGCGCGCGCAGCACCACGCGGGATGCGTGGCGCATTTCAGGATGCTTCCGGCGGAACGAGCGCCGCCAGCAGCACATCGACCTTGACACCCATGATGCTGGCCATCGGCGCGAGAACGCGGCTTGGGACCGCCTTCTTGCCGTCCAGCCATTCCGACATGCTAGCCTCAGAGACCTTCAGCTTGCGCGCGATGGCCCGCTGCGTGATGCCCTTCGACTTGATGTGCGAGCGTATATCCATGCGCTGACCGTAGGCGTCGGAAAAGTTCACGTCAAGCGAAGATTGTTGTTGACCGCCAAATTAGCCGAGGGCAAAGTGTCCCTGCAAGCCAACCGAAGCGAGGAAGCCCAGATGCTACCCAAAGACATCCCCGAGACCGCCCCGCGCCCTGACGCGGCGAAGAGCCAGGCTGTGGAGGGCGCGTTCCTCTCCCTGACGCAGAGCCTCCGCGCGGCGGCCCTGGAGCCCGGCGCGGACTATGAGCGCTGCGTGTCCTTCCTGCGGAAGGTCGACGCGCTGGCGGTGCGCTGGAAGGCCGGCGAGATGGCTCATGGGCTGCGCGGGCAGAAGGGGGGCGTGTGATGGCCCTGGCCAGCGTCGATGCCTCCGGGCGGATCACGAATCTCCCTCGCGGCGATTGGGAAACCATCAACTCTACGCTTGAGCGGATCGCAGTGCCTGGAGGCTGGCTCTATCGGCTGCACGCCGAGGGCAACGCGATGGTGTTTGTGGCGTCTCCTGCCTCGGTGGAGTCCTGACCCATGCCCGCAGACACCCACCCCGAGATCCCCCAGGCTGCGGCACGGGCGATGCTGGCGGCGCTGGAATTTTACGCCGACAGGAAGAGCTACAATTCTGTCGGCGGCTATGCCCGCATGATCGATCGCGACATGGGGCGACGCGCCCAAGAAGCGCTTGGCACCTACGTCAACCCGTTCGATGTCGCCGCCGCGACGCGTGGTGGCCAGTCATGAGCGGGCACACGAAGACGCCTTGGCGCACGAAGGGCAACGACGGGAAATACCTGTCAACGATGGGCTGGGAGGCATCCAACTGGGACGCCACCGATGCGAGCTACATGCCCATCAAGGCGGGCAGGAAAGTCATCGCTTTGGTGCTGCAAAGCTGCTCGGTGGATTCAACCGTTAGAGACGAGTCTGAGCACAACGCCAACGCCGCCTTCATCGTCCGCGCCGTGAACAGTCATGACGCGCTGGTTGAGGCGCTGAAGGAAGCGCGCACAACGCTCAGCATCACGCGCAGCAACATTCTGACTGAGATGAAGCGCGGCCGTGATTACCAGTGGGAAGATGTGCCGGCGATCTTGCAGGCCCGCATCGACCACATGGACGCAGCCCTCTTGCTCGCGGAGCCCCCGTCATGACCCTCCATCTGATGCCGACCTCGGCACCAAAGATGCCGGAGACACTGGCCAGCGTCAGCGACACGCTGCTTCGCGACGCGGCCGACCACCCTGATCAGCCGGAGTACGTGCAGGTGCTGCATGAAGCGTCCGAGTGCGCGCGCCGGCTGCGAGAGATCGCAACCTCCTGCATGCGGCCTGCCGTGGTCAACGACGTCGCCGAGCAGATCGAGCAGGCGATGTGGCCGATGGAGAGCGAGATCATGCGCTGGGACGACGACCGCGCCGGTCGCGTCGCCGGCAATCGGCTGGACAATTCGCGCGCGTGGCATCCTCGCGAACTGGAGAGATAACCATGAGCATCGAAGAGCGATTCAATGCGCGCTGGATCGGGGAACCGAATAGTGGCTGTTGGCTGTGGTGCGGTTCGGTCAGTTCCGATGGCTATGGGACGTTTCACGCCGATGGGAAGCAGCGCGGCGCGCATCGCGTCGCCTACGAACTGCATTGCGGGAAAATCCCTGTGGGAATGCATGTCTGTCATCGGTGCGATGTGCCGATTTGCGTGAATCCATCTCACTTATTTCTCGGGACAGGCAAAGACAACATGCGCGACAAAATGAAAAAGGGGAGATGGCGCGGGCAATCTGGGGAAGCACATTGGTCTTCCAAACTTTCTGAATCTGACGTTGGCGCGATCCGCGCAAGCCATCTTTCTGGAGCAGAGGCTGCTCGCTGCTTCGGGGTGAGCCGAAGCTTGGTCAGCCAAATTAGGCTGCGGCAAGTGTGGAGGATCGCGTGATGCGCCCCTTCCGTCTCGTCCCCTCGATCCAGCGCGGCCAGTACGGCGGCCTGTATCTCCGCATCGGCAGAACGCGCCGGATGCTGCACATCGGCAATTGGGGGCGGTTGCTGGGGGTGTGGGAGGGGAAGTCGTGACCAAGAAAAAGGAACCAGCGATGACGACCGGCCTTCGCATTGCTGCTGGCGTGCTTGGCTTTGCCGCCGAGTTCGTCAGTAAGGAAGAAACGCGCTACTACCTCAACGGCGTGTACATCGAGCTGACCGGCACTGGCGTGGTCGCTGTAGCGACTGATGGGCATCGGCTGATCGCCATCTATGACGAGAACGGATTCATCGAGCGGCCGGCGATCATTCGCGCGAAGCCGAGCGATCTTGTGAGGTTCAGGAGCAAGCACGATGCCGTGCTGGCCGCTGACACCATCGGTGAGCACGTCACGTCCAAGCCGATCCTGGCAACGCTGAGGCCGACGAAGGGCAACATCGAAGACGTGCTGCTCGACGAGATCGACGGTTCCTTCCCGGAGTGGCGGAACGTCTTCCCGGTGGATTTCCCGAAGGGCGGCGTTCTGCCAGCGTTCCAGGGGAAGTATCTGTCGGCCTTCGATGGCCTCGCGCGCGTCGGCGGGTTCTGCGGTGGGATTCGCGTCATCGCCCGCGGCGAGGCAGAGCCTGCGGTGGTTCTGCCGGTGGCGGGCAGCGCGTGGCTGTGGGTTGGCGTGTTGATGCCGATCAGGGGAGATGATCCGCCTCTCGCGTTCCCGCCATGGCTCGGGCTCGCGCAGAAGAAGGTTCGCGTGAAGGCTTCAGCCGAAGCGAGGGCAGCATGACCCGCCCCCTCAGCTTCCGCGTCATCGAGGGAGGCCGCGACAAGCCGCTCTACCCGCGCGATGACAGCAACCCTGCTCGTGGCGTGCTGATCGCCTGCGCGCTGTCCGTGCCGCTGTGGTGGCCGACGTATGTCGGGCTGTGCTGGGTGGCGGCGTGGGCGCGAGTTGTGGTGGGAGGGCGGTGATGGGAATCACCTACCACCGCGATCTTGTGCAGGGCTCGGAAGAGTGGGCGGCAGCACGATGCGGATTGCTATGTGCGTCGGAAATGAAACTCATCATGACCGCCAAGACGCTGAAGGCGGCAGAGAACGATGCATGCCGAGCACATGTGTTCGAATTGCTGGCACAGCGGATCACTCGCTATGTCGAACCACGCTATGTGTCGGATGACATGCTGCGCGGCACAGAGGATGAAATCGAGGCGCGGCAAATCTACGTCGCCCAATACGAACCGATCGAGGAAGTCGGGTTTGTCACCAACGACAGTTGGGGCTTCACGCTCGGCTACTCACCTGACGGGTTGGTCGGAAGGCGTGGCCTATGGGAGTGCAAGAGCAGGCGCCAGCGGTTCCAGGTCGAGACAATCCTTGGTGGCGTGATGCCTGCTGACTTCGTGCTTCAATGCCAAACCGGCTTGCTGGTGACCGAACGCGAGTGGTTGGATTTTTCCAGCTACAGCGGAGGCCTCCCCATGGTCACGATCCGCGTGTTCCCAGACGAGGTTGTGCAAGCGGCGATCCTTGAGGCTGCCGAAGCGTTCGAGGCTCAAGTGGAGCGCCGGCTGGCGACCTATCGCGCGATCCTTGAGCAGAACGAGCGCCGGCTGGTTCCGACAGAGCGTCGCGTTGAAATGGAGATGTACGCATGAACGACCTTGCCATTATCCCAAATGCGGCGCTAGTGCCGGCCGACGTATTCAAGCCCGGCGGCGTGGACGATGTGCTTGAGCGCATCGCCAAGGCCGCCCGCGCCGAGAAGCCTGACGTGTCCACGCGGCAGGGGCGCAAGGATATCGCATCGCTCGCGCTGAAGGTGGCGAAGTCCAAGACGCACCTCGACGAGATGGGCAAAGACCTGGCTTCTGATTGGAAGGCGCAGGCCAGCCGCGTGGATGCGGAGCGGCGCAAGGTGCGGGACTTCCTCGACGCGCTAAAAGAAGAGGTTCGCGCGCCTCTGACGAAGTATGAGCAGGCGGAAGAGGCGCGCGTTGCGGCACATAAGGCTGCGCTCGCGGCAATCCCTGAAGCTGCCAACTACGGCATGATGGAAACTTCGGCCGAACTGGCCGCGTGGCTTGAGCGCTGCCGAAACTACCCGGCGCGTGATTGGCAAGAATTCGAACAGGCCGCCGCCGATGCGCTGGCCGCAGAGATAGCGCGCACCGAGGCTCTGCACTCAGCCGCCTTGCAGCGCGAGGCCGAAGCCGCTGAACTTGCCCGACTGCGCGTCGAGCAGCAAGAGCGCGACCGCCAGGAAGCCATTCGCCTACAGGCCGAACGTGAGGCGCGCATTGCCGCCGAGGCGGCGGAGAAGGCGCGCCTCGATGCCGAGGCGGCCGCTGAGCGCGCTAGACTGAAGGCGGCGCATGAGGCCGAAGAGTATCGGCGCAACGTTGAGGCCGAGGCCGCAAGGGCAGAGGCCGCGACGAAGGCCGCCCAGGAGCGCGCCGAGCAGGCCGAGCGCCGCACGGCTCAGGAGGCCGCGGAGGCTGTTGCGGCAGAGCAGCGCAGGGTTGCCGCCGCCAGGGCCGCCGAGGAAGCCGAGACCGCGCGCAGGGCCGCGAACGTGGCGCACAAGACGAAGATCAACCGCGAGGTTCTGGCCGCGCTGACCGGCTGCGGCGTCGCCGAAGACGTCGGCAAGGTCGTCATTGCCTCCATCGTGCGCGGCGAAATCCCGCACGTCTCCATCTCATATTGAGGATCGGGCCATGAACGACATGTCCAGCGTCATCATTCCGAAGTCTGACCAGATCAATGCTGACGATCTGATCGCCGGGCCGATGACGATCACCATCACCGCAGTGTCGGTGAAGGGTGGCCAGGAGCAGCCTGTCTCAGTCTCATTTGAGGGAGACAGGAAGGTGTTTCGGCCGTGCAAGAGCATGTGCCGCGTGATGGTCAACGGGTGGGGGCCAGACGCGAACAAGTATGTCGGCCGGTCAATGACGCTCTATCGCGATCCGGCCGTGACATGGGGCGCGATGGCTGTAGGAGGAATCCGCATCAGCCATATGAGCGACATCAACAGCCGTATGGTGATGGCCCTAACGGAGAAGAAGGGCAGCCGCAAGCCGTTCATCGTCGAGCCGCTGAAGATCGAGCAGCCCAAGCCGGCCGAAGACAAGATTACCCCCGGCGTCAACGCTCTGGTTGCGCGCATCGATGCGACCCCCGATGCGGCGGCCCTGGAAGAGATCACCGGCGACGGGGCTGTGATCAAGCAGCGCGCATGGCTGGCGAAGAACCGGCCGGAACTCGCGACCAAGATCGACGATGCCGTGTCGGCGCGGCTGGCGGATTTCGACGGCGCGCCGGCCGATGACGGCCTTCCTGGCGACACCACCGAAGGCGCTGCCTCATGAGCCCCCGCCCGCCCTGGAATGAGGCGCGCGAGGCGCTGGTGATGTCGGAATACCCGACCGATACCGACACGCCCAAGCTGCTGGCTCGGATCAACGCGATCGACGGCCCGCGACCAGTCACTGTGGTAGGGCTCCAAGAGAAAGTCCGCAATTTCCGCCTGCGCAAGACTGTCGAGACGCTGTCTCAGATCAAGCGCAGCACAGCGTTGGCCGCGTGGCATACCGGGTCACGGCAGACAGAGCGGGTGAACGCTGATGGCGGATACCGGCCGCCGGTTAATGGCCCGACGTGGAATACGGCCATCTCGCGCCATGCCGGCATGCCGGTCCCCGATGATCTGACGCCAGAGCAGCAGGCCGCCATTGCGGACGAAGCCGTGGAGCGGAAGTACGAGTTGGCGCGGAAGATGCTGTCGCGGAAGGTGGCGCCGGACAAGGTTCAGCAGCAGACGCGGTTGCCTCGGCGGGAGGTGCTGCGGCTGGCCGGCGAGCAGCGGATGGGGGGCGTGGTATGAAGTGCGAATGCATCATCATCGTCAATGGACTGCTGGCCGCACAAAATTCCGAACTGACGGTCGCCTTGTTCAGCAATCGCGTCGTTGTCGAGACGCAGAAGCTAGACGCGGCGAAGCGCGGCAAGCCATCAACGGTAGTCGCGAATTTCTGCCCGTTTTGCGGCTCTGCTTACGAGGTGAAGCCATGACCCCGCGCCAAGACCTCCTTCTCGAACTAGCCGCTGATATCGAGAAGTACGAGGGTCTTACGGACAAGGAGAGCGCGATCTACGCATCCGGCAAGGCGCGCGGAGAGAACAAGCGAGCATGGCGCGCGTTCTGGTGCGGGCTCGCGTCGGGGGTGTTTGTCGTGGTGGTGGCGTCGGCGCGGTGGTGGGCGGCATGAGGGCACCGATGGAGCACGACCTGAAATGCTGGCCGCCGTTCTTCGAGGACGTGCGTCGCGGCGACAAACCATTCGAAGTTCGCAAGGCGGATCGTGACTATCAAGTCGGCGACACGCTGGTCCTTCGCGAGTGGCGCAATGACTGGAAGGAATACACCGGTCGAATGACGCGCAAGCGAGTGACCTATGTCCTGCACGGCGGTGATTTCGGCATAGAAGAGGGCACCGTCGTCCTGGGACTATCCCGATGACCGCGCTCCTAACGATAGCCGTAGTGACAGCCCTGCGCGTCGTCGTCGTCGCGCGGCGGTGGTGGGCTGATTTGGAGGGGGCGGATTGGTGATGGAAGGAGACAGCGAAATGAGCAAAGCGTGGTCGATCACTGAGTTTGCCGACGATGAGCATTTCTTCTGGGACACCAACACCGGGCTGCCGACGCGCGATCATTTTTCCGGCGCCGTGCAGGTCTGGTCCGTCGCGCAGAACAGGATCACGACAGTCGGCGAGGCAGCGGCGGCGTTCAACGTCACGACAGCCCTGATCCGCGAAGCTATCGATGGTAACTACTGGATGACAGTTGAAGGCGAAGGCGATGACGCCACGATCTATCATGAAGGGGAGTGACATGACCGCCCGCCTGACGATCGACCAAGTGCAGCCAGGAATGCATGTCGTCTGTGTGGATGCTAGCGACACCAAGGGCAGTTTGGTGGAGGGGCGCGCCTATACGATCAGTGGAACGCATAACAGCACCGTTCTGTTGTGCGAGTTTGCTACATTTGTCCACTTCCTCCCGCACCGCTTCATCCCCGCCCCCGCGCTCCCTGCGATGACGCCGGAACTACTGGCGAGAGTTGATCGCATATTGGATAGGTTTGAGAGATGCGCATCAACTCTTGTGTCCCCCGATTATGCCACAGGGTTTAGGGAAGCAATCGTGAGCGTCCGTGAAGAAATCGGAATCCTCCCGCCCCCTGCGCCTGAGCCGCCCGGCGTGACGGACGTGCAGGCGACGTTGCAGGAATGGTGGTGGGCGTGATGGCGACCATGATCATCCCAGCCCTCCGTGCCATCGTGACGTACACGCCAGACTTCAAGCCCGGCGATCCACAGCCTGACGGCTACATCGACCGGCAGGAATGGGCGCGTGTGCAGATGAAGGCCGGCTTGCGGCAAACCCAATGCCCGGACTGCTCTCGCTGGCAGTTTCCTCAGCAATTCAGCACGCAGGAAGTGCGCTGGTCTGCAAAGGACAGGAGAGGCCGCGATCATCACTTCAGCGCGTTTCGTTGCGCCGACTGCGTGGAGAAGCAGCCATGACCGCGCACGACGAACTGCGCGAGGCGGTGGCGCGGTCGATCAAGGAAGCAATGATCGCCTGGCATGGCGCCGGCCCAAGCGACGAAGAAGCGCGCGATTTCGCAGACGCCGCCCTCGCCGTCATCCGCGCCGTATTCGCGAACCCATCGCCTGAGATGATCCGCGCCTCGGTGCAAGGCTGGCTCGACAGCGGCCTGATGAGCGGCGCGATCCGTGAGGCGGCGCGCGTCGTGCTTGGGGATGACAACAGCGCGGCGGGAGGGGTGTGATGGATATGGAAACGCTGCGAGGCCCTACGGCCATTGTCGGGCGGCGCCAAGTTCATTCGGACTGTGGAGGCGCGACGATCTTCTGCGTCGTCTTGGCTGATGGTTTCATCGTCGAGTGCGGCGCGGATGGATACGCCGAGAAGCGCGCGCAATTTCTGGCTGAGTGCGTGAATGCTGGGAAGCCAGAGCGGTTCAGCTTTAGGACCAAACCATGACCACCCCCGCTGCCCCTCCCCCGCCAGTGCGGCGGGCTGATCCCGAAAGGATGTCGTCCATAACTCAGGCACACGGACACACGCTCTGGCATTACCGCATCGAGTGCGTTGCAGAAACCCGTGAAGCGCGCTTCTTCGATGCTGTCACGAAACCCGGCGATATTGTGGTTGTGCAGGCCGATGACGGAACGGCGCTTATCCCGATCCACACCCCGATCACAGGAGACGACGATGGGCGCTGATGCGAGCGAGACGCTGGCGCAGAGGGCGGAGAGGTTGGCGGCGAAGATCGAGCCAACCCCGTCCTATGGCTATTGCCGGCATTGCGACGAGTACCGAGCTCCGGATGAACACGAGGAAGCAGCGGCCACCCTGCGCGACCTCGCCGCCGCCAACGCGCAGCTTGAGCGCGAGCGGGATGAGGCTCAATCGGTGTGTACCGCGTGGCAGGGCGTGTTTGAGACAATCGAGGCCCACCTTCAAGATCGCGTCGCTATGCGTGATGAGGCAGACCCACAGCAGTATCTCAACATCATCCTCTTCTCTGTCGCTGACGTGCTTCGAAGCAGCAAGCATATCGTCGCCGCTCGCTGGGCTGATTATGCGCGTCTGTCGGCAGAACGCGACGCCGCCACCTCCGCGCTCGCGAAGGCGGAGGGGGAGCGGGATGCGCTGCCTCGGTATCGGCACATTAAGCGAGGAACAGTCTACGAGATTGTCCTGCGCTGCTGTCTTCAACTCGATGGAGATCACGACATGTCACCGATGGTCGTTTACCGCGACGTGGCAGACGGGTCGATCTGGACGCGCAGACAATCGGAGTTTTTCGACGGCCGCTTCGCCGCCCTCACCCCAGCCCCGGAGGCACCGAAAGATGGCGAGTGATCAGTGGGATGGGGTGCCCGGCCTGCTCCCTGAGGATTCCAACGAACGGCAGATATTCAACAGCGCTGCCGGACAACTTGGGTCGCCGCTGCTGGCAGTGTGGTCCCAACTGAATACCGCCAGCGTTATGGCCCCCGAGCAAGGCTCATGGGGGCGCTATCTGGCCGTTATGGCAAATGAAGTCCGCGCCGCCATCATCGCAGAAGCCGACCTCGCCGCGCGCGTGGAGGCCGAGCGGGTGGCGTGCGAGAAAGCAGTAAGCGCCGTGTTCGACCGCTATCGCAAAATGGGGGACACAACTAGCGAGATAATGGCGGCGGGCGTCGTAATGGCCGAAGCCTCCATCCGCGCCCTCGGCCCCACCCCCGCCTACGACGCCGCGATCAAGGCGGCCAGGAGGGAGGGGAGCGAAGAGGTGTTCACCGCGCTTGAAGAGCGTCACGCGATGTACCTGTCCGAGGTTGAGAGGTGGGCCGCGAAAGGCATCCACAACGCGGCCAATCTCAGCAGGGCGAAGGCATCAACAATCAGGAAGGCAATCAACGCCATCCGCGCGGCGGCAGGGGGTGGGGAATGAGCGAGCAAAATGACTTCGGCTACAAGAGCGTTCTGGAAGGTTGCGAGTTCGAGGACGGAAAGTTCGTAAATCCAGGGACGTGGAGGACTGTCCCCAGCGCATCAGATGCTGTGCCACTAACCCCCGCCGAGGCCGCCGCGCTCGCCCGCATCCGAGAGGGGTGGGTTGTGGCGCCGAGGGAGCCGAGCCCGGATATGTGGCCGACATATTGCGCCGAGAATTGCGCGATGGCCGGCAGCGCATGGGACACCCTGAGCCAGAAGCTCTATCGCGCGATCATCCGGCATTATGGCTCCAAGGAGAAGGCCAATGGCTGACGATGACGACGCAAAGGAATGGTTCAGGTCAGCAGCGTGGGCCAGCTTCATTCGGTGGGCGACCGAAGAACGCGGCTTTCAGGAAGCCTACCTCAAAGCCAGCGGCGAGGCGGTCACCGCCGACAGCATGGAGCGGTTCGTGATGTGGCTGACAAAGGAACATTGGGGAGTGAGTGAGGCGCCGCAGCGTGTCCGCGCTAAACTCGCCGCCGCGCCCGAGGCCGACAGCCATGACGACTGACCGCGCAAGGCTGCTGGCCCTGGCATCTCGGGTGGAGGCTGCGAGCGGGCCGGATGACGGATTGAACGCTGAGATTGCGGCTGCGACTGGGACCGGCGTCAAGCGAGATTGGGATGCCGATTGGGCGCCACCAGTTACAAGACGTATCGACTTCGCTTTGGCGTTGGTCAGGCGCTCCAAATGCTTCCTCGCGACGATGGGCGATCTTGCCGGTGATGGCCTTCCAGGGTGCTGTCTCTGCGTCAGCACTGACCCAGTGCAAGATGTGTGGGGCGTCTCGTTCGGTGGTGGCAGTGACCCTGACGAACGCCTTGCACGCGCAACCACAGCAGCCGCCCTACGCGCGCTGGCACAGGAGGCCCAGAGCGATGGGTGACCGGAAGGTATCGACCGGCCTGTTCCTGGCCGCGGCTGGCGCCGTCCTGCTGATCCTGGCTATGGCGTGGGGCGCGCTGCCATGGGGCGTGGCTACCATGGTCACCTGCGCTGCGTTCGCCGGGATGGAACTCGGCATGATCGGCGCCAGATGGGCGGATGAACACGATGACCACTGATGCGGTGAAGCGGGCGCTGGATGCGGCGACCAATGTCATCTACGTGGACGGCGGCACGAGCGACCCAGACCTATTGGCCATGACGGCAGCCATTGCGCGCCATGACGCGGCAAAGGCCATTGCCGCCTTCCTGCGCGCGCTGCCGGACGAGATTCTATTCGCGCGGCTGCGCGGCGATGATGCTGCGATGCTTGCCGTCCGCTTCATTGACGGCGCGGAGGACTTTTCTGACCTCGCCGCATCCGTCACCCGCGCAGCCCAGGAGGATAGCGGCTATGGACAGTGAGCAGGGGTGGATGCCGATCGATACGGCACCGAGGGATGGAACGCGGTGCCTCTACTGGTCTCCTGGGAAACCAAGCGCTGGCAATGAGAATGCTCGCGCGCCGCACTATCGAGTTGATGCGATATCTTACGGTTGGCCACATGGATGGCGTCAATATCCAGAGGCGCCTTACACCCACTGGCGCCCACTCCCCGCGCCACCTGGGGGCGCGATGGCTGACCCCAAGACAACAAAAAAGCCGGCCAGGGCTGCCCCCGACCGGCTATGATGAACGCAGAAAAGGAGACCACATGAACCGCGTCACCCTAACCCTTGATGAAGGCGGCGGCATCGTCCGCATTTGCTCGGACGAACCTATCGAGGTGTTCTTCGTCAGCCCGCACACGCCGCATGATCGGGTGTACCTGTACGGGTCGAATGAAGTCGGCCCGCAGTTTGTCCGCGAGGAAATCGGCGGCTTTGCAGTCGGGCATGCCTCTGATGGAACGCTACGAGACGGCGCGGCTTACCCACGGCTGCAGCCGAGCCGGCCGCCCTTGAAGGTCGTCTAGCGCTGGCACAGGGCTCGATTGAAAGCCCTGTCCACCGCCATCGCATCCATCATCCTGGCCACGTCCGGTGCCTCGCGCATCTGGTAGTCGGCGCGCTGCTGTACGTCCGGTGGGAATTCAGTGACCATCGGGCAGAGTCTAGAAGCGACCCCGCTTGAGCAGTTCGCTAGCGCCAGTGCGCTGAGCATCAGCAGCAGCCGCATTGCCTCGTTCCCTTGCCTGTTGTTCGTCCTGCGCCGCCTGCGCCTTGATCCTGTCCCGCTCGGCCTGCCGCACCCCGGCCAGCACGCGCCAGACGACCAGCAGCAGCGCGCCGGTTGCGGCTAGGTAGGCGTAGAGGCGGGCGGGGAGGCCGGCGAGAAAAGACGGCATGGCCTGCATTTTCCTGTTGACGCGTAGGCGCGTGGCGCCTATTATCTGGTCATCGGCAAGGGAATGGTCCCGGTCGATGGAGACGAAGAAGATGACCAACCTCAACGAAACCCGCATCAACACCATGGCAGCCCGGATGGTCGCCTTCGCCATTAGCGGCCGGAAGGTCAGCAAGGCCGAGAAGGTAGCGTTGATGGTCCAGGCGCTTGTCGAGGCCGAGCGCATTGTGTCGAAGGAGGCCGCGTGAAGCGGGCCGCCGCGCTGGCCGCCATCCGGGCGGCTGGCGCAACAGGCGATCAGCAGGCGATGCTTCGCCTTTATGTCGAAAACCGCATTAGCTACGACGCCGCAATCGCCGCTTATTGCGAAGGGTCAGCGTGGCGGAAGAACGGGCAAAAGGTTTCTCGCGATAAGGAATGTCACTCAGAATGACCCCCACCGACTTCCGCGCCGCCCTAGCCGCCCTGGGCGACGGAGTGGCTGCAAGGTGCCGCTCCTGCAAGCATTCTCTGCCGCTATCTGATTTCGGTGCGGATAAGCGCCGCCGCAGCGGGCTTCGCAGTCAGTGCCGCCAATGCGCAAGCAAAGAGTCGATCCGTAGGGCTGAAGGCTACCGCGAAGCTGGGCGCACACCAGATGAAAGCGGGAAATGCTCACGATGTAAGCGAGCGCTTCCCGCATCAGCTTTCCGCGCAGACCCGATGCGCAAACACGGCCTCCGCTCTCATTGTCGGGGCTGCGAAAGTGAGGCTGTGCGCGCTCCATCCGTTCTTGCCCGCAAAAGGGCGGCACGAGACGCCAAGTGGGAAAGCTATCTGCTGTATGAAATTCGCTATCGAGCAAAAAGGGCCGGTGTCGCGTTCAATCTTTCGCCGGATGATATTGTTATACCAGACAAGTGCCCAGTCCTTGGAATTCCTTTGGTGCGGCAGCGCGGTCAGCACATGGACGGCACGCCTACGGTTGACCGCATTCGTCCTGCTCTGGGTTATGTGCGCGGGAATGTAATGGTGATCTCCTGGCGGGCTAATCGGCTGAAGTGCGACAGCACGGACCCAGCCGAGTTTGATGCGCTCGCCGCCTATCTTCGCAGGATGCTCGGGTCATGACCGCCACAGAGTTTCGAACGGCCCTTTCGGGAGCCGGCATGACCCAGGCGGCTTTTGCCCGCTTCCTCGTCGCCCACGGCCACCCCGCCGCCGACGTGGCCCGCAGCGTCCGCAGATGGGCGCAGATCGGGCCGCCGGCTGAGGTGGTGGTGATCCTGCGGCTGATCATGCCGCCCTCTGCCGCTTGAGCAGCCACAGCGCGGCAATGGCGACCGCGCCGACCACGACCGCTACACCAACCGCCCAATGCACACCAGACAGGCCAGAGATGAACGGCGCGGCGGTTGCGGCGGCGCCTGCAACGCCAGCCATGATGCCGGTATCGTTGGCGGGGGATGGCGCGGTCGGAGGGGGCGCAACGTCCACCGCCTCACTGGAAACGAACTCGCCCTTCGCCCACAGGCCAGCTTCGGCCGCGCGACGGTTGACCAGCCCGGGCACCACCTTCCCGCTCTGCTTATTCCACTTCGCCAGTTCGCCCGGAACCGCGTCGTAGTCGCCGCCGTTCAGCTTGCGAATCAGCGTGGATTTGCGCGCCGCCCCGAGCCCGACATTGAACGCCCAAGACAGCAGCACACCGAATTGGTTGTCGGTCAGGGGAACGCGAACCATCTGCTCGACGGCCGCGATGCGCGGGACAAGGTCCGCCTGAAACAGCCGGTCAGCCTCTTCCTGCGTGATTCGCATGCCAGGAACGACGGTCTCGGTGTGTCCGTAGCCGATGGTGAGCGTGCCACTGACCGCGCCGCCGGGCTGGATGAACCGGCGCGGATTGCTGCCGTCCTTGTCGTCGTAGGCGTAGAGGACGCAGCCCTCCCACTGGCGTAGGTGGGCGAGCGTCTCAGCGTTGATGTGTCGCGTCATGCAGAGAACCCCTTGCTGATAGCCAAAGCTACAACCGTCGCCGAGACAGCCGGCCAGCCCGCATCACGAAACGCGCGCGGCTTCCAGACCCAGGGCGGGATGCGGTTCGACCCGGCCCATTCCTCGGACTGCCGACGCTCGCGGCCGACGTAGAACCCAATGGCGAGCGCGGCACCGACCCAGGCTGAGCCGCCGAGCAGATGCGCCGGAACGCCGATAAGCGCGGTCAGCAGCGCGGCGATTGCCGCGTGCGCGAGGCCAGGAGGCATGGTGAGATCCAGTTGCGATGGGGATTCGGGGTGGTGTAGGGTGGGGTGCTGCGGTGATGTGGAGAGGCCACATCTGGACAAGGGCAGTTCGCCAAGAACGGGTAGCCGGAACTTCATGCCCCGGTCCGTGACAGTAGAAGGCCGTTGGTGACGCTACGGCCCGCAGCGACTACCCAAGGAGCGCCGTATGCCGCCGACCTCGTCTCCCCAGATGCACCCGTGGTTGCTCCTGCTCAGGAGCGATGGGAAGGTCGAGCTGCTGCCCGGGCCCAGCGTCCGGCTCTATCTGCGAGACATAGTACAGATCGCAGCGGTGTCTTTTGCGCTCGGATGGTGGATCGCATGAGTGCGACCAAAACACCCGCGCGCCCCTAACGCACCAACCCCGCCACCTCAGCCAACCGCCGCGCGCAGATAGCCCGCGCCGCCTCGGTCTGCGCCCTCGCTCGTTCCAACGCCGTGGCATAGGCCGCGATGGCCTCGACCGTGCGCGGTGCCTGCGGTGCTGGCGGCGACGGAGCGCCGTGCGGACAGGTCGTGGCGACGGGAGGGCGCGCCGGCGCCGCCACCGGCTCAGGGCCCGCCTCTGCGCAGGCCGCCAGGGCGAGCAACAGCAGCGCGGCGCGGGTCACCTCGCCCGCACTCCAGGCGCGCCGGGCAGCGTGGCAGCCGAAGCCCGAATCAGAGATTCCAGATTGGTCCGCATCTCGACAACGCTTTCGCCCAGCCGGCCCAGCCGCTCTTCCTGCGCATCATTGCGGATTTCCGTCGCCGATACGCGCCGGTCCAGTTGCAGCAGCCGCTCGGTGATCTGCGACAGCGGGGCAATGGTCTGCCCGAGGCGCTCCACAGCGGTCGACAGCTTCCCCACTTCGTCCGCCCAGCGCCCGTTTGCCGAGCCTTGAGAGGAAAACATCACCGCCTGCTGCGTCTCGAGCGCCTGCACCTTGTTGGCGAGGGCCGTGATCGAATTGATGTAGGTCGTCAGCACGTACAGGAGCAGCGGCACACCAAGCACCATGGCGACGCGCGCACCAGCGGTCAGCACTTCATTGCTCACAACCTTCTTCGCAGCAGTCTCGATCTTCGTCATGCCTCCCCCTCGCGCGCGTACGCGCGAAATGTGCGTGATCGCCCGATTTCGCCCCGATCTATGACGCCGATGCCGCAGTGGCGAAGACCTGGCGTGGCGTGGTCGGGTAGACGCGGCTGGCCTCGAAGGACTCAGGAACATCCCTCTCGTACCACGCCATATTGACGTGCCAGCGGGGGTCGTCAGGCAGCGCGCCAATGATGTCTGCGGCCACCCCATCAGGTGGGCTCGGCTGCCCGAGTTCGTCGATTGGGAAACCGGATTCGAGGCATGCCGCCACGAATGCCTCCGCATCGTCGAAGCAGTGATATGTGTAGTTCCACATGACGCGCTCTCCTACAGCGACAGGGCCTGAACCTCGGCGGTGGAAAGCTGCCGCGGCCAGTAGATCACCCGGCGGAGCGTTCCGTTAAGGGCGCTCCGCGACACACCCGCCGAAGCACAGCCGAGAACCATGGTGGCGGTGATCGCTGGCATGGTGGCGCCAGCATCGATAGCGGAGAGCACCCCTCCGACAGCGCAGAAGACCCGGTCTGTGGCGTAACTGCCGACAAGAATTGTCCTAGTGCCAGCGGCAACGGGAACTGACGGCCCAGCCTGGAATGCACCGCCAGCACGGATGACAATATTCGCCGCAGACATCGAACCGACGCCGAGCCGGATGACATTTGAACCTGCCCCCTGGGCTCCAAAGCCGACCGCTATGCGCTGGAATGAGTCCTGGGAATTCGCGACTGATGTGTATTCCGCCAGCACTGTTCCCTGCTCGGCATTAAACCAGTCGTCGATCGCGGCCATCACCGGCAACTCTTCCGCGCGCGTCGCCGCCGCCGAGGTGGTCAGGATCGGGCTGGTGGCAAATTGCTCGCTCTCGAGCTGCGCATAATCGACGGCGATCGCGTCTCCGCTGGTGACCAGCCGGAACCCAAGTGCCGGGTCGGTGATGATCGCCGTCGCCAGTTCCACGCGCGTCCAGACCGATGTCGGCACGATCGGCGTCCAGGTCGCGCCGCCGTCCTGCGTCATCTCGACAACGCCGCCGCCGGTGACGCGCTTCACGTAGGCCGACCCGGCGCGCGAGGCCGAGGCAGAGGTGACCGCCTGGATACAGGTCCCGTTCGCCGCCGAGGCAGTAATCTTGGACGCCGAAGCTGCCACGCCATCGATGCCGATCTGGTCCAATGCCGCGCTGGCATTCGTCTTCGTCCAGGCCACATTGGTCAGGTCGCGGCAATAGAGCAGCAGGTTGGTGCTTGCCTGCTCGACCCGCAAGCCTGTGGATTCGCCCGTGGTCGGATCACAGTCAAGCCGCAGCGTGTTGGCCGGCGCCGTCCGAAGGGTGCCACGCGGGCCGAAGTACGTTGCGACCGAAGCGCGGGCCGCGGAGATGCGCGGGTCAATGTATCGGCCGGCGGCGAAGTTGAGATAGAGCGAGGGGCTCGGGATGCTCATGGCTCAGTAGCTCTCCCAGGTCGTCGCGGTGGCCTTCACGATGGTCAGGGACGCGCCGGTTGCAATGGTCAGGGATGTGGCCGCAGCGTCGATGGTGTCGGAACTGCCGCGGTTGATCGTCAGGTTGTTGCCGCTGCGATTCTTGGCAACGCACCACCAGCCGAGCGGCACATCGGCGGCTACCGGCAGCGTCCATGTGCGGGTGCCGGAAGTGGCGCGCAGTACCTTCCGGAGGTCGCCAGGGACGATCTGGTATGTCGCATCGTGGGTCTCGACCAGCATGCCAACGAGCGCCCATGCGTCGACGAAGGCAGCCGATCCGAGTTCCGTGTTGCGCGGCAGATCCAGGGGATCGCCGCCGATCGCCGCCGCACCGCCAGTGATCTCAAGCGCCAGGGCCAGAGAGGCCGCGGCCTGGTCGGCCGCAGCAATCGCGCTGTCGGCGTTGACAACCATCTCATTGCCGACGTCGGCAACGGCGTTGAGGTCGAGCACGAATACGGTTCGGTGCCCGCCATTGGCGTAGTCGCCGGCAACGCGCGCCGCCAACTGGTTCCGCGCCTCAACGCTCATAGTCGGTCCTCCGGTGTCCTGGCATATCAGGCGACGGTCATGGCGGTGACGAGGCGGTGGACGGCGCTTATCTTGGCCATGAACATCGTGTTCGCCGCCGATGTCGGCGCCACGTGCGTTAGTGTGATGGTCAGCGTCGCCACCAGATCCGACGACGTCCCTTCGGGGTACGCGAACGACCAAGCTACAGCTGCAGAAATCCCGCTAGTCCCGGACGCGTCTTCCTCACGCACAACGGCATGATCCCCGCGGATCGAATTGTCTGCGCGCCTGGTGACCCCTGCCCTCACTCTGGCCTGATAGGTCTCATAATCCGCGAACGAGTTCTGGTAGGTGGTCGCGCCGAGATCGATGCTCAGCAACGATGCGGACTGGTTGGAGTTGGGGAGAGTGAGGTCGATAACGATCGTCGTCTCCGTGCCAGCCGCGAGGGTCTTGCGGAACCGCATGTCTGTCGGCGCGGTGTCAGCCTCAAGCAGGGCGGCTGGCGGCGGGGCAAGCAGGCCGCTGAGGTAGCCGCCATGCGCAGCGAGGTACATCTCCTCGACCTCAAGCACCCCCCCTGTGCTAGAGGTCCATCGGATCGGGTTCGACACATCGGCAATGCCGCCCTGCACGATGACCTTCGCGGTGCCGGTCGTCCCCATCAGAAGGTGACCGCTATCCGTCTGGAAGCGCGGAGAGTTGATAACGACGATGCCGCTGCTGCCCGTGACCTTCAGCCCGCACTTGAAGTCGCAATCGGACAGACGTCCGGTGCCGCCCGTCGTCTGGATGCCGTTGATCCAGAATTCACCCGGCAAATCGAAATGCCCGCCGATGAATACTGACCCGTACCCGAACTTGGTCGCACGGAACGGGCCGAGCGTGTTGCCGTAGCTCTTGAACCCGATGACGCGCCAGCCGCCAACCTCAGCGTCTACGCCATAGCCACCATTCGATGCGGAAAACCCGCCATCAATGATGACGTCTTCGTATTGCGTACTCAGTATGCCGCTGCCTGTGTTGTCTTTCCACTGGCAGTCGAGGAATACGTTGTTGCCATGAGACCCAGTGACGGTGATACCGGCCTTGGTCGTGTGCGGCAGGTACGTCCCGGCGATCAGCCCGCCAGTGAAGGTGCAGCGCACGAATTTCGCGCGCCAGGCGGTGCCAGCATAGGCATAGTCGGCCAAGCCATTCGCGTCGAACACGATGCCCTCGGCATAGGGCCAGTATTGCGAGAGTGATCCCGGCGACGCCTGGAGCCATGATTCCGTGGCGGCCAGGTGCGTCCCGGCCGAACCAATCTTCTTGAGGCAGGCAGAACCGTCGTAGCAGACCAGGCCGGCGCCATTGAGTTGGCCGCCGCTGCGCAGGTCGCGAAAGATGTACTCCGTCACGCAATACGTCTTGCCGGCGGTCAGCACCAACGTCTGACCTGGCCGCAGCATGCCATTCGCGGAGACGCATTCCGCTGTGTCATCTGTCGCGCCGTCTGCCGCGGCGCCGAGCATCTCAGGCCGTATGATGTTCGACTTCAGTTCCCACCAGCCGCCAGCGTTGAACTTGCCATCATGGCTGGGCTCGGACGCGACACGGCAATAGGTAGCGTCGCCGCCATCGCCGGGCGCAGCATACCCCCCCGTGGCGATGATCGTGTTGAGCGGCAGGCTGAGCGCAGCGACAAGCGCGATGGCCTGCACGCGGCTGTCGAACACCAGTCCGGCATGCTTGGCAGACGATAGACGCAAGAAGTCCATGATCGTCGTGCGGCGGTTCTCTGCGTCCTGATAGACAAGCGCCCGCTCGACGCCCGTGAGCGTCGTCGCCTCGGGCCGTGCGTCGCCCAGGACGTCCCCAGCCAGCCCCGTGAGATCCTGGGCCTCAGCCAGCGCCGCCTCAGCCTGCGCTGCCGCCAAAATCGCGCTCGCAGCATTCGCCGCGGCCTCACTTCCGACATCTGCGACGTCGACAAGATCCGGCACGAAGACGCTGCGGTGCCCGCCATTGGCATAGTCGGATGACAGACGGGCCGCGAGCCGCGCCCGCGCCTCCGCGCTCATAGGAGCTCCTCCAGCGTGTAGCCCGTCGACTGGTAGCCATGCGAGAACTGCGTCAGCGGATCCATGGCGCGCAGCCGGCCGAGGATGTCGCGCTTGATACGCCGCTGCGCGTCATCCGGGTCGGGGATGATGACGATCTCACCGCTATTGCCCGCTACCCGCTGAAGATCCAGCGCCCAGCCCATGGCCTCGCCATTGGTGAGTGCCGCGAGTTCGAATGTATAGACGCGGGCGCTCGGCCGCTCATCGAAATAAAGCACCCCACCGAGGCTGCGCTCCTCCTCGGAGCGCGCCTCCCAGGTCAGCGACGCACCGAACCGCGGGCCGATCTCCGGCGAGACCACGCGGCCCATCCACAGGCGCCCGGCTTGGACGTAGCCAGCAGCGTTGTCGGTATCGGTGATCGCGATCCGCCAGTAGCGCGCCTGGACGTTGGCGCCGGCGTCATGCCACAGGCTGATGGGATAGCCCTCGGCATCCTCGGCGCTGATAGTCCCGAGCCACCAATTGTCATCTTCCCATTCGAGGTCGCCCGGCAGGTAGACCGAGGGCCACACATCGAGAGCGCCGCTGTCGTAGACATCCGACGCGCCCGCCGAGGTCCCGGCCGTGATGCGATAGGTGGCGAGGATCGAGCAATTGTGGCGCACAAGCCCCAGCAGCCTGACGATCTTGTTCGCGTCGACGAGATCCACATCGATGCGCGTTGAGGCCGCGGCGTCGTCCGTGCTGCGCGCCACCTTGCCTTGCAGACGATTTTGCAGGCTCGCCAGCGGAAGCGCGGCCTCCCATGACCCGCCGGAGAGCGTGGCGGCGTCTGCTAGGTTGGCGTAGGAGATCATCGGCAGCGCCATGGTCAGCCCCACAGATCGAGTTGCAGGCGACGCTTGCGGCCATCGGACGTCAGGCCGACCACAACGAAGTCGCGGCCCGCGTCGTAGCCAAGCCGCGGCGTCTCAAGGCGCACCACCGACCCCATGTCGAGGGTGTAGGTATCGTCCTGCAACCTGACCGTGGCCTGCACGAAGTCACGGCGCACCTTGTGCAGGGTCAGCACCCGCGCCGCCTCAGTCGCCGCTTCGGCGGTGTCATTGATCAGGCTCTCGCGGGCCAGTTCTGTCGCCAGCAGGTGCTTGGTCTGCACGCTGCTGTCTGTCGCAGTTTCCCTTCGCCATTCCTGGAGCATCTGGGCGCGCGTGGCGGCCGAAACGGCGCCGGCGATATCGTTCTCACTGAATGTCGTCCAAAACTTCTGATAGGACAGAACCACCTGGAACAGGGGGATGCCGCGGCCTTCGTCGCGGGTCGCTCGCCGGTCTATGTCGAGGATTTCGAGATCGGTGAAAGTCACCGTCGGGGTGCCAGGCGCGACCAACTGCCCGATCTGCCATTTCCCCGTGCGGGTCGGCGCCAGCCATGCACCGATGCTGGACAGAAGATCGTTGATGGCCTGTCGAGCGGTAGTCTCCTGCCCGATGTGAATCCCGACCTCTTGATCGGCTGCACTGGCAAGCGCCGCGAAGGAAGCCGTGTCGATATCGCCGCTGGGTACGCCGGCCTTCGTGGTCAGGATGCGCTCGACGATCTTAGCGACCGTCCGAACATAGCCGCCAGTCGCGTCGCCCTTCACCCAGGCGGTCAGGCGCCCGGCCGGCGTTGCGCCAAGTCGGATCAGACCCTCGGCAAGGCATGTGTCATAGGCGCCAGGTGCCGGTGCAGTGGCCTCCATCGCGGCAAGGTTCGCGCGGTCGGCTCCGAAGGTTAGCGCCACCCCCATGTCAAAGACGGCATTCACTTCGTGCGCGGCTCCGTCGTGGAACTGGTAGATGAGCAGGGCCGTATTCACGCAGAGGGGCGGGACGTACTTGCAGCGGCCATAGGTTAGGACCTTCGGGCGGCCCTTGATGTCGTCGGCTGTGCCTTCCTTGCCGCTCGGCAGGGCGTTGTTGCCCGCGTACTTCGTCGCCTGGAGCGGCTGGTCGAGGAGCGAGACCTTGTCCCGCAGGCGGATCGTGGCGCGCAGTCGCCCGACCTCGGGCTGCTCCATCGTAGCGGTCAAAAAGGTGGTGTAGCCGCCCGGGTAGGCGGCGTCCTGCGGCCCGACGCGGATCACGCATTCGCGCCCGTCCAGGCCGTAATCGAGGATGTCGTTTAGCCCCTGGTCGGCATTGTTCAGCACGAGCTCCCCGAAGCCGACCGTGCCGCCGCCCATCACCCGCGCATCCGAAAAAGCGGTACGCGAGAAATTCGCCGGCTCGACCACGCGCGGCTCAAAGAACACGTTGGGCGGCGTCTCCGTCGGCCCGGTGACCTTGCCCAGGCCGCTGGCGTAGCGCAGCGTCTCGGTTCCCGCGCCGGTATAGGCCGTGATCTCGACGAGGTAGATCAGTTGGTCGCTCATGCGGCGTTCGCTCGACGGAGAGCTGCACCGATATCATCCAACTCGGAGCGCACCCCGCGCAGTTCGTCGCGAAGCGCCATCGTCTCCATAGCAGATTGCTTGCGATACTGCCTGAATTCTTCGGTCAGTGCCTCGTTGCCACCGCCGGTCGCCGCCACTCCGAGCTTGCCACCGCGCCCCCGCTGGAGCGGCAGGATCGCCTCCGGCCCGGCCTCACCGAACAACGCCAGCGGGGCATAGGTCGGCACGTTCGTCATCTCGGGCAGGCCGCCCTTCGCGAAGGGGATGACCTGGCCGCCGCCGAAGGCGTTGCCGAGCGCATTGACCGTGAGCGAGGCGTTGGAGTTGCCGATCGCTGGTTGTGGAATACGTACCCATGTTTTGGTGGCGTTGTCGTATCCCCAACGGTCGAAACCAGGCCCGTTCGCCGCGCCGCTGGCCTTCTGCGTCGTGACGCGGACGCCGCCCCACTGCCCTCGTGCCATTTCGCGGATCAGGTAAAGACTATCCTGCATATCCCGCAGCCGCAGCAGATACGGAAGATGCTGCTTTACCGTGTAGTTCAGCGTGTCAAGCGCAGCCCTGATATTCTGGTCGATCGACCGGCTAAGCTGAATCGTCTCGACCGTCGCCACGTTCTGCTTGACGTTACGGGTGATCGTCCCGCCAGGAATGACCGCACTCCCCGTTGGCTTCACGACCGTCTGCGTGACATTGCGCGGCACGGTGCCGGGCTGGATGATCAACGCCTTCTCGGCCGCGGTCAGCTTGCGGCCGATCTTCTCCTCGATCGCCCGGATCACCGAGCCGGCCGAAACCAACCCGGCCTTTTCCGCAGCCGTCAGCGCGCGGCCGATGATCTGCTGGATATTCCGCGTCACCCCGGCTGACTGGACCAACGAAGCCCGCTCGGCTTCGGTAAGGTTGCGCCCAATGGCCTGCTGTACGTCCCGCGCGATCGTCGCCGGCGTCACAAGCGAGGCAAACTCCGTCGCCGTCAGGGGGCGGCCGATCTTCTGCTCGACCGCCCGAGAAACCTTACCGCTGATGACCAGCGCACGGCGCTCGGCCTCGGTCAAATCACGCTGGAGAAGCTGCTGAATCTCCCGGCTGATCTGGCCGGACTGAAGGATGCTCTGTAGCTCCTCCGGCGTGAGTTGGCGCTTGATCTTCTGTTCGATGTCGCGAACCACATCGGCGGCGTAGATGAGCGAGCCGCGCTCGACGGCGGATAGGTCACGCCCAATCTTCTGTTCGATCGCGCGAATGACATTGCTCGACGCGACCAGAGAGGCCCGCTCGGCGGCCGTCAGGTTTCGGCTCATCTTCTGCTGGATGTCGCGTTCGACCTCAGCCGCCTTGATCAGGGCGTCACGCTCGGCCTCGGTCAGGACGCGACCAAGTTTCTCCTGAACCGTGCGAACCACGTCCTGGGCCTGGACAAGCTGGTCCTTCTCCCCCTGCGGCAGGAGGTTCAACTGCTCCTGAATGATCCTGACGGTCTCGATCGCCACCGACACGTTGACCCCTCCGCCGAGCGCCTTCAGCGCCGCGAGGATCTGATCGTCATAGCTTTGGACAGCGGGGAGGCTTTCGAGGCTGTTCAGCACCATCTCGCGCAGAGCCGAGCCCTGCGGCCCGGTGCCGTACATGGCGGTGCCGGCGCGGAGCAGGGTATCGGCCGTCGAGGTGATGCGGTCGAGGGCCGCCAGGTCGCCGGAGCGCGCCAGGGCGAGATCCTCACCGAAGGCAGACTGTGCCGCCGTGAGCGCCATCTGCGGCGACAGGCCAGAGCCGGCACTGGCCCGCTGGCCGTTAACCCACTGACGGATGTTTAGCCCAGCATTCATCTGGCGTGTGAGCTGCTCGGCATATTCGAGCTGCTTCTCGGCCTCTTCCGTCTTCGCGCGCTCAGCGGCCAGGGCGGCCTTCTGTTCCAGGGCGATCGCTGCGGCGACATCGTCGATACCGGAAAGCGCGCGGATCACTTGATCCAGCTGCGCGTCGTTGAGTTGGCGCGCGAGTTGCCGCATCTGCGCAATGAGCAGGTTGTCGGGGTTGCGGCCGATCGAGCGGGCCTCGTCGGCGGTCGCATTGTAATTGTCGCGAACGCCGATGAACTGCGTGATGAAGCCACGGTCCAATGCCTCGCGCATTGCCGTGTCGAATTGCTGGCGAGAGGATGCAATAAGCGCCTTCTGCGCCCGCCCGAAGGCGGCGCCGAGATCGTCGGTCGCGCGCCCGAGTTCCGCGGCGGCTGCGATGGCCGCCTTGTACTCATCCCGCAGCGCCGTCATTGCCACGGTGTAGGCGTTGGTCTGGGTCCCGACCTCAAGAAGCGGCTTCAGGGTCTCATTGATCGCCTTGCGCCGGTTCTCCTCAAGTTCCCACGTCGCCAGGCCATACTCGCGGGCCTGCTGAATCACCGGGTCGAACTGCGCCCCGATGGCGCGCAGGCCCTCGGCCAACTGCGAGGACTGCTTCGTCGCCACGCTCAACGGCTCATAGAGCTGCGTGATGAACTCGCTGGCCTTGTTGAAGTCGTCTCGGCTGCGGATATGGCCGGTATCCATCAGACCGCGCAGCGTGGCGTTGTCGTTCGCGTAGGGCGCGATGACCTGAAGGTCTTCGAAGCTCTGGAACCAGGCCTGCTTCATGACCTTGGCCAGCGTCTCGTTGCTGGTCTGCATGTAGGCTTTGGTCGCCTGGAAGATCTCGGTCGGGCCGCCGACCTTGCCGGAATCGCCGAAGCCTATGGTGCTGGCGGTATTGTCGCCGAAACCGGTGATCATCACGCCGGTCGCACGCAGCAGCGTATTGATCTGGTCGATCTGCTGCTGGACTTGCTGGTTGGCCGCGCCGCTGTCCCAGTTCTTCCCACCAGAGGATCGGATGCGGAGTTGGCCGTTGTCGCTGGCGCCGATGCCGACGTCGCCACCAGAGAAGCCCTTGCCGGGGCCGATGAGACCGCCGCCTGCGCCACCAATGGCGCCGCCGATTACAGCGCCAAGCGCGGTGCCAATGACCGGCACCACGGACCCGATGATAGCCCCCGCCACCGCGCCTCCGGCCGCGCCGATCTGGGCATTCTGCTGCCGAGCCGGACTGTTGCCCGCGACGTAGCCGCCGATGGTGCTGCCGGTCATGTAGCCGGCGCCGATCCCAGCCGCATAGCCGCCAAGCGACGTTCCGCCGAGGCTGGAAGCTACGCCGGAGGCCGGAACAGCCGGCCCGTAGACGCCCGCGCCAAGACCCGAGAGGGCGGCATTTGTGCCCGCGCCGGCAGACTGGAACCACCCTGCCCCGGACTGCCAAATGGGATTGCTGACGACGCCGCCGAGGCCGCCCAACAGGGTACCGCTGCCCGACGAAGCGCCGACCCCGCCGAGCAAACTGCCAATGCCGCTACCGGACGTGCTGGTCGCCGAGCCGCCGATGCCAAACAGCCCCGGCGCCGCACCGATAATCTGCTGCGTGATCGGCAGGATGATGTTCGCCTGCAACGCCTGAATCGCGATGCGGCGGAACAGCGCCTTGAACCAGTCGACGACGGATTCGCCCTTCCCGTCGTTCGTCATGCTCTCGAACAGCACGGTCGCCACGTCGCGAGAGATCTCCTCCGACGTCTGGCGGATCTGGCGCAAGCGATCCTCGATCTCGCGCTGTGCCTGCGCCGCCGTTTCACGCGCGCGGACCAGGGCCTCGACGCCGCTGATTTCCTCCTCGGTATAGTCCCGGCCCGAGGCGAGCAGTTCGTTGCGAACGCGCAGGGCCGCCATCTCGGCTTCGCGGTGCCCGGGAAGCCCGCCGATCAGCTGCGTCTCGCGCTCGATCAGCGCGATGTCAGCCTGAAGCCCACGGGTCCGTTCGGCGATATCGGCCTGCGCCTCGCCCCGGCTGCCACGCTGCACCAGCGCCAGGAAGGTGCTGTAGGCGCGGGTGTAGGCCTCGGTGCCATCGCGGGCGACCTTCAGGGCCTCGGCGCGGGCCTTGTCGGCCTGGCTGGCGACACGCTGGGCAGCGGCACCCTGCGTCGCTGCCGTGGCCGCCGCCTCGGCGCTGCGCGCTTCCTCCTGGAGCCCGCGCAGGACCTGCGCCATGGGCTGGAGGCGGCCGGCACTGGCGCCGGCGGCGGCATAGTTCGCTTGGGCCAGCAGCTGGGTGCGCAGAGTTGCGGCTTGGGCTTCTGTGGCGCCGTTGCGCACCGCCTCCGCGACCTGGCGCTCAACCTGCGCGCGGCGCCCTGCTGCCTCACCCCCGGTCGCCCGGGCCCGCGCAACGGCTGTCTCAGCGGTGGCCTGCTGAACGGCGGCTTCCGCCGCAGCTTCCCCCTGCCGGCGCACAGCCGCGGTGACGGCCTCGATCTGTTCTGGTTGCAGCAGGTCGGTATTGCCACCCGGCGCCGCTTGGCGAAGGGCCGCATCAATCCGCGCAGCGATGCCGCCGCCGGCCTGCGCCGTCTGCGCATCCAGGGAAGCGATGGTCTGCCGTACGCTGTCGGCACGGGCGCCAAGCGCCGCCAGCATGCCGGACGCAGTCTGCGCGCTGATCCCATACCGGGCCATCGCCTCGGCGCCGGCATCGACGACCAGCCGCAGGGCAGCCATCTGCTCCTGGGTCTTGGTGTTCGTGCCGCCGAGCGCCTCCTGCGCGGCCTGGACCTGCCTCAGCGTCTGTTGACGGCGGTTCTCTGCGGCTTGCAGCGCCGCCGTCAGCGATTCATTCGCGGCCAGGTGCGCAGAGAGTTCACGCTCGGCATCGGCCACCCGTGCAAGCTCGGCCTCCTGCTCCCGCAGAGCCGCAAGCTGCTGCTGATTCGCCTCGTCGCTATAGACCCCCTGCGCGGTGCCGGTCAGGCCAGATCGGATCGAGTTCCGGTTTGCCGGGGCGCGAAGGGAAGCCTCGGCGCGCTCGCGCTCCGCCTTCGTGATGGCCTCGATCTCTTCGCGCACACGACGGAGCGCGTCCTCCGTCCCCTCCGGGACCCAACGGTCGGCCAGGCGCTGTACGGTATCGGCGGCAGCCTGCGTCGAGCGCGCGATGCGTCCCGTAATATCCAGCGCCCGGTCAAGCTGGGTAGTTAGGTTGTCCCAGGCCTGCGACAGCGAAACCGTGGCCCGCTGCACGCTGATCGGCATCTCGCCGAACTGCCGGTTGATCTCCGGCGCCATGCGCAGGATAGCGGCGAACACCGTCTCAGAGGTGAGCTTGCCCTCAGTGCCCATCTGGCGCAGCGCGCCGACGGAGACGTTGAGCTGTCGCGCCAGCCCCTCGGCCAGCGTCGGCATGTTCTCAAGGATCGACCGCAGTTCGTCGCCCTGGAGCCGCCCGGAGGCGAGCGCCTGGCCAAGTTGCATCATGGCCGCGCCGCCGGCCTGCCCGGACGTGCCGGACACCACCGCCAGCTTCTGCATGGTATCGACAAGCTGAAGCGTCTGCTCCCGCGTGCCGCCGATCTGGCGCGTCGCGATGCTGAAACGCAGGAAGGCGTCAACCGCGTCGTTCGCGCTCGTTCCGGTGCGCTGGGCCGAACGGGCGATGGTGTCGAACACCTCGCGGCCGGCGCGCATGTCGCCGATCGCGGAACCGATACGCGACGACGCCTGCGCGGCCTGGTCCGCCACGCGGACCATATCCGTCAGGGCGCGGGTGACTGTGCTCACCGCGATCACGCCGGCCGCGATGCCTGTGATGCTCTTGAGCGCGTTCTGGCCAACCGACTGGAAGGCACGCTCGAAGCCCGACAACTTCTGCTGGGTGGACTTCGTGAACTTGTCGATATCGCCCTGCGCGGCGTTCAACTGACCGCGCAGTTGGGCCGTAGTGGCCTCAATGCGGACAAGAAGGCGCCCAACGTCGGAAGTCGTTCCGCTCATTCATCGCCTCCTTTCGGGAAAATCGTTCCGCCCATGGGGAAGCAGTGGTATTTCATCGGCATGCCGCACCCCATGAAAGTCGCCGGCCTAGTCGCCGGCGTGGTTCTGTCCGCTGTGACGATGGCCGCCGCCCAACAGGGGCGCCCGAGGGAGACGCCCGCCGATGCGATCATCCGTCTCTACGCAACCGCCTCGACCGAGAATGCCGAATGGGGCATCGGCGAAGTCGCGGCTGGCCGGCGGCAGGTTCTGACCGAAGAGGCCGCGCGGGCGGCGGTCTCAGGCATGATGCGAGACCCTGAAAGCACCAGGTTCCGGGGCATCACGATCAATCCAGAAACGGGAGCCGTCTGCGGATACTTCAACGCCAGGAACGCTTACGGCGCCTACGTCGGCTATGAGCCGTTCGTCTATTTCCACTCGCGGAATCGGTCGGAGCCCGTCGCCCGCGCAGGCTCACCGCCTGCCGGCCACATTGGGCCGCCTTCGCTGCCATTCCTGATGCGCGCTCAATGCCTCGCGTCGGACCCGCCAACTAAGCCTTAGCCCGCGCCGCCCGGATCTCATCGCGCCTGGCCTTCAGGGCCATGTCGAACAGATCGCCGTAGACGTTGGCTTTCGCTCCGGGCCGGGCCTGGCCTTTGGTTTCCAGGTAGCCCATGACGCCTGCCGTCACTTCAGCCAGCGTCGCGTCCCAGAACGCATCCGGTGTCCACCCGAGCCACCCCATCGCCTGCTCCATCAGCCGGCGATACGGGAGCGGCCGCGGTGGACCGGGGGTTAGTTTCCCCCCTTCTCCTCGGTCGCGGTCTCATCCGAGGTCAGGGCGTTGGCGAGGAATTCGGAGATCTGCGGCGCCATCGAGAACGCGCCGGCCTGGAACACCAGTTCGGGAACATCCTTGGATGCCGGGGCGCCAGTGACGCCCTTCACGATGATCTGCACCAGCGCCGTGATATCGACGATGCCGACGGTGCCGGCGCCGATCTTGCGCAGCACGTCGAGCGTCGGGCCGAAGCGGCCCTCGATCTCGCCGATCTTCGCCAGCGTCGGCCGGCAAGCGAGCTCGACGCCGTCGAGCGTGAAGGTGACTTCCTTGCGGAAGGGATTGGCCATGTGGGGTTGTCCTTTGCTGGGGAAGGTGGGCGGCGGCGCCCCAGCCGCACCGCCGCCCGGTCGCGCGCGCGACGTCGGTTAGGGCGCTGCTGGGCGCCCTGCTGGGGAAACCTTGATCAGGTCGGGGTGACGACAGCCAGCGGCCCGCTGGATTCGACCTGCGCCGAGAAGGTCTGCGCTTCGTTGAAGGTGCCAGTAAGCTGGATCGAGGTGATCACGAATTTCGCCGTGACCGAGCCGGCATTGCTGAAGGCGAACTGGTAGTAGACCTTCGTCCGGTCCTCGGCCTGCGTCAGCATGGTGTTGAAGGCGGTGTCATCGACCACCACGCCATCGACGTTCATGCTCACCGACTGCACGCCGCCATCCGCCAGGTATTCGCGGAAGCCGCCCGAGCCCATGTTGGTGACGTCCACCGGCTCGTTGTTGATGGTCGCGCCGGTCGAGCGCACGCCCGCCACGGTGGTGAAGGTGGAGCCGCCATTCGCGCTGATCTTCAGCGCCATGTCGCGGCCTTTGTATGCCGTTGTCTCGCTCATGATTATCTCCTGTGAGCGGTAGGCCCGATTGTCGGGCCGCCATCACGCCGCGACGCGACGTGTTTCTGTCTCAGCGCCAGTGCTCAAGCACCCAGGGGCTGCGGATCTCGTGGGGTTTTGGATGGCCGTACCAGAGCGCAACCCGCACTGCGGCCGGCGGCGGCAATGTGCGCATCGAGTTCGGGTGCCACCACAGCGCGTCGGGGTGCGCTTCCTGAATCCACGTCCAGGCGATCGACTTGCGCGAGAGCGTCGCCTGCAACAGCCCTTGGTCACCCCACAGGTCGCCGGTCTCGAATTCGCGCATGACGGCATCCGGATCGGCTAGCATCGCCTCGTAGACGCAGGAGAGGTCCACCCGCCACAGCAGGAACGACGAGTTTAGCCAGCCGTGCTGGAGGTCCCACAGCGCCACGACATTGCCTGGCGTCTCGGCGATATCGTCGATGTCGCCGCAGATGATCGTGTCGAGGTCGATGTAGAGTACCGGCCCGCTCCACAGGCCAGGCCGGAACAGTTCGACCTTCGACCAGAACCCCGGCCAGTTGTGCAGCAGCGGGATAGTCTCCGCGCCAGCGATCGGCTGGTCATGGTCGGTCAGACAGACAAAGCGGTGCGCGACGCCGAGGTGACGGGCCACCATGTTGCCGAGCTTCTCGACGTACTCAGGCGTCGTGTAGCTGCCGCCCTTCTTCCACACGCAGGCGACCGTCAGCATGTCGTCGCCCATCGAGGGCGGCACGAACGGATGCACAGGAACCGGCGCCATTGGAGCGTCGGACTTGCGCGCCTCGCCCGCCGCGATGTGCTGCATCGCCCATTCCGCCGGCAGGTCAAAGGTGTTGCCAGGCTGGTAGTAGAAAGCTGTTCGGTCCTTGAAGATGCGCTTGGCGCGCGCCGTGAACGTGATCCACATCAGGCGGCACTCTTCGTGGTGATGGCGGTGAAGCGAATGATCCCGTGGCGCGTCAGGCCATCGGCATCGGTCATGGTCTCGGCATCGGAGAAGCGGATATCGACCATGGCATTGCCGGTCAGCGAGAAAGATTTCTCGTGCAGGCGATCCTTGATCTTCGCGAGCAGTTCCTTGGCTTCCTTCTGCCCTCTGTATCGGGACCAGACGTGGATATCGATCCGGTGCCACTCGCCCCGCAGCAGGATGGCCGACCAGTCTAGCGCGAGCCCGTCGCCGATCTCGATATGCGGGTAGGTGGCATCCTGCGGCACCGCGTCGTAGACGGCGGCGCCGATGGCAGGGGTAGCCGTCAGCGCGCCGTAAACGGCGCCCTGCAACGTCAGCGATGAGTCGGTCATCTAGCCCCCGCTGGCCTTTTTCAGGGCATCCGCCACGGCCTGGCGCTGGCGTTGCAGCAGCGCGTCCTTCAGCCGGTCCCAGACGTTGCGCAGGAACGGGCGCGGCGCGAGCGGCGGGATGTTCCGATCCGGCGCACCCTTGGTGCCGTTGTGCACGAAATGCGCCCGCCAGCCTGCCTTGCGCCACTTCGCCGCGAACCGCTTGGGGTCGAAGCCGATCTCTGCCGAGAACGGGCGAATGCGAAGGCCTAGGCTGTCGCGAAGGTCGCCCTCATCAACCGGTATCGTTGGCACCGTCTCGCGAAAGACCTGTTCCGCGCTGGCGGCAATCTCACGCGTGACGGGGTCGGAGATGTCCTTGTCGAGCCGCTGGAACAGCCGCCGTAGCTTCGGGTCCATCTCGACGCGGGAGCGGCGCGCGGCCATCAGACCACCTCCGTCCGTATGCGCTTCAACGCGGCGGCGGCGATCCACAGGCCCAGGCGGTAGAGGCCGAACAAGCGCGCGGTCCACATGCCAGGACCAAACCACCACGGGAGGCGGAGCCGAACCGTTATCGTAGTGCGGGCCATCAGACGGCCACACCGCGTTCACCGTCGAGCGTCATGTACAGATCCCGCCCACCGCCGTCGGCGACGAAGCGGATGTTGAAGGCCTGGCTGTTCCACACCACGCGCATGCCGGCCGTCAGGTCACCGCGGCGCCGGATCACGAACCGATACAACGCCGGCGCCTCGACCGCCGCGGCCTCCGCGCGTTCGCGCCCGGACACGGGCCGCACGCGCGCCCACACCTCGGCCAGCAGAGTCCATGCCAGCATGCCGCCGCCGTAGCCGTCGGGAACGGTCGCCTCCGCCTCGAGGCGGACACGCTGGTCGAGATCGCCCGGATTGATGCTCAGCGCCACCACTGCCACCCTTCCTTCGGGATCAGCGGGCGGAACCAGACAACGTCCGGCCCGATCTCATAGCCCGGCACCAGGTCATCGACGGCGGCCTTCACCGTCGGCCAGTTGATGTCGTGCCCCAGCAGCCAGCCGTCCGGCCGAAGCGCGCGCGACCACACCAGGATGTCGCGCCGGCACGCCTCGGTGCTGTGGTCCGCATCGATCCAGACGAAATCCAGGGAGCCCGGCGCCATGCGTGCCCCAACCTCATGCGTCCATCCCTTGATCAGCGTGCAGCGATCGGCGAACACCCCACAGGCATGACGGGCCTCGCGCTCGTGGATCCCGTGGTTCCAATCCGTGTAGGTCTCGGGGCCGCCATTCTCCGGCTGCTCGATCCACGCATCGACGCCAACCAGGTAGAGGTCAGGGCAGGCGCTCAACAGGTGTTGCGTGGTCAAGCCGGCCGAGACGCCAAGCTCCGCGCCGCGCGTCCAGCCGAAGCGGCGCGCCATGGAGGCGATGAAGTGGAAGCGCTGCCAGTCGGCTGGAGCGACAGATGCGGGGATCGTCTGTGGCACCGGGGGCGGGACAACGAACGTCATCAGACGCCTACCCGCCGATACGGACCGATCAGCGCGTCATAGGCCATCGGCAGCGGAGCCAGGGAGTCATCGTCCACCGCGCTGCGGTTCTCATAGAGGTTGCCGACATGCAGCAGGATCGCCGCCTTGATTGGAGCCGGCACCGCGGCGGCGAGGCCGTAGCCAGCCACGAAGGTGACGCTCACTGCATCGGGCCGCTCAGCGCTGGCCGGCCAGGTTGCCCCGGACGCCAGCACTACGGCCGCGCCGTACACGTCGTTGATCAGGTGGTAGTTTGCCGCGTCCAGCGTCTGCGGATCGCCTGCCGTGTCGGTATAGGCGACCACAACCGACTGCACGTCGGGTAGCGCCAGGCGGATCGTCCCGCATGCCTGGAACGCATCGAACGACTGCCGCCATGTCTGCGTGACTAGACACCGACCGAGCGCTCCGGACCAGCCATCGAGGTGCTGCGTCGCTGCGGCGATCAGCCCCGCGATCAGCGTATCATCTGTGGTGTGTTCGACCTTCAGATGCGCCTTTGCCTCGGTGAGGCTCACCACATCGGCGGCCGGCGCCACGGTGCGAACCGGGACAAGCATGGTCATGAGCCCGAGATCTTGCTGAGCAGCGGATACAAATCGAGGGTTACGGTCGAGCCGTCGGCGTTGACGGTCGTAAGCAGTCCCTCGGCGTCTACATCGTGCCGAACGACCGCCGGCCCGGGCGCGCCGCGCGGGCCTGGCAGCCCTGACGCACCACGCTCGCCAGGCTTCCCAGGTTTGCCCTGCGTCGCGATCATCTGCCACCCATCGCCGGGGCACGGCCCCGGGTCGTCTCGGCGGGCTGCGAACGATGCACCATTCAGCGCGACGACGTCGAGCGCGCGATACGCACCCGTCTCCGTCCAAGTGCCGCGGATCGTGAACGACCGACCATCGCGGCCGGCAGTTGCAATGCACGCCCAATCCTCATGCGGTGGCGCGCGGCCCGTGTCACGTCGCGCCTGCCAAGTGGCGCCCTCATGCGTCACCACGTCGCCGACATAGCTCACGCCGTCAACCCAAGCGCGCACGACAGGCAATTCCCCCGGAGGGCCTTGCTCTCCACGCTCACCGTCTCGGCCTGGCATACCGTCAGTGCCGGGCGTACCGTCGCGGCCGTCCTTACCGTCCGCGCCCGGCGCTCCATCCTTGCCGTCCACTCCATCACGCGGAGGTGGAATCGTCGCTACGGATTGGCGCACGAGCGCGGCGACTTCATCGAGGCTGGGCCCATCCAAGCCATCGCGGCCATCGGCGCCGTCCTTGCCGTCAGCGCCATCGCGCCCGGGCGCCGGCGGATTGGCTACAAGATACCGCGCGACAGCCTCGGAGATCTCGGCCTCGGTGATTGGTTGGGCCGGCACCCCAGGCTCGCCGCGCTCCCCAGGTAGGCCAGGGGCGCCTGGAGGTCCCGCCTCTCCGTCGGCGCCGTCACGGCCATCCTTACCGTCCCGAACGCCAGAGATGGCCGCGCGCAGTTCCGCCAGCACCGCCCGGTGTTCCGCGTCGCGAAGTTCCTTTTCACGCGCCGCCTCCCGCTGAAACCCGGCAATCGCACGGGCCACAGCGTCGGCGGCGGCGTCAATGAACGCGCTCAGCGTGTCGCGAGACGAGGTCATCGAGCGTGCGCCGGAAGTCGTCGAAGCCTCGGGAGTCGCCATGATCATCCTCTTGCGGCTCAGGGGCCGGCGGCGCCGACTTTCCCGCAGGTTCCACAGGCGGCGGCCGCATCGCCGAGCCGTAGCTCAACGGCACCTGCTGCTGCTGCATGCGCGGCATGGCGCCGTGCCCGCCTTCCGTAGCCGCCAAATCCAGTACGCTACGGGCTTCGTCAGAAGCATGGATGCCGCTGGTCGTGCTGAGGGCCAAGCCCTCGATCAGTTCCTTGAAGTTCGACCGGAGCAACGCGTTCGTATCGAATTCCAAATACTCGTCCGGCATCCCCTTGAGGCGGAACAGCAGGCCGAATGCTTCCTCGATATGGTTCAGCGCGAAGCCAAGGCCTGACGCCTTCCACGCGGACATAAGCGCCTCGGTGGATGCGAACGGTGTCCCGCCGATGCCCAAGATTTGCAGTGGAACGCCAAGCGCGAGCGCCACGTTCTGCTCGCTCATCTTGAGCAGATCGGCCAGTTTGCCGTCGTTCGCTGTCGTCGTGACAGGCTTTGCTTTCAGCCCCCACGCCAGGATCGGCGTGCCGCCAGCATGCTCGCCCTTCGTCTGCGCGTCCCAACTGGCGCGCAACTTGAGCACCTGCTCGTGGGTGAGTTCCTTATCCGTCTCCAGCATGAAGCTTGGGCGAGCCTGGTTCAGATAGAACGTCACCTGCTGGCTCAACGCCGCGCCTGAAAGCTCAAGATCCAACACCGTCGAGAGGATAGGACTGACGCCCTTCAGCACATGGCGCGGTGTGTGCAGCCTGACATGCAGGACGTCGCGCGCCGGGATCGGGTTGGAGAAATCGAACCGGCGATCAATGACCTCGTTCCCGCCAAGGGAATAGAAGATCGATCCGTCCTCTCCGACCATGGCCATGCCGTTGCGCATGAGGTGCAGTGCGTCTACCTCGCCGCGGTCGTTGCGGGTCGCTAGGGCGAATGACTCGCCATGCGTGTACAGCCGGCGAGTGAGGTTCAGCAGGAAGTCGGAAATCGACTGATAGTCGTTCGGGCGGCGGATCACGCGGCTGAGTGCGGAGCCGGCCACGCGCTCGCGCCCACCGTTCGGCAGCTTCCGCCAGTGATCGCCAGGGCACATCGCGACCGTCTGCGAATACCGCGAGACGCAGGCCTCAACCATAGCGCTGCATTCGCCGTACTGCTGAAGCGAAGAACCCATTTGCCACCAATTGACGGCGCGGCCGGCCGAAGCCGACAGCCATCCCTCTGAGAGCAAGTAGGGGCCCGGCCGGTAGGCGCCTTCGGTGGCGCGCTTGCGCCACGGCAGCATGCGCCCGATCACGGCTGGCATCTTCATATCAGCGCGTCTTGTACCGCGCGCCGGCGGCCGGCTTCATCTGGCGATCGCTCTCCGGAGGCGCTTGCTGCGCCACGGTGGCCAGATCCACGCTACGCGAGCGTGGGCCATACAGCCCCATCGCCACCGCGCGGCCGTCCTCATGGCGCAGTACGCCGGCGGCGTCAGGAGCGATCAGACTCGGATCGGCGGCTGTGCCGTCTTCCAGGACGTACCAGGTGGCGCGCATCGCATTCCCTCCAAACGCAGAAACGGGGCGACAGAAGCCGCCCCGGGTTAATCATTCGCCGTCGTCGACCGTGATGACGAACGTTCCGGTCGTCCCGTTGCCGCCCTGCGCGATGGCGACCTTCACGCGGTCGCGCCCGAGCGCGATACGGTCATTCACCGCCGTTCCGCTGCCGGCATAGAGCGCGGCAACCCCGGCGGTCGTGTGCGTCGCCGCACGCGGGTGGACCAGCGCAGACGCATTCACATCGGCCTGGGTCCATAGGCTTTCGCCCGTCGCCTCCGAGGTGATGGTGAAGTCCACGCCATTGGCGTAGTCGGTCTTCACGTACTGAATCGACTCGATGTAGCCAGACAGATACGGGCTGTACTCTGTCGCCGTGGCCGTGCCGGTGGTGGCCACCACGGTGAACTTGCGGATCGCCATGTCTGCGCGCTCCCCTTAGCCGTCAACGACGACGTGGAAGGCGCCCGTGGTCGTATCCCCGCCATTGGCGAGAACGATCTTCACGCGATCCCGGCCGAGCGCCACCGGTGCCAGGACGCCGGTTCCACCGGCGGCATAAAGAGCCGCGACGCCGGCATTTGAGTGCGTCGCCGCACGCGGATAGCGCGACGTGGTGGCGGTCACGTTTTCCTCGGTCCAGATGCCCTCGCCGGTCGCCTCGGCAGTGATCGTGAAATCGACGGTGTCGGCGTAGTCGGTCTTGACATAGCGGATCGAGACGACCTTGCCCGAAACGCGCGGGGTGTAAGCGGTTGCCGATCCATCGGCCGCCGTGGTCACCGGGACCACGAACCTGCGAATTGCCATGGCCTAAGGCCCTCCTTTTGTGTGTTCGGGCGTATCGAAGCAGCGCGCTCAGAGAAGTAGGCCGATCGATTGCGCGAAAGCGATCGGGTCTTTTGCATTCTTCGTTTGGTTGCATGGGGCGCAGAGAAGCTGAAGATTGGCCCGGCCATTGCCGCCTCCGCGCGCGAGCGGGACGATGTGGTCAACGTGCTTCTTCGCTTTGCTGAAACTCACCCGGCAGTAGCCGCAGCGGTTGCGCTGGGCGGATTTGATTTCTGCAATGTCGGCGGCGGTGTGGGTGCCGGCTGATTTGCATTTCTGCGCACGCCGCTTACGCGCGTGGGCTCGCATGTGTTCGGCGAATCGCTCCGGGTTCGCCTCAGCCCAAGCCTTCGCGCTAGCGATATTCTGCGCCCTTCGGCGTTCAGGATATTCTGCCCTGCGCCGAGCGTTAACGTCGATCTTGTGAGCCTCATACCAAGCGGCAGAACGCGCCTTATTGCGCTCTGCAACTCCAGGCTTGGCCGAGTAGGCAAACCGCAGGCGCCTGACAGTCTCGCGGTTAGTCTCCCGCCAAGTCTTGCACTGCGCTGCGTTCTTCTGCGGGTCATATGCCGCGCGGCGCAGTTCGCGCCCGCAGGCTAAGCATCCAGCGTTGATCGTGGCGCGCTCAGAGATGTGGCCACGCTTGCATGGCAGACCGTCGAAGAACCGCTTCAGCCCTTGCGCGCGAGCCTCTGCCCGCGTGATAATCTGGTCAGCCACTTTCGATCCTCGCACGATCGGTTGGGGTCAGAGCGGGGAGACTGTTTCGAGCAGTCTCCCCGTTCGCTTTTCTACCGCAGAATCAAGCGGTTGTCGCCTAGTATGTGGTCCCGTCCACCCAGGCCACCATACCAGGGCGGCCCATGACCCAGGACACGTCCATCAGCATTCGCACGCCGACCGTCGCGGTCTGATAGAAGGACCGGACAGGGTCGGCAGTGGTCGGGCCCGTGCCGGACACGATCTCGAGCGGGGTCGTGTCCTCCATATGCACGGTGGCGGTTTCGTTGATGTCGAATTCCGGCCCGTCGCCCATGGCGGTGTAGAAGTCGGAATTACGCAGCGCGACCAGGCGCCCGGCCGTGGCATAGGTGGATTCGACGATGTTCACCCGGCCCGAAATGCCTGAGAACCACCCGGCGTTGTTGTCGGGCCCGTCCATCATGGCGATGGACAGCGCCTGCGCAGGGTTCATGACGACGGTGATGTTGTCCGCCGCATTCGCCGTGATGAAGGGCGCCAACAGCGCCTTGAAGTCTTCCTTCACCGCCACATGGTCGCCGCCGCCGTAGCCCGTTGCGACCGCGGCGACGCCGTTCAGCAGGCCCGCCGGTCGGACGCTGCTGACGGCCGTCGCGTCCAGCAGGACGCCATCCAGGATGGACGCGGTGTCCTCCAGGATGCCCTGGCGCACGATGGCCTCGATGGCCGGCGTCGAGCGGCGCGCCAATTCACGGGAGAACGGCACGATCACGCCCATCTTTTTCGGGGTGATCTCGGCCGCCGCCGTGGTGATCCGCCCGACGCGGATCGGAGAACCCTCGCCGACGAACCCGCCACCGGCGCCGCCAGCATTGCGGCGCGGCAGCTTGATCGTGCCTACGCCGTCAAAGTTCAGCCCCACGCCGCGCTCGCGCAGCCGTGGATAGATCGAAACGCCGGTCAGCGCCTGGAGGAAGCCCTGGTTCACGGTCTGGACCAGTTCCGACGCCCATCCGGAAACGCCAGTCGTACCGATGGTCTGATCGGCGCGCATGACGATGTTGTGGGTGGCCTCATGGCCGGGATACCGCTCATCGAGCACGCGCTCGATCGGCCGGCGATCGAAGTGTGAAACGCCGTTGACGGCCAGCGCGCGGACCAGCAGGTCGAAACCGCTGATGTCGCGCTGCGGAAAGCCGAGCGGCCTGCGGTTCACAGCAGGAGCGGCCGGCGTGCCGGCATTCAGGCCGATACGCGCCTCGGTTGCCTTCAGAGTCTCGATGGTGCGCTGCGCGGTTTCCACCTCGACGTTGAGGGCATCCAGCGCCTCCAGATCGAGGCTGTCGGCCCCGCTCAGTTCGGTCAGTCGGTCACGCTTGGCGTTCAGGTCGTTCTGCGCATGCTCGATGCGTTGGGAAAGGGTGGTCATTGGAGGTTTGCCCTTGGGTTGCGACGAGGCCGCCTCGCGGGCGCGCTTCACGGTCGCTGGTGACGTATCGGCGTACCCGCCGGCAGTCGCGCCGCCTCGGCCCGCTTCGGCATGCTCGCCAAAGGCCAGGGACAGCGTTTCGGGAGAGAGGTTCAGGCTGCGCGCCACGGCGAGCGCGTTGGTGTTGGACGGTACCGACACCAGCGAAACCTCGAGCAGTTCCTGCTTCACGTAGTCGTACTGGCTCTTGCCAGGCGTGCCGTATTCCAGCACCGCGAAGCCAACAGAGACGGCGCGCAGGATGCCTTGTTCAACGAGGCTCGCCAGTTCGTCGATGCGAGCGCTCGTGCCGCGGGCGGCCAGAACCAGCCGGCCCATCAGTTTCTCGCCCTCGACGCGAACGTTTTCCCACGTCCCGATCGGGAAGCCGCCGGAGTGGCCGAAAAGGGCGATCGGGTTCCGCTTGAAGGCGGTCAGATCCCAGCCCTTGGGGTTTATCCGCGTTCCGTGGCGGTCAAGGCTGGAGTCGGAAATGACGAAATCCAGGCCGGCGCCCTCAGACATCGATGTGCGGTGCTGCATTTCAGCCTCCGATCAAGCAATCATTGCCTCGAGGTCAAGAACGACCACTTGGTCTGCCGTCGTCGCCGCGCCGATCGCCATCGTGGCGGCAAGCGCCATATCGATGCGCCCCGCGGCGCGCTGCTTTTCAAACCGCCGCAGCCCAGCCGGCGAAGTCCAGAAGCACGCCGATGCCACCGCGGACCGCAGCGCCGGGTTCACCTCGATCCGGATACGGCGCTCCAAGATCAGCGTCTCCAGCGTCGTGATGCTATCCGGCATCCACAGCGGGTTGCCCTGCCGGCGGCTGATCCCCTGCGGATGCTCGATCAGCGGCAGGACGGCACCTGTTTCGCCCACAGCGTCGGCGAAAGTCCTGATCAACCATTGGTCGTAGGCGACCGCGAGAACGTCATGCGCGGACGCAAAGTCGACCAGGTCAGCGGCCACGAAATCGAAACGCACTACCTTCCCTGGCGTCGCGGTAAGCCACCCGTCACGCGCCCAAACGTCATACGGCGCCTTGTCCTGCGCGGCCCTGGAGTGCAGCGTTTCCGCCGGCGTGTAGCCGCAGGCGAAGAGTGCGAACTTGGGCCGCCCTTCCGGATCCACTCCGTCGCGGAACACCATGGCCCGCGCCGTCATATCCTTGGTCGCGCCAAGGTCAAGCCCGACCCAGCATTCCTGCCCCGCGAAGTCATCCAGGCGCATGGCCTGGTCTTCGCAGGCCGTCCACACCTCGCGGCTGATCCAGGCCGTCTCGGCGTCCGTCCACTGGCACATGTGCAGGCGGAGAATGCCGTTCAGCTTGCCCGGTATGGCGCGGGCCTGTGCCATGATCTCGGCCAGCCGAGATTCTGCCATCGTCACGCCAAGCAGCGGATTCGCCTTGATCCAGCACGCCGGGTCGGTCAGCGGATCGTCGCCCTCGTCGAGAGCGCACACATAGGAAAAGCTGCCGTCGATCTCGTCGAAAGGCAGTTCTACATGGGCGGCCTTAACCGCGTGCTCATGCTCTTCCCAGCAGACCGAGTTCCGGTCACTGCCCGAGTTGGTGATCATCACCAGTAGCGGTTGCCGCCGGAACTTGAAGCCGCGCTCGAGCATGTCGAGCGTCGTACGGTCTGGATGTTCGTGCAGCTCGTCGACCAGCACAAAATGTGGCCGCAACCCAGACCCCGTCTTTCCGGTATCACGCCCGAGCGGCCGAAAGAAACTCCCTGTCCGCAAGTCAGCCAGGTTCCGTACCGGGTTCACACCCGTCGGTGTCAGGCGCGGCTCCAGCGCGGGTGATTGCCGGACCATGTTGACCGCGTCGGTAAACATGATCATCGCCTGATCAAGCTTCGCCGCAGCAGCGTAGACCTGTGAACCGGCCTCCTTGTCGGCCATCAGCCCGTAAAGGCCTATGCCAGCGACAAGTGGACTTTTCCCGTTCCCTTTTCCCTGCTCGATATACGCCCGCCTGAACCGCCGCGTTCCGTCCCCGCGCTTCCACCCAAAGAGAGACCCAACGATGAACGCCTGCGACGGGTGCAGGGAGAACGGCAGGCCATCAAACTGCCCCTCAGACAGCCGCAGCACCACCGGGAAGAAGTCCAGCGCCCTTTGCGCCGCCCCCGCGTCCCAGGTCAGCCCACGTGCTGCGCCGCCCTCCAAGTCCGCCAGGTGCCGCGCGCAACTCGCCCGGACATGCGGGCCCGCCACGATGGCGCCCGCCACCACGGCCTTCGCATACGCGGTCGCGGGATCATCAGGCGAAGAAGCGGGCGGCTGGGTCTTCGTTCTCGGCGCCTTCGCCATCCGATTTCACCTTGGACCGCGACGACGGCGTCTTTCCGAACTCGACCAGCCAGCCCTTCAGCCGGCGATCGGCATCCATCAGCGCCGCGTAGGCCGGCCGTAGCCGCTCCATCTCGCCGCCAGCCTTGGTCCCCACCGTCTGGAAGCGACCGTTCTCGGCGATGTCCGCCCGGAGCTCGACCGTCTCCGCGTAGACCTCGCACAACTGCTCCAGAGCCACAGCGTCAGCCTCGGTCAGCACCCCCATGCGATCCAGGATGCCCGACACGTAGCCCCAGGCGTCGCGCGCCCGGTCGCTGAGGTGCGCTGGCGCGCTTGGGCGCTCACGGCGCGGCTTCGGCTCCGCCTTGTTCAGGGGGCGCCGGCCAGGGTTGCCAGCGACGATCTTGAGATGGTTTGGGGTAGGTCGCCGACCTGCCATGTTTTCTGCTGCCTTTATGGCGTGTTACGCTTGACGTAACTGCCGTTACGTTGTACATAACACTCATGATCAAGGGCTTCAAAAGCGCCGCGGCCGAAGCGATCTTCCGGGGCTCGCTCCCCAAGAAGGGGTTTCCTCTGGATATCGCCAAGGTGGCGCGCCGGAAGCTCGCGATGATCCACGCCGCGGTGCAATTGGATGACCTTCGCGTGCCTCCCGCGAACCGCCTGGAAGTCATGAAGGGCGACCGCGCCGGCCAATATAGCATCCGCATCAACGACCAATGGCGCGTCTGCTTCGTCTGGAAGGACGGCGACGCCTACGCCGTGGAAGTGGTGGACTACCACTGACGTGCCCGCCCTCCCCCGCAAAGGAGCCTGAGATGACCGACCTACTTGCCCCCGTCTCGCCCGGCGAAGTTCTCCGCGAGGAGTTCCTCGTCCCCATGGGCCTGTCTGCCCGCGCCTTGGCGCGCGCCATCGACGTGCCTCCGAACCGGATCACCGCGATTCTGGCCGGCGAGCGCACCGTTACGGCCGACACTGCACTGAAGCTGGCGGCGCACTTTGGCACGAGCGCGGAGTTCTGGATGAACCTCCAGACCGCACACGACCTCGAGATTGCTCGGCACGCCCTGGTAGCCGCGTAGCCCCGCCGCGGCGGCCATATAGGAGGCGCGAGGATAATCAACCCAGTGGCCACGGCCGATTTTCCTATCGGCCTGAAACGGCGGACCTTTTTCCTTTCATACCGCGCCGGGCTAGGGAAATC
>Ga0172380_10000994_pt1 | contig 50707 bp, 54 predicted proteins | sample Leawe162metaG_FD_119747 | JGI IMG/M metagenome (GOLD analysis project Ga0172380, IMG submission 119747) | Leachate microbial communities from a municipal landfill in Southern Ontario, Canada - Leachate well 162 metaG | ecosystem: Engineered > Solid waste > Landfill > Unclassified | place... | reverse complement strand
TCTCATCATCGAGCGGGTCTCATCATCGAGCGGGTCTCATCATCGAGCGGGTCTCATCATCGAGCGGGTCTCATCATCGAGCGGGTCTCATCATCGAGCGGGTCTCATCATCGACACCAGATCGTGCACGGCGACTGGCCACAGTACGCCACGCAGCGCCGGTCGCCGTCCCAGCGGATGGCCGAGCGTCCCTCGTAGCTGGGGTACTTGTAGGGGTAGTCGTAAAGGCCGATGTTGTGGGGGCCCGAACATTGGCCACCGCGGCAGTGACGGCGACCGCGGTGGAAGCCTTCGTTGGCTTCGTGGCGCCACACGGCCCACGCGATGAGGAGAACCAACACGACCAAAATCGCGGCCATTACACTGTATGACATCATCTCTCGAGACTGCGTGCCTATCAGTGGCGGACATAGTTCATGTACGGGCTCGCGGTCTCACGGGCTAGGTTCGCTCATGGCGTAATAGGAGCCACGCTCGCCGGGGGTGTCCAGGTCGAGGTAGGGATAGATGAGATAAGTCTCGCGGCTGTGACCATGCTCGCGGCCGTGTCCGCCCTTACGGTAAGTGGCCCACAGAACGACGACCAGAATGAGGACGAGCGCCACCAGGGAGGCCAGACAAAGATCGCAGGTCATACGTTCGCCTAACTATATGCAGCGATGACATCACGCCTCGCCTTCATCATTATAGTCCTACTGGTCGTGGTCGCGATCGTTCTGAATATTTCCGCCGAGGCGCGACGGGCCGCCCTGGGGGGAGCCGAGTTGAATAAGCGACCTCGTGCCCGCATAGGATGGCTGAACTGATCGGTGGCGCAGCCTCTCGCGCGGCAACTACGGGAGACATTCGGTCCGAGGTGGCCGAGGCAACGAAACAGATCGCGGATCTCGTCGAGGACCGGATCGGGGACCTCCCGGCAAGCGCCGAACAAACACGGCTGGACTGTGAAAATGAAATGGAGCAGCTCGTTCAAGCCGCGCAGGGTTACCAGGGGCGTTTTGTGGAGTTGATGGAAACCATGGCTCAGGAGAATCGAAAAGCCGAACAAATGGTAAACGCATCGTTCCCCGGCCCCAAAAATCGTTAGAACATCGACACTGACCGATCAAAATAACGCCAATTACTCTATTTTATCCCATCTAAAACTGAAGTCGGCTGACTCAACCAATCGAACCATGTCCGAATCATACTTGAAAATGTTGGCCAACTTGGCGGCCAGCCCAGATTGTGAACGCGCTTATGGTATCAAACCCATGACAAGTCTTCAAACCCCATTGCCAAAACCTTTGCTAGGCTCTAACCTCGATATGGCCTTTCTCGGCGGGATCGAGATAACGGAGATCCCCTGGGGCTACAACGACATGGGAGCAATTCAGATTAGGGGCTGTTCGTACCTTGCAGTCGACAAGGGTGCCGCCATTGATGGCATTGATTACAACATGTGTTTCTATCTCTGTGCTACGGAGTCGCCTGCTGCCGCGCTGCGGCTCAAAGACGAAATCGCACCGCTGGCTACGAGATACGCGCACGATCTGGATATCAATGCAGATTTCGCGATTCTTGGACAAATGGCCGACACTGAAACCATTTGTGCGTATGTTAGTATCAAAAAACGCAGTGTTATAGTGCTTAACGTCGCGGCGGGTAAGGCGGTCCTGCACGCCGCAGTCGACACCTTGGGCTCCGACCCGCTCATGCTGCACAACGAAAACAACCATTATCGAGTTCTGGAGCCCACCGAATTTTGACGCACGGACCGTTTTAAACCCAGTTCGGCATTGGCAAACTAGTCGACAGGCGCCATACAAATGGTTCGCGGACGCTGCTAATTAACATTTTTGTGGTGGGCGAGTATAGCAAGGACTGCCTAAGCGCGCAATGACAACCGAGCACCGCCGTCTGATCTACGGGGCCCTGATCTTGCTGATCATCGTCCTCGTCGCCTCATGGGCCTACTGCAAGTACTACGTCGTCAAGCTCGACGTCCTCGGCCTCTCGGTGCAGACCGACGGCTCCGTTCGACTGGCCGCCGCAGTGGCCGGATCGACAAAGATCAAAGAATTCTCCGAATCAGCATGGGCTGGCGCGCGCATCAAAGTCTACACCAAGTCTCTCGGCGAGTTGAGCTCGCTCGTGGTCGGCGTTATCCCGCCGGCGATCGGCGGCCACACCATCGGCATCGCGACCGAGCCGGGTGCCTACGTCGGCACAGGCGTCTACGCGTTCGACAAAGGAGACCACTTGCGCATCATTCGTCCGATGAAGAAATGAACTCTCAGCAGGCACAGCAAACCATTTATTTTACCTCTTTGATTCCCCAGCAACATATCTGACGTGTGGTTCTATTCATACTGCATTTTTGGAAGACCTTGATGTATGGTGGTTTGTATTTCGCCGGGTTCTATAATAACTCGCACGTCAATGAAACGATCCGAAAAGGGGCAGCTGGTCGCGATAATCATTGTGGCCCTGATCATTGTCCTGGTCGCCTGGTACGCTATCACGCGCCCGCGGTACTACGAGGCGACGACGCTCACGGAGATCACCTACGTGCCGGCGTCCGTCGACGAGGACGGGCCGTACCTCACCTTCGGCTTCGCGGGGGCGCTGCCCACCGAGCGGGTCGCGGGGACGTCGGCCATCCTTGTCGGGTTCGAGGTCGCAGCGTCATCGCCAACCCCGGCGTCGATCGGGGCGGGCCTCGTCGCGGCGCTGGCGAAAGGCCTCCCCTTCGTCCCCACGCTAGGCGGCCCCACGCTGGGCGGCCCCTCGCTAGGCGGCCCCTCGCTAGGCGGCCCCTCGCTGGGCGGCCCCTCGCTAGGCGGCCCCTCGCTGGCCGGCGGCGCGGCGACGGTCACAACGAACACGGTGCCCCGCGACGCCCCCGCGGCGCCGATGAGGCTGACGGGCGTGGGAATAATGCGATTTATCGTCCCCACACACTAAGACGGTCACTCGCTAAGTCGTCTGCAATAATTGAAGCGGGTTAGGCGAGAACTGATAACATAACATAGTCAATGTCATCGAATCATCATTCTGTGGTCAAATGGGAACCGGACTACGAAGCCTGCGCATTCGGAATCACCCTCGTCGCGCAAGACAACGAGATGCCCATCATCTTGGCCATCCCAGTTGCAGGTGCGACTCCGAAAACCGTCGAAGGGGGCCGGCTGTCGTTTCGGCGTGGTTACGAAATGCCGCGTCGCGCCCCGACTCGGGGCACACTGGTTATTACATGCGAGATGGGCAACGCCAGCTACGCACCGGGCACGCATCCATTCGACGCGATCGAAACCCCGACGCTGGACGTCAGCAAGCAGTTGCCGGAAATTACGAACGCTGTCGGTCGTTCAGCGAAAGATCTCACACCCAGTGAAAAGATTTTGATTGAGACTGCTATTCCGTCCTATTCAACTCTCCCGGATGAAAAATGGTGCCAAATCGGCTCTCTCGATCAGCAATTCGTCGTTCAGTTGAAATTCATCAAAATGGCCCCGATTACATTGGGCCCCGGAAAGATCAGCATGTACGCCGTGAGTTACGCGGTGGTCAACGCCGCGCCCCCGTTCGCCGAGCACATGGGGATCGCCAACTGCCGCGAGACACTCCTCGCCGCGTACTGCCCCGAGCCCCAAACCGACAAGGACAAAATCATGCAAATTTAGTGCCTCGTCAGCAAGGACTGCCCACCCAGTATTTTTACGATCGCGAGTCAATGCTCGCCATATTTTACGTCCGCGCGTTATAGAACGACACGATGACGATCAGCTACATGACGCTGGCCACCAGCGCCCTGGGCTTCACCGTCGCCCTGGCCTGGAACGACGCGGTCAGCAAAATGATCCTGCATTACTTTCCCGCCACGGACAAAAACTCGGCTCTCAAGGCGACCATCGCCTACGCCGTCGCGATAACAATCCTCGTCATCGTCGTCGTGGGGGCGATCAACCACGCGCGAAAGCTGGCGCACTACGCCGGTCTGCGCATGAAACAGCGCCGCGCGAGTGGCTCAGGATTCATATCGAAGGCGGCTATCACGGCCTCGAACGCGCCGACGCACATGCCCGTCGTCAAGCTGTGGGAGCCTCCGGGCTCTTGACGCGGTGCCACCGGGCTCTTGACGTCGCTCGGGTGTTTTTGTCTGGCGGCTCATTATAGTAGGCCATGAACACCAAAACGATAACGGTGCTCGTACTGATGGTCGTGCTGGTGTTGCTGGCGTTGATTATCGCCCAAAGCCGAAGCAAGGCCCCCCTGATACTGGGGGGTCTCGCCGCCATGCATGCGCGGAAAACCACGGCAGCGGACGAGGGGCGTGAAACGCAGCCGTTCGCCCTGTCGCCGGCCCAGCCCGTGGAGATCGCAATCGAGGAGCTCTCCAGAGAGATCGACCCAGAGAAGACGCCGCCTAAACTGGGCGGGAACGATCGTCAGGTGGTCCCGCACCAGCCCCACAAGCTAACACCGCTGGACGCCGCAATGTTGCAATACCTGGACGAAGCTGGCGAGATAGCCGCACCGCCGCCCATGACGACAGGCGGCGCCCCCTCGCCCCCAAAAGCGAAAAAGCCATGGCGAGACCACGACACCTGGGACAGCTTTGGAGAAGATGCCGGCGCGTGGAACGAATATACCTTGGAATGGGCGGCCACGAGAGACAACCCCAACCAAGACTGGTCCGGAGTGCTCGCAAAGCTTACCCCTCATCTGGATGAAAACCGAGAATATATTGGCCACATTGATTTAGGCAAAGATGGAAAAACATTGGAAATTGTAGCAATGGATGCATCTCCAACTATCATGGGCGAATTTGCCGACGAGAGCCATAAGGGTATCTACGGTGCCGAAGTTCCCATTCATCTCGTGACAAAATACTATGATAAACCCGCCCTTTACGTGTTTCATACGCACCCAAATGGCGGTCATCCATATCCCTCGCCTCCCGACATTAGCGGTGCAATTCATCTCGAAGCCCTCTCGAGATTTGCCGGCTACGTTGTCATATCAAAATATGGCGCGATGGTGGCACGCATGTCAAATCCGCTAATTCTCAAGCAACGAGAAGCCAAAAACTTTCATTTAGCCGTCGAGCATTTCTCACATGATTTCTGCGCGGCTCTTATGTCCGTGAGAAGCTGGGCGCCATGGAATATGGCAGAGTATGAGGCAATCTATCCGAAATATCAGATGCAGTTGTTGGTGTATCCAACACCCCAGTACACATCGGACTACTGGCGGTACACTTACGCGTCGAATCAGGAGTCTAGGGTCGACAACGCAATGTTGCACCACAGTTGGAATCGTTCTAAAGAACTTCAGGAATTGATCGACAAAGAAGCCGAAAAATCGACAAAGTTAAAGAAGGCCGACAAGAAAAAGTGAGCCATACGAGCGATTTATTTTAGTCACTCGCATGATTGGCCAAGGCGACAATCGACCAAAGCTGCGTCGAAGACAATGGACAGCCGCTGAAATTTAGCGAGGGGTACAAATCAGACTCCATCTGTTCGAGCACATTGACAAGCAAGTGCGTCGACAGTTCAGCCTCGCGCAGCGCCAACACGAGATCAACAGAGACATGTCGCGCAACGAATCGACGATGGGAGTCATTTCGAATACCCTGAAACACGACTCTGAATGTTTGATAACCTACCAAACATATTTCTCGTGTTTGCAACGTTATCGATGACATTAAATCGATGAAATCCACCATACGTTTTACGAAATTAAGAAATGTCGGATATCCACCATATGGCGGAGAAAGCTTTAGTTTATAGAATGCTAATTCACATAATTCCAGTGATTGATCAATCACATATCGCAAACTGTAGGGGTCTTTGTTAATCGCAACTTTACATAATTTATCTGTCTGTTGTTCCTTTGAAAGATATTGTAAAGCTCTCGGCAATATCGTTATAGATATCAGACACAATTCCGGTGTTTTGTCTCGGAGAAACATCAACATGTCGGGATGTCTACCAAGAATTATCGCACATGCTTCAATAGGTTGTCGCTGTAAATATTTTAGAGCATGACCTGCATGATAATACTGTTTCGCTACTTGAATGCAGAAATCGTCAGTAAACTCAGAAAGTGGTAGACATGCTAATGCTTCCACGTTTGCCGTTCGAGATTCGAGCCATATCGCTCCTGTTCTCAAATGCCGCGGGAATCTCATGTATTCTGGTATACGACCGTATTTAATAATTTTTATACACATATCATTAGTGAAGTATTGCTCTGGTACATAATTTATTAGATATCCACTGGCATTAACTGCCAATTGACACATTTCTTGTGTTTTTAATCGATCTGGTACGAATTGAAATACTTCAACATTGATAATCATAGCATCTCTGGCGTTATTCTCATTCCATTCACTGTCCGGTACGGGCCTCAAACAATCAACTCTCACCGCCGGATTATTGTTAGCGCAGTAGATGTCCAGCAATGATTGGGCAACTTCTTCGTTTTGTTGATTGGGTTCACTCGACATTGTTGATATTGGCTCCAAAACCGCATATTCAAATTGGGGGGGATGTCATGTGTAGTATGTTACCAGAAAGAAATGGCCGATCATTGGTACAGCACATATAGTTTGCGCGCCGCATCAAGTATTTGATTTCTAGAAAATAGGTGCAATTGATGTTATGCATGATTGGCCAAGGCGACAATCGACCAAAGCTGCGTCGGAGACAATGAATTGCTGTTATAGTTCAGCGTGGGGTACAGATCAGACTCCATCTGTTCGAGCACATTGACCAGCAAGTGCGTCGACAGTCCGGCCTCGCGCAGCGCCAACACGAAATCAACAGAGACATGTCGCGCAACGAATCGACGATGGGAGTCATTTCGAATACCCTGAAATACATTTCTGTTGACTTCATAACAGGCCAGGCACGTCTCTCGCGTCTGAACCCTTATCATATGCATTACCGCGGTGCTGTCCGATTTGTCCTGTACCGTCGAGAGCGCGGATTTTTTGACGGCCGACGCACATAATTTTCGCGTTTGGTTTTTCACGAAACGTAAATTGTGTGGAGCTCTGTCAATTGCCAACTGACATAATTCATCTGTTTGTTGTTTCTTCGAGAGAAATCGTATGGTTTCCGGAGCCATGATAACGGCCATCAAACACAATTCCGGTGTTTTGTCCCAAACATATTCCAATGCGTTTGGGTGTCGTTCAATGATTTTCTCACATGCAGTTGGTGGTTGTCGAGGTAAATACTGTAAAAGGCGATGGTCTCCATGATGTCTAGCCAGTCGAATACAGAACTCATCAGTGAATATCGAATACGGTAATCCTTGCAACATATGGACAAATACTGTTCGAGACTCGAACCATATGTCGGCGGTTTTTAACCAAAGGGGTATGTGTGTGAATAGTGACAGACTTCCATTCTTGAGAATCGATATGCACATGCTTTTGGTGATGTATTTTTTCGGCACGTGTGTTATCAAATCAAATTTTGCATCAAATGCCCGTTGACACATTATTTGTGTTTTCAATCGTTCTGGTACATACCGTAACACATTGTAATTTATCGTTAGTGCTCTATTCACATTATCCACATTCCATTCTGCATCTGGCACACCCGCCAAACAATCTGTACTAATCCACGGATTATTGGTTTCACAATATATGTCTAGACTGGTTCCAGAGAAACTCTCTTCCACAAATTCGTCAATCCATTTAATCATCGTTAGATAACGTAGCAACGAATTCTCAAACTCCGTAAGCTTATAAGAATATAGCTATATAGTTATGGTTCAAATGTGTACCGTAATCTTTATGATGCTGAGGTCTGTCATCGAGACCATTCGTAATCGTTACGCCTAAAAAATGCATAACTTCACATGTGCTTGACCAATGCGACAATCGACCAAAGCTGCGTCGGGGACAACGGACCTTTGCACTCGCCCATCGAGGGATAAAGATTGTTACTCATCTGCTCCAGAATCTCAACCAGCAGATTAGTCGACAGGCCGGTGGGTCGTAAAGCCCCGACAATATCTGTTATGACCGCGCGAACAACGAATCGACGATGCTGACTGGACTCAATGATATGATACGACCGTCGTGATTGTCGATAGCATATCAAACACAGATCTCTAGTCTGTATTTTCAAGTCCCACAGAATATTGATGTGGCACTTCCGTATCAGGAGGGGCGCAAGAACATTCAATCTGGCTGCAGGAATCTTTTCAATAATCGATTGTATAGTATATTCGTACATATTGGGGAAACTGTCCTTAATCAGTTCCACACAGAATTCTACAGTCAACATTTCGTCCGGCACCCAGTAAATGTTGTCGCTCTGTAATTTGATTGCGAGTTTGCAAATCTCATGTGTTTTGAATTTAATAGGAATGTTTTGAAATAATCCAGGTGAACGAAGCACAGTCATCTTACACATCCACTCAGTTAATACGTGATTGGGTATGTAATGAACACATACCGGGTATCTGTCAATCAATATCTCGGCTATCAACTCCGTCCACTCATTTTTTGGCACATTCGCTAATTTGGGAATATGTTCCCGCCCATAGCATATTTGCTCACACAGATCCAATAGGCTGGTCGTCATTCATCTCTCAAATATGTTTTATTCATTTTAAGAGTATCAAAATCGTCGTAAATAACCAAAATACGATCAGTATTAAAATTATGTATGATTGGCCGCGGCTACAATCGACCAAATTTGCATCGGGGTCAACGGGCAGCCGCCGAGGTTCAGCGTGGGATACAGAGCAGAACCCATTTGTTCGAACATCTCAACCAGCAGATTAGTTGATAGGCCGGCAGCCCGTATCGTTACAACTAGATCCGTCATAGCCACGCGAACAACAAATCGACGATGTTTATCAGAACGAATATGTCGATACTCCCATTTTGAACGCTGATAGAGTTCTAGACATATTTCTTTAGGCTGTTTACGCAATTCAGAAAGAATGTGCGTACATTTTTGCGTCAAGAAAGGTAGCAGGACTTTCAATTCCGTCTCGGGAATATACTGCATGACCGGTGCGAGTATTACAGAGTATCCCGCGAGCGCATTAATACAGAAACTTGCCGTTAACATTTCGGGCGGCACCCATCGTATGCAGCCGGCGAGTACCCTTAGCGCGCTAATACAAACTTCATGGGACTTGAATTTGTCTGGAGTATATTGCAGCAATCGTGGTTTTGTGCTAACGGCTATTCGCCACATGTCCATTGTCATCAAACGTTCTGGAACATGCACAATACTTTCCGCACAGTTGGCTATCAATCGCGTGGCCAGCTCTGATGTCCACTCATTCGCATCGAACGATGAGACAGATAAACTATCGACGGATCTAACTCCATTACAGATCTGATCGCAAAGATCAGCCAGGCTGATCGACATTTTAAAACATAATCGGTTAGTTCAATTTTGATCATGCGACACGCATGGTCTGAAAATAACAAAACGACCCATCTGGCCGCGAACTAACAAGTAGTAGGTCATGCGTGGTTATGAGGCTCGAAGACCTCGGTATCGTAATGATTATGAGGCTAGAAGACCTCGGTATCGTGATTATGAGGCTCGAAGACCTCGGTATCGTGATTATGAGGCTCGAAGACCTCGGTATCGTAATGATTGGCCGCGGCGACAATCGACCAAATCTGCACCGGGGACAGCGGGCAGCCGCTGCGGTTCGGCGTGGGGTACAGAGCAGTACCCATTTGTTCGAACATCTCGACCAGCAGATTAGTCGACAGGCCAGCAGCCCGCATCGCCACGACAATATCCGACATGGCAACTCGAACAACAAATCGGCGACGTTTATCAGAACGAATGCTCGGGTATGACCATCGTGCTAACTGATAGGATAACAGGCATATTTCTTTGGGTTGTACAGTCAGAGTACATAGAATATCTTTTCTGTACTTGTTTATCAAGATAGGCATCAGTTTCATCAATTCTGTCTGGGGCATACGAGATGCAAATTCTAGGCTCGTCGAGAACGCTAAGTCTCTTCCAAATATATCTTCACAGAATTCTGCGGTCAACATCTCGACCGGCACATGTTTAATATTTGATTTTAGTGTTCTAAGAGCATGTTTGTAAATTCCATATGTTCTGAATTCATTTGGAATGAATTCAAACATTTTAGAATCTCTGTAAACAGCCGTTCTACATATCTCCGGGGATAATACGAATTTGGGCATGTAGCGAACGCTATACGAAATGCTATCGCACATTCGCGCTGCCAATTCATTCGTCCACTCGTTTTCGGGAGCTGATTCCAGATCACGCACATCTGCAAATCCTTTACAGATGTTTTCGCACAGGACAGACAATCTAGTCGACATTCTATTCAGTCATTACTTTTCTCTTCATTTTAAGAACTGTAAATTCATGGTAAAACGGCCTCATTTAAGAGTTGAGTGTTAAAATCGCCGTAAAATAACCATAATTACAAAATCCCAAAAATGAGACTTATCACAAGAGGCCTATCACAAGAGGCATATCACTAGAGGCATATCACAAGAGGCATATCACAAGAGGCATATCACAAGAGGCATATCACAAGAGATTGATCATGGCGACAATCGACCACATTTGCGTCGGCGACAGCGGATTGCTGATCGAGTTGAGCCGCGGAAACAGTACCGGCGACAATGGGTCAAGAATCTCGACGAGCAAGTTCGTCGACAGCCGAACAGACTTCAGGGTCAGCGCCATGGCGGCGAATGTCGCACGGGCGACAAACCGTTGGTGTTCGACAGCGCGAATACCCTGAAATACTAGGCGGTTGACATTGTAAACATCGAGACAAATTTCCCTGGTCTGTATCCGTATTCCATCCATCTTGTCCTCTAAGTAGAAAGTTATCGCACTGTTGTGGTCGTTCGCGTAACGTTGCTTCGCTTTCGTAAAGGCCATTACACAATATTCGCATGCTTGGTGTGTCAAGAATTTCAAACACAGAGGATTTTGATCGATGGCCAGTTTACACAAATGATCTGTTTGTTCTGTGACGTATTGTATAAACATGCCATCTTTTGTCAACGCTAGTTCACATATAGCGGGTGTTTTATTCCGAACATATATGAATTCACCAACTCGTTCGCTAATCGCGGCTAAACACGTTTTTTCTGTCTGTGATCTCAAGTATCTGATATGAAACCCGTTAAGTCTCAGTAGTCGCATGCGAAGCTCGTCTGTAATCTCTTCATCAGGTAAATAATTGAGTAGGCGAATCGCCCATGCGTAGCTGTACACATTATTAAGACTACTGGTCCCGTCAGCCTTCAATGCCTCCATACATAATGCTGCCGTTCGCAACTGCATAGGAATCAGGTCGAAAACGTTCTCTGCGTGACTTCTGATCACTCTGATCCACAGTTCCCTGCCATTCCTAATATTATCGGGAACAAACTTCAACAGACATGGCAAACCGGCAATTGCTTGACAGCACAACTTAATAGTCTTGAATCTGTCTGGGATATATTTGAACAGCACAACGTCATGTGACATGGCCAGTTCGGCAAGATTTACATCCCATTCATTGTATGGCAATGTTGCCAAACGTTCTGGCTCAATTGAGCTGGGATCATAGTCTCGATGCGTCATTATTCTTGGTTGATGGCCATTCAAATTTGTCATATGATATTATATATCGTATTCTTGATTTAAAATCGATTAAACATTGTGGCGCGTTATTTAGCTAGCAAGGACTGCCAGCCAGGGATTAATCACGGGTGCATAAAGGCGAATAGCAACGGCAACTCATGATTGAAGAGATCGGGCTCCGACACTGCCGTCAAAGAGAAGTTGGCGCGGGGTTCGCTCACTGGCCACCATGGTAATCGTCCCGCGAAATGTCAATTTTCAATGAATTAGGATTAATGGGGTATATATGCGATATGTTGTTTGAAAACTCGAGGCCGGCTACGATCCTTGACGGCGGCCCTCTGATCGTATTTTGCCCCGCTCGGCGGTGAGTGTTCCCGCCGATATAGAAAAGACGGGGATGGCGGCGTCGGCGTACGTTCTGTTGCTGGTCATTATCCTTCTTCTGCTGGCGGCGCTCGTTGTGGCGTGGCGGCCCGCGACCGTCGCCGCTCTGGCTCTTGCGCGCGGGGACGGCTCGGCGCTCGGCAACACGGCGTCGCAACTTGAGGGCGCGTCGGCGCTCGGGGGCGCGTCGCAACTTGAGGGGCACCCGGCCCCCCTGCCCTTCGAGACGGCCCTCGAGCGCCGCACGCGGGAGCTTGACCCCGAAGAGGCGCCGCGCCACCCGCTCGATCGCACGCGCTACGAGGGCGCGGCCACACATGACGATGTAGCCACACATGACGCTGTAGCTACCGGCGGGGCGCGAGGGCCCCCGGCGCCGAAGAAGCCCTGGACGCAGTACGCGACCTGGGCCGAGATGTACAAGGACCTGGGCGCCTTCGCCGAGTACTCGCGCCTGCGCGCCGACGTGATGACGAGCCCGAAGCAGGACTGGACGGCGGTGCTCGCCGAGATCAGACCGTACCTGGACCACGACCGCGAGTACATCGGCGTCATCAACCTCGACCCCGACGGCCGGACGTTGCGCATCGCGGCGTTCGAGGCCTCGCCGACGGGCATCGGCGAGGGCGACGACGAGGGCCCCAACGAGAACTACAACGCGGGCATCCCCGAGAAGATCGTCGCCAAGTACGAGAACCGACCCGCCCTTTATCTATTTCACACGCACCCGAATCACCCTCGCAGCACGACATTTCCGTCGTCTATCGATCTGGCGAGCTCCATCCGGCTGTCGGCCAACATGCGGTTCGCCGGCGACGTCGTCATCTCCCGCCACGGCGCGATGGTCGTCTCGCTATCGTACACCGGCTACAAGTCGGTCCACGCGGCGAAGAACGTGCGGCTCGCGCTGGCCAACCTCGTACACGACGTCGTCGCCGCCCACGAAGCAGTGCGCAGCTGGTCGCTATTCACGATCGACGAGTACTTCCAGTTCTATCCTCGACACCGCCTGACCTGTCTCGTCTTCCCCACGGCCGAGATGGTTGCTGATTCTCATCAGAACAAGTATGAAACCGACCTGGAATCGCCGGTGGATCACGAACTGATGCAAATCAATCGCGATGAGATGATGAAATCCCGCTCTGACAGAAAATCAAGGCGCCGTGGGTACTAACGCGCCCGTCATCCGGCGAACAGTCTGGAATGGGTCACGATGACCCATATCTGTAAAGGAGACAACGGAGGCGCCCACGGCTTCACATTCAGAAACAGGGCGGGCGTCAGCAGTTCACACACGGCGACCAACAAATTGGTTGACAAGTTTACATCTCGCAAGGGCAGCACGATGAGCTCAGCATACGCACATCGGGCGACATACTGTTGATTTCGTTTACCTCGTATTCGGTCAAAGACAGTGTTGTCCAACGTGTATGCCGCGTAACAAATGTCAGGCGTGTGATTGCGTATGTTGACAAGTACTTCATCTATTCCAGTGCGATGTAGTGCTGCGGCGGTCAACGCCGCTAAACACAATTCATCTGTTTGTTCGCGAATATCATATATTCGATGTGAGCCGTATGGTGTAGATAGTGCAACCAGACAAGCTTCTCTGGATTGTTCTCGAAGATACGATATTGCCTTTGGGTTCTTTGTTACAATGGCCACACACATTTCCGTTGTTTGATTTTCGATCACGTCGAAATGCCGGTACGACCAGTTGGGAGCATCCATAGCCAGCAATAACAGTTCAGTGGTCTGATGCAATTGAGGTACCGCTCTCAAAGGATTATAGCGACTGAAGGCGGTGCTCGGAAATATAGCATGTTTGATTGCTGCACAGCATACCCCATATGATTTCAGACTATCAGGTATGTGATCCAAACCACAACCTTTTGTCAATCGCATCACTTTGACGAGAAATTCTTCGACAAGTAGCATGTTGGGGACCAAATCGATCCAGCGAACATTCTGGGCAATAGCATTCAGCCACAGTTTTTCTGTTCGCAGAATGACGGGTATGTGTAACATTATCAGTCGGAAATTCTTGTCTTGCATCTCAGTGCATGGATCTCTGGCAATGTAACCGATGAGAGTATTGATCCGAACTTCTGTCCACGTGCTGGCTGGGATGGCATTAAACATTTGTTTCACGGCCGCTGCCGACAAGACAGGCTTTCGCCCCAATGCCCAATGTTGCACCGGCGAGTTGATCCAGAAATCCGCCATTGTTAAGAGGCTCGAAGACCTCGGCTACGTAATTGATATGTTAGGTTAGCGTGCTTCATTTTTGTCACAGTGCATGAAAAAGATGCCGCATCAGCCGACGAACAATCTGGAGTAGGTCACGATCGCCCACAGTTGCGTTGACGACAGCGGGAAAGCCCATGTCCACGTACGTGGAAAGAAGGCAGGTGCCAGCTGCTCGCACGCAGCAACCAACAGATTAGTTGACAGATTGGCCCCACGCAAATACAACACAACCCGGGTGGCATACGCACAACGAGCAACGTATCGCCGATTACTCTGATCACGTATGCAATGTTATCTAAACTATACGCAGTGAGACAAATGAGAGGCGTTTGGGACCGAATATTACGCAACGCGGCTGCCAAACGCCGATAATCCGTGGTGCACGCCCTCAGCGCGGCCAAGCATATTTTTTCGGTTTGGTCGCGAACGCATCGCAACGATGCGGGACCGTCGGAATTTGTTTTTCCAACTGCGATCAGACACAGTTCCTCTGTTTGTTCTCGTATAACATCCAGTATCTCCGGTCCGCCGTCTGCAAGAGCTATTAAACAGGCCTCTCTGGGCTGCTCGCGCAAATGCTTAATTTCAGTAGGCATCCTTTTTACAATAGCCACACAAATCTCCGTGGTTTGATTTACAATCGATTCTAAATTCCAGCGACCCGCCCACAGGGCGCTATCCATGGCTAACATTATCAAATCAACGGTTTGATGTATTGGCGGTATCTCAGACATCACATCCATGTCTAATGTTATTTTGTCCCTGGCGAATTTAATTGCTGCGCAACACACGTTGTATGCTTTTAGGCTGTCGGGAACGTATTTCAAGCATCGACTTTTTGTTAATCGTACTGCTTCGATAATAAATGACTCGGTAAGCATCTCGACTGGAACAAATTCGATCCAGCTAGATTTCTTGGCAACTACGGCTAACCACAGTTCTTTTGTCCGAAGTTCGGGAGGAATATATTCCATTATCAGAACAAATTTCTCATCGCGAAACCCCCATGAGACAAACCAGACGAGATCTATAATTCGTTCCATCGTCCAGACATTTGAGGGAATTTCGCGAAACAATTCTTTCGCAGCCGCCGTAGACATTTTAGGTTCTTTACCCAATGCCCATCTTGAAATTGAGGTATTTTCCCAGAAATTAGCCATCGGTGACTCGACACGTAATGATTGATCATGCGGATTTCAATTTTACTCGATACAAACATACAAGAAACTAAAAATAATCGACCTCACTAGACGAAGTGCTTCACCTTCGCCGCGAGAGCCCACAGTTGCGTCGGTGCCAGTAACTGTGGATTGTCCCTCGCCATTAGTCGAAATTTGTGGCGCATCAGACTCGTACACACATATGTCAGTAGAGACGTAGAGAGATCAATAATATGTAGAGGGATCAGTATATCATTTGCAATGATTAATCGTATCATGCGTTGACGCAGAACAGTGTCATGAATTGATCGATATGAATTTCGTGATCTTCGGTATGCAAACATGCACAATTCCAGTGTTTGTTCACGAATATCATTCAGAATACTCGACACGTCTGATGTGCCTACTAAACGTAGGGCCTTGATACACACATCATGTGAGTGATTCCGTAGAAATACAAATGCGCGCGGGTTAAAGCCCAACACAGCGAAACAAATTTCCGGTGTGTGGTTTCTTATTAACAACACCACATCTCGAATGCCATATAAACCGGCATTACCAGAGGCGACACGAATAGCTGAGACACAGACTGCATATGTTTGATCATTAACCCACTTGATGGAAGTTGGACAAACTTCAACCGCTGCCACGCAAATCTTCGTTGTTTGAAACGCTGCCGATGTCAATTCGTATCCACCCGGTTTCGCGACGGCGGCCAATATAAGTTCTTCTGTTTGAGATTCATAGGGAACCTGGCTCAGCACAGGTATGTCGTCCTGAAATCTAACATCGTAGACCGAGATCATACACAATTTAGTTGTGCGATATTGCATCGGCACCCAACACAATGCTGTGGGATTATGGCTGACGACATCTTCGTAGAATGTTTGAGTCGCGACATTGGTAGGTGCGAGTCTCACAAATTCCGCCGGAGATTGGCTACAAAGATACACCCATACCTTGTATGTTTTTAATTGTTCGGGTATACAGTCAACCAAGTTACCATGATATGCTCGCGGCAATATGAATAGCGTTTCGCGAATCATGTTTTCTGTCCAGTCGGCCTTTGGGACACTTATCAACCCATTGCGTATTACATCGGGCTGTCCTGTGTCTATAAATGATTTCAGCACAAGTAGAACATACGTCATGTATGTTTGTTACCGAGGTCTTCGAGCCTTTTAAACTTATGTTATCGACTCTCTTAACGTTCTTTCAATTTTGTAACGGCTCGAATTCAATTCGAGCCGCGATTACTTCGTACATATGGTTTGCGGACCGCATGAAGTTTAAAAAACCGATGACGCGATAATCACTCGAAATGCTTCACCTTTGCCGCGAGAGCCCACAGTTGCGTCGGCGACAATATTTGTGGGTTCATCCACATCATCGAAGGCCAATTCTTGTCCAACATGCACTCGCACACTTCCGTAAGCAGTGATGTCGAAAGATTGGCGCCGCGTAGTGAAATCAGCATGTTTGATAGAACCTGTCGTACCACTTGTCGTCGCATCCCAGGGTCCCGAATCGCCTGGAAAGAATTCTGATCTTTCTTATAAGCGGCAATACATACAGCTAATGTTCGTTCTCGAATATCAATCAGAATATGTGTTACTTCCGATGGGTGAATGCGATCAATTACCTCAAGACATATTTCTTGGTGATGATTTTGAAGAAACGCCAACATATGTGGTCTGTAACGCACTATGCTGATACAAACTTCTAATGTATGATTTCTTATGGCAAATACTATATCTCGCAATTCGTCGTGCGTATAACCGTTACCAACTGAATTAATGGCCATTATGCAAAGTTCAGGCGTTTGATTTCTGATCGAGATCAATACCTCTTGTAAATTTTCAGCAGCTCGAATGGCCGCTTCACAAACGGCGAACGTTTGGTCAATGACGATTGCAATCATAATCGGTTCAGTTTCTACCGCGGCGATGCAAATGGCCGGCGTTTGGAATGCCGCATATTGCAGCTCAAACCCACCATGTTTGCCGATGACGGACAATATCATTTCCTCCGTCTGGGATTCATGGGGTACATGCTCGAGCACGCTGCCGGAGAAATAATCAGAGGATTTTAAATCGTCATTGTTGGCCGCGATCATACATAGATTGGTTGTGCGGTATCTTCGCGGTATTACGGATAACACCATGCAATTTTGGCGCATGACATCCTCGTAGAACGACTGCGTTGCGATTTCTGTCGGCACTCGTGAATGTTCCAGAATTTTTCGATAAATAGCCGAAATTCGACACCAAACTTTATATGTTTTGCAACGTTCCGGAATATGATCAAATAGGACATCATAATAAGCTTCTACCAAGAGAGGAATCACATCGAGAACAATTTCCTCTGTCCAGTCACAATCTGGGACAGTTTTCAACGAGCCGGATTGGCACGCTTGGATAATCTCGAGGGTCTTGGCTATTGGCGGATATTGTGTCATTTGTTCCTTTACAAAATCTTATTCAAATTCACACATCGTCGGTGGCAAAAAATCATATAGTATATCGTACAACTAATTGGCGTGCTTCACCTTTGCCGCGAGTTTCCACAATTGCGTCGGCGTCAATAATTGTGGATTTTCCCAAATCATTGGCGGAAATTTCTCGATCAGCAGACACTCACACACCTCTGTGAGCAATGCCGTGGAAAGATCGGCACCGCGCAGTGGAATCAGCATGTTCACCAAAACCATTCGTAAGAGGCGCCTCCGTATAACAATGTCTCGAACCACCTGATATGAATTTTGGTCCTTTCGATACGCGGCGAGACATACCTCCAGAGTTTGCGTGCGAATGTCTCTCAGAACTATCACCACCTCTGATCGAGTCGCGAGCCGGATGGCCTCCAGACACACTTCTCGCTGATGATTTCGAAGGGATTCCAGTACCACTGACCCACAGTATCGCAATATTATGATACAGATCTCCACCGTATGTTCTCTGATGGATGAAATCACATCGCGCATGACATAATTTTCACCCCTCTGCGCGGCTACTTGAATAGCCTTTTCACAAACGGCAAACGTTTGATCATTGACCAACATGATGGACGTCGGCTCGTATTCGACCGCCAACATACAGATGCGCGGAGTCTGGAAAGCCGCGGCGGCCAACACATTTCCACAATTAATCATGATAGAGGTCAATATCATTTCCTCAGTTTGAGACTCATATGGCACAATATGTAGCAAAGAACAGTCCTCGCGTTCGGTGTTGTTAATTGCTATCAAGCATAGTTTGGTAGTGCGATTCCGCCGAGGAATTTTACACAACGTATTTCGATTGCGCCGCACAGCATCTTCGTAAAATCCTTGAGTCGTAATGGCTGTTGGCACTAGTTCCGGGTGGATTAAATAAACAGTTTGCCAGACATTGGATGTTATGCAATGTTCCGGAACACAATCGAACAACGTTTCATAGAACCTTTGCGGCAGTAGTGGGAGCAATTCGAGAACCATATCTTCTGTCCATTCGCTCTCCGAAATGTTTTTCAGCCCAGTGATTGTCAATTCGGAATCACCACTGTTTATGAGAGATTTCACGAATGATGGAATATGCGACATTTAGGCGAGCTGAGATATACTAGATGACACTTTATTCAATTTTGCTCGTTGCTCGGTCGTGATGTTCAAAAATTATGACACCGGTCACGATGACCAAAAAATTCTGACGCGTCATTCGAAATGTTTCACTTTTGCCACGAGCGCCCACAGCTGCATCGGCGTCAGTAACTGGGGATTCACAAACATCAGCGACGGAAATTTGTGATCCATCAGGCACCCGCACAACTCCGTAAGCAGTGCTGTCGAAAGATTGACACCGCGTAAAGGAATCAATATATCATTTGCAATGATCAATCGTATCATGCGTTGACGCAGACCAACATCGCGAATTGTCAGATAAGATAGACGCGATTTTCGATATGTCGCAATGCATACTTCCAAGGAATGTTCTCGCATGGTATCCAGAATCTGAGACACCTCTGATACATCTGCGATTCGAATTGCCTCGAGACACACCTCTCGCGAATGGTTTCGCAAATACACCAGCGCCATGGGATCGATATGCAAAACCCTGATACAAATTTCCGCGGTGTGGTTTCTGATTGACAACACCACATCGCGTATGTCTCCTCTATTTGCTACGTGACGAATGGCCATATCACAAATATCGAATGTCTGATCATTGACCCATTTGATGGCTATCGGCCCAGATGCAACAGCGGCCATGCAGATATCTCGCGTTTGGAACGCCGCTGACGCCAATTCGTGCCCACCATGAATTTTGATAGAGGCTATTATCATCTCTTCTGTTTGAGATTCATAAGGCACGTATTCTAACATGAATGGACCCCAGTAATCTCCGCCAGTGGCGTTGATAGCGGTCAAACAGAGTTTAGTTGTACGATATTGGCGTGGTACATGTCGTATCGCCAAGGAGTGTTTGTCTACAACGTTCTCGTAGAATGATTGGGTTGCGACATTAGCCGGCACTTGGGACATAAATCCCGGGTATTTAGTGCACGCGGCCAGCCAAATATTGCTTGTTTTGAGATGATTTGGCACACAATTAAACAAATGCCGATAATATGATTCCGGCAGCCGTTCGATCATTTGGCGAATCATCAGTTCTGTCCAGTCATGCTTTGAAACAATTTTCAGACTTTCGCATATTAGGTCGGACCGACCCGTGTCTATGAATGTCTGTATTAGCAACACAATATCCGCCATTGGTTTGTGGGTGAAACTTTGTTCAATTTTGTGACATATCTGATTTGAAAAATTATGGCAACGCACGCTATTTAGTATGTTTCACCTTCGCAGCGAGGGCCCACATTTGTGTTGGTGTCAATACTTGCGGGTTTTTCCACAACATTGGTGGAAATTTATCTTCCATCAGACAATCAGCAACTTCAGTCAGCAGCGATGTCGACAGATTGGTGTCCCGTAATGGAATAAATATCTCTTCTGCCAGAATCAATCGCACCACGCATCGACGTAATTTCGCGTCGCGAATTGATTGATATGATGGTCGCGATCTCCGGTAAGCAGCCAAGCTCACTTCCAGAAATTGCTCGCGAACCTCCGATAGCACCCACTTAACATCTTCTATATGTGCGCTCCGAATAGCCTCAAGGCAGACTTCTCGCTGTTGAGTTCGAAGTAAGTTTATCGCCGTAGGTATATTGCGAGCTACGAACATACACAATTCCGGCGTGTGAATTCTAATCGACTCTACAACATAACGCACTCCGATTCCTTTCTTTTTGGAAATTCGAATCGCCATTTCACAAATGTCAGGTGTTTGGTCATCTATCCACAGGATATCCTGTGGATTTTTTTCTATCGCGGCAATGCAGATGTCTCGTGTTTGAAACGCCGCTCCTTCTAACGCATCTGGTCCTTCATGCACATCGATCGCGGCCAATATCATTTTCTCCGTTTGAATTTCGTAGGGAATGTCGCATAGAACAGATCCAAACGACATTCCAGAATTGTTGATCGCCATCATACACACTGTAGCTGTGCGATATTGGCATGGCACTTCGAAGAAAGCCAAGCTGTTTTGGCGCACAACATCTTCATAGAAGATTTGCGTTGCGTCATTCGCAGGTACTTGATCCATCAATTTAGGAGAGTTGATAGATATGGCCTGTCAAACTTTGTATGTTTTACAGCTAGTTGGTATGCTGTCGATTAAAAGATCTAGATACGATTCTGTCACCCGTTCAATCAACTCGAGAGCGAGTTCTTCTGTCCATTCGTTCTCCGGTAAATATTTCGCATGTAGGTATATCGATCCGGCATCGCTATTAACCGTTTCAAAAGACGGAATGCGCCACATTTGAGTATGTCGTGTCGACGTTCAATTTTGCGAATCGAAAAATATGGCAACGGTCTACACGGCGTGCTTTACCTTCGCGGCGAGGGCCCACATTTGCACCGGCGTCAATAACTGGGGGTTTCTCGTCAGCGCCGGCGGAAACTTGTCAGGCATCAACCGCTCACATACTTCTGTCAGTAGCGATGTTGAAAGACCAACATCGTGTAGTGGAATCAGTGCTTCGGTTGCCAAGATTAGTCGTACAAGATTACTACACATAACATTGTCACGGATCGATAAATACGAATCCCGTCGTCTTTTATATGCAGCAACGCATATGGTTAAGTTTTGTTCTTGAATATCTGCCAGAATCATTGGCACATTTAATACAAATGATTTTTGAATCGCATATAAACACACACCTCGCGAATGGTTTCGAAGATAGGAGAATTCATTTGGCATATATTCCAGGAAAGTTTTGCACACTTCTAACGTGTGATGTCTGATTGATACAATCACGGCGCGCGTTGTTTCTACGCATCTCGCAGAAAGCCTAAGAGCCAGTTCGCAGATTTCGAATGATTGGTGATCAACCCACCTAATAGATGTTGGTGTCATTTTTACGGCCTCGATGCAAATATTTCTCGTTTGAAATGCCGCCGACTTTAACACATGTCCCATACCTGAGGCGGCGATGGCGGCCAAAATCAGTTTCTCCGTTTGAGATTCGTGGGGCACATATTGCAGCATATCCTGACCGAGATGCCCGCCGTAGATCACTTTCTCACATAATTTAGTCGTGCGATATTGGCGAGGTATCTCACATATTGCCATGAAGATTCGTTTCACAACATCTTCATAGAATGCTTGGGTTGCAATAGTCGACGGTACTCGTTTCAACATTTTTGGACAAATGGATGATACGACTTCACAAATTTTGTATGTTTTGCAATGCTCCGGAATACAATCGAACAAAACGTTATAACGATCAAGCGATGGCAATGCGTTGATAATCCACATAATAATGTTTTCCGTCCATTCATTCTCCGGAAGGTCCCGCATACCATCATGAATCAATTCAGTCGTATCGCCGCGTTTGATCATTGTTAGCAATGTTTGCGCACTCATTTGGGCTGGCATGTGAACGAGTATATCTTGTTCAATTTTGCACACTTATTAGCTCACGTTGTTCGAAAAATTTGACACGGTTCACGGAGTGTGTTTCACCTTGTCACAAAAGCCCTACTGGGCGTGCTTTACCTTCGCAGCGAGGGCCCACATTTGCACCGGCGTCAATAACTGGGGGTTTCTCGTCAGCGCCGGCGGAAACTTGTCAGGCATTAACTGCTCACACACTTCTGTCAATAGAGATGTTGAAAGGCCAACATTGTGTAGAGGAATCAGTGCTTCAATTGTCAAGACCAGTCGCACCATATTACGACACATAACAGCGTCACGAACTGAGGCATATGAACGTCGTTGCCTTCTATACGCGGCCAGACATATTTCCAGTGTTTGTTCGCGAATATCAACCAGTATCTGCCCTATATCGTGGTCATTCAAGCGTTGTATCGCCTCGAGACATAATTCTCGTGATTGAATTCGAAGGCAACCTAATCCCCAATACATTTCCCGCACAACCATTGCACAAATTTCAGGCGTGTGTTTTCTGATCAATTCAACCACCTCGCCCTGTATTTCGTAATAATTTTCTCTGCCCGCTGCGACCTGAATTGCTCTTTCACAAATGTCGAACGTCTGATCGTTGACCCAAACGATTGAGGTCGGGTGTGTTTCAACCGCTCTCATGCATATAGTTCGCGTCTGGAAGGCCGCCCACACTAACTCATTTCCACCATGCACATTGATTGTCTCCAATATTAATTCCTCGGTTTGAGACTCATAAGGAATATACTTGAGCAGCGGCACGCTCGTGTATTCGGAATTGCCGATTGCGATTCGACATAAGTTAGGTGTGCGATTGTGCCGCGGCACCTCACCTATTATCATGGGGTTCCGGCGCATGACGTCCTCGTAGAACTCTTGTGTCGCGATCTTCGGCGGCACCCGTTTCAGGTACGGCGGATAATTGACAGACATCTCCACCCACACATCATGTGTTTTGCATCTTTCTGGTATGCATTCGAACAAGATAGCATTGTGTTCTTCTGCCACGGGCGTTCGTCTGTATCTTTCCAACCATCCGATGACCCTGAATACAACTGCTTCAGTCCATTCACAATCCGGGACGTTACGCATAGCGTCGCGCACTTGATTGGTCTCGATCCCCCAGTCTGCGACGTTTTGTTCTAACAACAGCAACAGCTCGCGTGACATTAAACAAGATGCTAAGAAGTTAGGCCATTCAATTTGGGCTAAAGTTAGGCCATCCAATCTGGGGAAGTAGTGTGCCATCGAAAAACAAACAGGGATGGATGGCCCTATTTGGCGTGCTTCACCTTCGCCGCTAGGGCCCACATGTGCACCGGCGTCAGCAGCTGAGTGTTCGACCATATCATCAGCGCAAATTTCGCCACTTGCAGGATTTCACACACTTCTGTTAGCAGGGACGTCGAAAGACAAGCACTGTGTAGTGGGATCAATGCATCAGATGCGAGAATCAGGCGCGCCACACGTCGGCGCATCACATTGTCTCGAATCGACCGATAAGAATCTCGTTCTTTTCGATACGCAGAGATGCACACTTCCAAGGTCTGTTCTCGAACATCTGACAAGGTACGTCCGACATTCATTCTTGATGAGTACTTAATTGCGGCGAGGCATACTTCTGGTTGTTGATTTCGAAGATACTCAAGTACATTCTCCATTTGGTGCACACCATTAATACAAACCTCCAATGTATGAATTCTGATGGATGCTAGCACCTCGCGCACCCCGTCTTCCCCATACAGTCCGGCGGATTGAATGGCCGTTTCGCAAATTTCGGGAGTCTGATCGTTAACCCATTTGATCGATTTGGGGTCATTCTTAATTGCTTTCATACAGATTTCGCGCGTCTGAAACGCGGCAACCCTCAACTCATGTCCGCCTTGTGCGTCGATCGCGGCCAATATCATCTCTTCCGTTTGAGATTCATATGGTACGTGTTCCAGCGTAAAATTGTTATCGGTGTTAGAATATTTGGCGGCTATGCTGCATAATTTGATCGTGCGATGATGTCGCGGCACTTCGATCAACGCCCGACTATTCAGTCGAACTACATCCTCATAGAATGATTGTGTTGCGACACCAGTCGGTACCTGGCGCATAAGTGCGGGGCAGCCGGCAGAAATGTCTCGCCAAATTTTGTATGTTAGACAGCTGGTCGGAATGTGAGCGAATAATGTCTTATAATAATATTGCGACATGCCGTGAGTTGTTAAGAACTTCAGAACCTCTAGGACCATTTCTTCCGTCCATTTACATGTTGGAATGGCTATTAAGCGATCATATATCGGCCCAACTTTACCAGGAACGTTTATGATTCTTTTCACCACCTGCAACGATTGTTCCGACATTGAGTATCAAATCTTATATGATATTCAGTTTTGTATTACATGAAAAATATGTCATGGCGACGTCGGGTCTCCGGTTGTATCACACGGCATGTTTCACCTTCGCGGCGAGGGTCCACATTTGCACCGGCGGCATCATCTGCGCGTACGACCACAACATTGGTGGAAATTTTTCGTCCATCAGACAATCGACGACTTCAGTAAGCAACGCCGTCGAGAGATCGGCGCCACGCAACGGTATTAGCACGTCAGTCGCCAATACTAATCGCATCACCTGCCAACACAAACCGGTGTCGCGAATGGCCCGGTAAGATTGCAGTGATTTTCGGTAAGCGGCTAGGCACACTTCCAAAGTTTGTTCGCGAGCATCCGTCAGGATCCGTGCCACGTTCACATCTACCGGGTCTGTCGCAATCTCAATTGCCCCAAGACAAACCTCTCGTGAATGGTTTCGAAGATACTCGAACGCCTGGGGGAGACGTCGTAAAACACTGATACAAACTTCCGACGAATGGTTTCTGATTGCGGTCACGATGCTGATGCGCTCTCCGATGCCATAACCCTCGGCGGTCTTAATGGCCATTTCACAAATTGCAAGCGTTTGATTTCTGATCGCGGTCACGACGTCACGTAAATTGTCTTTTCCTTCTTCCGAGGCAACCTGAATGGCCATCTCACAAATCGCGGGTGTTTGTTCAATGACCCACGTGATGGCTATCGGATCGGCTTTTACCGCGGCGATGCAAATGGCAGGGGTCTGGAACGCCGCAAATTCCAACGCGTATCCACCATGTACCGAGATAGCGGTCAATATCATGTTCTCTGTCTGAGACTCGCAGGGCACATTGCTCAGTGCAGATTCAGCGCGAAATCTATGGCTGGCGACCGCGAGCATACATAGTTCCGTAGTACGATTTCGACGTGGTACAACACACAACACCATGCAATTTTTGCGCACGGCATCATCGTAGAACGATTGTGTTGCTACCTCCGTCGGCACACGTTTCAGAAACGACGGACATGTGGACACCAAATGCCACCAAACCTTGTATGTTTTGCATCGCTCGGGAGCGTTATCGATTATATCATTGTAGTGTTTACTTGTCAATCGTGAGATCATTTCGAGAACAATTTCTTCTGTCCATTCGCTCTCTGGAACATTTTTCAGAGAACCGGTTCTACAGGCGCATACAAACTTAAATCCGTGTTGTGTTAATGAATAACTGTCTGCCATTTAAGTGACTGTTTACCATTTCTGGTGTATTCAATTTTGTGGTAAAAAATAACGTGAACTATATTAAATATGTTTCACCTTTACCGCAAGCGCCCACATTTGCATAGGCGTCAATAATTGTGGGTCCTCCCAGAGAATTGGTGGAAACTTTTTCCCCGTCAAGCAATCGCCGACTTCGGTAAGCAGCGATGCCGAAAGGTCGACGCCGCGCAGCGGGATCAGCGCGTGCGCCAGGACCAATCGTACAACCTGTCGTCGCAGGGCGGGGTCGCGGATTGACTGATAAGAAGATCGCATTTTTCGGTGGGCGGCTAAACACACCTCCAACGTCTGTTCGCGAATATCTTTCAGAACTTGTGGCACACCCGGCGGAGTGGCGAGCTCAATAGCCTTGAGACACACCTCTAGGGAATGGTTTCGAAGATATTCCAGCCCATTGGGCCAGTATCGCAGCACGCCGATACAAACTTCCGTGGAATGATTTCTGATCGCGAGGACTACATCGCGCAGCTCGCGAACATCATCCGTTGCGGCGGCCGTTAGAATAGCCATTTTACAAATTTCGAGCGTCTGATCCTTGACACATGAGATAATTGTCGGGGCGGTTCCGACCGCGGCCATGCAGATGTTTCGTGTTTGGATAGCGGCGACAGCCAACGATGCTCCACCTTGCATTTCGAGGGCGGCCAATATCAATTCTTCCGTTTGAAATTCGTGGGGTACATGCTGAAGCACATCATCTATGTGTGCAGATTCGATCGCGATCATGCATAACTTAGTGGTGCGATATCGTCGTGGTATATAACTTAACAGCGTGCTGCATTGGGGTGAGAGGCTTTGGCGTACGACATCCTCGTAGAATGATTGTGTTGCGATCTTTGATGGTACTCGCGTCAGAAACGGGGAACAATAGACAGAAACAGTTACCCATACATCGCGTGTTTTGCAACGTTCTGGAACGCATTCGAATAAATCGTCGTAATAATTATTCGACAATATGCTGATCAGTTCGAGGACGTAATCTTCGGACCATTCACACTCAGGAATTTGTCTCATACCTTTGCGAATTTCGTTAGCATCAATACTAGTATTGTAAATTGATATCAATAATAGTACGTGCGACATTTACTTGGTATTGAAACAATGATGCATTCATTTTTGTGCAAAAATTTGCACGAATATTGTGGTTTATGCTCGTTCTTTGATCAATTTAGCCAACTTCCATAATTGCGGCAATGTCAATCCGATTATCATGCGCCATGCCGGGGAGGGGTACAGTACAGGGGTCGCCGCCTCACATACCTCGATCAGTAGAGATGTCGAAAGATCGGCACCCCGCAGCGGAATCAGCACGTCGGTCGCCATGACCAGTCGCGCCATCCATCGACGCAGATAAGCTTTACGGATCTGATAATACGCCTCGTGCGATTTTCGATAAGCGGCGAGACACACTTCCAGGGTTTGTTCACGAACATACGATAGAACCAGAGGCACCTCCGATGGTGTGGAGAACTGAATTGCCACCATATTTACTTCATGGGAGAGGATTCGAAGATGCTCCAGAGCCAATGGTCGATATCTCAAAACGCATGCACAGATTTCTGGTGTATGTTTTTTGATGCATTTAACTACTTCAATCAATGCATAATCATCTGCGTCTGCCGCAGCGGTTCGAATAGCCATTTCGCAGATTTCAAACGTAGGTTCTTTTACGAACTCGATGACATACGGTGCGTTTTCAACCGCACTCATACAAATGTCTCGAGTCTGAAAGGCCGCGTAGAACATCTCAGTGCCACCGTGTAAATTTATGGCCTTCAGTATCATTTCTTCCGTTTGAATTTCTTCGGGGATCTCTATTAATAGAGAACGATCTCCTGCCGTAGCACCGTTGATAGCGATGTTACATAGTTTAGCTGTGCGATACGCGTACGGCACCTCTCGCAATAGCTCGCTGTTTCCACTCACGACATCCTCGTAGAATGTTTGTGTAGCGACGCCTATCGGCACCCGTCGCAGAATTTTCGGGCGGAATATTCCAGTATTTAACCAAAATCGGTATGTGTAGCAATGGAGTGGAATCTTATCCATCACATCATCATAATTTTCTTCTGAAATTTGTCTGATCACTTGGATAGCCATTTCTTCAGTCCATTCATCTTGTGGGATAAACGATAGTAAGCCGGATTCGTAGGCTTTCACAAACGTTGTTGCTTTTTCAATATCAGAGAGTGACATTTCGCATGTGATATACTCCATTTATTATGGTTCAATTTCGCAAAATATGCCCATTCTCTGGCATCAAACTAGGCAGTCCTTGCTAAGCAGTCCTTGCTAGTCAGATGCAAAGTGTTTCACCTTTGCCGCTAGAGCCCACAGCAGAGTCGACGTTAATCGTTGGGGATTCATCGTCAGTGTTATCGGAAATTTCTCGCCCATAATCTGCTCACAAACTTCTGTGAGCAACGATGTCGAAAGATCGGCGTCTCGCAGTGGAATCAGCACATCAGTTGCGAGGACTAGCTGAACTACGTGCCGCCGCATGGTGACGCCACGGATTGTCTGATATGATGTTCGAGACTTTCGATATGCGGCGACACATATTTCCAAAGTCTGTTCTCGAATATCTTTCATAACATCCGCCACTTCTTCCGAATCAGCAATCTTAATTGCTTCGAGACACACTTCGAGCGAGTGATTTCGGAGATACTCCATCGCCAGATGCCAATGTTTCAAAACACTGATACAGATCGCCGGTGTATGATCTCTGATTGCCAACACTACTCCGCGTAACACATCGATGGTGCCATCATCGATGTCGAATGTAGCTGCGACCTGAATGGCCAATTCACAAAGTTCGGGAGTTTGTTCATCGACAAACGCGATGATTGTTGGACGATCGATAACTGCTTTCATACAGATTTCTTGCGTTTGGAAGGCCGCCGATGACAATACAATTCCGCCTCGTGTCTCGATAGCGGCCAATATCATTTCTTCTGTTTGCGATTCGAAGGGAACATGATGAAGCACGTCGGTCGAGTATGAATTGCCGATCGATTTGACCGCGATCATACACAATTTCGTTGTGCGAAATTGGTTAGGCACCTCACTTAATAGAATGCTGCATTGACTTACGGCATCTTCGTAAAACGACTGTGTTGCGATAACTTTCGGTACGTGGCTCAACATTTTTGGACGATTGTTAGTGGCGAGTCGACAAACATTATATGTTTTGCATCTCTCCGGAATATATTCGAATAGAACTTCATAAAATCCCCCCACAATATATCGGTTCTCAGGAAACAATCTGATTGTTTCGAGAACGTTGTCTTCTGTCCATTCATTCCTTGGAACTGCTCGCATGCATTCGAATAATGAGTCGGACGTGGTTCCATGATTGATCATGGTATGCAGATTCGAAATTGCGCTCATTTATGCTATCATGTATTGTTTCTTCGTGTTGTTCAATTTTGCATGGGAACCACAGTAAGTAGAAAAATGACGAAACGACTCTACTTGGCATGTTTCACTTTCGCAGCCAGGGTCCACAACTGCGCCGGTGTCAATAATTGTGGATTTTCAGTTACTATCGGCGTAAATTTCTTAATCAACACCTGTTCACACACCTCTGTGAGTAGTGAAGTTGAGAGATAGACACCACGCAGCGGAATCAATGCGTCAGTAGTTAAGATGTGTCGCACAACTCGTTGCCGCATAGTAGTATCACGAATTGCATAATACGACAATCTTTCTTTCCGAAATGCGGCGATACACACCTCCAGGGATTGTTCACGGATGTCTTTCAGAACCCGAGGTACATTCAGTGTACTTGATATCTGAATGGCATTGATACAAACTTCTTGTGAATGGTTCCGGAGAATCGCAATTGCCTGAGGCATGAAATGCAGAATCAGATTACAAATTTTCGGAGTGTGGTCTCTGATTGAGACCACAACGTCGAGCAGTGTTTTTTCTCTTCCGCCTCTGCGAACGGCCGCAGCGACCCGAATAGCCTTTTCACAAATTTCTAACGTCTGATCTTTGATCCATTCAATGGAGGTTGGGTCTATTTCAATCGCCACCATGCAAATGTTTCGCGTTTGAAACGCCGCTGCCATCAATTCTTCACCATCATGTCGATCAATCGAGGCCAATATCATTTCTTCTGTTTGGGATCCGTAGGGAACATGACAGAGAAGGGGTATCGGTGATCTCTCAATCGCAATGCGGCACAGTTTAGTGGTGCGATTTTGCAATGGCACATGACTTATAGCCTCGGCGTTCTCTACTACGACATCCTCGTAAAATGATTGTGTCGCCATTTTCGTCGGCACCTTCTCCAGCAATTTTGGACATTGAACGGTGAATTCTCGCCAAACTTTATATGTTTTGCACGTCGCTGGAATATGATCTAACAAATCATCAAGATAATCGAATGACAATCGTTCAATAAGTTCGAGTACGAGTTGCTCCGTCCAGTCACTTTCTTGAAGGTCTTCTATGCACCCGAATATATGAGATTGAGAACTAAGTCTTATGGCATTTTTCAATGTCAGCAATTCACTCGACATTTGATTGTCGAGGCAGGATCTATTATGTTGCCGAGACTACTATGCGGCTAATACCATGGTGTTCATTTTTGCACCGCGCCAGACAAAAATCACGCCCATGTTCATGTGGCGTGTTTCACCTTGGCCGCCAAAGCCCACAGCTGTGTCGGAGCCAGCAGTTGAGTACTAGCCCACATCATTGGTGGAAATTTGTCATTCTGCAGACCTTCACAAACTTCTGTGAGCAGCGAGGTCGAAAGACCGACACCATGTAGCGGAATCAATGCGTCAGTCGCGAGAACCAGGCGCACCACACGCCGACGCATTGTGGGTTCGCGTATGGCATAATACGACTCCTGTGATTTTCGATAGGCCGCGATGCACACTTCCAGAAGTTGGTCCCGAATTTGACCCATAACAACCGGCACATCCGGCGGTGCCGCAAACCGGATAGCGGCGAGACATACTTCTTTCTGTTGATTTCGAAGATACTCCAATGCCAGGGGTCTACGTTTCAGAACACTGATACAGACTTCTGGCGTGTGATTTCTGATTGACGCTATGACTTCATGCAACACGTTTTCGTCATCTCCTTCTTCTACGGCGACATTGATAGCCAATTCACAAACATCGAATGTTTGTTCAATGACCCACATAATTGACGTCGCGTCATTCGTAATCGCATTATAGCAAATGTCGTGAGTTTGAAACGCAGCCATCGATAATTCAGAGGCACCGTATACATTGATGGCTTCTAATATCATCTCTTCCGTTTGGGATTCGTGTGGTACGTGTCGAAGGCCAGATTCTTCTGAGAATTTGGAATGATTGATCGCAGTGTTACACAATTTGGTTGTGCGAAATTGTCGTGGTATTCCGCACAGCGCCGCGACATTTCCACTCACGACATCTTCGTAGAATTCTTGAGTTGCAACATCCGACGGGACCCATTCCAAATATTGTTCCGGATTGTCCACACAAAGTTGTCGCCAAACGTTGTACGTTCTGCAACGCTCCGGAATGGCGTGGAATAGAATGTTGTAATATTCCCAATCATCCACGTCCGCCAATTGGTAAATAAGTCGGAGAGTTATTTCCTCCGACCACTCCCACTCTTCAAGATCATGCACGGCAAATGATATTTCATGCGGATCGCCAATCTCCATGGCGGACTCCAATGCTGTCAAATTACTCGACATTTAATCGTAATTGTTAAGAATGGCCTCGATTTCAGACCTCGGATACGTAATTAATACACCATTCAACACAATCTTCAATTTTGTGATGTCGCGGGGTGAAAAATATGACTCTTACACGGCGTGCTTCACTTTCGCCGCAAGAGCCCACAATTGAGGCGGCGTCAATAACTGGAGGTTCTCCCACATCTCTGGCGGAAATTTCTCGGGCAGCAAGTGTTCGCACACTTCCGTAAGCAGGGACGTAGAAAGATTGACACCACATATTGGCATCAGCACGTCTTCGGCCATAACCAATCGCACAACGTGTCGTCGCATAACATCGTCCCGAATTGAATGAAATGCATCTGTTGCTTTCCGATACGCGGCGATGCATATTTTCACTGTTTGTTCGCGAATATCTGTCAGAATAATTGACACATCTTTTACGCTAGCGAATTGAATTGCGATGAAACAAACCTCCTCCTGTTGGTTTCGAAGATGTTCCAACATTAGGGGGTAGTGTCGCAGAACTTCTCGACACACTTCCAACGTATGATTTCTGATCGATGCGAGTACATCGCGTAATGCCTGTCCTCCACTACTCGCGGCTTTCTGAATAGCTGCGTCACAAATTTCGGGAGTTTGATTTTTGACCCACACAATAGTACTTGAGTCCATTTTCACCGCTTTCATGCAAATGTCATGTGTTTGGAACGCCGCCAGTTCCAGTTCTTCTCCACCGTGACAATGAATTGCTGCCAATATCATCTTTTCGGTTTGAGATTCGTATGGCGCGAGTTCTAATCTGGAAGGATTCTCGAATTTATGATTGTTGAACGCTAGGTTACACACTTTTGTCGTGCGGTGTTGGCGCGGCACCTCAAACAATGCCATGCCGTTCAGTTTCACCACAGCTTCATAGAATGATTGTGTTGCAACATTCGATGGAACTTGTGTCAAGAGCGTCGGGCAACCGGCAACAATAGCTTGACAAACTTTGTATGATTTGCAGCGCTCTGGAATACGGTAATATAAATCAACATAACCCCAGTCCCCCATCTGATGCCACGTTATTAGATCAATCATCTTGAGAACGATGTCTTCTGACCATTCATGGTCTGGGGCTTTTTCCATAGCATCGTATAATGTTTTGGCATTGGGCGCACCATTTACGATCGACATCAGTGATTGTTTCGACATTTGATGTTTTTATGTGGTTTGGTACGATATTCAATTTTGCGTTGCCACAGACAAAAATTCGATACGGCTATCATGCGGCGTGCTTCACCTTTGCCGCAAGAGACCACAACTGTGATGGCGTCAATAGTTGCGGTTTCTCCCACAACACTGGCGGGAATTTCTCGGGCAGCAAGTGTTCGCATATTTCTGTAAGCAGGGACGTCGAGAGATCGGCACCATGCAGGGGAATCACATCAGATGCTAATATCGTTCGTATCATGTTTCGCCGCAGAACAGGATTGTGCACCGCACGATATGATTCTCGTGATTTTCGATAGGCCGCGATGCATATTTCCAAGGTCTGCTCACGAATATCATTCAGGATTAGTGATACTTCTACCGGGTCCGTATTATGAATCGCGGTGAGACATACCTCTCGTGAATGATTTCTCAAACGCGCAATCGACCAGGGGTGATGACGCAAGACTATATTACATATTTCCGGTGTGTGATTTTTGATCAAAGCAACCACTTCATGCAACGTTTTGTCACCATCGTTTCTTTCTGAGGCCGCTTGAATAGCATTTTCACAAACTTCTAATGTTTGATCTTTGACCAATTCGATGGTTGTTGGAATGCTTTTGACAGCCGCTATGCAAATGTCTCGAGTTTGAAAGGCTGCCCACATCAACGACTCTCCATCAAAGAATTCAATGTCGGCCAATATCATTTCTTCTGTTTGAGATTCGTAGGGTACCTCACTGAGAATCGAGAATTGAGAATTGTCAGTAGCGATACAACACAGTTCGGATGTGCGGAATTGCCGCGGCACCTCTCGTATCGCCTGACCATTTAGGTTCACAACATCCTCATAGAACGATTGCGTAGCGACACTCGCGGGCACCAATCTTAAACATGTTGGGCATTTGGCAGAGGCCTCCCTCCAAACGTTATATGTTTTGCAACGTTCCGGAAGACGGTTGAATAAAACATCTTGATTTCTCTCCAAAGTGGGGGGTATTAATCGTTCGATCAATGCGAGGACTGATTCTTCTGTCCATTCACTGTCCGGGACATCGTTTATGTATTTGACAGCTTCCAACGATGGCACTAGATGTGGCGTCAATGCCATTGGAAAGGACATAATGTGTAGGTAGCCAATCAGTATTCATTTTTTTTTTACATCAAAAAAATGCAATCTATTAGTGTGTGAATGTAAAAACGCCGTAAATCATTAGTGCGTTGTTAGAGAATGACAGTTCGCATCCCTGATCAGCTTGGCGAGCTGCCACATCGCCGGCGGCGTCAACGCACTTCTCTTGCGACATGTTGGCGCGGGAAACAGAGCCGGTGTCGCCGCCTCGCACACCTCGATTAGCAGCAGGGTCGAAAGATTGATCGCGCGCAGCGGCATCAGTAGCGTATTCGCAAGAATCAGTCTTTCCACGCGTCGGCGCATCGCAACGTCACGAATTACATAACACGATAAGCGTTCATTTCGATAAGCTGCTAAACAGACTTCCAAATGTTGCTCGCGAGCATATGTAAGCAGCACCGCAGCATCAACCGGTTGTGCGAGGCGAATGGCTTCGAGACAAACCTCTCGTGAATGATTTCGAAGATGGTTCAACGCCAGAGGCCAAACCTTCAAAACACTGAAGCAGACTTCTTGTGTGTGATCTCTGATCGATGAGATGACGTCACGAATTTCATCATAATCTTCCATTGCGATAGTTGTGCTTTGAATAGCCGCTTCACAAATCTCGGGAGTTTGCTCGACAACTAACGAGATAGATTTTGGTTCGGTCTCGACCGCTCTCATGCAGATGGCTCGCGTCTGGAATGCCGCCGATGCCAAATCGTGTCCACCATGCACATCGATAGATACCAATATCATTTCTTCCGTTTGGATGTCGTGTGGCACATAACGCAGCACTGAGCCAGTAGCAGCCCTTTGTATTGTTTTGTCAAGCGCAATTTCACACAGTTTGGCTGTGCGATACCACAGTGGTACCTTTTTCAACGCCATGGGTTTTTCACGCACTACATCCTCGTAGAATGACTGCGTTGCGATCTTCGACGGCACACGTTTCAATAACCCCATGCAAACGACAGAAAGTTGTAGCCATACCTTGTATGTTTTACAGCGTTCTGGGATGCTAACGATCAATGCAACATATTGTTTCTCTAGAGACGTTTTCCCAATCAATTCGAGCACAATTTCTTCGGTCCATTCACATTCTGGAATATGTTCCAGACAATTGTAGATCGTACTGGTTCCCGTTTTTAACAAAGCCCGCAACATTTACTGGAGGTTATGCTCTTTGCAGCGCCGTTCAATTTGCGCCCACAAAAAAACGTAGTCGATCAAGCAGCGTCCCGGATCAGCTTAGCGAGTCGCCACAGCTGTGCGAGCGTAAGCACGGTCCGCCCGCAGTATATCGGCGCGGGGAACAGCACCGGCGTCGCCGCCTCGCACACCTCGGTCAGCAGCAGGGTCGAAAGATTGGCGCCGCGCAACGCAATGATCGCCCGGGACAGCACGGCGCGGGCAACCCGGTCGCGCATCGTGGGATCGCGTATTTCGAAGAACACTGGCGGGGATTTGCTGTACGCGACCATGCAGATGTCGAACGTCTGGTTGCGAACAGACCACAGTAACCGGCCGGCATCGCCGGTCATGTCGCCCGACGTTTGGTCCAGCTGGGCGAATGCGGCCAAACATAAGCCTTCTCGCTGTTCATGGACGAACTCCATCGCTTGCGGCAAACAACCTATTGCATACAAACAGATCTCATCTGTTTGTCGTCTAATCATAAACAACACATCGCAGAGTATCATGGGATCAGCTACATCGTTCGCGGAGTCGATTGCGAGACGACAAATTTGGTCTGATTGATCGCCGATATTTCGGAGTTCTCTTGGATCGCGCTCTATCGCATCGTAACACTGTTGAAGAGAGGGTCGTTCGATGAATCTCACATTTTGTGCGGACGCCACCAACGCTAGTTTCACCAATTCATCAGTTTGGCTCTCAGGGGGGACATGTTGCAAGTAACGACGTTTTTGGAAGTTGTCCGCTGCAATGAATGATATCGATGTTAACTGCGGAGAACGATAGCACAATGGTATGCTTTGAAATAATCTAGGTGTAATGCGTACCGCCTCGTCGTAGAACCGTTGATTATGAAATTCTTTTGGTAACATATCGCACAGATCGTCGATTTTACATATTGCGGTCAACCATATACCCCTGGAATGAAATCGAATGGGAATGTAGGTCATGATTCTTTTCTTTAGATAGGCCGGCAATCCGGGCGGGTTGTAACTAACCACGGCTAACACCATTTCGAGTGTCCACGTTTCGTCCCCGATTGTGGCCAACACGTGCGGATTTGTATTTGTTGAGCCCAGATACTGCACTAAACTTGGGTGATCCATGGCAAATCAATGACAAATCATGCATCAATTTTGCGCAAAAAGATGGGCGTCTTCGAACGACTGTTCACGGCGCTTCAATCGACCATTCACGGACCAACTTGGCCAGCTGCCACAGCTGTGGTGGCGTCAGCACGTTTCTCTCGCAGTATGCCGGCACGGGGAACAGCGCTGGTCTCGCCGCCTCACACACCTCGGTCAGCAGCAATGTCGAGAGATGCACTTCTCGCAGCGCGATGATAGCCCGGGACAGCACCAAGCGGACAATTCGGTTGCGCATCGTGCGATCTCGGATACAAATGAAGCTCGACTTATACTTGTTGTAGGCGGCCATGCAAATGTTAAGCGTCTGATTGCGTATCAATTTCAACATTGATGAAACAACCATGTTCATTGAGCGCTCGCCATCATTCCGAAATTTTTTGAACTGAGCAATTGCGGCTAGACACAATTCTTCTCGCTGATCGCGAATAAACTCCATCGCCCGTGGCCAATGTTGTAATGCAAGCAAACAAATCTCATCCGACTGATGTCTGATCGCAGACAGTACATCACAAATGATTTTTGGGGAATATTGTGGTCTATTTATCGCTATGTTCATGGCGTATTTACAGAGTTCTTCTGTCTGTGGCTCGATATGTGCGATCATTTTCGGATCTTGCTCCAACACAACTATCTGTTGCTGAATCGTGGGATAGGTGACATATTTTATGTTATGCACCGATACAGTCAAGGCGCGTAATATCAATTCATCCGATTGACTCTCAGGCGGAACAAGCATCAGGAAATCCGGATCAACAATTTTGTTGATGAATGTGTCTAGCGACAATTGCGATGTGCGACAGTGTAATGGTATGCGCCCATATAGAATTGGCCAAATACGTGTAACTTCTCCGTGAAATCGCTCATCTCGAAATTCTTTTGGCATGAGCGCGTACAAGTTATACACGGAACACACGGCCTTCTTCCATACATCCCTGGTATGGAATCGAATCGGCACATAAGTCATTATGGTTAGCCTTATTCGGGGGGGCAATGCGGTCGGATTGTGTCCCGCGACAGCCAGCGCCATGTCCAATGTCCAGTCCTCGTTCGCAATGGTTGCCAGAATATCAGGGTCTTGATTCACTGACCCCAGATATTGCGTTAAACTCGGATGATCCATGTACGATTATGTTATTTCGACGGGTACGTATCATTTTTGGCATAAAAACATTATGCATTCGCGTGGAGCTGATGCGTTCTACTTTTTTCGACAAACGTAATACGGGGAGATTTTAATCATCGACGTCGTCTTCTAAGTCTAAACAACACGACAGCATGTCTACGTGATTTTGTACGTTGTTGTCTACATTGTCGTCGGCATGTTGTGACTGTTCTTGCGCCGGCTCTGTCGCCGGCTGTTCCGCTAGGGGCAGCGTCCGTTCCGCTCGAGGCGGCGTCCGAACGGTTCGATCGCCCAATCGGGTCTGCATAGTTAATCCCCGAATACAAGTCTATCAATTTTGTATTCGCAGAAGCTCAACGTTTTGAATATCGAGACATCATGTCCTCTACGGGTCCCGGCATCGACACTATTGGCCCGCTCTATCTCGGCACATCTCGGGCCACGTCAGTTCACATTGGTGTCGATGACGCAATTCTTGTCAACAATGTCCCAAATCCTCCCACCGTATCGATCAATGGCCGAACTGTGACCGCACCCACCATCGGCGAGTCGTGGGGATCGCTCAACGCCACCGTGTTTCCCGGGCCCGGCAGCTTCGTCGACCTCGCCCAGACGGGCTACCACACCGACGATTACGTAGTTATCAACAGCGGCACGGTGGCTATCTCGACCCCGGGCGTCTACTTTGTCACTTGGCGTGTCAGCGCGCTGGGCTCCTCCGGATTCCAGTCCTGCCTGAAGCTCATCCAGGGGACTCTGGGCGGTCCCGACGCCGCCATATCGGCGGGCGAACTCATCGACCGCACTCGCGTCGGAACCGGGACAAACACCGCGCAGACGTTTTCATCCCTTATTCTGGTCACGGTTAGCAGCAATGTCCAGTTTCAGATCGTGAATAGCGGAAATGACGAATACGACACGTACAATATCGTGGACGGGACATCCATCACCAACGCCGGCATTACTGTCCAGCGCATCCTGTGATCGTCGCGCCAGTATTTCCCCCGACGGTATACTCTTTTCCAACATGAGCACCACCGGCCCAGGCATCGACCCCTTTGGTCCGCTCTATCTCGGTACGTCCCGCGCCACGTCAGTCCACATCGGAGAAAACAATGCGATTCTCGTCGACAACACGCCAATGACGGGGCCCACGGTCTCGATCAGCGGCAATCTTGTCCGCGCGCCAGTCATCGCCGAATACTGGTCCGTAGGCACCTCAACGACCATAACGACGGGAGCAAAAGTCCCCTTCGCCTCGACCGGATATTCCGTCGGCGGCATCGTCAAGACCGGCAACGTGACTTTCACTTTGCCCGGCGCGGGAGTCTACCGCGTTCAGTGGCGTCTCACCGGTGCCAGCGCCACGGGTGCCGCCGGCATCCAGTGCAGTCTCTACCTGGAGTCAGGCGCCCTCGCTGCTCCCGATAACGGAGTGGCCGCGACTAGCCCCATCACACGAACCGCGACCGGCTCGAATACCACGGGCACCACGGGCGGCTCAGAGATCATGGGAGTCGCCATTCTGGTGGTGACGGCAGGCACTCCGGCGATTTCGTTGGTCAACAGTGGCGCTTCCACCATCAATGTTGCGGCGCAGGTGAACACCGTCGATTACACGTATGCCGGGCTGGTGATTCAGCGCATCGCTTGAACGGCCACCTCGAGCATCATTGCCTGAGCTATCGTGTGCCCTCGTTTCCCCATTTTTTACGGGCCGTGTATACCAACTTCAGCTAGCAATGGCTACTACAGGACCTGGCATCGACCCTTTCGGGGAGCTGTATCTCGGTACAGCCCGCGCCACCGACGTCTTTGTCGGCAAGGACGCGGCCATCCACGTTGACAACGGCGCCGCAGAAGACGTGCCGGTGATCAATATCAACGGTGACGTCTTCATCAATGACGCCCCCATCTTTGGTTCTGCAATTGGCGATTACTGGGCCACTCCTGGCCAATTGACCGTCGCCACGGGTGCTCCTTTCGTGTTTGCGGCAACTGGATACCAAAATGGTGCAATTACCAAGACGAGCGATACGAATTTCAGTCTTCCGACAGGTGGTGTGTATCGCGTGACGTGGCGAGCCAGCGGCTCTGGTGTCTTGGGCTCTGGTTGGCAAGCGGCCATCAATCTGGTGAGTGGCTCCATCACTGCTCCGGCCGTCACCAGTACCCCTGGCATTCTGGGGTCTACCCGCGTCGGCGCATCCGCGAGCACTTCTACCCCACTGGCAGTAGGTATCGAGCTCACCGGCACCATCATCATCGCGACAAACGGCCTCACTCCCACCGTCATCCAATTGGTTAACAGTGGTGCAACTACCATCACTGGCAACTCTCCCATCGACAGCAGTCCAGTCACGACTGCAGGCATGACCATTCAGCGTCTTGCTTGATCACCGAGACGAGAATTTCGACATGTCTTTTCCCAAATACCATACAGGGTCGCAAATATATTGCAACACAATATCAATCCTTCTATTTTGATCATGTTGATAAACCCGATAGAAATAGAGAGGTTGAGTTAATTAAAAAAGCAGCACAGTGCTCATTCGATATTTTCACGATTGCCTGCCGACCGGAACTCGAATACTCCGTTCATGCTGTCTTGGAAATAAGTCCAGGCACTGCCGTCGGCCAACAGTACCAGAGCCGCCGCGGGACTGTGCAGATCCGAGACGAACCGCTGAAAGGCCTCATTGGCCACGTCATTTTCGTTCTCGTCTCCCCCTTCTTCCAACGACGACATCAGGAACACTCTCGGCTCTTCCTCCTCCCCGACGAATACGTTGGAACGCAGAACGAATATGGAGCTGTGATCATTTTCTCCCGGGCTCGGATTAATTGCTCTCTGAGTTCTGATTTCCGCGCTGGAACCCTGTTCGACATCAATTCCGGCGCGAATCAGGCGCAGAAATGCTTTGCGGATCGCGACGCCGACCGGCCCACCTAGCACTCGCTGTCGCTCCCAGTGGCGGTCGGCGGGGGCCGCCCCCTCCTCGTCGGCGGAGCGTATCTCGTTGTACTCCGGCACCGCGTGGAATCCCTCGAACTCGGGATCGGCCGACTCGGGAATGACAACGGTGCCGTTGGCGAACACGACACAGGTCGCCGTGCGAAGGGCGGTGTCCAGGTAGGATGCAGTGACCTGCATCGTTCGGATCAAGAAGTCGATTCGGTCTGCCAATTCATCGGCCGTGCCGTCGTCCGTGATCGGCTTGAGACTTTCGAATGTCGGCATGGCGGCGCAATCAGTTCGAGTCAGGGGCTTCAATTTCAACCCGCCGACCCAAAAAATGTGCCGCGCGGGCGGGTACGCGATCACTAGCGAGCGCCCTGGCGCACAAACACGGGCGTGTTGTTCGGGCCCGGCATCCAAATCTCACCGTTGGCGAGGACGACCATCATGACGGAGGACGTGTGTGCGTCGCCCCTGATTCTCTCGAAAGCGCTCAGACAGATTTCTTGGCGCGTCGTGGAGCACGTCCCGACGCTCCGGCCGTCCTGGATGTCGTGCAACACCAACGTGTAGACTGATGCATTGACTGAATCTTTCTTTGGAACGATGCGCAGTAGCTCCACATTGGCGATGGCTATTCGCTCTTCCTCGGTTCGTGGCTCGGCCATCGGTGGCACCACTTGAATCTCGACCACATACGCTCCATTGTTGTTCTTTTCGCAATCCTCTCTGATTGACGCCAATTGGGCGGCGCCTTGGCGTATTGCTTTGCCCACATTGCCCTCGATCCCGTACTGCCAAGCAGCCGACCGCGCCCTCTCATTGGATGTAATCAAGGCCGCAATCCTGTCGATACTGATCTCGGGATCTGTGTCTTTCACCACTGCGACAGCGGCATTCATGTAGATTACACGAGTCAATCCCATTTCCTTCACCAGGGTGTACACCAATGCCAACTCCAGTCGTATCTGCGCCGCCCGTCCGACGGCGGTCATCGATGCACGAGTTATCTCCAAACGCGCTCGTTCTGCCCGTTCATCATCGTCGGTCGACGGCGCCTGCGTCGTTGTGTCCGCCACATCGACCGCGGCGGGATTCTCATTCACATCCGTGGTGGCGGTCTCAACGGGGGTGGGTTCGTCGTTTGCGACAGTGATGTCTGGATTCTTGGGAGCGATGACCGCGGCGGCAGTCTTAGCCGCGGCGACGCTCTTAGCAGCGGCGACGCTCTTGGCCACGGCGGCGGCAGTCTTAGCCGCGGCGACGCTCTTAGCAGCAACTGTCGGTTTCTTGGCGACCGACGTGGCAGTCTTGGTAGCAACAGTCGTCTTGGCAGCACTTGCAACTGCAGTCTTGGCAGCAGCAGTCGTCTTAGCGACACTCGCTACGGCCGGCTTGGCGGCAACCGCAGTTTTGGCAGCAGTCGTCTTAGCGGCACTCGCAACGGCCGGCTTGGCGGCAGTCGTCTTAGCGGCACTCGCAACGGCCGGCTTGGCGGCAACTGCTGGCTTGGCGACCGGCGTGGCAGACTTGGCGGCAACTGCAGTCTTGGCGACAGCAGCGGCTGGCTTGGCGGCCGGCATAGCAGTCTTGGCGGCAACTGCAGTCGACGTGGCCGGCTTGGCGGCACTCGTGGCCGCAACGGCCGGCGTAGCACTCTTGGCCGTCGCGGAAGCCGGGGGGCTCTCGGCCACCCGCCCAGCGGTACCAGAGGGTTTAGTGGCCATATGGCTTTTATATAATGTTGGCGACCATGTTCAATTTTAGTGCTGCCGGACGGCGCCCACCAGGAAAAAGAACAGCGCTGGTTTTCACTGAGACCGATCTAGTGGGTAGAATTCGGTCGCGTTTTCGTCGGTGAGGCTGGTGAACCAGACGTCACCGTTCTTCATTTTAATGGCCGCCACGACGGGTTCGCTCAAATCCTTTCTGAAATTGCGCCAGAGCGCAGTTTTCATAACGTGATTCGGTTCACGGATTCGAACAGTGAATACATTATCATTGTTGTCATCAGTTTCCAAGTTGGCCCGGATCTTTCCAAGAAATTGAGGTGTCTTCAGAGGAATGCACTTGATCAATCGAATTTTTTCACCATAGTTGATCAGTTTTCGCCAGGCCTTTCTGACCGCAGAGCCGAGGTCGCCCGGCGCGCGTGTTTGCCATGTCTGTGTTCGAACGACGTAGCCGATGTTTGAGCATGTGGGCGGCGCGGCTCCCCGACCCGAGAAAGCATCCGTGATTAATTCGCGGCCAATGTCAGCGTCTTCATCTTCCACGGTGACAACCGATCCGCCGCTAAATATGACGCATGTCTCGTCTACACACATTTCCATGGCGTATATCATGCCGTTTAGCCAATCAGGGCAGTTCTTGCTAGGGGAGTTCACTATCAATTCGTCCGCCATGGTAAGCGAGCGCAGTCTTTAATCTCTTAATTTCCTTTCAATTTTAACCCATCTTAACTCCCCCGATAACCCATCTTAACCCTCCGGAACCCATCTTAACCCCCGGTAACCCATCTTACCCCCCCCCGGAACCCATTTCAATCATTAGTTTCGCCGCGGACTTGATTGCGTTATGTTCCATTGGGTTAAGAATGGTTACGGTTGGTTAAAATGGGTTAATCATCAGAATTCGATAATCATCCCTCGCTGGATACTTAAGTTGGTCAACGTCTGAGATAAACTAATTTTAGTAAAAATTGGTCCCATTCTTTATGGGAGCTCAGAGAGGGACCGGCTTGGGGCAGTTCTTGCTGGGGCGAAACACCATCTCCTCGTCGGAGGAGCTCCAGCTGTAGGTGGTCTCGTCGGGCGACAATTCCGACACGATCCCGTCCAACCACACGATCGCGACAATTTCGGGTGCGCCCATGTCGTCGATGTAGCGGGATTGCAAGTGACTGCGAATTTCAAGAGTGTCGCCTTCCATGTTGCCTCGCAGTATCCCGACGATAGAAACTGCATATTCTCCTTTGTTGCCTTTCGTCATGACGAAGAGATCGCCCCAGTATCGCAAACCCTCGGAACGATACTCAACTTCTGCGGCCTTTGTCAAAGTCGAAACAATGTAGGGCTTCTGACGCGTTTTTGTCACATGGTTGTTGACGGTTGTCATCGCGCAACGCATACACTCACCAAGATCACATTTCATCTGTTTTTGTTTCTCCCATGCGCACCGTGCTCGATCCAACGATTTTGTCGACCGAATCGACGTGTCTCGTGGCAATTCTCCCTTATGTTGCTTGAGGTCAAGCTCGACAATTGTTCCATTTTTGAGGATTGCCAGTGTCCGCTTTGAGTTTCTCGACGCGTTCAGATCGAGGCAATACTGGATGGTGTAGTCGATGATTGTTAATTTCTTTTTTCGCGGCGCGTTGGCAGATTCTTCGGCCAGCGATTCTTCGATTTCATCAGCGGTAGTTGCCGAAACTTTGGCAGCGGCTGCCAGAGCATTGATTTTGGCCGAGAATTCGTCCGGGTTGGCTTTGATCGCCTCCGTCTGAATTGCTGCAAGCGCATCGATTTTGGCCGAGAACTCAGTCCATTCCGATTCAGTGTCGTAATTCATTACGATATAGTGGATCGGTGGTAATAATCGGGTAAAACATATTCAAATTTGATTTACAACAATTTCTCGTATATAACGAAACTATTAGCTATGTATTCGTTGCAGGGTCTGCTGTTCCATCGATTTCGTTGCAATGGTGTTCAGAAACTAGTCGATGTAGCCACTGTCGAAACAGCAACCAACACAGGGAAATTTATGGGTCGATACGGCCACTATCGACTCACTCTCACCTCATACGAGCCCAGCTCGTCGACGGACTGGTTGATTTGGTGGCAGGCACCAATGCTGCCGTTCGACGGTCGTCGCATTACATACCTGACGCGCGATACACTGTACTACCCCTCCGAAGAGGAAGTCAATCGCGATCTGGCAATCTTTCAATCAAAACAGGAGCGGCTGAGATATATTCGTCATAAGTTGGTCGTGTCCATGCGTGAGAGCGAATGACCGCCGGTTCCGCGTGTCCACTTTTTCGTTGTCGCATCAAACCACACAAAATTGAACCAATACCATATCAAACATGAATACATGAGCGCGAACATGTCTGTTTCGGCGAGTGCCAGCCACGAGGACGGTTTCCGCCGCCCCGCGCTCGAACACCCCCTGAAGTGCGCGTGGGTCGTTCTCGTGATGCTGGGCCGGTCTTACGTTCCCGGCGCCGTCGTCGTCGCGCACGCGATGCGGGCCCTGCGCACGCGCCACTCGCTCGTCTGCATGGTCACCGATGATGTGCCGGAAGAGTCCCGCGCGGCGCTGCGGCTCGTGTACGACCAGGTCGTCGAGGTCCCGTACATTCGGCACGAGGCGCGCGGCTTCCTGTCCGACCGCCAGACGGAGCGGTACGGCTCCTGGCTCGACGCGGCCTTCACCAAGTGGAACTGCCTCGGGCTCGCCGACTACGACCGCGTGCTGCTCGTCGACGCCGACATCGTCCCGCTCGTCAACTGCGACGACCTGTTCGGTCTGCGGCCGCCCGCCGCCTGCTTCTCGCTGCCGTACCTTCAGCCGTGGAAGAAGAAGGACGGGCTCGTCAACCCGTACATCGCGGCGGGCGAGAGCGACCTCCCCCACGGCACGCGCATCCCCGCCGAGCTTGTCGCGCGGTCGCTGCGGCGGCGCACCGTCGTCGGCGGCGGGTTCCTCGTGCTGCTGTGCCCGTCGGCGGCCGACCTCGCCGGCTACCGGGCGATGCTCGACGCGGTCACGGGCCCGTACGGCGCGGCGTTCCAGACGAAGAGCGGCGCCGACGAGGAGTCGATCGCGGAGTACTTCGCCGACCGTCGCGGCCAAGACTGGACGAACATCCACCAGCGCTACGCCGCGATCCCGTGGAAGCCGAACTGGGTCGCTCGCGACATCCGCGCCTACCACTACCTGGGCCGCAAGCCGTGGGAAATGGACCCGACGGAGTACCCCGACCTCGCCGACTGGTGGCGAGTCGCCCGGGCGGCAAGCCTCGCCCGCCCGCAGCTCGCAAGCCTCTTCGCCGGAAACGCGGCCGCCGTCGCCCCCCTCGACGCCGAGGCGGCCGAGCTCCGAATCACCTCGGACATCCGCGCGATGATTCTGGCCAACGCGCGGGAGAACAGGCGGGTGACGGATTGGAAGGCGCGTGCCGAGATCGACAACATTCTGAGCCGGTGGCTTATCGCCATGGTCAATTCCACTCGGCCAGCCAATGCGTGGGCGCACGTGTATCGCGCGACAACCGCCGAAGATGGGTTCAACAACCGCCTAATCGGTGAACTGACATCATGCAAGCTCAAACTCGTGCAGGATATACGGGATGCGGCATCTCTCGTTGTTCGCATACTCTCATTCATCGATAAGCGACTCGCTCATCCGCCAATGCAAACATTAGCAACATTGTCTACTTCGGCCTCCAGCATCAGCTACGGTTCCCACTACAAAACCGAAATGACGGCGCGCCTATCTCTGATCTCGGCCGAGGCATCCCCGATATTGGCGGCGCGTATCGCCATGCGGTACGACACGATCATCGTCAGCGGGCAGCAGTGGGCCATCCCGGCGGCGCACGTCGACCATCTCTACGCGAACTTCAACGTGCGGCGAGAGGCATTCGCGTCGGCGCTGAACTCTCGCCTCTACGGCAAGGATGGCGCCAAGTACTGCAGCTTGTTCCCCGACATCGAAGTTGGCTCACTCGGAAGCTTCTTCGAGCAGACGCGAGACGACATCACGGGCTTCAACTGGATCGTGAATCCGCCCTTCATCGAAGACATAATGGAGAAAACCGCGCGCATCTTTGTCGACAACATGAGCGTCGAGAAGCCGCAGACAGTGTTCTTCATTCTCCCGGCGTGGGTCGATTCTGCCGCCCATATCATACTGAGCGTTTCTCCGCATCTGGTTGCCAAAAAACATCTCGCGCCGGGCTCATACGTATATGAAGACCCAAGTGGCAACGTTATCGACACAAAATCGGCATCAACATACTTTATCATGTCCACTGACCCTCTAGTCGATGTGGGTCCGCTTGCCGTGAGTCCGCTTGCCGTGACGAATGCGTTCTCGCATCTAGCAAAAAACACAACTTCGTAGAGACTGCTTGTTATTATTTTTGACCGAGCTGTCGTATTCGTGCTGCTAGATCCGAAACCGCCACGTCAGTTCGCTGGATTGGTATGCAGCATCAATGCCCTCCACATGTAGCAGCGTCATTGCCGCCGCAGAAACGGCTTCTTGTGTTCCCCGACACGACTCGCTTCGACCCTTAATGGGTCCTGCTAGTCTGTTTTCCTCAACGAAATCCTCGCTTGAATAGATCGTGATTTTCGCCTTGTACCCGTACAGTACGGGGTTGACGGTTTTACTCATGACCGGTGTTATCAGCAACACGACGATGCTGCCGGGCCACTTTTCTTCCATTGCGGCGCTGAATGAAGCGGTGGATTGAACGATTCTTTGCATTGATAAGGGTAATCTCAACAAAAATGATGTTCAGTTTTAAAACGCTAAAACCATGATAAACTAGCATTATTTTTGACCGAGCGACCCCTCGCTGAGACGTTGTAACCGTGCTAGATCCGAAACCGCCACGTCAATTCGATTGGTTTGTGCACAGCAACATCAACGTCCTCCGCATGCAATAGCATCATTGCCGCCATAGTAACCGCCGACTTTTGTGTTTCATGCCACGAATTGCTCTCGAAGGGCCCTGCTAATCTGTTTTCCTCGGCGCAATCCTCGCTCGAATAGATCGTGATTTTCGCGCTGTACGTGTCTGGTATGGGTTCGGCGTGGATGTGTGTTCCATGATGGCGGTTATTGTTGACCGGTGTTATCAGCAGCACAACGATGCTGCCAGGCCACTTTTCTTCCATTGCGGCGCTGAATGAAGCGGTGGATTGAACGATTCTTTGCATTGATAAGAGTAATCTCCACAAAAATGGCGTTCAGTTTTAAAACTCTAAAAACCCTGATAAATATCACAATGATTGCATATCATGTTATAGCTTACATGGTTAAGTAAATCGTCTCATGGATCGCAACTTATCAGATTGGAGATCGCCACGTTTTTGCGCCAGAGTCATATGTGGCATCAATGCCGCCCGTATTTACCAGAATAGAAATTACCACGGACGCTACAGCCGATTCTCGTGTTTCATAACGCCCACTAGTGTAAAATGGCGTCAATCGGTTCTTTTCTACGCAGTCTTCTCCCGAGTACACCGCCATTTCCACTCTAATTTTGAGTAGACACATACTCTCGTCGGTGACGAATTTTAACAACACCGAGCTGCCGGGCCACCTTTCTTCCATTGCGGCGCTGAATGAGGCCGTGGATTGAATAATTGTCTGCGGTAGAGCTGTCTGCATGGTCTGCTCGGTGAGGCTTATAATCGATATAACGTCTTGTTTAATTTCGGCAAACGCGGTAGGGTTCAAGTTCAAACACGAGTTCTAAAACCAGAGTTCTAAAACCAGAGTTCTAAAACCAAGCAGCAGGTGTGACCAACCTATTGATCAAAGGTGCCTAAATGCGAACCAGGGCCAACTCAAAGTTGAGAGTCATCAAAAGAGATTTGGCGGGCGGTTCGACCATAGGCCACCAGGGCAATCACGCCGCGGAATATCATTTTTCGTCGATTCAACTATTATGGACGGGATTAAACTATGGTTGGCAATCTATTACAATTTGTTGCTCACTGATGCATAAATGAGAACCAGGGGCAACAACACAATTGAGGTCGCCAAAGGTGAGTTGGTTAGACAACTGGCCGCCGCACGGAATTGTAAAAACACAATTAGCCGAGGTCTCACATCGAGGCGTTCTTAATAATTGTTAAGAACGGCCTTGATTTCAGACCTCGTCTACGTAATTGATACATTCCGCATTGATTCTTAGTGAATGAGCGTTCTCCATGTCGGCGTGCGAGTTTTGTACGCTGTATTGACGGCTTCACTATGTAGCAATGCAATTACTACGCCTCCAACTGCCGCTTCTTGTGTCACGTGCCAGTGTCCGCTATCGCTCCACCCTGGTGATAGCATGTTTTCCCCGTCACAGTCCTCATTCGAGTAGACCGCGAGTTTCACCTTGTACGTGGTTGGTATGTCGTGTCCTAGATCGCCATTATCGATCGTTGTGACGTACAGCAAGGCCGTACTGTTTGGCCATTTTTCTTCCAACGCGGCGCTTATCGAAACCGTGGATTGTTTGATCTTCAATACAGTCATAGAACCGCTCGACGCAATCATAGTTTCTGACGCCATTTTGTCTCAGTCAAGGTGTTGTTCAAATATAACTCATTAACAAAAAATGTCAGGTCCCTTGGTTTAAACAACCGCATTCACAACGTATGTAGGATACTTTTCCGCATTTTTGGCAGTGGCTGTGCGCGCTAGCGTCCCCCGCGCATCTAGCATCATGACAGTCGTTGTCCGCTCCCAGGTAGAGAACCCCCTCGCACGCACACCAGTCCACCGCCGCGCCGTGGTACGTGTCGCCCTCAATCATGCGGCCCACGCCTCTACACTCCTCGCACTTGACGCTGCGGGTCCGCGCCCGCTCAACGCCGGTCAGCATGTCGCGCCGGCGGTCTGTCACCTCGATAAGGCCTCCATTGCATTTGCCGCAGGGAGTTACATGAATCGCGCCCGGATAGTAATACCTGGCGGCCATGCTTTGATACTCTCCATGTTTGAGCAATCAAATTTGGTACCGTGGCCCGTAAAAACGCTAAATCCTCGCAAAGACCACGTTTGCAAGAAGTATGTCACTTGCCGGCAGAGCTGGCATTGTTGGCCAGATGCGCCACAAGGGGAGCTTTAACCAATTTTGCATACTCTTCCGGCTCCGCATTGTACATCATTCTCGCAATCGAAGCGGCGTTTAGGGTATCGGGTGGAATCTGAGCCAATCCATCGGCGCTTAATACTATTTTACCCATAGAATCGTGTACGCCACTGAGCAAACGAGCGGAAGCATCACTCAGACATAATATTTTCCATTGCCCTGTTGAATGATAGACAAGAACTTGATCGGAACGTTTGGGGTTCAGATAAATGTTCTGAGCGGCAGGGTTTTGGTGAACTTTGCGAATCAAATCCACGTACATCTCCGCCACGTACGGCGGCGCAACCTTCATGTCAGTTCGTTCGTAATCATGAAGTTGCATGTAGTCTTGTAGTTTAGCATTGTCAGCAAACGCAGCTGTGATATCTTCTGCGGTTATCGTAATAGGCGAGTCACTGTCCCATGGAATGATTACAATGTTGTTTTGCACGATATTGTTTTGTACCACATTGTTTTGCACGATATTGTTTTGTATAGTTTGTACGGTATTGTTTTGTACGACATTGTTTTGTATGGCGGCATTGACAATATTGTAATTAGTTTGTGGGTTACTATCTTGAATCTTAGAAAGACCACTCACCACCATTTGCGATGATATATTTGATATTAATGCCTCGGTGCATATGTCAACTACTTTAGTTTCTCCAATGAGCTCGTTAGCAACATGTAATAGTTTGTTAAATGTTTCTGCCTTTCTGGTAGCGTCTCCCAGCCTGTCAAATTTCTTGAATTTGCACGTTGTTCTGATATGCCGATGAAGGTTGCCGCGAGTGGAATACACTTTGCCACATTCTTGACATTTGTTAATTTTCTCGGGCTTCGATGAATGATCGACTTCCAATGAGAGTGGGGCGGGGTCACATGGTGTTTTTTGTCTGACATGTCGTGTCAAGTGTTCGATTTCGGTGAAATTCTCCCCACACCGCTTACACTGCAAAGCAGGGTCATTTGATATCTCGGCCATCTTCGCAATGATTATATGACCTATTCTCAATCTTTAACATAATTTAGCACCAGTAGCCACACCCATTCGGGATGATATCGGATCGTTGCGTCGCCATTGTAGTCGTTATCATGATCGTTTAACGCCTTAATCGCCTCAATTTCAATTTATTGTTGTTATGTTTACAATTTACACATATTATATGCAATATATCGTTCGATTATATTATCTCGTACCATGATAATTAACCATATATCTATCACCACATCACTGTTGATAAAAAATACGACTACTACCAAGTAAATGTGCAATCGTAAACATGATAGCTATGACGTCGTTTTCGCGCTAACTTTTTTTCAGATAGCTCCACCAAAAAGGTTTCGAACCAAAACGGTGGAGTTTTTTTCTAC
>Ga0172380_10000993_pt1 | contig 50713 bp, 44 predicted proteins | sample Leawe162metaG_FD_119747 | JGI IMG/M metagenome (GOLD analysis project Ga0172380, IMG submission 119747) | Leachate microbial communities from a municipal landfill in Southern Ontario, Canada - Leachate well 162 metaG | ecosystem: Engineered > Solid waste > Landfill > Unclassified | place... | reverse complement strand
TCCTGCCGCATCGGCAAGCCCGCTCTGCTGATTTCTTTAGAAAATGATTTTCTTACGCAAAATCAACCTATTGCCAACCGTGACCTCCGGTAGAGAAAAGTCCCGAGTTCAGGTTGTCTGAAGCTGGTCTGATTTCTATTGCGCGGAGATAACAGTTTCCTGCTTCATCCAAACGGCCAAGCATTTGAAGTGCATACCCAAGGTTATAGTGTGCCTCCGCTACGTCCGGATTGATATCGATTGCGCGGCGGAAACATGATTCGGCTTCGCCTATATGACCCTGCGCCTGGAGAATGTTACCAAGATTGTTATGCCCGATTGCATCATTTGGCCTAAATTTCACTGCAAGGCGACAATGGTTTTCTGCTGTCTCTAAGCAGGCCAACTCATAGAAAATCAGGCCCAAATTACAATGTAGATCTGGATCTGTTGGTAATAAGCTTACCGCTTTATAGAGAGAGGCTAAAGCTTCTTCATTTCGTCCCTGTAACAAGAAAGAGGTCCCCAGCATCTTCCAGGCATAACCAAAGTTCGGAAAACGCTCTGTAATTTTCCGAGCATGAGTTTCTACCCCCGCGTAGCAACCCTGTCTCATCAATGTCACCAACTGCTCAATCTCTTCACGCGATGGCTTTGAAGGCGGATGGGTTGCAACTGACCCGAGAATATTTGGGGACTGCTCCTGATTGTCCTCGGTCCCTTGTTGAGTTCGTTTCATTTGGTAAGATATCCGTTGTGCTGATTATTTAAGACGTCTTTTTTCTCTCCAATCCGCCAGGTTACTTCTTGGAATCGTGCGCGCCTTACCCGGTCCCTTGTAATGTGAAAAGGCGTTACAGCCCTGTGACTGTAACGCCCATGCCCTGCTGTTGGTCTGCTGGTCTGTGCTAGCGGAAAATCTGCACCCGGTTATTATTCCTGTCGGCGATAAAGGCATGGCCTGTGCTGTTGATGCACAACGCCGCCGGATAGTTCAGCAGTCCTTCATTCCAGCCCATTGACGCCTTTCTGCCGCGGAAAGAGCCGTCCAGCCCAAGAAGCACGATGCAGCCGCCGTTCTGGTCGGTGAGATAGAGAATCCCCTTGTTGTCCGTGGTGATGCAGGTGGGGAAGTTGATATACTCCTTCAGGTTTTTTGACAGGGGAAGAAAGCCGGCGGCATCCTTGGCCGCTGAATAGACCATCGAATTGGCGCTGTCGACCAGATAGACGGTGCCGCCGTTATCCACCACAAGATCGGAGAAAAATCCGAACTCCTTTGGAAAGGCAATCTGCCGCAGGAAGGCGCCCTGTGGGTTGAGGACGATCACCCGGCCGGAAAAGATATCGACTATGTAAATATTGTCCTGCTGATCAATTTTAAAACTGCGCGGCACAATGGTGGCAGCGGGGTCAGGGGGCACGCCTTTCAGGTCAAGATTGCCGGCAAACTGTCCATCCTTCTTCAGGCGGACAATGCGGCGGTTCTTGCCGTCAAGTGCAAAAATTTCTCCCTGGGAATTGACCTGCACCCTGATGGGATAGGACAACTGGGGGATCTTGATCTGCGAAGCAAACTCCACGGCGTCAACCTTCACCTGGTACTGCAGGAGACGGTTATTCCCCGTGTCCGCGACCAGCAGGGAATGGTCCGAGCAGGCCACGCCTTCCGGATTCAGCAGGCCCTGGCCCTCAGCATCCGCATAAACGGAAACCACCGGCTGAAAGAGTATCGACTGCTCGGCAAATGAGGCAGCCGGGGCGAACAACATCAATATGAAGAGAAGTGTGTAAAGCAATTTTGTCGGCATTCGCTTACCTCCTGAATTCCTTGTGGCATTTCGTGCACATTTCCGTCTGGGTCGGAGAAAGCAGCATTTTATCGGCGTCCGTACCGTGGGAACGGTGGCAGCTCAGACAGGTCACCGTGAGATTGGGATTCCGCGGGTCTTTCGCCGCATCCCCGATGGGATGGGTGGAATGCTTCTGCCAGTCATGGCACTCCCCGCAAACATCAATAACCGAGGGTTTGTTCAGCAGCAGGACCTGATCCGAGGAATGGGCGGAATGGCAGGCCATGCAGGTTCCCTCTTCAACAGGGGGATGCTTGCTTTTCGCAGTTTTCTGCTTGGTAATCGTGTCGCTATGGCATCTGCCGCACACATCCGTCATGGGTGCCGCCAGCAGTGCCTCCTGGTCGGAGGCATGGGGGTTGTGGCAGTTCAGGCAGCCGTTGCGGTCGAGCAGCGGCCAGTGCAGACGGTTCTTGGCCAGGGCCTCATTGATCATATTACTGTGGCAGCCGCGGCATAGTTCATAGCCGCCGGCCCTTACCTTGAGCGGGGTGGGTGAAGACGGCCCCTCATGGCACTGGTTGCATTTCTTGTTGGCAAAAGGATTGTGCACATTGTCGTACAGCAGCCCACGCTGATTGGAGCCGTGCGGGTTATGGCAGGCGGTGCAGCGGGTATCCGCCACCGGAAAGTCCATGTGCTGTTTCTGGAAATTACCCTTTGCCGGGTCGTGGCATTTGAGGCAAAGGGCCGGCACATTGCTTTTCAGCAGTTTGCCGGCTGCGGCCGAGGCGTGGGGTTCATGGCAGTTGGCGCACCCCTTTTCCACCGGCGCATGCTTGAATTTGACCGCGGCAATGCGCTCTCCCAGGGCCTTGTGGCATTCACTGCAGAGTGCAACGCCCTCCTTGAGGAGATTGAACTTGTATTTGGCCGCATGGGGATCATGGCAGTTCACGCATTTGCCCTCGGCGGCCACCTGGTGGGTGCTGACCGGTTTGTCCGGGAAGACATTGGTATGACAGCCGACGCAGATATTCTTCGGGTCTGCGTCCAGGAATTTCCCGTGCGATGAGGCATGGGGATTGTGGCATCCCGCGCAGTCCCCGGTTTTTACCGGGGTATGCACAAAGGGATTTTTGAGAATTTCCTCAAAACCGTCGTGGCAGTTCAGGCAGATCTTGCCTCTGGCCCCTGGTTTGAGATTGAACTTGCCCTCTGCATGGGTCAGTGATTGCCCCCCCAGGCAGAAAATGAGAACAAGAAATGGGATGATGAAATCTGGTCGCCAACGCATGTTTCGTCCTTTTATTTTTTCGTTACTTCATGACACTCCGTGCAGTCTCTGCTGGCAAACGGAGGATGAACGTTTTCCTTGAAAAACTTGGGATCCTTGGAGGAATGTGGATTATGGCAGCTCCGGCAATCAATCACCGCCGGATCGATGTTGATATGGGCGGCGGCAAAGGCCTCATCCTGCAGATCATGGCATTCGCTGCACAGCGGCTGGATGGGTTTCAGAAGCAGGGCGGCCTCGGCCGCGGCATGGGGCTGATGGCAGCCCAGGCAGTCGCGTTGCGCCGGCGGATGAACCTGCTCCTTGGCCATTTTTTCCTTCATCTCCTTATGGCAGGCCAGGCAGAGGTCCGGTGTCTCGGCCAGGATCAGTTTGGCCAGTTTTGACTGGTGCGGATTGTGGCACTGGGTGCATTGGTCGGAAATCGCCGGGGCGTGTTTGCTTTTTCCGGCAGCTATACTTGCCGTCAGCTCATCATGGCATGAGCCGCACAGGGTACCCTGTTTTTCGGTGGTCATGCCGATGAAATTGCTGCCATGGGCATCATGGCAGGTCATGCACTCGCCATCACCGAAAGGCGCATGGATGGTCTCTTCTCCGGCGCCTTTGATGAGTTTGTCATGGCACTTGGCGCACAATTTCTTGCCGGTTTCCTTGAGCAGTTTTTCCTTGTCCGAGCCGTGGCCGTTATGGCAGTCACTGCATGTGCCGTTGCTCACCGGAGGATGGGTGTAGGACTTGATGAACTCCGATTTTTTGTCGGAATGGCAGGTGTAGCAGATCACGTCCATGCGGTCATTGAACATTACGGCAAAATTGGAACCATGGGGATTATGGCAGACCGTGCATGATTCATCGGTAAAGGCGGCATGGGCATCCTTGGCCTTTTCCGCAGCTTTGGTTTTGGCATGGCACTGGAAGCAGAGTTCCTTGTCTTCCTTGAGCAGCAGGCCCTTGTTGGCGGCGGCATGGGGCGCATGGCAGGAAAGGCAGCCCTTTTCACTGTCCACCGGTTTATGGGTGACGGCTACGGCTTCCGCCTTGTCGGTATGGCAGGTAAAGCAGACCTTGTTGCCCTGCTGCACCATCAACTTCGGGCTTTCCGAGGTATGCGGGTTGTGGCAGGAAAGGCATTTGCCTTCCTTAAAGGGGTCATGTTCCACGGTGCCGCCTCCCGTCAGACTGTCTGTCTCGTGGCACTGGGCGCAGAGTTCCCCCCCCTGCTGCGCCGTCTTGAAGGCATCGGCAGCGGTTGGGTCATTATGGCAGGAATTGCACTCATGCTTGGCAACCGGCTCATGAACACTGGATTTCAAGAGTTTCGCCTGGCTGGATGAGTGGGGATTATGGCAGAGGGTACAGCGTTTGGTTTCCACCGGATAGTCGCCATGGGCGGTTTTGAAGGAACTTTTGCCCGCATCATGGCAGCTCAGGCAGAGAGGAACCTCATCCTTGATCAGGAGATTGTCAAAATCCGAGCCGTGGGACGTATGGCAGGTCTGGCAGCCTTTCTCTTTAATGGCTTGATGAACGTTGCCCTTTTCAAATTTCGCTTTGTCATGGCACTGATAACAGAACTCGCTGCCTTCGGCGTTCAGCAGATGACTCGCATTGGACGCATGGGGGTTGTGGCACTGGGAACACTGGCCCCGCTGCAGCACGGTGTGGACGTGGGGCTTGTCCATGCCGATGGTGTTCGCCGCATGGCAGTCGAAGCAAAGCTGATTGCCCTGTTTCTTCAAGATGAGCTTGGCCACAATCCCGTGCTTGAGATGGCAATCCTCGCATTTTTTTTCTTTGACCATGGCGTGGACATTCTTCATGGAAAGATACTTGTCGGCGAAATCCTTGTGGCAGTCGAGGCACTCTTTTTTCGCGAACCCCAGCTTTTCGGCGGCAGCGGCGGGCTGACAGTCGAAAACAAACACCCCGCAGATGACAGACAGCAACAGCGATAAAAGAATCCATTTTTCTTTTGAGTAAAACATTAGCATTTTTGACCCCACGGCTACGTTTGGATAGTCGGTTTGTTATTTGGCGAGATCGGCGAGATTCTCGATATAAATTTTTACCGGATAATATTGTTTGAGCTTAGCGACCCAATCGTCCAGCGATTGCTGCAGCTTCACCTTGAACACCTTTTCTTTGATGTCGTCACTGACATCAGCCAGTTCCTGGGGCACCGGAGCGATGATTTCCTCGATTGACAGCACATAAGAGTGCCCCTTGGCATCCGTGTAGATTTGGAAATCTCCGGCCTTGCTCCCGGCCAGCGCCTTCTGCAGATCTTCCGGCAGGGTGGTCATGAGCAGCAGCTTGCCATCGAATTTGAGCAGGCCCTCGGTTTTCTGGTCCAGCAGGCCTTCGGCATGGGCGGTAAGCCATTTGAAATCGGTACCGGTTTTCAATTTCTGCAGCACCTGGGTGGCCTGGTCTTTGTCGGCGAAAACCAGGCTCTGGATGCGGATCATGGGCGGGGATGAATAGGAGGCGATATGTTCCTGGTAATATTGCTTGATGTCCTTTTCATCAACGTGAATATCGGGCAGAATGACCTTTTCGACAAAGGCCCCGAACAGCAGGGAGGTCTTGTAATCCTCCACGGTATTTTTAAAGACGTCGGTCTTGTCAATGCCCTGCAGCATGGCCTCCTTCAGTAACACCCTGGTGGTGATAATCTTGTAGAGCAGATCCTCTTTCTGCTGGTTCACCTTACCTTTGCCCATGGCCTGTTCCACGCCATGAAAAAATTTCTTTTGGAGCTGGGCGGCAATATCACCGACAGTAATCGGCTCCTCCCCCTCGATGGTGGCCAGGGGGCGTTTGTCCTGCAGCATTTTCTCCAGGCCGGGCTCCTTGGCCTCATAATCGACACTTTTGAGCAGCTCCTTGTCTATTTTGGCATATTTTTTCTGCAGGGATTCTATGTAGTTTCTTTTTGCCTCTTCCTTCTGCCGTTTCAGCACGGACGCCTCTGCCTGTTGCCTGGCCTGGGGGTCGTCCGGGTAACGGACACCGATGAGTTTCATGATCACAAAGCCGCCCGGAATGGGGATGACCGGGCTTACCTCGCCGGTCTTCATTTTCGCCAGGGCCTGATTAATCTGGGGCAGCATGTCCTTCTGCTTGAAAAATTCCGCCTCGGCCGTGCCCTTTGCCGTACCATCGGCAATCGCCTTGGTGATCACCGTGTCAAAATTCTGGCCGGAGTCGATATCCTTTGCCAGTTTTTTGGCAATCTCTTCCGATTCCAGCTTCATGGATTTGACGTGGTATTCTTTGACCGCCTCTTTGTAAAGCTGGTCCACCAGTTTCTGATCCGCCTTGAGGTCTTTGGTCTGTTTTTCAAGCAGCAGGGCGCCAAGCCCCTGCCTGGAGAACTCCCCAATGCGCTGTTGGTAAATGGGAAGTTCATCAAGACCGATGTTTTTTGCCTCAAGCAGGATAAGCTTGGTGTTGATGAGACGGGTCAGGGGCGCTTCGTAATCGACTTTTGCGGTTTTTTTGACGTCCCCTACATCCCCGCGGCCATGAAGTTCATAAAGGGCCTGGTTGAATTCTTCCAGGGTGATGGGTTCCTCGTTGACCGTGGCAACGATTTCCTTGCCGTCCATCACGGGCAGGGTGTCTGCCGCCTGCGCCCACAGGGTGCTCCCCAGGAAAAGCGTGAGTGCGGCGCTGATTGATAATGCAAATTGTTTCATGTGATTCCTTTTGCGGTTTAGTTAACCATCATCTCACCTACGGACCGTGCCATCTGCGAGGCGACATCGTTTGCCGTAGATACTCTGCCCACATCAAAAAAGAAGACGCCGTCAGAGCCCGTATTGTAACTTTTCGAAGCCCAGACCATCTCCCGGCTGTTATTGAAGAACATGACCGTGGAGAAATCGACGTAAGGGGAACCCCATGGGCCCTGGGCATCCTGATAATCGAGAATCTTGCCGGAGAGGATGAGATCCACGTCCAGGTCGCTGAAGATGGCTGCAGCGTTGGGCATGGATAGCCCGTCATCCATGATGATCCGGAAACGCAGCAGCTCCTGGAAGACAACTCCGGGTTCCACAACCTGGAAATTCGGCAGGTTCGACAGTTCCTTGATAAAATGGAGCACGAGGATTTCGCCGGCGTTTTTGCGGGTGCTGTGATTGAAAAATGGCAGGACCGCAATTTTATATTTCCGCTTCTCCTGCTCCAGGGTCGGGGAGCGAAAGGTAAGTTTGGGGCGGAATTTTCTTGCTGTTGCCGGCATTATCTGCTCTCCTCGCATTTCTTGCTGCAGGGACGCCATCAGGGTTTGCAGGGCCTTGTCCCGCAGCGCATCGGCCTGGCTGATCAGGCCCAGGCCGAGCAGACCAGGCGATTCATCTCCGGTCATGCCCACGTTGTCGATCCAGCGGATCAGCGGCGGATCCGCTGATGTGACCAGGCGGCAGGTCAGGGAGATTTTGGGCGGGTACTGCTCCACATAAAGCTCCAGGGAGGTGATGAGTGTTGCCTCGGCCCCGGTTTCCTTTTTCATGGCCTGGGCCGTGGGGCCGTCAATGCCGCCCACATTGCGCACCCGGTGGGCGGTCATGAATGTCTCCAGGGTCTTGTTATCCAGTACGGCAAATCCCTGTTGCTGCAGAAGGCTGATCAGGGTTTCGCGGATCTCCGCCAGCGGCGCCGGATTGCCGCACAGGTTCTGGACGGGAAAAACTGCAACCAGGGGCAGCCCGGTTTTCTCTCCGGCAGCCATGTCCTGCCGGTTTTCCAGGGCAGCTCCGCAGCCGCACAGGAGAAGCAGGACTGCGAGAAGGGAGGCGCTCCTAGCTGTTAAAAAGCTGATGGATGAGATCAAGCACCGCCTCTTCAGTAATATCGTTCATCGGCTGGCCGCCTCCACCCAGGAGCCGGTCTTTCAGGTTGATGCCGCCCTTGGTGGTGGAGCCCGACCATATTACCCTGCCGGTCTGCACCTCCATCATCTGCAAGCCGATGGAGATCACGTTGGATGCAGCGGTCCCGGACCGGACTTCGCCATACTCCCTGACCACCCCGGTGATGACCGCATCAGCCGAGAGCGCGACCCCCAGCTTCTGGATTTCCTCGGCCGAGGGGGACGTGCTGTCAACCACCTGCACCCTGGAGATGCCGCGGGCCACCTCCCCGGGGGGGATGACATAGATACTTGCCGTGGCAAGCAGCATATTCATGAAGACATCCCGTACCCTGTCTTCGACCCGGGTGTGGCCGGTGAGATTGGCAAAAGGCATCACCGCCACGGTCTGGACGGATCCGAAATCCATTTCCGTGTCATGATAGGTGGCAAGAGGCGCCGCGCATGCCGTGAGGAAAGCAAGGATGATGACCAGGGTAATTTTTTTAAGCCGCACGTTTTCTTCTCCAATGATGATTCGCTGGTGTCATGTTTTTCGAGTTTGCTCTCATTGTAGCACAGGCATTGGGGAATAATTAATAAATCATTTTCACAATCGCATTCATTGATTTCAGGTCCGTGGTTTCGCGGACCGAGTCGCTCTCCGTCACCATGTAGGAAAGATCCAGGGAGATGCGCGGGGCGATCTCCCAGCGCAGGCTCGGACGGATGGTTTTTATTTTTGACTGGTCTTCGGAACGTAGATCCTCGCTGTAGGAAAACTGCAGCTGCAGCGTGCCATAGGGAAAAGGGGACCAGTTCAGCGCATAATTCGTCAGGTTATCTGTCATGTTATCCTGCTCCACTCTGCCTATGGAGGCAAAGATATAGACCGTCTGGAACGGCCTGAAGGCAGCCCCCAGATCCATTCTGTTATCCTTCAGCGTCCCCTCGGCCCGGTCTCCGCCCGTCTGGTCCGTGGTGGTCGCGGTATAGCTCAGGGTCATGGTGAGGGTGCGGTGGGGGACGACGGTGGAGCCGAAATTGATGATGGTGCTGTCATCCTGCTCGCCAGTGTTCTGGGTTTTTCTGCTCAAGCCTCCATGCAGGAAGGCGTCAATGCCCTTGTACAGTTCCGCTCTGTTCTGCAGAAAAAGCGCATCCGTGTCGAGCTCGTCATCCCCGATTTTTTCCCGCCGGCCGCTGAAGACCAGGGTATGGTCAAGGGTGGGCAGAGGATCGGCACGCAGTGAGGCGCTGTAGGCGTTGGCCTCGCCATCGCCCGTGGTTTCCTTGATATCCTCCCTGGCAACCCGGAAATTGCCGGAAAAAACCGGAGAGAGCTGGCGCGACCCGGAAAAGGCGTTGGACAGGGTATAGCGCTCCCCGGCGCCGGGATCGGAGGAGATCAGAAAATAGGAAAATTCATGGTACAGCTCATGATTCTGCATGAGCCTGGTGCGCAGGTCCATGTTGAGCAGATGGGTGGTGGTGGTGTTTGTGCCTTCCACATCCTGCACCGGTCTGGTGACATAAGGCTGGATCTCGGTGACAAAGATGTCCGTAATATTTCCCGGATTCGGGATGATGGGAGAAAGCGGTTTGACCACCACCTTGATATAGCGCGTGGTCACGCTGGGAAAATTGATTTCAAAATAGTTCTGGAAGGAATCGAACGGGGCCGGAGCCACCGTTCTCTCAAAATGCCAGGTGTCGTTGTCCGAGCTGGTATAAACGTCCCAGGTGAAGAAATCGGCAATGGCGCTATTGTTTCCCCGCAGCTCCTGGTCAACCCAGATGCGCAGCGAGTTGACTTCCGTGTCCGTGGCAAAATCAAGGCCGATGTTTTTTGCCCGGTTGTCCCCCCCGGAGGGCAGGCCGATGTTGATGCCGCTGCCGGCCGTCAGGTTGCCGTCGATCAGGCCGGGATTAACGGCGAGAACCCCGAGGGTCGGGGTGTCGTCCAGGGCGGAAAGGCCGTTAATGGGAAAGAGAGGGGCGCTGACCTCTCCGGTGCCGGAGGCAATGGTCTCTATTTCCATGCGGGAGACATTGTAGGTGGTGGAAAAAGAGCTGCGTTTGTTAAAAAAGAAATCCGAATAATTAAGTCTGCCGTTATGGATGGTGGTCTTGGTGTCGATATTGTTGACCCGGTCCTCCGTCTCCACCATGAAGGGCCGGTACTGGAGGTCGAGTTTGTCGTTGGCGTAACGGCAGATGAGCGAAGCGGTGGTCTGGGTGCTATCCTGCTCCAGGCGGTCCTTGTCATAAAAATCCGACTTTTCGAGTCTCATGTCAAAACTGGGCAAACCTTCAGGCCGCCAGCCCAGAATGGCGTTGTACTGCTCGTTGATGTTTGCCTGCCAGGGCAGCTCGTCAATCTTGGTCTGGGCATCCCTCTTGCTGTAACCGGCTCCGGCGGTGTACAGGGGGGTTTTCAGGGTCAGATCGGCAAAGGGCCGGGTATTGGTCAGAGTCGTTTCGCGGTCCTCATCGTTGATGGTGGAATCCGTCTCGTCCTTCTGGAAAATCCCCCCGAAATTCAGACGCAGATTGGGGTAGATGGTCTTGTCCAGATTCAGATGATAGTTCTGTCCCCAGGTTTCGCTCTGGGTTTCCGATTTTTCGCCGGTGGCTTTGTCCATGCTATCCAGATCAAATTTGTTGTAATCAAACTCCAGCAGGGCATTGACGCTGTCTGCCAGGGCTGATTGCGGCGCAGCGCCGAGCAGGCAGCAGCAGAGATAAAGCAGGAGCCTGTAATATCGTTGTCTGTCTGTTTGGCATCGTTTGCTCACAAACCACTACCTCTCGCCCATCAGGGTGAGACAATAGGGATCATCCCCCACGTCGATTTCGGTCATTTTTTTTCTGCTTATCAGGCCGAATACCCCTATCCGTTTTGTCTGTGGATGCACCAGAAACAGCGTGTTTTCCTCACTGTCGATGGTCATGTATACTGTTTCGTCACCTGTCTGGATGGTAGCGATTGGTAAAAAGGCAAAGGGGTCGTAAATCTGCACGGCGGTCTCCCGCTTTCTGGCGAGATAGAGCAGGCCGCTGCGGGGATCAACCATGATGTCACGCATGCCGCTGCCGACAAATACCCGCTGCAGGACAACGAGATTGCCGGCGTCGAGAACGGTGAGATAGGGCGAAGCCTCGTTAATGATATACAGCCGGTCGCCATTGCGGTTGAAAGCCCCTTTTTCCGGGGTCTCCCCCACCGAGAGGGTGGTGACCAGGGCGCGGCGGGCGGTATCGATAATCGCGATGGTGCCGGACATGGAGTTAAAGACAAAGGCCCTTTTGCCGTCCGGGTCCATGAGAATGAAACGGGGTTCGTTGTCAACGGCAATGCGGCCGATCTCAAACATGGACAGCGGGTCCAGCAGGCTGACCGTGCTGGACCCGGTGTTTGCCGCAAGCAGCAGATCGCCCGCCGGGGTGATGGCCAGTTCCCGGGGTGTGTCGCCGCTGCTGAGGCGGATCTCGTTAATAACCTCTCCGCCGCTCACATCGATGACGGCTATGGCATCGTCTTCGGAAAGGGCGGCGTAGGCCCGGTTGCGGCTGCGGTCCAGTACGATGCCGTGGGGACCTTTGCCCGTGGCGATCAGGCCGACAACCTCCAGGGCGTTTTTATCAATGACCGTGATGTTGTTGGAGGCGGTGTTGGTCACATAGCCGATCAGGCCGGTTACCGGTTTTTGCGGGATAAAAATGGCGAAACCGGGGACAAAACCGAATCCTCCCCGCACTGATTGCGAGTAGTTGAAGACGAGCCGGAGAAGTGCGGCTTTGCCCTTGGTGATATGAAACGGGAAATCAACCAGATCCGGGGTTTTGGACACCAGCAGGGCGGAGTTTTCCTCTTCGCCGCGCAAAAAGGCTTCCTTGACCCCAAAAGCGAGTCCACGGTAATTTCCAGGGGGCAGAATGCCGGAGCCCAGCAGCCTCTGGCGCTGCATGCCGGCGCTATCGAAGTCGCTGAAGGCAAGATTTATGGGCACCATGGTGCCGTCGTCTTTGACCGCGGCGAGGGATGCCAGGCTGAAGTGGAGCCGTTCGGTTCCCTGGGGAAAGGGCTGGGTGTAAACGCTGAGCTCTCCCTGCTCCTCTAGGGCTTCCCGGTATGGAAGATGTGCCCCTGGCTGGCATCCGGCAAGCAAGAACAGAGCGAAAACAATGGAGATCAGGCAGGGCAAGAGCGATGGGTGCGGCGCAGATCTCATCGTGATACCAGGCATGTTATGACCTTTTTCATTTTCTCCCGCGGACCGCGAGGAGCATAACTTTGAATCACTTTACATCATTTTTTTTCTTCTAACAATCTCTATCATACGCATAACCGGCAAAGCAGCTCAAGAAAAAAGGGGCCGGAAAAATACCGGCCCCCTTTTTTATGCCGAAAAGATGCAACTCGACATGGTCAGAGAATTAGTCTTGAGCGTGGCACTTGTTGCAGAGTACCCTCTGGTAGGTGGCAAATGTGGTTGCCGGCCTGTCATAGTAGGCAGCCTGCATCTCAGCACCAGTGCGGCCTCTGGCGAACTGTGGGGCAGCCGGTGTGGTGTCGGTTCCGGGCCAGACGCCGTTCTGGGTGATGAACTCCCCTTCGTTGTTCCAGCGCAGCATGTATTCAAAACCTGAGGCATGGGCGCGGTGGCAGGAGAGACACATGACCTGATCCGAGCTGCCCGGGCCGGCGAGCTGGCTGTTGTCGTTTTTGGCCAGGGTGGCCAGGGCGGTATAGTCGGAGCTGTTGGTGGCAAACGGGGCCAGGGACAGGAACGACGTGGCGGCCGTACCGGTCATGTCGCCTGATTTAACATACTGGCCATACAGGGTGGCAATGGTAGAGCCCAGTCCCTGGTCAACCGGATGCACCATGTTGCCTGAACTATGCATGTTGGGATGACAGGTGGAGCACCAGTTACTCCAGGTGGAATGGCCGCCGGCAGAAGCAACACCGTAGGCGGTACGGGTCTGGGTGGCATCCTCCTTGCGGTTATAGGAAGAGGGAACCTTGGCGGCCGGCACGCCATTGTAGGTTACGCCGTCCTTGGTGTAACCCGCGCCGGCCAGCAGGCGGTAAACGCCCACGGCTGAGCCGGCAGCAGGAGCTGCGCTGCTGTCATAGGAGCCTGAGCCGACAATGGGGGCGCCGGTTTTGGAGATGGTGCCGTCGGCAAGCCTGCGGTATTTGCCATGGGGATCATGACAGCTGTTACAGGCCAGCTGGTTGGAGGGGAAGGTGCCGCCGGGAGCATTGGCGTTTTCCGTATCAACGGCATAGCCCTTGTCCACGGCAATGATGTTATGGCCATGGGTCTCGCCGAGCTCCGTGGTGGCTGTGCCGCGCACGGTAAAGGTATAGTCTTTTTTCAGCCAGCCGAAGTCGCCGCCCGGGGTTCTCTGCAGAGGGGCCACGCCAGCGGGCATGTCCGCGTCGGCGGTACTGATATGATAGCTTGACGGTCCCGTATCACCGGCATGCTCATGACAGCTCAGACAGGTCGAGCTCTGGTCGGTGCCCACCAGCAGGAAGGTTCCGCCTGCCGCGGGTGAATGCATGCTGTGACAGCCGCCGCACTCGGCAACGCCGCCGCTATGGAAAGCAAAGGCGGAACCGGTAAATCCGAGGGTCAGAAGACCAGCACAGGCTGCAGTGATATAAAGTTTCTTTGAATTTCTCATTTCATCCTCCAAGATGGTTTTTGAGCTCCGGCGGTCCAGCCGTCCTTTCCAGGACCTGTTGACTTTGTGTCCCCACCTTACGATGGGTTTACCCTTTGCGGAGGATACCTGCTGCCGGAAGACCGGCAGATATTACTTAGCTTTTTACTTTTTTCCCCTTAGTAACTTTCGATCTGTTTCGCCCTCCTTTTGCTCTGTGAGGCATGCGCCTCTTGGTCATTAGCTTTACCGGCAGCCGTTCTGCCGGCAATATGTGTGCCTATCCGTGGGTCAGCTTGAAGACACTGACGCCCCTTTTCCTGCCCTGGGAGACGTACAGACGGTCTTCGCTGTCAATGGCCAGGCTCTCCGGGGCAACCAGGTTGCCCGGTTTCTCGCCCCTATAGCCGAACTCTTTGATAAAATTAAGATCCTTGTCGAACACGATGATGGCGCATTTCAATTTGTCGGCCACCAGGTAGTTCCCCTGGCTGTCGACCACCATGCCCACCACGATGTTGAATTTCCCCGGGGCGCCGCCCGGTTTGCCGAAGGAAACGATTTCACCTGCAGGCGACAGGATGCTGGCGGTGAACAGAACGGGCACGGTGAACAGCATATTGCCGTTTTTATCCAGATTGAAGCCGCTGAAGCCGGCATCCGCCCGGTCCTTTTCCGGAATACCCATGATGCGGATCAGATCGAATCCCTTGATAAAACGCCCTTGCGCGTCGACGATGACTATTTTCATCTGTGCTTCCGAGGCGAGATAGATATTGCCTTCCCGGTAAGCGATGCGGTTGGCGTGCATCTCTGCAAATTCCGGTGGCAGGTCCTGGAGAGTGATCTCTTCCCTGGGTTCGCCCCGGTAATTGCTGCGGAAAACCGAAGATTTCGTGTCGTTGAAAGCAAGCAGGAGGATGTCGCCGTTCTCTTCAACCGCCACATCAAGGATATGGCCGATATCAAGGCTGTCGCCGAAGCTATGGACCTCCATGCCGTTATCATTGAAAACCGTGACCAGATTCTGGTAGACCACGTAGACTTCATTCTGCCACTCGTCAACGGAGAGGGTGGCCCAGCTGTATGGCACCACGCCGGTAAAATTGGAGAGGTTGTAAAGATAGCCCTCCGCAAACTGCGCCAATGCCTGTTTGCCGGACAACAGCAGCAGGCAGATGGCCACCAGCAGGCTGGTTATGTATTTTTTCAGGTTGGGGTTCATGGCACATCGTGGTATTGCAACGGGCGTGCCGCAGATGGGGTATTTGTTTAAGTCTTATAATGTCAAATAGTTAGACGAAAGACCATGACGCAAATTGCCGACAGCAAGAGGTGGAGATGGGAATTTGGCGGAATGAGGTTTGGGAATTTAACTGAAATCAGGGCCGGGAAGCGGGGCGGTGAACAAAAAATGCGAGGCGAAGAAAAGCGGGCCATGATCGGCATATTCCCAACCGGAAGCGGTGAAATGGGTTAAGCAGCGGCAATTCGCCCACTGCTGCCGAGTCGAAGACAGGAATCACCAGGGCTGCTGGGCAAGATAACCAGCTTAAATAATGGAACTTTGCCAAATTCATGGTTAAACATCTTGTCCGTGGTACATAACTTGCCTGAGCGCCGAGGACAACAGGTATAAAAATATTGCCCGACAGAGGTCATTGTGCATAAGAACATACTGGTAGTTGATGATAACGAGCTTATTCGGTTTGGGCTGGCCAAGGCCCTGAGTCATGAATCCTTCGAGGTGGCGACCGCTGACACGGGGGCCGCAGCCCTGGAAAAACTCTGCTCCTGCCGGTACGACCTGTGTCTGCTGGATATTGATCTGCCGGATTTTAACGGTCTGGAACTGCTGAAATTCATCAAGGACATGTGCCCAGCCACCAAGGCCGTTATCATGACCGCCGGCTCTTGCAACTCCTCCCATCTCTGCGGGAATATCCAGGAGGCAACCGCCAGTGGCGCCTGCCGGCTTATTGCCAAACCGTTCAGCCTCTGCGAGATAACCGAAGTGGTGAGAAAACTGCTGGACCAGGATGAGGATTGCCAAGCCGGTTTCCGGTTTACCGGCAGCGGTTTTGCGAGGTGCGGACGGAAAAGCCAAAGAAGAGTATTTCCCGATGACATCAACTTTTCCATGACCTTAATCGCTGATGGTGAGTCCAAACGCATGAACTTTCAGGCCAAGTCCTTTGATCTCAACGAGGAAGGAATCGGCTTGCTGACGGATTTTCCCTTGAAAATCTCGCAGATCATCGGTTTTGAGGCAGAGCTTGACAACCGGTCAGGGGTGGTGGTGTGGAGCTCGATGGTTGCCGAGGGGACATACCGCGCCGGGATCAAATTTGCCTGAGCTTCTGCCCCGGGTCATTTCAGGTCGTATTTTTTCACCTGATAGCGCAGGGTGTCATAGGAGATATTGAGCAGTTTTGCCGCCTTGGTCTGGTTGCCGCCGGCCCGTTCCAGGGCCTGCCGGATCAGGTCCTTTTCCACCGCTTCAAGGGAGATACCTTCTTCCGGCAGGTTGATATGGGTTGATCCCTGGACTGCAGCAAGAGGAAGTCCTCCGAGCAATTCCGCCGGCAGATTCTCGGGGTTGATAATTTCCAGGGTTTCCAGGACAACACACCGTTCAATGACATTTTTCAGCTCGCGGATGTTGCCCGGCCAGTCATAACCGCTGAGCGCGGTCAGGGCATCGGCCGAGAAACCTTTGATGTTCCTGTTGTATTTATGGGAGAAGTGCGACAGGAAATGTTCGGCCAGCGGCGGGATGTCTTCACGTCTTTCGCGCAGCGGGGGCAGATGCAGGGCAAAGGTGTTCAGCCGGAAGAAAAGATCCTCGCGGAACTCTTTATTGAGCACCGCTGCCTTGAGGTCCTTGTTGGTGGTGGCAATCACTGTCACATCAATGGGGAGATCAATCCTGCCGCCCAGCCGGCGAACCTGGCGCTCTTCCAAAACGCGGAGAAATTTACTCTGCAGATCATGGCGCATGTCGCCGATTTCGTCCAGCAGAATGGTGCCGCCGTCGGCCAGCTCAAACATGCCTTTCTGGTCTGCCTTGGCGTCGGTAAAGGCCCCTTTGGCGTGACCGAACAACTCGCTTTCAATAAGGTTTTCCGGCAGGGCGGTACAGTTTATCGAAATAAACGGCGCGAATTCGGTTTCATCGCCCTGGCGGAGATGCCGCCAGTTATGGATATAGCGGGCCAGCACCTCTTTGCCGGTGCCTGACTCCCCGGTAATCAGCACTGTCTGGGCCTTTGCCTCGGCGATTTTTTGCGACTTCCCGATAATGGCCTGCATGAGCGGCGATTTGCCCACCATGCTGTGCACCTGGGAGGCGGTGCCGGTTTTGCGCAGATAATTCAGTTCCTCCCGCAGCTTTGTTTTTTCCAGAATTGAGGCGATGACAATCTTCACCTCATCGATGTTGAAAGGTTTGGTGAGATAGTCGGCAGCGCCCAGCTTCATCGCCTTGATCGCCGATTCGGCGGTATCATCGGCGGTCAGCATCACCACCTCGGTCTCAAGTTTCTCCTTCTTGATGTCGGCCAGGATATCCAGGCCGGTCCGGTTTTCTTCCAGATGGATATCAAGCAGGATCAGATCCGGATGCCATGAAGCGATTTTATCGATGACATCATCGGCGTTGGTCTGGATCTTGGTTTCATACCCTTCTTTTTTTAAGGACCTGGCCAGCATGGAAATAATGAGTTCCTCGTCATCGATCAGGAAGATTCTGCCGCGATTTTTCATGGTGTAATACCCTGGAGCTGTGGTTTTTCCGGTATGGTTATGTAGAAGGTGGTCCCTTCTCCCGGCGTGCTGGAGACATGGATGGTGCCGTTATGCAGTTCAATGAGCCGTTTGCAGATCGCCAACCCCAGGCCGGTGCCCTTGGGTTTGGTGGTGAAAAAGGGGTTGAATATTTTGTTCATGTTCTCCGGGCTCATTCCCTTGCCGGTATCGGTTATGGAGATCTGCACGGTGTGGTTCGACTCTTTTTGGGTGGTAATGGTGATGGTGCCCTTGGCAGGTATGGCATCAATGGCATTGAGCATGAGGTTGAGGAATACCTGCTGTATCTGGCCCCGGTCAGCGATAACCGGCGGTAATTCGGGGCTGAACTTTTTGACAATCTCGATCTCCTTGATCAGCTTTGCGGTATTGGCCGGGTTGATCAGGGAATAGCCGGCGGATTTGATCGTTGTGTCAAGCAGCTGATGCAGATCAAGGGGCGCGGTTTCCGGTTCAGGGGGGCGGGCATAGCTGAGCAGGCTTTTGAGCAGTGTCTCGATGCGGTAAATTTCGTTGATGATCCGCAGAAAAACTTCCCTGTCCTCCTGTTCCAGGGGCAGTTCATTGGCCAGCACCTCAATGGAAACCTTGATGCCTGCCAGGGGATTTTTTACTTCATGGGCCAGGCCGGCGGCAAGTTCGCCGACCACGGCCAGCCTCTCCGTCTGTTGCATGCGCAGGCACTGATCTTTGAGGGAACTGGCCATGTCATTAAAAGCCGAGGAAAGTACCTGAAACTCATCCGGTAATTCTTCCTTGACCCGATAGCGCAGATTTCCCTGTTGAATTTTCCTGGTGGCATCGAGCAGGGCGTCAACCGAACTGGTGAACTGTTTGAGAAAGAAATAGGCGATGAGGATCAGCAACAAGGGACCGGCGGTGATGAGGAAGAACAGCAGCCGTTGGGTCTCGGCAATGCTGTTGCGGGCCAGGGTGATTCTTTTGGAAATTTTCTCCGCAGAGGTTATGACGATTTTTTCCACCTCGGCCAGGGTTTCTTCCCCCTTGGAAAAAGCGGCATTTCTTTCCTCCTCCAGTCTTTCTTTATTAGCCCTGATGGTATAAACCCGGCTCAGCATTTTTACGTATATATCGATTTGTTGCTGAAAGTGATTGAGGCGCTGCCGCACTTCCTCATTATGATGGCAGTTGCTGCAGACGAGGGACGCCTTTTCCATCTCTTCCACATGGGCGATAAAGGGATCGATATGCAGGGCATGGGGAGAATCCTTGAGCAGCAGATCGGTCTGTACCACCTTGATTTTATTCTGCAGGTCCTTGCGCAGAAATTCAACCTGATGGAGGGTGATGACATTTTCCAGATTGGTGATAACCTCTGCAATTGATCTGGCAATATATATTCCCCCGCCGGAGAAGCAGAAAACAAGAAGCAGCAGGGCGATGAAAACTTTCTTCTTCATAAAGGCATCAGTGAGCCGGCAGAATCTGCGGGCAAGGGGGATAATGGCCTGTTTGCATAATTTTTTTTAATCCTTACCCAGTTAATCCGGGCAATTGTCCTTCCTGTTTATCTCTGACTGCAGGCAGCGATAAATTTTTTGTTTTCGATCATACGCCCCCCGTGGGGGGTATGAACCGAGTTCGGCCCTGCTTCGATTAATTTTCAACTTTCTGAGTTGTGGTAACATGTTGAAATTAAATTGATATCTTCATGGTCACCGCAGCTTGTTTCCAGAGAATTCAGAAGCCAGAATAAAACGTAATAAAATCAACCATTCTGAGTTCTGTCTCCTGTCTCCTGAATTCCCATGACGGAGATCAGAGCAGCAACTATGTTACAAAAAATATCGTTATTTCGACAAAATAGATCAAGTCAGAAAGTTGAGCTAGTCATTATCATAATCATACGTTGCCAGATCGAGGCCGATTTTATCGGCATAAGCAAATACGGGAGCATAGTCATTTTCCGTGGTGGGGATAAATCTCCGGGCGCCGAATTCTTGCAGGATCTTCCGGCCTTCCGCATCCTGATCCATCTGCAGCAGGGCATTTTTCAGCTGTGTTTTCAGCGCATCAGCCAGGTCCTTTCTCACAGCCAGGGCATTGGCCGGCACCACCGGGGAGGTTGCCAGGATTTGCAGTTGCTCCTGCACCTTGCTGTCGGCTTTGGCCAGACTGGAAAAAACCGTATTCTTGGCGCAGCCGATATCCGCCTTGCCATTCAGCACGTCATAAATGGCGTCCTCATGGGTGCCGGTAAAATAGGTTTCACTGAAAAAGGTGTGGTAATCCCCAATGCCGTTTTCCTGGAAATAATGCATGGGCAGGAGCCAGCCCGCGGTGGTGGCCTTGTCCACAAAGGCAAACCTTTTGCCGCGCATGTCGGCGGCCTGGTGGATGCCGCTGTCCTTACGAACAAAAATCATGCCGTAATAAGTGGAGGTGCCATCAAGGTATTCCGGCCTTGCCAGGGGCTGCACCCCCAGTTTCCTGATGGCCAGGGCGCCGGTAAAACTGCCGAAAAATGCCCCATCCAAGCCGTTGGAGGCAAAGTTGTCAATAACGTTACCGTAACGGGAGAGAATTGACAGCTCAATTGCCGCGCCTATTTTGCGGGAAAGATAGGCGGCCAGCGGTTCGTATCTCTTTTTTTGCGAGAAGATGTCATGCTCGGTGATCAGGCCTATTTTTAATTTCTCGGCGTGGGTTTTGCCGGGAACAGTGTGCGTTTTACTGTCCTGCTGCTCTCCGCAGCCGGGGACAAGGAGGAAAAAAAGACACAGAGCAAAAAGTATGATACAATTTTGATATGATTTTCCGGACATGATTTTTTCTCACTTGCTGATGGTGGCATGCGTGCTGCGGATATTGTGCCAAGGCCTATCTTTTATTGAGTGTTCCTTTTTTACCATAACGAAGAGTTGCACTTCTCACAATAACTTAAAAGACCAATTGACCAACATTTTGCCGTGCACTGGAAAAGCGGGGAGGTCGCGATGAAAAGAATTCTCCTATCTATCTGTTTATTGCTGGGCCTGTTTTGGCAACCATCAACACTGCAGGCAAAATGGAAATTTCCCCCCCTGCCTCCACCCTTTGAGTACGGCAACATCCTGATCAATCGCACCTCTGAAGCCAACCAGGTCAAGCCGGTGTTCTTTTCCCACTGGAGCCATCGCGTGAAGTACGCGTGCCGGGTCTGCCATCTCGAACTTGAATTTGAATTTGCCGTGAATGCAACCCCGATTACGGAAGAGGACAATATCAACGGTATGTACTGCGGCGCCTGCCATAATGGCAAGGAGGCCTTTGCCCATACCAAGGACAACTGTGACAAGTGCCACACCGGCAGCCTGGCCGTGGGCAAGGAAAAATTCGCGGAGCTGACGAAGAATATGCCGCGCACCCCTTTCGGCAATCAGGTGGACTGGGTGCTGGCGGCATCCCTCGGCCTGATAAAGCCCCGCTACGTTTTATATCAGGAGAGCGAAAAAACGGATATGAATTTCCGCAACCGGCTGGAGTTGCAGGCGGAATGGAACTTTGTCCCCCCGGCATACTTTCCCCATGACGTGCATATCCAACTGCTGGACTGCGGCAACTGCCACCCTGATATTTTCAATATCAAAAAAAAGACCACCCCGCATTTTGCAATGGATTACATCCTTGAAAAAAAATTCTGCGGGGTCTGCCATCTGAAAATCGCTTTCCCGTTAAATGACTGCAAACGATGCCACCCGGGTATGGAAAATCAACCCGGTTTTTAGAAGCGCACGGGGAAAATGTTTTTACAAGGAGCCGTTAGGAAATAACATGGCCATTTTTTCAATTTCGTTACGGCTCCTAATACCCTCAAGGGGGTACTGAAAAGAGTGCTTCCGCGCACTTCTCCGGCCATGTTATTTTTTACTCAACTTTCTGACTTGATCTATTTTGTCGAAATAAAGATATTTTTGTGACATAGTTGCTGCTCTGATCTCCGTCATGGGAATTCAGGAGACAGGAGGCAGAATTTAGAATGGTTGATTTTATTACGTTTTATTCTGGCTCCTGATTTCTGGCTGCTGAATTCTCTGGAAACAGGCTGCGGGGACCATGAGGATATCAATTTAATTTCAACATGTTACCACAACTCAGAAAGTTGAATTATTTTTGTACAACGGCTTAGTCAGGATTGCGGCAGAGAAAAGAGGGGTGATTGCCGGCCAAAACAAAAAAAAGGTAGAGCCGGGAAGGCCCTACCTTATGAAAGAAAATCAGTACCATCTTGGAGGATTGGACATATTCCCTTTCAATTCCCAATATAAAAGAAAATTCATTTTATTTCAACCTTCTCCCCCTTCAGCCGGCTGCGCCATTTTCCCTGCACGGAGCAGCTTTTCGATATCACCGGCGGGCATCGGCCGATAGAAATAAAACCCCTGGATGCTGTCACAGCCTTTATCCCGCAAGAATTCATACTGATCGTGCCTCTCCACCCCTTCCGCCACCACAGAGAGATTGAGGCATTTGGCCAGGGCGATGATCGCCGAACAGATTTCCGCGTCCTTGGGGTCGGACATGATATTCATGACAAAGCTGCGATCGATTTTTAAGACATCGATGGGAAAACGTTTGAGATAGTTCAGCGACGAATAGCCTGTGCCGAAATCATCAAGGCAGATCTCCACCCCCGTCTTCTTGATGTCGTGCAGCATGTTGATTGCCTCCTCTTCCGCCTTGAGCAGGATGCTTTCCGTCAGCTCGACCTTGAGATATTTTCTGGGAACACCGGTGCTGTTTAAGATCGAGGTGATGATGTGGTAGATCTCCTTGCTCTGGAACTGGGGGCTGGACAGGTTGATGGAAATCGGCACCACGGGAACCCCCTGCTGCAGCCAGTCCCTGATCTGTCTCACCGCGGATTTCATCACCCAGGAGCCGATCGGCACGATAAGCCCTGATTCCTCGGCAACCGGGATAAAGTGGTTGGGCGGGATCATTCCTTTTTGCGGATGATGCCAGCGGACCAGGGCCTCAAGCCCGACAATCTCCCTGGTTCTGGCATCCACCTGGGGCTGGTAATGCACGATGAATTCGTTGCGTTCCACGGCCCGGCGCAGCTCTCCTTCCAGCGTAAGCCGTTCCAGTGCTTCGGTATTCATGGAATTGGAGTAATATTGAAAATTGTTTTTTCCTTTTTCTTTGGCATGATACATGGCGACATCGGCATTTTTGATCAGATCTTCCTCGCTGGTCGCGTCATGGGGGAAAACGGTGATGCCGATGCTGATGGTGATGAAGACCTCATGGCTGTCAAGTTTGAAAGGCTCGGCCAGGGCCAGCAGCAGCCGGCGCGCCACGGTGGCTGCGTCATTCTGGTCGCGGATATTGGCCAGCAGAACGGTAAATTCATCCCCGCCCAGTCTGGCTATCATGTTCGGATCATCGTCTCCATGGGCGATGCTGATGAAATCGGATTTGCGGATAATTTCCTGTAATCGGCGGGCCAGCTGTCTTAAAAGGTCATCACCCAGATTATGGCCGAGGGTATCGTTGATGCGTTTGAAATTATCGAGATCGATGAACATCAGGGCGCATAATCTGTGGTGGCGCTGAGAGTTTGCCACAACCTCTTTGAAGAAATCGAGAAACATGACCCGGTTCGGCAGTCCGGTGAGAAAATCATGATAGGCCAGGCGCCGGATCTGTTCATGGGATTGCTGCAGATTGTTGCTCATTTCCATAAAAGAGCGGGCCAGATCGCCGATCTCATCGTCGCTGCTCTGGTCGATGGTGATATTGAGATTGCCGTGGCCAAGTTCGGTGGCGGCGTTTCGGAGCTGGATAACCGGTTTGACGATGAATTTTTTGCCGAGATAAAAGAGCAGGGTGGAAAAAATGACAATGGCACAGATGGTGGTCGAGGCGACGGCCAGCCCCAGGCGGCGGCTTGCCGCGTAAAGATGATTTTTGGGGATTCTGGCCAGCAGCAGGAGGGAATCGTTAACGTTGCGGCTGAGCACCAGGTAGGTCTGCGCTTTGTCGCGAACGGCAAAAGTGGCATCACCCTGCAGGTGCGCAATTGCCTGCTGCAGGAATTTGGCCGGCAGGGGAGAAAGAGCCGGCTCTTTGGCCGAGTGAAAAAAGATAGTGCCGGCTCTGTCAGCCAGGAGAAAGGTTGTCCCGTATTCATCCACGGCTTCCGTGATTTTTTTATCTATGAAATCAAGGTCGATGGTGACCACCAGATAGCCGCGTAAAGTTTTGGGCGAACTGACGGGGTTGAGGTTGGGATCGCGCAGCAGCATTCTCCTGCTGATAAGAAGGGAAATTTTGCCATTGTCCGGATTTCGGTAGATACGGGTAAAAAGATCATTATCCGCTCCCTGCATGGCTTGAAAAATCTCCGTCTCTCCCTCTTCCTCCGTGATATTGGGCAGGTCGGTGAGCACCACCCGGGTGTCTTCATAACCGTCCGGCAGCAGGAGGCGTATCTCATAATAGTTGGGATTGGCTTTCTGGTAGCTGCTGAAGAGCCGGATGATGGTGGGTTGCAGCAGGGTGTAGCGCACTTCCTCATCCGTGGTGAGCAGATAGTTTTCCAGCAGATTGGAATTGGCAAACAGCTCGATGTCCTTTGCCGCCGTATCATAGAGGACCTGAAGCTTGCCGGCGGTGCTGTTGAGAAAGGAGCGGGTATTGCCCACCGCCTTTTCCACCGTGGCCTCCTGCAGCAGGGAAAAAGAGATGCCCCCGATGGCCAGGATGAAAATGACAACCACCGGGGTGGTGATAAAGATGATTTTGGATTGGAGTCTCAAATAGAGCCCTTACTGGATGACGAGATTGAAGATATCATTATATTTTTTTGCAACTCTGGGCGGGAGATCCGTATAGGTTTCGGATTTTTCCAGAATCGCCTTGGGTGGATAGATATTATGGTCGTTCCTGAAATCCTGGGGCAGGAGCTTTTCCGCTGCCGTGTTGGTTGTGGCGTATGAGGCGTACTGGGCCAGTTTAGCCATGATGGCCGGTTCATGAATAAAATTTAAGAATTTGTAGGCCAGCTTCTTATTCTTTGAAGAGGCGGGGATCACGAAAAAATCACACCAGAGCAGGCAGCCTTCCCTGGGCTGAACAAAGGCAATGGCCTGGTCTCGCTGTTGCAACACCACGGCGTCTCCATTGTATATCATGGCCATGAAGGCGTCTCCGCTCACCATGGATGAATTTTCGCCAAGGGTCACATAGGAATAGGTTTTGACAAAGGGCTTCTGGGCCAGGAGCAGCTGTTTGGCCTCTTCAAGTTCCCTGCTGTCCGTCGAGTTGATGGAATAGCCCAAGGCCTTGAGGGCCATTCCCACCAGATCGCGGGAATATTTTATCATGATGATTTTGCCCTGCACCGCCTCCTCGGGTCTGAACAGATCCATCCAGCCTGTCACCGGTTTGGTCGTTTTGTCCGTGCGGTAGGCAATGCCCAGGGTGCCCCATAAAAAAGGCACGCCATACTGTTCCGAATCCGGGAATGAGGTGCGCCACCTGCGGCTCACATGCTGCAGGTTGGCAATATCTCTCCCGCTGATGGGCGCAAGCCAGCCGTGCTTGACGTAAGAGGCGATTGATGAACCGTTGGAAAGGACGAGATCATATCCGGTACCATTGGTGCTGAACAGGATTTCATTTCTCATTTCATCGGTTTCATAATAGGTTTCCGTCACGGTGATGCCGAATCTTTTCTGAAACTCGGCAAGCACCTCGGGATCGAAATACTCAGACCAGTTGAGGAGTTTCAATTGGTTATCGCTGTCGTCCGCGGCAGACGCCTTATCGGTACCGATTGCGGTGAGATTGCCGCACAGAGCGGCGAGCAAAAAAAGCAGCAGGGCAAGACATTTTTTCAATTCAGTCGCGTTCATAAAAATCTCCCAGAGGAATAATCTCTATCTTACAGAGTTTTTTAATATTTTTGTCAGTACTTTTTTGTGGCCCCGCTCTTTTTGCGATGTTGCAGAGTCAGAAGGCAACGGCTTGCGGTGCTTCAATGTGTTTTTTTGTGAGGCACATTGGGTGACAAGAAAATAATGCAAAAAAAAGAAAATAATTATAGATAGATGCTTGCAAAATTCTGAAAAAAATATTAATGTAATTAGTAATTATTTCTATCAAATAGGAGGAGGCTGAAATGGAGGCGAAGAACAAGCTGCGCATGACCAAGCAACGGCAGGTAATTCTGGAGGAATTACGAAAGGTTAAAACCCATCCCACGGCAGATGACATGTACCAGATGTTGCGGAAGAAGATGCCGAAAATCAGTTTGGGGACTGTTTACCGGAATTTGGAAATCCTATCCGAATCTGGTATTATACAGAAACTGGATGTTGGTGGAACCCAGAAAAGGTTCGATGGAGACATCACCATTCATTCCCATGTCCGCTGTATTGACTGCGGAAGGGTTGGCGACATCGATGTGACGCCAAAGTATAATCTTGAGGCAGAGGCCCAGAAAATGACGGATTTCATGATCTTCCGGCACCGGCTCGAGTTTACCGGTCTCTGCCCGATCTGCCAGCATAAGAAAAAAGCAACGTCATAAGTAATAGCGAAGTTGGTGCCTGGCACAGGCCGCTGGGGTGGAATTGCTGCCAAATGAAAAGGAGAAGGGGATGACAAAACAGCTGGAAATCTACAAATGTGAACTATGCGGAAACATCGTCGAGGTTCTGCATACTGGCGCGGGTGAGCTCGTCTGCTGCGGCCAGCCTATGAAGCTTTTGGTTGAAAATACGGTGGACGCAGCCAGGGAAAAACATGTTCCCGTTATCGAGAAAATTGATGGGGGATACAGGGTGAAACTGGGATCCATACCCCATCCCATGGAAGCAAAACATTACATTGAATGGATCGAGCTTATTGCCGGCAACAAGGCGCTCCGGCAGTTTCTGCAACCAGGGGATGCTCCGGAGGCAAGTTTTCAAACCACGGCAAAGGATGTCTCTGCCCGGGCCTACTGCAACCTGCATGGACTGTGGAGGAGTTAGCCGATGCTGAGTAAAAATATGGAAAAAGCTCTCAATGAGCAGGTTAACTGGGAGCTTTATTCTTCTTATTTCTATCTGTCCATGAGTTCTTACTTTGCATCAAGCAATCTGGCCGGCTGCGCCAACTGGATGAGGGTTCAGGCCCAGGAAGAACTCTTTCATGCCATTAAAATTTATGATTACATCAATGCCCGCGGCGGCAGGGCTGTTCTGGCAGCCATTGCCCAGCCGCCAGCCGAGTGGAAGACGCCCCTGCATGTTTTTGAAGAGGTGCTGTCCCATGAGCAGAAGGTAACCGCGCTCATTAATGGCCTGGTCAATCTGGCCCTGGATGAGAGGGACCATGCCACCAACAACTTCTTGCAGTGGTTCGTCTCCGAGCAGGTTGAGGAGGAGGCCTCGGCCAGTTCCGTGCTGGAGAAGTTCAAACTGATCGGCAAGGATAAAAGCGGATTCTTTGCCATTGATCTGGAGCTGGCCAAAAGGGTGTTCACCCCGCCCGCCCAGTAGCAGCAGTAAAAAAAGCAAAAATCTGCGGCCACCATGACACCCGTGTCAGGGTGGCCTTTTTTGTGGGCTGGGATTTTTTTGAAATTGCCAAGGCCATGATTAGATGGTAAGTGTTTTGTATTATTTAACAAGATAAATGATGTGATACAGGAGGACGAGTATGGCTGTGGAGATAAAGGAAAAAATTCATTGGGTTGGTGCAGTGGACTGGAATATCCGCGATTTCCATGGGTATTCAACCTACAAGGGGACAACCTATAACGCCTTTCTGGCAATGGATGAGAAGATTGCCCTCTTTGATACGGTGAAAAAGCCCTTTAAAAGCGAGATGCTGCATCGCATCAGTCAGCTGACCGACCCTGCTAAAATAGATTATATCATCGTCAACCACGTTGAGATGGACCACTCCGGCTGTCTGCCGGAAATGGTGGAGCTGATCAAGCCGGAGAAGATCTTCTGTTCACCCATGGGGGAAAAGGCGATTCAGAGTCATTTCCATCCCAAGGGCTGGCCCCTGGAAGTGGTGAAATCGGGCGACACCCTCAAACTGGGCAAAAAAACAGTTCATTTTCTCGAAACCCGCATGCTGCACTGGCCGGACAGCATGTTCTCCTATATTCCCGAGGACAAGCTGCTGATCTCAAGCGATGCCTTCGGCCAGCACTGGTCCACCTCCGAACGCTTTAATGACGAGGTGAGCCCAGAGGAGTTGCTGAGCCATGCGGCCAAATATTATGCCAACATCCTCATGATTTTTTCCCCCAATGTCCAGAAATTGCTGGAGACTGTGCAGAAAATGAAGCTGGACATCGATATGATCGCCCCTGATCATGGGTTGATCTGGCGTAAAAATCCGCAGCAGATCATCGAGGCCTATGCCCGTTGGAGCAATTACGAGGCCAAGGAAAAGGCGGTGGTGGTTTACGATACCATGTGGCACAGTACGGAAAAAATGGCCAGGGCCATTTGCCAGGGGCTGGTGGAGGAAGGCATCAGCGTCAAGATGATGGATCTGAAGGTGAACCACCGCAGTGACATTATCACTGAAATTCTCGAAGCCAAGGCGATGCTGTTCGGTTCCCCAACCTTGAACAACGGGATGATGCCCACCATGGCGGATGTTTTGACCTATCTCAAGGGCTTACGGCCCAAACGTAAAGTCGGTGCGGCGTTTGGTTCATTCGGCTGGTCAGGCGAGGCGGTAAAGCATATCAACGGATTTCTTGAGGAAATGGGAACCGAAATTGTTGACCCAGGCATCAAGGTCAAAAACGTTCCCACCCATGAAGATTATCAGAAATGCTTTGACCTGGGCGTCAAGGTGGGCCAGGCGGTAAAGGCCAAGTAAGTAAGACGGAAAGAGCAGAGCAATCTTCCGGGTTTCCCGGAGCAGATGAAGCGCTTGTTGCTTGACAAGCGCGCATACCTTTGAAAGAACGGGCCATAAAGAAAAAGCTGCTGCCGCTGCTGCGGGAAGATGATCTTGATCATATTCTTGCAGTGGTGCGCCAGTTCCCGCCGCATCAGGTCATTTCCTCGCTGATGTCCAGTCTTTACCAGGTCGATGAACGGGTGAAATGGCATACGGTGACCGTCATCGGCCAGGTGATGGATGCCATTGCCCGGACCGATATGGAAGCAGCCCGGGTGATCATGCGGCGCATCCTCTGGAATCTCAATGAGGAATCAGGCGGCATCGGCTGGGGAATGCCGGAGGCCCTGGGCGAGATCATGGCGGTTAACCGGCAGTTGGCCGCAGAGTATGCCCATATGCTCGTCTCCTACATGCGGGAGGAGAATTTCCTGGAACTGCCGGCCCTGCAACACGGGCTGCTGTGGGGCATCGGCCGGCTGGCCATGGTGCGTCCGGAACTTATCCTGAAATATGACGGGGACGGGTATATGGCACTCTTCCTGGAATCCCCGGATGAGGTGGTATTAGGGCTGGCCAGCCGCAATTTCGGTATTCTCCGTACCAGGGAGGCGGCCTATCATATCCACGGCTTTGTCGACAGCAGGCAGCCGGTCAGACTCTATGAAGACTGCCGGCTTATTGATACCACCGTCGGAGAACTGGCCCGGCAGGCCCTGGCCCGCATCGAGTGAGGAGTGAGGAGAAACTGCTTACGGCAGAATCTCCCCTCTGGCGCTGATGACAAATTCCCGCTGGGCAATCTCCTTGCCGGCCCGTTGCAGGGACTCGCTGATGATGGAGCGCATGCTGGCGCAGCAGGGCACCTCCATGATGACCGAGGTGATGCTTTTAATGGCCCGGCTGCTGAAAATCTCCGTAAATTTCGCGATATAACTCTCCCGGTCATCAAATTTTGGGCAACCCATCATCACCACCCGGCCCTGGATGAAGTCCTGATGGAAATCAGGGTAGGCAATGGGCGCACAGTCCGCCACAATGAGCAGGTCGCTGTTTTCGAGAAACGGCGCACTGGCTGGGACAAGCCGGATCTGCACCGGCCAGTGACACAGAGCTGAGGCCGGCTTGCCGCTCACGGATCGTGGCTGATTTGCCGCCTGGCATGGGGTCTGGGCCGGAAAGCTCTGCAGCTTGGCGGATGGGCAACCGCAGGGGATTGCGGCAGCCGCCTTGTTTTGCTCTTCCTTTACCTTGAGAAACGCTTCCACCGCCTTTTCATCAAAATCATCCGCTTCCCGCTCAATGATTTGCAAGGCCCCAGTGGGGCATTCTCCCAGGCAGGCGCCCAGGCCGTCACAGAATTTCTCCGCCACCAGCCGGGCCTTGCCGTCAATAATCTGCAGGGCTGCTTCGGCGCAGCCGGTGACACACTGGCCGCAGCCGTTGCAGAGTTCGTCGTCTATTTCTATGATTTTGCGTTTTATTTTCATAATGTCAGCTCGTTTTATTTTTTAACAGTACCTCTGCGGCAACCCGCCGTCCGGTTGCCGTGAGAAAGGACTTGTCGATGATTTTCTGCAGATGATCTTGCGGTGCCGGTGATTCCTTCTGCACTTCAGCAAGATTGGTGATGAGGTCGGCATCATAGAGCACCTTGAAGTTGGTCGTTTCCTTCTGGCGGGGCTGATGGTGGTGGCCGATAATGTCGCATACCTCTTCAAGCAAGGCCTCATCCGCCTGCAGACGGGTCAAGATCTCGCGGGCCACCGGTGGTCCCTCCTGATGCTGATAGCTGGCGGCACTGCTGTTGAATTTTTTCTCCGCCTCCCTGATGCCGATATCATGCAGATAGGCGCAGATGAGGACCACGGCCGGATCACCATGCTCGGTGCGATTGATTTCTTCCGCATAATGAGCCACCTTGCCGGCATGGCCGATGCGTTTGAAATCCGTGCCGAAATACCGTTTCATCTCCACCGCCACCCTGTCTTTCAGCGACTGGGCTGCCGTGTTCTTGAGTCCCTCGGGTAAAGAGCCGAGACATTGGGCGGCATGGGGGCAATAGGCGGCGCAGCCGAAATCGATGCGCGGGTTCAGCAGGCGGTGCCCGCATGATCTGCAGGTTCTGCTGGCATCATCCTTAAAAAACTCTACGGGATGCTGGCACTTGGGGCATTTTACCTCAAAGATCGCCTCGCTTTCCCAGTAGCGGCTGTCCTGTCCTGGGCATTGCATACCTTGCTCCTTTGAAAATGAAGGGGAAGGGCGCTCCCTTCCCCTGGCGCGATAAAATTCTAGCCAAGTATTGCCCGCAGATCCTCATCCGGGGTGGAAATGGGTTTGATGTTGAAGTTTTTCACCAGCACATCAAGCACGTTCGGCGTAATAAAGGCCGGCAGACTCGGTCCCAAGCGGATATCCTGAATGCCCAGATAAAACAGGGTCAGCAGGATGGCCACCGCTTTCTGCTCGTACCATGACAAAATCATGGAAAGCGGCAGATCATTGACCCCGCAGCCAAAGGCGCCGGCCAGGGCCACCGCGATCTGGATGGCGGAATAGGCATCGTTGCACTGGCCCACATCAAGCAGGCGGGGAATGCCGCCAATGTCGCCGAGCTGCATGTCAAAAAAGCGGAACTTGCCGCAGGCCAGGGTGAGCACCACGCAGTCTTTCGGGATTTTTTCCACGATTTCCGTGTAGTAGTTGCGGCCCGGTTTAGCGCCGTCGCAGCCGGCCACCAGAAAGAAATGCCTGATGGCCTTGTTTTTGACCGCCTCAATCACCTTGTCAGCCACGCCGAGTACGGCATTGCGGGCAAAGCCCACCATGACGCTGCCTTTGTCGGTGTCGGCCGGGAACCCTTCCATGGCCAGGGACTTGTCAATGGCCGTGCTGAAATCCTTGCCGGCAATGTGGGTGACCCCGGGCCAGCCCACCAGGCCGGTGGTAAAGATATTGTCCTTGTAAGTATCCTTGGGCCGCTGGATACAGTTGGTGGTCATGACGATGGCCCCGGGGAATTCGGCAAATTCCTTGCCCTGATTCTGCCAGGCGGTGCCATAGTGGCCGTAGAAGTGAGGGTATTTCTTCAACTCCGGGTAGCCGTGGCAGGGCAGCATTTCGCCATGGGTGTAGACATGGATTCCCTTGCCTTCGGTCTGGGCGAGGATGGCGGCGAGATCCTTGAGATCATGGCCGGAGACCAGAATGGCCTTGCCTTTTTTGGCGCCAAGGGGAACCGTGGTGGGTACCGGGTGGCCGTAGGTGCCGGTGTTGCCGGCATCCAGCAGCTCCATGGCCCGCAGGTTGATTTCCCCGCATTTCAACACAAGACCGATCCACTGTTCCAGGCTGAGATCGGTGCGCAGGATGGAGGCCAGGCCTTCTTCGATAAAGGCATAGACCTTGTCGTCTTCCTGGCCGAGAATCCTGGCATGGTCGGCATAGGCAGCCACACCCTTGAGACCGAAGAGCAGAATGTGCTTGAGGGATAAGATGTCCGGGTTCTCGCCGCTCTCTTTATTTAAGGCAACCGCTTCACCCTGCTGGATGAGCCCGGCCAGATCCGCGGCAGGGGTGAAATTCGCTGCCGGCTCGCTGAAATCGCTTTTGCCGCCGGAGGCCTTGATTTTCGCCTGCAACCCTTTTCGCAGCTGCACGGTCTTGTTGATCAAGGCCGCAAAACGTTCGGCATCAAAATTGACATTGGTCAGGGTGGAAAAGGTTGCTTCGCAGATAAAAAGTCCGGTATCCGGGGTTGCCACCCCGCCTTGACGCGCTTCCATGGCATAGAGGGCCAGCCCCTGCAGGGCATGAATGAGAAGATCCTGCAGGGCCGCGACCTCGCCGGTCTTGCCGCAGACGCCGATTGCCGTACAGGCCTTACCTTTGGCTGTTTGCTCACACTGATAACAAAACATGATATTCCTCCTGGTTGAATAGTATTTGTTGGCTGCTTTTAAGGAGATCTTAGCAAAAACAGCAGGGAGCAGCCTTGACTTAGGTCAAACAGTGATTTTTTTTGTAAAAAAAAATTTTGCGCTGCATGTTGCTGGGCGACAGGCCCGCAACTACTGAAAGGATAGGGTTTTGGCAAGAGGCCATCTAACCGGCGAACGGTTTGCAGGGAAAGGTTACGAGGCTGCCGGAACCTCGGGAGGCAGTTCCGCTTCGGCAAAGGGCAGGGCCCCGATACGGGTCAGAAACTGCTGCAGCTGGGCCATGACCTTTTCCTGGTCGCAGCTCACATCTTCCTCCAGGAGCGCCCTGTCCACGATTTCCACAATGAATTTTAGATCAAAAGAGCTGTTCAGCATACCGGCCCTGCGGAGGAGGAAGAAAACGAACCGCTCGTTTTCGAGCTTTTCATCGGCATTGTCGCCAAGTTCCTGGGGCAGATTGGTAAGGATGTACCAGCGCATGGCGGAAAGCAGGGCATCATAAAGGATGGCGAGCCCGATCGCGGTCTTGTTTTCCCGTATTCTTTTCACCCCGCAGCGCCAGTGCAGTCTGAAACGCATCTGCAGCGCGTCAACCTTGCTCATTTTGCTTTCATCCATCAGGCCAAAATGGGGGCTCATCAAGGTCCTCCTGTGTTTTTAGAAAAGGAGCGAGATCAACAGTGAAACTCTTCCCGATTTCGTTGCTGCGGGCTTGAGGTCGGCAAAGGGATCACGGGCAGGAAAAAATCGGCGGATAATCAATATCTTAATTTTTGCACCGAGTGTTTGTCAAATGATTTCAGGTATAATCGTGGACAAACGCGCTGCTGGGGCATCATCTCCCCGGTCTGGTTAAGCAATAAGCTAATAGATGATTTTGTTGTCAAGCTTTGCCCATTGGCTGAATACCGCCAGGGCCTCTGGCCGCATTGCTTGCTCCATGGGGATCTTTCTGCCAGCAGGCTGCCGAAGAAGTTCCCGGTAGAGAAAGTCATCGGCAAAACCCAGATCCGCTGCGTCTTTTCTGCCGGCGGCGAAATAAATTTTGTCGATGCCTGCCCAGTAAAGAGCGGAGAGGCACATGGGGCAGGGTTCACAGTTGACGTATATGGCGCAGCCGGCAAGGCTGTAGTTCTTTAATCTGCGGCAGGCCTTGCGGATGGCGACCATCTCGGCATGGCAGGTGGGATCGTTATTTTTCAGCACCTGGTTCCAGCCCCGGGCAATGATTTTCCCGCCGCGGACGATGACCGCCCCGAAAGGCCCGCCTTCGCCTTGCAAGGATTTTTCTCTGGAAAGCCTGATGGCCTCATGCATGAAGTCCGGATTCACCATAATTCGTCTCATAAAAAAAGTTGGTCGGATGAAACAGGAAGCCGTTTCCTGAAAAATGCCGGGGGCGCCGCTGTTTTTCTTTAACTGAGAAAATATACCGCGAATGAGGATTGCGTTATAGGAAAATCTCGCTTAACTTGGTGGCGGTATTATTTTCAGGAAGATATGGTGCGGCGCAAGCTGCCCCTGACCTGTGCAAGGAAAACAAGCAAGAGATCACAGCCTTGGATTATTTTTTCATCATTATCGCCTACCTTGTCGGTTCCATCCCGTTTGGCCTCCTGCTCGGTAAATTGGCCGGCATCGATGTACGCAAGGACGGCAGCGGCAATATCGGTGCAACCAATGTCAGCCGGCTGCTGGGCAAAAAAGTGGGGGCAATCACTCTGCTGCTTGATGCGGCCAAAGGTTTGCTGCCCATGGTGGCCGCAGGGACCCTGGGATTTGCCCAGAATATCGTCATGCTCTGCGGGGCGGCGGCCTTTATCGGCCACCTGTTCCCGCTCTATCTCAGGTTCCGGGGCGGCAAGGGTGTGGCCACCGCCCTGGGGATATTTCTCTATCTTTCCCCGCTGGCCCTGCTCATCTGTGCTGCCGCCTTTTTTGCCGCCGTATTTCTGTCGGGATTTGTTTCACTTGGTTCACTCATTGCCGCAGGTCTGATGCCTGCTGTGGTTTTTTTTCAGCAGGGCAGCGGCAGCTGTTTTTACCTGGCCATTTTTGTCAGTCTGCTCATCTGGATCAAACACAGCAGCAACATTATCCGGCTGATCCATGGCGAGGAAAAGAGCTGGAAGAAGAAAAAGGGGTCTGAGGCATGACCAAAAAAGACTGGGAAAAAATAGTGGCGGCCAGGGACTTGCTTGGTCTGGAAAAAAAGGCAACGCTTGCGGAAATAAAGAAGGCTTACCGCCGGATGTCAAAAAAACATCACCCTGACCTGGCGGAAGGCAGGGAGGGGGGACCACGGCAGGTGGCGATGCATGAAATCACCGGAGCCTACCAGGTGCTGCTGGCCTATTGCCAGAATTACCGTTTCCCTCTGGTGATGCAGCAGGACACCCTGGACGCCGAAGACTGGTGGATGGACCGTTTCGGCCAGGATCCTTTATGGGGGAAGCGGCGGGAGGATTGATGTCTGCTGCGGTCCTCCGCTGGCCCGTGAACCAGGGCGATCATCCGCGGCACAAGAGACTTGCGCAAAGAAGCCGGGAGCGGGAAGAAAGAAGTAAGAAAATCAGTTATTCCGTCTCCTGACTTCTGTATCTCAGTTCAGGTATTTCTCATTAATCGTGATCTTTCCGCTTTTGGTGAGATAATCGATCCAGGCATCCATGAGTTCCTTCTTTTTTTCCGCAGCCAGCTGGGCTGCAAAAGCCTTTCTGGCCGGGCCGTCGTTGTCGCCGGCGTCTTTTTTGTCCTTGAACCGGCAGAGATAAAAGGCGTTGTCCGCGGCAACTACTTTCTCGGGATAGGTGGAGCTGGCATTAAGGGTGAGGCCAACCGTGATAACCTCTTGCGGCAGATCCTTGCTCGTTCTGGTGGTGCGGGAAAAGTATTCGGAAACGTGCACCGTCACTCCTTTTTCCTGCATTTTCTGGGAGAAATCAACATCTTTACCCCCCCGCAGGGCGGCAAGAGTCTCTTCCGCATCCTTCTGGCACAGGGTTTTCGCCTCAGCGGCGACAAAGTCTTTGGTAACGCGTTCTTTCACCTCGGCCAGGGCGGGGATCGCCGGTTCCTTCCGGTCAGCGATAAATAAAATGGTATAGCCTTGCGGGCTGTCGATAATGGAGCTCAGTTCCCCTTTTTTCAGGGAGAATGCCGTATCAAGGACCGCAGACTCGTTGGCCAGGGCCGCAGGAGGAGCAGTCTGGGTGAAAAAATCCGTTTCGGCGAGGGGCACCTTAAAATTTTCAGCATATTTTGCCAGACTGCCGGCAAAGATTATTTTTTCATATGCCTCATTGGCCTTTTCAAAGGCGTTGTTTAAGGCCTGCTGTTTTTTCAATTTGTTTTCAATGGTGCTTTTCGCGCCGGCCAGAGGGGTGATATTGGCCGGTTGAATGTCTTCAAGCTGCATGATGTGAAAGCCGAACTGGGTCTCAACGATATCGCTGATCTGGCCTTTCTGCAGACCGAAAACGGCATCTTCAAAGGGTTTCACCATCTGCCCGCGGCTAAAAAAACCGAGATCTCCGCCCTGGGCGGCGGAACCATCCTCGGAATATTGCCGGGCCAGGGCGGCGAAATCTTCCCCTGCTCTGGCCCTGGCCAGAATTTTTTCCATTTCCGCCCGGCGTGCCTGCTTGTCCTGCTCGGTGGCTTTCAAGATGATATGGCGGGCACGCCGTTTTTCCGGCTGACCGAATTCTTCCTGATGACTGTTGTAATACTGCTCCACCTCTGCTTCCGGGACGGTGATTTTGTTCATTTCGTCCTTGAGCAGAAAGGAGAGATATTTGATTTTCACCTGGGGCTGCGTCATGTATTTTTCTTTATTTTTTTCAAAATACTGGGCCAACAGCTCATCGGTTACGCTCACCTTGCCGGTGTAATTTTCCGGTTTAAATACGGCATAATCGAGTCTGGTTTCACTGTTGTCGAAGCGGAAGCGATCATCCAGCTCCTTCGGCGTGACCTGGGCGAATTCAGCAAGACCGGTGCCGACCTTGGTCAGCAGCATATCGCTTTGCAGGCCTGCTTCGAACTTTGTCGGGGTCAGGCGGGAACCCTTCAGGACCTCGCGGTAACGTGTCACGTCAAAAACGCCGTTGTTCTGGAAGACGGTCATTTCTTTAATGGCGTTCTGGATTTCATCATTGCTGACATACATGCCCATCTCTTTGCCGCCCTGCAGCAGAAGGGATTTCTGGATCAGTTCGTGGATCACCTGTTTTTTGAGGTTGAATGACTCAATGAAGCCCTTGGGCAGGTTGCCGCCGAACTGATCCCGGTAGTTATTCATGGTGCGTTCAAACGCCTGGTCAAACTCCTGCAGGGAAATAGATTCTCCATTAACGGTGGCCACGGCATTAAAAGAACCGGTGTTTTGCTTGCCAACTCCCCAGAAGATAAAAACAACGATGATGACAAGCACGGTACCCTGCAGATAGGGTGACTGTGCTTTCCGGCGTAAAAGGTCAAGCATGGATACGGCTCCTTTATGTCGAGATGTATTATGTTTAAAGCAGATATGCACTGTGGTGGCAAGCGCCGAACCTGAAGGACGGCATTGCCGATAACCTGTAAATTAGCCACGAGCGCCGGCAAATGTCAATTATTTCGTTGCCGCCAGATTCGAGCCCAGGGAAAGATTCACCACCAGGGGCACGGCCAACTCCTTGACGTTTTCCATGGCTTGCTTTACCAGAGTGGTGGTGGTTTCCAGTTCAGCCAAGGGCACTTCAAATATAAGTTCATCGTGGATCTGCAGCAGTAATTCACTGTGCAGGGATCGCTCGCGCAGAAAACGGTCGGCCCGGATGGTGGCGACTTTGATGATATCTGCGGCTGTCCCCTGAATCGGGGTGTTCAGGGCCGTACGTTCAGCAAATTCCCTGACGTTCTTATTGCTGCTTTGGATGTCCGGCAGGATGCGGCGGCGATGAAAGAGGGTGGTGACATAGCCATCCCGCCTGGCCTGCTCGATGATTTCCTCCATGAACCTTTTCACCCCCCGGTAAAGATCGAAATACCGGTTGATGAAGGTCTGGGCCTCCTTGCGGCTGATGTTGAGCTGGCTCGCCAGACCGAAGGCGCTCATGCCGTAAACGATGCCGAAGTTGATGCTTTTTGCTACCCGCCGCATCTGGGGAGTGATGAGCGAGGGATGAACCCGGAAAATTTCTGCTGCCGTCTGGTTATGGACATCTTTACCGGCGACAAAAGCTGCAACCAGAGCCTCGTCTCCGGAGTAATGGGCCAGTACCCGGAGGTCGATCTGGGAGTAGTCAGCCGCCAGCAGCGTATGGCCCGGGGCGGCAATGAAGGCCTCCCTGATTCTCTGGCCTTCAGAGGTGCGGATGGGAATGTTCTGCAGATTCGGATTGCTGCTGCTCAGCCGGCCGGTGGCGGTGACCGTCTGGTTGAATGAGGTGTGCACCCGGCCGGTGCGCGGGTGGATCAGGCCGGCCAGTTTATCGATATAAGTGGATTTCAGTTTGCTGATGGTGCGGTGTTCAAGCAGGGCCGCGGGCAGTTCATGAAAGGCGGAGAGTTTTTCCAGCACCTTGACGTCCGTGGAATAGCCGGTCTTGGTCTTGCGGCCCATGGGCAGTTTTAATTTTTCAAAGAGAATGGTGCCCAGTTGTTTCGGGGAGTTGATGTTGAACTCTTCGCCGGCCAGGGAAAAAATTTTTTCAGACAGTTTGGCCAGCTGGGCGGCAAATTCTGCCGACAGGCCGGAGAGCATGGCGGGATTGACCAGGATGCCGACTTCCTCCATCCTGGCCAGGATGGGCACAAGGGGCATTTCCAGTTCGGTGAAAAGGGTCCACAGCTCCAGTTTCTGCAGTTGCGGTTCGAAAAGTTGCCAGAGCAGAAACGTGGAGTAGGCGTCCTCGCAGGAGTAATCTTTGGCGGCCGGCAGGGAAACGAAACGGAACGCATCCGGACGTTTGTCGTCTGCCGTGGCCTGGGCAAAGGAGATCATGCTGACATTGAGATGTTCCATGGCCAGGTCGTCAAGTTTATGGCTGCGCCGGGTGGGATCAAGCAGGTACGAGGCGATCATGGTATCCCGCAGCGGCCCCTTGAGCAGCATCCCGTGCTGCTTGAGAATCTGCAGGTCATATTTAAGGTTGTGGCCGATTTTGGTCAGCTTTTCATCTTCGAGCAAAGGCCGCAGGCAGGCGAATGCTTCTTCCAGGCTGAGCTGGCCGGAGATGTGGTTACCGTCCTCATCCCGGTGCCCGATGGGGATATACCAGGCCTCTTTGTCGTCCGCGCAGAGGGAAATGCCCACCAGCTCGGCGGTAAGCGGGTCAAGGGAGGTGGTTTCGGTGTCAATGGCCAGCAGCGGGGCCTTGTGCAGAATGGTACAGATATCCTGCAGCTGGGGCAGGGACTGCACCAGGCTGAACCCCTTGGTATCCGTGGGCGCGGTCGGGGCCTGGCTTTTCAGCAGCCTGGAAAATTCAAGCTCGCGGTAAAGGGCTTGCAGCGCCTGCTGATTCGGTTGCGGCAACCGGTATTCCGCAATGCTTTTCGGCACCGGCAGATCACTTTTCAGGGCGATCAGCTGTTGTGACAGCAATGCCTGGTCGTGAAAGGTGATGAGTTTTTCCTTGAGTTTTTTCTGGGAGAGCTGCTCGATATTCTGATAGAGAGCGTTCAGGCTGCCGAAATCGTTAATGAGTTTTTCCGCGGTTTTCGGGCCCACGCCGGGAACACCCGGCACATTATCCGAGCTGTCGCCGATCAGGGCAAAGAGATCGTTGAGTTTTTCCGGGCCCACGTTATATTTGGCAGCAACCGCCTCGCTGTCCATCATTTTGTCCGACATGGGGTCCCAGACAACGATGCCTGGGCCTACGAGCTGGAGAAGATCCTTGTCGCCGGAAACAATGATGACGTCGTGGCCGTTTGCCGCAAGCCACCAGGCCGCGGAGGCGATCAGGTCGTCCGCCTCAAAACCTTCCAGCTCCAGGCCGGGGATATTAAAGGCCCGGGCGATTTTTCTGATATAGGGAATCTGGCAGGCGAGGTCGTCAGGCATGGGCGGCCGGTTGGCCTTGTAAGCCTCATAGATTGCATGCCGGAAGGTCGGGCCTTTGAGGTCAAAGGCCATGGCCATATAGGTGGGTTTTTTTTCGCGGATGACTCGCAGCAGGATGTTGGTAAATCCGTAAATCGCGTGGGTCGGCATCCCTTTGCTGTTTGACAGGGGCGCTATGGCGTGATAGGCCCGGTAAATATAGGCGCTGCCGTCAACAAGGTAAACAGAGTCTTGACTTTTCATGGCCGCCACTCTAACAGGCGGGGATTTTTTTGGCAATAAATTGGCAATAAAAGTGGGGGCGCACTTTTTTTTTAAGTTTGTGTAAAAAAAGTCGATATGGTAATTAGAAGAGCGTGTGTAACTGATGAGAAAAAGTTGTTATATCCCCTATTAACAAGGGCGTGAGGGCGTACAGGAGCTGATCATGAAATTAACCGATGCCATTTCCCAGATCAGGACAGACAATAAGGTTGAGGTAAAAAAAACCCGCAAGCTGGAAGGAGGTGCCGCAGGCGCCGGTCCCTCTGCGGCGGATACAGTTGATCTTTCCAGCAGTTCCCGGGATGTTCAGAAAATGAAAGAGATTCTGGCCCAGACCCCGGCGATGCGCATGGAAATGATCGAGTCCCTGAAAAAACAGATTGATGAGGGGACATATCAGGTTGATGCCCGTGATATTGCTGACAAAATGATGGATGATCTTCTCTCTGAAAATCAAACCACCTCCCAATAAACTTTCTCCTTCCTCGAAGGGTGATTGTAGCAAAAGCCGGCCGGATGGCCGGCTTTTTTTATGCCCTTGCTGCCGGCAGTTCACTAACATAAGCGCGTTCATTTGGCGGGAAAGAGCCGGCTGCAGGGGTCGTATTGCTGCGGATCAAGAACAATCTGCACCGCCAGCCGCTTGCTGGAGTTCAGGACGATCGGCCCTAAAAGGTTTGCGGTCATCTCCTGGGGCTTGTTTTTCGGAATGGTGAGGATCAAGAGAATATCCCTGTCATCCTGGTCAGAGGTTATCAAGAGTTCTTTCAAGATCTGCCGCGGAATTTCCGGCTGGTAATCCAGGCCCGTAAGCGCTGCGGGAAGAACCACGAAGGCCAGTTGCGGATTATCCAGCGACTGCAGCCACATAAAAGGGGATTTCGGGCTGTGCGCTTTCAGAATAAAACGGCTGGACTCGGGAAAGCCGAGAATGGGGCTGAGCAGGGAAATGATCCGCTCCCTGTCCACGCTAATTTCACCGAAGCGGCTGGTCTGTACCGTGATGTTTTTCTCAGCTCCGGTCTGCTCACTATCCTGTTTTAATGCATTCATTGTCTTTACTCTATCTTTTGCAAGGGGAAAACATCGGACAACATTGATAAATCATCAGGGGAATCCATTGCTGCCTTTTTATTTTCTTCAAGAATGCGCAGATAGATTTCCTCTCGATGGATAACGACCTGATCAGGGGCCTCGACACCCAGCTTGACAAGGCCGCCTTTGTTTTCCAGCACTCTGATTTTGATGTTATCGGCAATAATAATCGCCTCGCCAACCTTTCTGGAAAGGATAAGCATGGATTTGTTCTCCTCAAGAAGTGTCCGAGCCTGCCTGGAACCGGCAAGACCTGTTTCCCCGTATGACAAAAAAATCAACGTTACTCTAACACTTCTTCCTACAAATAATCAACAAGGCTGAGCTGCATGGTTTTGGCGGCGGCGCTGAGTGCCGCCTGGTACGCCACTTCCTTGGCCTTCAGATTCAGGATGGCTTCCGTCAAATCGGTGTCCTGTTTCTCTGAAAGATTTTCCTTGTTGGCCAGCTCCAGGTTGGCATAAATCTCGTTTTGAATGGTGATGCGGTTCGCCCTGGCGCCGAAATCGGAAATCTGGGTGGACAGAGAGGACATTACGTTGTCCAGGTCTTGCAGGGATTTGGTCAGTCCCTGGTTCTGCAGCTCATGGTCATTGATGCCGAAGGCGTTGAGGGTATTGCTGCTATCATCGCTGATGTTAAAGGTGTAGCGGCCGGGGTCGGAGCTGTCAATATGCAGATGGCCGCTGTTGTCCCAGCTGCTGCTCAAACCCGGGATGCCGTTGATCTTCTCGGCGATTGTTGCAGGGGTGTCTAGGGTGATGTCCACCGGAATTTTCATCTCCACCTCAACCGGGGGATAAACATCATGGTCTGTCACCGTAATGGTGAATGAGCCGGTCTGAAATTTCTCCTCCAGCGGATCTTCGGGATTATTTAAAGAATCCAATGTCACATTGAGGTTGTCCTGGGCGTAAATGCTGGTGACAAAGGTGTAGTTGCTGCCCCGCAGATAATCTTCCACTTCCTTGAGGGCCTGGAAAACACCGGTGTTGGCAACGGCATCTTTACCGTTTTTGGCAATTTCTATCTTGCTTTGCGCACCGACCTTGATTTCCGCATCATTGTCCCGGTCGCCGGTATAGCGGACGTTGTTGGCCAACTGGGCAACGGAGAGCACGGAAAGCTTGCCATCGCTGGCTATGTCGGCGGATTCGCCTGTTGACAGCGCACCGCCGGTAAGACCGATGGCGGCAAATCCAGGCTCTTCACCACCCGGGGGATAGGGGGTGGAGAGAGCGCTTTCCAGCATGAAGGTGCGCTCGGACAGGAGTTGGATGGTGCCGGAATAGACCTTGTCCGCGGCGCCTATTGGTGCCGCGCCGTTTAAGCGGGTGATGGAATTGCCGGTGGCTGTGGTCTGGATATGCAGATTGCGGCCGTCGATGGCCTTCAGGCCAAGCTGGCCGTTGGCGTTGCGGGTAGCCACCATGCCGGTATTGGCCTGCTGGGCGTTGATGGCGTTAAGCAGTACATTGTCGTCATCTCCGTCGATAATTGCCGTCGGCCCTGAGGCGGCAAAGATATCAACGCCGTTGATGATCAGATCGCCCGCACCGATGGTGCCGGCCGAAACCGTCGCCGGCGCCTGCCGGAAAACCGGGGTTACTTCCGCCGTCACGCCGGTGCCGGGGACGGTCGCGCCGCTCGCGTTCACCCAGTCCTGGCTGATGCGGTTGATGGCCGCAGCCTTTGCCTCGGCTGAAGAGGAAGAAAAGACATCCGATACCCCGTCGGAGGTGATGGTATCCACCGGTATGCCGTTTATGATCAGGTCGTTTGCTTCAAGCGGGGTGCCATAGACCAGGCTGCCGTCGCTGGCCGCATCGGCAAAGCCGACTCCCCCGCCGCCCAGGCCGAGGATATCCAGCACGGTGTCGTCCGGATAGTTGGCGCTGCTCAGCTCAAAGGCCTCGGTTGACTGCAGGGAGATCTGGCCGGTGTTGCTGCCGGCGCCCACGGAATGAACACCTGCGGCAAGACCGGAGGTTGCGGCCGCTGGGCCGGCAGGGTTGGCCGTCTCGCTCAGGGCGCTGATATTGATGTCCGATTCGTCGCCCGTCATGGCGTTGGTCAGGACCACGGTGCCCACGGCGCCGCCGTTGAGATTGTCGCCTACTTCCGCATGCACCCCGGTCTGATCCGTGTACCGATTAAGGGCGGTGACCGCATCGTCCGCAGGGCTAACCCCGGCGGTGGTGTAGTCGATGGTGACGCCGTTAATGGTGATGCTGACATCCGTGGGGTTGCTGTTGGCCGTTTCCGGCCCGCCGGCATAAAGCGTGGTGAGGGTGGCAGTGACCGGGGTTGTGCCGGCCGGCCAGGCAATGCTGTTGACGGCGGTTTTCAGATTGTCGGCCCCGCTCATATTGAGGCCTGAGGTGGTGCCGGCGCTCAGCACGACCGCTCCCGCATCTTCACCGTTAATCAGCAGATCCCCGGCGGCCAGATCCGTGGTGCCCAGGGTGCCGGAGAGCATGGTGTCCAGAATGGGAAAGCTGTGGCCGTTGATCCGGTAGCCGTCTATGTAACCGAGCATGAAGGGTGTCGGCTCCGTTTCCGTATAACCGGTTGTCCGAAAGCCGCCGAAGACATATTTGCCGTCCCAGCGGGTGTTGGCCAGGGTAACGGATTGTTCGAGATAAACATGGATTTCGTCGGCAATATAGGTTCTGGTGCTGGAGTTCTGGCTGTCATTGATGCCTGTCAGGGTTTTCGTCTTGGCTTGCGTGACCAGATCTTTGATGCCGGTGAGGGCCTCTTCCGAGGCGGAGATCATGGAGCCGCCAAAGGTGATATTGGACTGGTACTGGGTGATCTCGGCCAGGGTGGAGCGCATGCCCAGGGCGCTGACCATGTTGACCGGATTGTCGGAGATTTTCGACATCTGCAGCCCGGATGAGATCTGGCTGTTGAGTTTCCACATATCGGTGGTAATCTTGTTCAGATTATTGCCGATCATACTGTATATCGTGTTGAGTGTTGTCCGCATATCACACCGCCTGCAGTAAGGTCTGCATCATTTCATCCGAGGAGGTTATCAGTTTGGCCGCAGCTGAATAGGCCTGTTGAAATCTGATGAGGTCCGCCATCTCTTCATCAAGGGATACGCCGGAAGTGGCATCCTTCATGGCGCTCATCTGATCGGTAATCAGGACGTTGTAATCGTAATCCCGGCTGACAGTACGTCCCTTGATGCCGACGTCGCCCACCAGGGTATTGTAGAATCCGTCGAGGGTGTCGCTGCCGCCGCCGGTGAAACGCACATATTCATTGCGCTGGATGTTGGTGATGAGCAGGGCATTGGACTGGTCACCCCGGAAGACCTGGCCGTTGGCGCTGACGGTGCCTGCGGCGATATTATCCATGTTCTGGCTGATGGCGCCATTGACGCCGATGGAATCCGCGCTGGAACCGGTGAAAAAGGTGTTGATTCCTGCCGTGGCCAGGAAATTGGAGGTATCCCCGCCAAAGGCGAACTGGTGATTGCTGTCCGGGGTCAGCACCAGTTTGTTATCCTGGACCGTTGCCGCAACCCAGGGGGTTGACTGGCCGCTGGCATTGACGATGGAGATATTAATGGCGTCCGCTACGTCCTGCAGGGTGTAGGCCCGTTCCAGGGGGACTTCCACCGGTTGCGGCAGGGCCAGGGTATCATCACTGTTGTAGATCCACATCTTGAAGCTGCCGCCGTCTGTCTGCAATTCATTTGCATAGTCGTAACCCATCATGGAAAACAGAACCTGGTTGTCCGCACTGTCAAAGGTCAGCTGGCCGTCACCGCCTTGATCGCTGCTGCTGATGTTGCCGCCGCCGAGACCCAGTTGCTCCAGGTAGCGGTCGTCCGTGCCGCCATTGATATCGATCTGGCTCTGATGGGAAAAGAGTGACAGTTCGCCGGTGTTATGGGTGGCATCGGCCACATAGGTGCCGCTGGTCAGGCCGAGTTTGAATTCCGTGGACAGCGGATCGGTGTCCAGCCCGTCGATAATGATGCGGGACTCGTCACCGGCATTGGTGTTGCGGAGAATAATGGCATTGGCCGCCCCGCCGTTGGTGCCGTCGCCCACCAGCGCTTCAATGGTAATTTTGGGTATGTTTTCCGGAACATTGGCCGGATCGTTGTAATCCTGGATGGCCTGGTTGATGGCCGAGACCACGTTGGCGGCCAGGGTGGCCGGATCCGTGTCATTCGGCGGGCCGGATGTTGCATCAACCGTATAATTGACATCAATGCCGTTGACCTGCAGAGTGATGACCGTGCCGTCCTCGCCCGCCGCCATGGCGGTTACCCCATCGCCGGCAACCTGGGTGGTCAGCTTGGCCTGTATCCCGGTAATGGCCTCATTGATGGCCTGAGCGGCATTATAGGTCTTGGTCTTGGCCAAGCCGAAGGAGGCGGTGCCGCCCTCTATTTTGCCGATGACCCGGTCATTGATGGTCAGACTGCCGGCCGGGATGGTTTCCGTGGCCAGAGCCTGGTCCAGGGTGCTGGTGAGCAGGGTGGTGTTAGCCGCCGGGGCGGCGCTGGTAAGCTGTTCGGAAAAAGAGGTCAGGCCGACTCCCTGGCTGTGCTGCTGGTTTACTTCCCGGATCAGGGCGTTGGCCAGTGCATCCAGGCGGCCGAGATAATTTTCCGGCACCCCGGGTTTGACCTGGTCGAATATTTCCATCCAGCCGCCGAGATTACCTCCCACCTCCGCACCAGTGGCGATGGCGGTTTTGGTCTGGGTGCCGTTGGCGTTGGTGCTGATCCATTGCAGCTTGTCATCCTGCCAGTCAATCTGCCATGCCTCATTGTTTTCCACCAGGGTATGCCCATCGCCCATGAGAATGGTGTAGGCCCCTGTCCCGGTCTCGAAATAATTGACCTCCACGTATTTGGACAAATCATTAAGCACGATGTCCCGCTGGTCGCGCAGGTCGTTCTGCTTGTTCAAATCGGTTTCCGATGAAGAGATCTGATCGTTCAATTTGGCCAGTTGTTTGGTGAGAGCATTGACGTCGTTAACCGCCGAGCTGAGACTGGCATCAATATCATATCTGGTTTGCGTCAGTTCGCTGGTCATGTTGTTAAACTGATCAATGAGGATTTCGGCCTTCTGTACCGTTGAATCACGAGTGGACTGGCTTTCCGGATAGGAGGCCAGGGTCTGCCAGCTGGCCCAGAATTCACTCATCAGTTCATTAATCGCCATACCGGGTACCTCGTTGAAGGAGGTTTCCACCAGGCGCATGGACTGCTGCTGTGTCTCCAGGTTGCTCAGCGTGGAGTTCTGGCCGATCAGTCTTTTTACCATGAACTGGTCGTAATGACGGTTGATCTCCATGCCCCGCACGCCGTTGCCGAAAAAGCCGGCTCCTTCCGGGGTAGGCAGGTTAGGGGTAAGGGTCAGGGTTTGCCTGGTGTAGCCGGGGGTATCGACATTGGCGATATTATGGCCTGCCACGGAAACCGCCTGCTGGTGAGCAAGCAGCGCCTCTTTGGCAGTGTTTAATATCTGGGAAATACCGACCATGGTCAGACCTCTCTGCTTACCAGGGAAGGAGCAGAGGATTTTCTCTGCTGGCATCCCCGCATACTGTAAAGCCGATCCCCGGCAACCTCTCCGCAGATAAGCGAGATGGCGTCGTTGAGATAGCCCAGGGTATCACTGGCGAAACGCTTGTTGATGAGATTATTGCTGCTGATCTTTTCCCGCAGTGCCGCCAGCTGATCGCGATATTTTTTGACGGCCAGAGTCTGCTCGCGGGTCATAAAAGGGATCAGCTCGGCAAGTTTGATCATCTTTTTATTATTCTGTGGATTGGTGGTGACAATCCGTCTGGCCACCTCCTGCAGGGAGTGGTCGAGCTGGGCAATCTTGGCAAGCTCGCACTCTTTCTTTTTGGTCAGAGAAATCAGCGAGGCAACATTCATATTGATCAGGGCGTGCTTTTCCTCTTCCAGGATGGCGAGAAAGCCCGCGGAGATGGCAATCTGGCGTTTCAGGATATCGAGAATCAGCGGCAGCGGAAAGTCCTGTCCGTTTTGCGGGAAACCGGTGAAATCCTCGGCCTGGTCATTTTTCATCGCAGTTTGTGCATTCATTTTTGTCCGTCCTCGCCTGCAGAGGGCTTGATTGTCCGGCTTAATTGCTTATAGAGAAGTTCGCCGATACCCATTCCCTTGCCATGGGCCCATTCTTTTGTCATTTCTTCATCGAGCATGGATTGGTATATCTTTTCACCGTAACTTTTTTCAAAGAGGCCGCCTTCCGGGATACTTTCGCGCATGGAGGAAAGCATTTTGTTTAACAGGATTGCCTCGAAATCCTTGCAGGCGTCCAGCAGCTTCTTTTTCTCGATGGATTCGGCAAACTGCTTCTCATTTTTATTATCGACCGACTGCAGGGATTTCTGAAATTGAATTGATGACGGGGTGATACTTTCCATTTAAATAATCTCCAGATCAGCATCCAGGGCGCCTGCCGCCTTGATTGACTGCAGGATGGCTATGAGATCCCGCGGGGTGACGCCGACGCCGTTTAAGGCGCTGACCAGATCACCCAGGGTGGCCCCTGAACTCAGGGCGACAAGCTTGTTTTCCTGATCCCGGGCCGTGACATTGCTGTTTTCCACCTGGGAAGGTATGGTCTTGTTGTTGGACACCTGGACGCTCAGGTTGCCGTGGGCAACGGCAAGCTCCTTGATTTTCACGTCCTTGCCCATGACAATGGTGCCGGTTCGCTCATCAATGACGACCCGGGCCACGCTATCCGGCACAATCTCCAGATTTTCGATGGCCGCCATGAAGGACACTTCACTGCCTGCAAATTTTTCCGGGACAGAGATACTGACCGTGCCGCTGTCCTTGGCGTTGGCGTATGAGCCTTCCAGCAGGGCATCAATGGCATTTATCGCCCTGGACATGGTGGTGAAGTCCGGGGTGTTGAGGTGCAGGACAATTTCCTGTTTGCCGGTAAAGGATACCGGCACCTCCCGCTCCACCGTGGCGCCGTCCGGGATGCGGGCCACGGTGAGATGATTTGCCTGGACCCGTTCATTGGTGCCGGTGTCGACCTGGAAACCGCCGATGCTGACCGGTCCCTGGCCGACGGCATATACTTTCCCGTCCAGGCCTTTCAAGGGGGTGGCAATCAGGGTTCCCCCCTGCAGCGATTTGGCGTCGCCCAGGGTGGACAGCGTTACATCAATGGTCTGGCCGGTCTTGACAAAGGCGGGCAGGGTGGCGGTCACCATGACGCCGGCGACGTTTTTGACCTTCACATCGTCCTTGTTCACATGGACACCCATGTTTTCCAGCATATTGATCAGGGCCTGGCTGGTAAAGGGCGACTTGTTGCCGTCGCCGCTGCCGTCCAGACCGACCACCAGGCCGTAGCCGACCAGCTGATTGGAACGGATGCCTTTTACCGAGGCGATATCTTTCAGCCTGACCGCCCCGGCCTCGTTCAGCGGGGCCAGCAAAACACTTATTATGACCAGCAGGATGGAAAATTGTGAGAATTTCATACGTACTCCTTTAGCATCACGCAGTATGTTGATCATCTCTCAGAGCAAACGGTGTGCCGCCATGGTAAGGACCTGACAAAAATAAAAAAATACATAATAACAAGCTGATAGGCGTGCGGAGCTTGATGCGGTTCCGAAGAGGCGCAAGGGGAAGGGAAAAAATTGCCTAGCCCGGTTTCCCTTCATGACCGCTTTTTAAAACGGCCAGAGAATATCCACACCCCTGGCCAGCCAGCCCGGCTGCTGCTTGTCGTTGAGAACACCTGTGCCGCTGTATTCGATGCGGGCATCGGCAATATTGGTGGATTTGATCGAGTTGCCGGGGCTGATATCCTGAGGCCGGACCAGCCCTGAAAGAATGATGAACTGGGTCTCGTTGTTGACCCGGATCTCCCGGTAGCCCTGAATCACCAGGTTGCCCTCCATGGTGACGTCAATGACCCGGGCGGAAATGGTGGCGGTCACCGTGCTGGTTCTCTCGGTGGTTCCCTTTCCTTCAAAGTCGTTCTGCAGGTCAACCTCCAGACTTTTGTCTGAGGGGGTAAAATTGGCGTTTTTGCCGCTGAGCCATTTTTCAAAGCCGAAAAATTGGGTAATGCCTGCGGCTACGCTGGATTGCCGTTCGGTTTTGGTCCGGGCGTATTTCTTGCCGTTGGAGGTTTCGACAATGTCAACCGTGACGATATCACCCACCCGGCAGGCCCGGTTGTCCCTGTAGAGATCCATGGATTGCTCGCTGTAGAGCGAGCCCTCCTGGGGGGCGAGCTGTTTGGTGCGGACTTCCGGCAGGCTGTAGCGGTCCGGCATGGTGGTGCGGCCGGGATCAGAGGTTGAGATACACCCGGCAAACAGGAGCAGACAGCCCAGGCTGCCGGCAGAGGCTTTCAGCAATGATTTTGTTTTTTTCATAGGTCCATCCGTTTTTTTGCAAAGCAACTGAAATGTTTCATCTCCCACCCATGGTTGAGCGTCGAGAAAGGCGGCGGGATTTGCGCAAATTAGAGATCAACTTCCACTACTCCTTCGTCAACAACCCTGGCCTGCAGGACGCGGCGGCTCATGAGATTTTTCACCCGCACGATTTCGCCGATGCCGCCGGCGTTTTTCGCCTCTCCCGGCGCTGATACCTGCAACCCCCCGTTTTTGGCGATAATGGTTACCAGATCACCTCTTTTTACCAGGGGCGGGTTTTTGAGCAGATGGGCGAAGACCAGATCACCGGCCCGTAAAGACTTGTAGAGCTGTTTGCCGATGGCCTGATCGGGATTGCTGATCAGGTTGTCGCCCAGCATGGAGATATCGCGGAAATCGGTTTCAATGTCCCCGGGGCTGAGAATGCTGCGGCGGGATAGGGAATGGGAGGCCAGCAGCACCGTTCCCCAGAAATGGAGATTGGCATACATTTTTACCTTGCCGCACTCCTTGTCGTCCACGGCAAGCACAACCGAAATAAATTTTTTGCCGGGCGAGGCGCAAAGGATCTGATTGGTGAGGTGGTAGGAAAGTTTCCCCTCCGGCACCTTGAGGGAATCCGGCTGGCTCGAAAAGTCGCTGACCCGGAATTCCTCGATGTGACGGGGAATATTCTCTTTGATGATTTTCGTGAAAATTTCCTGCAGATCGCCTTGGGCCAAAACCTTTCCCGCGGCACTGGTGGTGTCCTGGCCGGCGCCTGCCTGCAGCGGGGCCTGCGGCAGGAAAAGACAGAAAAGGATGACAAGAAACTGTAAATGGCCCATGTCTGACTACCTTACCAGATTGTTGGAAATTTCCAGGAGCTGATCAGCCGTAGTGACCCCCTTGGAATTGGACTCAAAGGCGCGCTGGGTAATAATGAGATTAACCATCTCTTCGGTAACATTGACGTTGGAGGTCTCCAGCATGCTCTGGGCAATAGTCCCCATGCCGTTAATGCCGGGATTTTCTTCCCGGGGATCGCCCGAGGCGTCAGAGGGCAGAAAAAGGTTGCTGCCCACCGCCTTCAATCCGGCAGGATTGACAAAATCAAACAGTGTCACCTGAGCCGAAGCGATAGTCTGCTGGGCCGCATCCAGGGCGGAGAGCATGCCGCCCGAGTCAATCTGGATGGCTACGGTCTCAGGGGGGACAGCGAATTCCGGCTGCAGGCGGTCGCCATTACTGGTGACAATGTAGCCGTCCTTGTCCAATTTGAATGCCCCGGCCCTGGTGTAATACTCAATTCCATCCCGGACGATCTGAAAAAAGCCCCGGCCTTCAATGGCCCAATCGAGCTCGTTGCCGGTCTGGGAATAATCGCCCTGGGTAAAGATTTTGTAGACAGCGGTGGGGCGCACCCCCATGCCGACCTGTATGCCGGTGGGTACCTGGTTTCCGCCCACCGTCTCCGCCCCCACCGCCCGCAGGGAGGTATAAAAAAGATCCTCAAACTGGGTCTGGCTTTTTTTAAAGCCACCGGTATTGACATTGGCCAGATTATTGGAAATGACGTTGAGCTGCATTTCCTGGGCGTTCATGCCGGTGGTGGAAGTAAAGAGTGCTCTGATCATGTTTTTCTCCTGCTGTTGCGTAGATTTTTTA
>Ga0172380_10000992_pt1 | contig 50831 bp, 43 predicted proteins | sample Leawe162metaG_FD_119747 | JGI IMG/M metagenome (GOLD analysis project Ga0172380, IMG submission 119747) | Leachate microbial communities from a municipal landfill in Southern Ontario, Canada - Leachate well 162 metaG | ecosystem: Engineered > Solid waste > Landfill > Unclassified | place... | reverse complement strand
CACCGCCCACCGGCTTGGCCAGAACTGTCATGTCCGCGGTGATGCCGTATATCTCCTGCGCCCCACCCGGCACCAGGCGCAGGGCTGTGACGACCTCATCAAAAATCAAAAGAATGCCGTGCTTCGTGGCGGTATCTTTGACGGCCTGCATGTAGCTTTTATCGGCCGGTATCATGCCGCCGTGCACCAGCACCGGCTCGACCATGACGGCAGCCAGTTCGCCGGCGTGCTTTGCGATAATCCTGATCGTGTCCTCAATATTGTTGAAGGGAAGGATCACGATCTGCTCAAGCATATGGGCGGGCAGGTCCGTATGCCAGGGAGTGCATCTGGGCTCCTCAGCCGGTCCGCAGGCGGGGCCTGCCGGCTCGATGGAAACCAGCATCTCCTGCGCCTGTCCGTGGTAGCCACCCTCGAACTTGGCTATTTTGCAGCGTCCGGTGAATTTACGCGCCAGGCGGATGGCTGCCTGGTTGGCCTCGGAGCCGCTGGGCAGGAAGCGTATCAACTCCATGCCGGGCATGAATTTGCGCAGCAATAAGGCCAGTTTTATCTCGTTCTCGCAGGCTACCGAGGCGGGCAACCCCTCTTTCAGTGCCGATTCGACCGCCTGCAGGATAACCGGTGAGCGGTGGCCCAGCAGCACGGTGCCCGCACCGCAGAAGAAGTCGACGTATTCATGGCCGTCCACGTCGTAGAGCTTCGAGCCCTGCGCCCGCTGCATGTAAACCGGATAAGGCCAGTAGCATTGCATATCCCCGCCGCCGCCGTCTGGCAGCACCTGCCGGCCGGATTCCCACAGCGCTCGCGATTTCGCCGTTCTCGATAGGAAAAGCTCCAGTATCTGCTTGTTAAAAATATCCATTTGGCCTACCTCCGAATCAGATTTTAGGATTACCTATTGCATCAGGTTTAATCGTCGGCGCGCTACCTCCGCCTCATTCATAATCCTATCGATGAGTTCCTTTACTGTGGGGATATCGTGAATAAGGCCAACGCATTGACCTACGGAGATAGGTCCTTTTGTAAGATCTCCCTGCTCCACGGCCTGACGCATGTTTTCACCACTAATCACCGTCAGCAGTTGTTTTAGATCCGCTCCCGACGCCTCCATCTCCAATATCTTATCCGCAACTTCGGTATGCAGGTATCTGACCGGGTCGCGCAGCGAACGCAGGCACACTGTGGTGTCAGTTTCCCGGGCTTTAACGCAAACCTCTTTAATGTTGGGATGTATGGGGCATTCCCCAGTCACGAAAAAACGTGTGCCCATGAGAACAGCTTCAGCGCCCAGAACAAGTGCTGCCACCAGGCCTTTGCCGTCAACGAACCCGCCGGCAGCAACGACCGGTATCTTGACCTCCTGGATGGTCCGCTGAATTAGTATGAGAGAAGTTACATCGCCCATGCCTGCATGTCCGGCGCATTCCATTCCTTCAACAGCTACAGCATCGGCGCCAGCCCGCTCAGCAGCAAGCGCATGCCTGACAGTGGTGGCCTTATGCAGGCAGGTTATACCGGCTTGATGGAGCCGGCCGATGACCTCCGGTTGAACGGGGCCGACAGTCTCGATAATCTTAACCCGTTCTTCAATTATAGCTTCTATAAACTGGTCATTGGGTATCTCCCTCGATGCCGGAAGATAGACCAGTTGCACGGCAAATGGATTATCCGTCATTCTTCTTGTCTTCCTGATCTCATCCCTGAGCTCTTCTTTGGAATTCAAACATACAGAGTTTAACATCCCCAGTGCCCCGGCATTGCTGACCTCGGACACGAATTCAGCCAAACTCAAATAGAGCATGGAGCCCTGGATGATCGGGTAGCGGATGCCTAATATTTGGGTGATCCTGGTTTTAAACACGTAACCCCACGGGGCAATTCATTTTCTGTCGCCTCCCTTCCCTGCTGGGCGAGCCTTTGCTGCCCTGGCAGAGTAAGGGCATACGAACGCTTCCTGCTTTTTATCTAATGACTTGATCGCTCCGTAGATCATCTCCGTCAAATCCTCGGCCATGTTGGACATATGCGTGGCTGTTCCTGAGTTGGTTCCCACCAGTGAAAATATGCATATATGCCTCAACGCACCGAAATACATCATTTCAAGGACCCGTATATTCAGGTCGCGGCTTATCTCGCCCGATCTCTGCCCCTCCTTGATTATGTCCTTGAATAACCTGCCGGTGAGCACAGCGGTCTCCCATGCCCTGCGCGATTTTTTCCACATTGTTGGAGAAGTAGTGATATAAAGTGTCCAAGCAATGGAATTGTCACGATCATACAGATCAAGATAAAACCAGGTCATCTTCCTCAATTTGTTGAGCACACCCTTAATGCCGACCAGATGATTGCGCAAATCGAGATCCATCTGCCTGATCTTCTCAACGGTAATGGCGTCCAGCATATCCTCCTTGCTTTTGAAATGCTTGTAGATGCTGGCCGGAGAGATGCCGGAGGCCCTGGCGATATCGCGGATGGTGGCCGTGGTGAAATCAACGTTATTGAAAACGGAAAAGGCAGCTTCGATGATCCTTTCCCTGGTAATTCCCTGTGCACGCTTGCTCTTTGTCCGATTCATCACATATCCCAGATACGAAAGATAATTTTCCGTACATGTTTGTTTTTAGCCGTTAAGTTTATTCTTATTTAAAAAATCCTGTCAAATCAACGCGCTATCACCCGGCTATTGACAAGCATATAAACTGTGTGTTAATCTACCTTTCAGTAAACAATGTTTACTCAGGGCATGTAGAGGCAGAATAAGGCTGAGTCATTTACTAAATTACGTTTTATTCTCATTTTAGTAAACATTGTATATATTTGCAACCGGGCTGCAGTGCCAGCGGGCGATAGTACATCCTGATCTCGCGCGACAGAAGGGTTGGTAAGATGAGTATCTTCGGGGAAAAACACGATATCTTCAGGAAGAACGTACAGCGTTTTGTGGCTTCTGAGATCAATCCGCACATGAGCAGGTGGGAAAAGGACGAGTATTTCCCGGTGGAGCTGATGCCGAAACTCGGTGGTATGGGCTGTCTGGGCATCACCTTTCCCGAGGCATACGGCGGCGGGTGCGAGGATTGGACCATGTCACTGGTATTCCACGAGGAGCTGGCCCGGTCCACCGGCATGGGCATCCCCATAAGCATTACGGCGCATACGGACATGTCTTTGCCACATATTGCGCGGCTAGGGACAGCTGAACAAAAAAAGAAATACCTGGCCCCAGCCATCAAGGGAGAAAAGCTGGCAGGAGTTTGGGTTACAGAGCCATATTGCGGCTCCGATGTTGCAGCCATCAAGACCACTGCTCAAAGGTCCGGCGATCACTATATAGTGAATGGCAGCAAGCAGTTCTCAACTAACGCACTTAAAGGCGATTTCGGAATAATGCTGGTCAGAACGGGAGAGGCTGATTCGGGACACCGGGGGCTCACCATGCTAATCGTTGAGACATCGACACCGGGATTCAAGGCGGCGCCCATCAGTAAGATGGCTTTGAGAAGCGGGGATACGGGGACGATATATCTGGATAACGTCCGCGTGCCTGTAGAGAACCGCCTGGATGAAGAAAATAGGGGTTTTTATAACCAGATGATAGGCTTCGAAAGGGAGAGACTGTCGCTTGCCGCTACTGCGGTGGGCTCCGTCCAGGTCGCTCTGGATGAGGCGGTGAGCTACGCCAGGGAGAGAAAGGCTTTCGGGCGACCGATAGGCAAGTTTCAGGTTATAACTCATCGGCTGGTCGATATCGCGGTTAAATTGGAGGCCGCCAGGCAGCTCATGTACAGGGCGGTCGAGATGTTCTGCGGTGGCGTGGAGGGCAAGCAGGATACCGCTACGAAAAAGATGTGCTATATGGCAAAACTGTTTGCCACCGACGTAGCTCAAGAACTCGTTAGCAGCGCTGCCCAGGTTTTCGGAGGTTCTGTGGTGGACAACGACCTTATCGTTTCAAGGTTATATAGAGATATCAGGATAGGCACCCTGGGGGGAGGCACGTCCGAAATTATGAAAAATATTATAGGAGGTCTTATGGGGCTTTAATTCAAATATCGCTCTGACCATTGTTTGAATCATTGAAAATATTTACAGGAGGTAATTTATGAGCAGTGCAGAAACGGGACCCATGCCATCCAATAAATTGAAAACGAGTATAACCAACCTTCTCCCGGGAAAAATCCTGGTGCGGGGTTACCCATTGCAGGAGCTGATAGGAAACATCAACTACGGGGAAGTGCTATACCTTTGCCTCAAGGGTGAATTGCCCGATAAAAATACAGCCATGATGCTGAATGCCCTGCTCTTAGGCATAACGGATCACGGCCTGGTGAGTGCTGCAAGCCCGCCGGCCAGGATCGTATGCGCAGGCAACCCCGATCCGATCAAGGGGCTCTGTGCCGGCATACTGAGTATAGGCGTCGTCACAGGATCACCCAAGGAGTCAGCGCGCTTCATCAACGGCGCCTACAGCATGATGAAGGAGCAAAACCTCACACCGGAACAGGCGGCCGACAAGATCGTTGACGATTATACCGCCAACAGAAAAAGGCTGCTGGGTGTGGGGCATCCGCTTTTCAAGGACGCCGATATCAGGGCGGCGCGGTTGAGGGAGATAGCAGCTCAGACCGGGTTCATCGGGGATAAGCTTAAGCTGTTCGAGCTGATACACCAAAAATATCTGCAGAAGCTGGGTAAGAAAAACCTGGTGATAAATGTCGACGGCATGATGGCCGCCATCATGTGCGAGATGGGTTTCGATGAGGACATGATCGACATCATCGCGGTGCTGTCATACCTGCCCGGAATATGCGCGCATACTTATGAGGAACTGAAGGAGAAGACCGGCATGGGACTGGTCTTTCAGCTGGCAATGGCCTTCGAATATGCCGGGCCTGAGGAGCGGCACCTGCCCAAAGACAGGCAAAGCTGAGAAATAGCTGGAAGTATCTGAACAGATTAATTCGTTAAGGAGAAAGTATCACATGGGTAAATATTTTGAGGATATAAATGTCGGGGATAAATGGACGACTCCGGCAAGGACAGTAGAGGCAGCCGACATCATCAATTTCGCAGGCATCTCTTCGGATTGGAATCCGCTGCATACTGATGAGGAATACGCCAAGAAGATATTCGGTGGCCGCATAGCGCACGGTCTGCTGGTACTAGCCATCGCATCCGGTCTCACGGCCAGAGGCGGCAGCCTGCGGGATATCGAGGATACCATTATTGCCTTCCTGGGTATTTCCAGCCTGAAGTTCATGAATCCCACCAGGATCGGGGACACCATACACCTCGAAGAGGAGATAACAAATAAGCGTGAGACCAAGAGCCCTGAGCGAGGCGTGATCACCGTTAAATGGACCATTAAAAACCAGAAGGGTGAGCCGGCCATGGAGGCCGAAGCAAGTTCGCTGGTAAGGAGGAGGCAGTAAATCGATAAAATAAACGGTTAAAGTAAGAACATGGCTAAACCCTTATTAAGAACAAAACTTTGCGATTTATTCGATATCGAGTATCCCATCGTACTAGCCGGGATGGGTGACGTTATCAGGGATTACACGGTATCCACCGGAAAACTGTGCGCTGCTGTTTCCAACGCTGGAGGTCTGGGTATGATCGGCGGCGGAACCATGAGCGCAGCCCAGCTACGGCACGAGATCAGAGACGCTAAAAGCCAGACTAGGAAACCATTCGGGGTCGACCTGATATTCCCGGCCGGACCGCCTGTCGAAGGCACGGTATCCGAGATTCAGGCGAAGCTGCCTGCCGATCTGACCAGCTTTATCGACGTGTGGTATGAACAGTACCAGGTACCCCACGAGAAAGGCCCCGAGGTCAAGATTTTCGATGAAGATCTGGCCATGCAGCAGTGGAAGGTCGTTGTCGACGAAGGCATAAAGACCATCGCTCTCGGTCTGGGTACGCCCGACTGGATCATTCCAGAGGCTCACGGCAGGGGTATGAAGGTGATGTGCCTGGTGGGTAACGTCAGGCAGGCCTCCAGGCTGGCCGCCATGGGCGCGGACCTGGTAATAGCGCAGGGACATGAGGCCGGCGGGCACACCGGCAGGATCGGCCTGATGTCATTGCTGCCGGCGATCATTGCAGCCGTCAGTCCGGTTCCTGTACTTGCTGCGGGAGGCATCGTGATCGGCAGCCAGCTCGCCGCCGCACTGGCCATGGGAGCTGTGGGCGTATGGGTGGGCACAGCCTTTGAGGCCACCTCTGAGTCTCCCATCACCGACCTGGGCAAACAGAAGCTTGTGGAAGCGGACGAAGAAAGCGCACGAATCTCAAAAATTTACACTGGCAAAACAGCCCGCACGCTGCGCAATCCCTTCACGGATAGCTGGGACAAGGCGGGAATACGTACGTTGCCTATGCCCTATCAGAATTATCTGGTAAGGGATTTCTTTTACTCGCTTGAGAGGAACAGGCCTGAACTGATCTTTGTGGGCTCGGGGCAGGGCGTGGGCCTGATAAAAAAGATCAGGAGTGCACAAGAAGTTGTTGATGACTTCGTGCAGGACGCAATCGATATCCTTAAAAAAAGGTTGCCGGCCGAAGTAACTATATAAAATTAAGAAGGAGGTGAGAGGTCATGGCGAAAAAAATGGTATTTCAGGGATCATCCATGGAGTGGCAGCTCAATCTTTACAAGATCATAGAACGCGGTGTCCGTTATTTCCCCAAACAGGAGATAGTCTTCCAAACTTACGATAAGGGCGTGCAAAGGTATACCTATGCAGACCTGTACAAGCGGGCCTGCAGTATGGCCAACGCGTTAAAGAACCTGGGGCTGAAGCCGGGAGGTCGGGTTACCGTATGCGGGACCAATATAGTTGAGGTATTCGAGAGCCATATGGCCATCCTGCTGGCGGGTGGCGTCGTAAACAGCACCAATCCGCGGTTTTCAGTCGATTACATCATGAAAGGCATCAACCGTATGGAGGATAGCATTGCGATCGTCGACCGTTTACTGGTGCCTCTCTTCGAGAAGATGGCGCCGCAATTGAAGACGATCAAGCATTATATCATAATCCCCGATAAGGTCGAGACTACACTGAAACCTGCCTACTCCTTTGCCGAACTTTGTGAATCCACATCAACAACACTGGACCTGGATGCGCTGTTCGACACCAATGAATACGAAGCAGCTTTTCATCAATGCACCACCGGGACCACGGGAACCCCTAAAGCCTGTGTTTTCTCCCACCGTGGATGCTATCTCCAAATTCTTGGGCAATGCATGACAGATGCGCATGGCTTTACACAAAATGACACAATCTTGCATGTAATTCCCTCGTATCACGGTTTCTGGTTTTACCACTTCACAGGGTGGCTGCTGGGAATGAAGCAGGTCTTTATCGGCCCAATGTTCGACCCCAACCTGGTAATGAAATTGATTCAAGATGAGAAGGTGACCTGTACAGGCGGGACTCCTGAGGTGTGGACAATGGCGCTGAACTTCATGAAAATGCAGAAAGCCAAGGGTGTTACATATGACCTGAGCAGCCTGAACCGCATATTTTTGGCAGGCACTGCGCCGCCGGTTTCGCTGCAGAAGGATTTTGAGGCGATGGGCATCAAACCACTGCACGTGTTCGGCATGACGGAAATGAACGGCCCGCATGGAACATCCAGCAAGCCCAAGCCGTATTTCAAACTCTCCCAGGACGAGCGTTATGAGCTGATGAAAAAGCAGGGGCTGCCACTGCCGCTGGTACAGGTCAAAGGTCTGGATGACAAGGACAAGGAGATTCCATGGAATGGTACAACTATCGGCGAGTTGTGTCTTAAGGGAGGCTCAGTATTACGTAACCACTATGCCATGGAGGAGGAATCCAAAGCTCTGTGGACCAAAGACGGCTGGTTCCGCAGCGGGGACTTAATAACCATTGATCCCGAAGGGTACATGACCATCATGGACCGTAAAAAGGACCTGATCAAGACGGGAGGCGAATTCATCTCCACCATCGAGCTCGGCGCCAATATATTCGCACATCCCAAGGTAGCTGAGGCGGCAGTGGTCGGCGTGTCTCATCCCAAGTGGGGTGAACGCCCGCTGGCTCTGGTCGTACCTCAGGCAGCCAACAAGGGGGATATCACTGAAGAGGAGATATTGAAATTCATTCAACCCAACGTACCCGGCTGGTGGTTGCCCGACGAAATCCTTTTCGTGGATGAGATACCCAAAACCAGCGTAGGCAAGATCGACAAATCCGCGATAAAGGTAAAGTATAAGGACCATAAGCTGCCCGAAGTACCCCTATACAAGACTCTATTCGGCAAATAAGTTATAGCACTGAGGACAAACCTTCCATAACTGCAACCTCATCCGGCCCCGCAGTTGACCGCCTGCGGGGCCGGCAAAAAATGACGTATAAATCAGGCACAGGCCTAAGGCGCGGCGCTCCAGTCGTAGACTATGCCGTTGGCTATGGTGAACGCCACTTTCCGCATAGCTTCTAGGTCCCTGAGCAGGTTCCCGTCCACGATATTGAATACGTTCCTGATGGGAGCATCGCCCATCAGCAGAATCACTTTATTTGCCTTAAGATGATATCTGAATATACTCGCATTCATCAACAATCTCTTTATTTGCACGCAACCTGCCGTATTACCAAGGTACCATCGACATTTAAACCCCGGGCTGATATGCTGCAACGTACATCGAGAGAAGAGGAGAAGTGGAATGAAGTCATGCTTTTCAGCCGCGTTGCTCGTGCTGGTTACGCTGGCCGTCAGCGCCGGATGCATAGTGCCCGTCGATCAGACTCAGCGGCCCGAGGAGCCGGCGGCGGTGATACCGCAGGCGGACATCAATATCACCATCGGACCTACTACGGGCGCTGTGATACGTCCCCTGCTGGGCGTCAACATCGGCCCCATACCGGCGGGTAACGACCCGGCCAACGCCGATCTGACCGCCGCCTACCAGGGTATCGGCGTAAACCTGATACGCACCCATGACTATTACAATGCTCTGGACATGTCCGTGATGTATCCGGATATGACGGCCGACCCGGCCCTGGTTCAATCCTACGATTTCAGCCGCAGCGACCAGGTCTGGAGGTCCATCACCTCCGGCGGGTTCGAGCCCTATCTGCGCCTGGGCGACTCGTACAACAACTCCAGGCCGCCCGCCAACGCGACCGAACGGTCCAACTGGGTTAAAGCATCGCTGGAGGTGCTGCGACACTACCGGACGGGCAGGTGGAACGGCTTCAATACGCCCTTTCGCTACGTTGAGATCTGGAACGAGCCTGACAACGCGCAGTTCTGGCCCAGGCCGCATACACCAATCGAGTATTTCCAGCTCTACTGCGACACGGCGCGTGCGATCAAGAGCGAGTTCCCCGACCTGAAGGTGGGAGGTCCGGGCGTGACGCCGGCCGGCGCGCTGACGCCGCAGGGGAGAAAATGGACGCAGGACTTCCTGGCTTTCGTCCGTCAGAGCAACGCGCCGCTGGACTTCTTCTCCTGGCACATGTATTCCAACAGCCCTCAGCAGTACGCCGAGGCCGCCGCGTTCTACCGCTCCTCGCTGGATGCCAGGGGATTCGCGCAGACGACCAAACATATCACGGAATGGAACACCGAGATAAAGCGCAGCCAGGACAGCAGCGCCGATTCAGTCGCGCTGCGCACCGGCGCCAGGGGCGCCGCCATCCTGACCGCCTGCTGGATCGAGCTGCAGAACCAGAGCGATATGGATGTGTCCACCTTCTACCGCGGCCCGGATCCGGATATCAAAGCGCCTACCTTCTACGGCCTGTTCTACGCCGACGGCAGGCCGAAGTCCATCGCTTCGGCCTTCTCGCTCTGGTACAAAATGTCCGGTTATTCAACGCGGCTGGATACCGAGATGCCTCAGAGCAGTCCGTTGTACGTGCTGGCCGGGCGCAACGGCGCGGGACAGGCGGCCCTGCTCATAGCAAATCCGGGCAGCGAGCCGATCACTCCGCTTATCGGCTTCTCCGACGGGCGGCAGATCGGGCAGATCTACCTGGATACGGTCAGCGGCTCCAACCAGCAGGTGCAGACCAGCACGCTGAGCAGCCCGGCGCTCGAAATCGGCGCCGAGAGCGTGCAGCTTCTCATATTCGATTAGCAGGCTGCGGGTTCGGAGGGCGCTTGCAGAAGGCCGGCCTTCAGCCGTCTTCCCGCAGCAGTATCGCAGCAAGCTCTTCAGGATGAGATACCATGCATAAGTGATCCGATTTCAACTCGAAGTAATCCCAGTTATCCTGTTTGGCATGTTCGGCCACATAACTGACAAACGGCAGGCATACAGTCAGGAATTCGCTCAGAGTGCAATGTACATATATCTTGGGTATCTTTTTTATTTTTGCAGCGTCAAAAAATAGCGGCCCGATGAAGGGCCTGTCGGGCGTCAGGCCGGCATAGCTTTTATAACTGACACCGCTCAGTTCGAACATGTCAAACAGCGACTTCCCGTTTTCAGGTATTGACGAATCAACGTACACCAGGTGTTTGATTACTCCCGGCAGTTTATCTGCAACTCCGGTGATGATAAAAGAAGCGTAGCTGTGCCCGACCAGTATTACATCACCCAGTTGCCCGTTATCCATCAGAGAGCACACTTCCGAGATATGATCCTCCAGACTGCAGGTATCCGAAGCTGATAAAGTCGGGGCAAAGGCTTTATGTCCTCTGTTTTGTAGCAAAGCAACTACTTTATCCCATACCGAACCACTGTTACCCCCACCATGTCCGCCGTGTACCAATACGTAATTCGCCAAACTCTACTCTCCTTGCTGCTTTTCCCAGTCTCATGATATCATGCTCATCTACCTCATAAGTAAAGCTCAATCGCTATACTAAAACCGTAGCCACAATACTCTGCCAATTGGTACAGCAAGGAATTATTTAAATCCGTCACAACGGGTAGTTTAGGTTGGGCGCAGAGTTTCAAGTTCAAGGGCATAAAAAATAACCAGCCCTGCTACGTCGTTTTGGTATAAGGCCAGATTTCACGGCTGAAAAAGGCCAGTGAAAGGCTATTGACTTCGCCTTGTTATCGCCATATACTTACGCTTTATTCTTTGGGAAGTTTAAAGCGGCTGGGGGGAAGTATGAATGAATCAGATCTGCTCAAGGTGGCCGACCTGAATCTCATCGAGTTCTGGCGGGAGAGTTCGAGATGGATTCCTAATACAGAGATCGTCGAGAAACACGGAACCGTATTCATAGATTGCGGCATCGATTTCCCCGGATGCAGCCTTGTGTTCAACCTGTCGGAGGATCCGGAACAACCCGCGGAATTTATTGCCCGCGCCAAAGCCTTTTTCTCCGGCAGAAAGCGCGGCTTCTCAGTCATACTGCGGGGCCATCGTGACCGGGACATTATTCAATACTGCAAAGAACAGAAAATATTCCTGGTCGGCGATCCGCTCGGCATGGTTCTGGAAAGAAAAGCGAAAGGCGGAGAAAAGCCCCCAGGAGCGGAACTGCGCTGGGTCAGCAGCGGCGGTGGACTACAGGACTTCAGGTCGGTTGCGGCGGAATCATTTTTAGACCTGTTATTTCCACGGGAGGTAAGCGAGGCTTATTTCACGCATGTTGAGCGCGTGCTGAGCCCGTTTTCAATACTGGCAACGGTCTATTACGAAGACGAGCCCGCATGTTGCGCCATGACCATGCTCAGCCACGGCATCGGCGGGATCTACTGGGTGGGCACGACCAGGAAAGCGCGCGGCAAAGGCCTGGCCAAATACTGCGTGCAGGAAGTTAGCAACGCCGCGATCGACATGGGCGCAAGGGTGGTTGTACTGCAGGCAAGCCATTTCGGAAGCCCTGTATATCCCAAGATCGGCTATCGCGAGTTCAGCACATATCCTCACTTTATATGCTCGAGCAGATGAGCATAGGCGCCGGGAGTGTGCAGCTTCTCCTCATCGATTAACCGGCTGCGGCTGCACGGGTAGTATAATGTGAGTGTCAGATAATCAGCCTGACGGCACAGGAATAGCCAGCATGCGCAGTACCCCTATGAGGCCGGGAAAATTCACCTATTCCCCCCACGCGCCTGTAGAGAGGACCAGAATCACTCTCGGCTTGATCAGGCGTGTTTTCGGCTATGCCCGCCCCTATCTGTGGTTGCTCCTGGGGCTACTGTTCATCACGCTGGCTTCCACCGGCCTGTCTTTGCTGACACCCCTTATCTTGCGCCAGTTGATCGACCAGACTCTCCCGGCACGGGATTTGCAGCAACTTATCTGGCTATCACTGGGCCTGCTGGCAATCCCGCTGTCAAACGGCGGCCTGCACGTATGGCAAAGGCAGGTCAACGCCCGGGTGGGCGAAGGCATAGTATATGACCTGCGGGCTGAGCTGTTCTCGCACCTGCAGCGGATGTCGCTCAGTTTTTTCACGCATACTAAAATCGGCGAGTTGATGAGCCGCCTGAACAATGACGTGGTAGGCGCGCAAAATGCCATCAGCAACACGTTCATCAACTTCATCATCAGCCTGATCCAGGCGACGCTGGTGCTGGCTGTGATGTTTACGCTGGAATGGCGACTGACATTGGTCAGCATTGCCGTATTGCCGCTTTTCCTGATCGCGGCGCGCAACCTGGGGAGCCGCCTGCAGGATATCGCCCGTTTGCAGCTCAATCTCATAGCCAAAATGAACGCGGTGATGAACGAATTGCTTAACATCAGCGGCTCTTTACTGGTTAAGCTTTTTGGGCGTACGGCTGAGGAAGATCAGCGTTTCCGGGAACGCGCGGGGGATGTCCGCAACATCGGTGTGCGCCGCGCGGTAACAGGCACCCTCTTCTTCGTCAGCGTAGGATTACTGAGTTCAGTCGGCGTCGCTCTGGTATACGGCATAGGCGGCTTCCTGGTCATTCAGCAGGAGCTGACCATCGGCACCATCGTAGCCCTTTGTGCGTATTTGAGCAGCCTGTACGGCGCTCTTCAGGGCCTGACCAACGCGCCGGTTGATTTTGCCACCTCTATGGTAAGCTTTGAGCGCGTATTTGAAGTGCTGGACCTGCCTCTGGAGATAAAGGAGAAGCCCGACGCCCATGTTCTAAAGAACACCCGGGGCGTGCTGGAGTTCGACGATGTGAGTTTCCGCTATGCAGTGGACGATAAGGGACTGCTGAAGGATGTGCAGCGCTTCGGGCAGATCCAGGATGTCCGCGCCGTGCTGTCGGGCGATGCTTCCGTAAAAGGCGGGAGCGATGAAAACGGCAACGGGGACGAGAGTTTATCAGCGCTCTCACAGGCGAGGGAGCAAACGCTGGAGCATATATCATTCAGGGCTGATCCCGGCCATCTGGTGGCGCTGGTCGGGCAGAGCGGGGCGGGAAAAACGACACTGACTTATCTCATCCCCCGTCTGTACGACCCGAATCAGGGGCGAATATTGATTGACGATTATGATTTGAGAGACGTGACACTTGCATCACTGGCGGGGCAAATCGGCATGGTTACCCAGGAAACCTACCTATTCCACGATACCGTCCGTGTTAACCTGCTTTATGCCAGGTCGGATGCCACACAGCAGGAGGTCGAAGCGGCGGCACGGGCGGCCAACATCCACGATTTTATTATGGAGCTGCCGGACCGCTATGAGACGATCGTCGGCGAGCGCGGTTACCGCTTCAGCGGTGGTGAGAAACAGAGGCTGGCGCTGGCACGTGTGATTTTGAAGGATCCACGTATTTTAGTACTTGACGAAGCGACCAGCTCGCTCGACAGCGAGTCGGAAGCGCTGATACAGGACGCGCTCAAGCACGTCATGACCGACAGGACAAGCATTGTTATTGCCCACCGTCTGAGCACTATACTGTCGGCCGATTTGATACTGGTAATGGACCGCGGCCGGATTGTTGAGCGCGGCACGCACGTAGAGCTGCTGGCGAAAGAGGGATTATATGCCCGGCTGTATCAAACCCAGTTTCGTACCAAGCAGGGTAAAAAAGCGGAATAATACCCGGCACGGCCCGGTATACCCGGAAAACACAACGCGGCTGGTGTGAAGTATGGCTGGATTATCAAAACCCATAACCAGTATCACCGGAAGGGCGTAATGAAGTACGTCGAAAAAGGTTCATTCGGATGGGATGCTGAAGAGGCGCGCGGCGCTGTGCCGCGGTTGATGTAGTTGCCCCCATCACCCGGCTTTATTCCAGCCACTCGTAGGTAAAAATGAATTTATAAAGGCCCACCGAAGCGACAAGTTGCCGGGTAGCGCCCTTCGTTCCCTTGGCAACCGCTGTCGGCAGCGTCACTGTCCCATTGAAATTTTTCTGGGCAGTAAGCATATAGGTTCCGTCGGGCGCCTGGAAATGAGTACTGTCCAGAGAAACGACCAGGTTGGGCGCCCCCCAACTACTGGTGGTGAGCAACTTGTGAGAAACGGACATGGACGGTTTATCACCGGGCTTGATATATTCGGGAGGGTCGCCGATAACAGACTGGGTGGTGGAAGAACATTCAGTGGCGGTTCCCGCGCCGATTATGTTGCCGTTCGCGTCGGTTCGCCAGGTCTTGACTTTAAAGCCGGTCAATCTGCCGCCGCTTGCCTGGGCATAGTCGATCAGAACACTGGTAGTGCCCGCCAGGTAACTGGATCGTGGCTGACCGTCCTGTGCATAAGGCACGTATACGTAGCTTTTGCGGTGCCAGACGCCCTGGCTGGTGGAAGATGAGGTTGAAGTTGCTGTAGATGATGATGTGGTTGCCGTCGACGAAGATGATGTCTGTCCGGTGGTGGTGAAGCTGCTCAGTTTGGCCACCCACTTATATACGGTTCCTCCCGGACTGGAGAACGTGCCGGCCATGTCCCTGTCTTTGATAGTGCCGGTATATGTCTGGTTACCTGCGTCACGGTAGAAAGTTACAGCTCCGGTTTGAGAGTTGCAGCTTATATTTTTGAGCGTCTCCCATCTGCCGTGGGCATCGAGGTAGAGCCTGCCGACCATTTTCCCGTTTTCCACCCAGAATTCCATTTTGCCGGTATAGTTGTTGAAATTGACCGCCCAGGTCCACCCAGGCTGCCGGCCCAGTAGCTGGCCGAGCCGACGGCCGCAGATGAGCCCGAGGTTGTCGCGCCGCTCTGCCAGCCGGAAGAGGCGGACGCCCCGGAATTGCTGTCAGAAGGCGGAACGTAGGTTGAAGAGGATGCATTCCAGCCTGCGTCAGTCACCGGAGAAGTTGCTGTATCCGGAGAGTAATCAGTATCTGCGACGGCCTCCGGCTGTTGATCGCCCGCCGCGACGTCCGAATATGCGCCTGTAAGGTCCACGCTGCCGTCAGGCAGCAGTATCGCCACTGATTGCGTCGCACCGTCAACGACGCTGAAATCCACCGACTCCGTCACTCCCGCGCCGCTGACCTGGACGCGGTATGAGCCCAGCGGCCAGCCTTCATCCGGCGCCTCGAGTGTAAAAGACCCTCTGCCGAAGTCCTTGCCGGTCTTGGACTGGGAAGTGCCGATGGAGTAGTCGTCGTCCAGATAAATCCATTCGACGCTGATCGTGTTCTCATTGAAGTTATCGTAGATAAACCAGGCGAAGAATTTGTCGGTATCCTTTGAGTACTGCGAAACCCTGTCGGCAGGAATGTAGTTGACCACGTTGGAAGTCAACATCAACTCCAGTATCCTGGGACTGCCGGACTCCCTCAGGTCACCGTACTTGTCCGTGATCGCGTTTATCATTGCCGTCTCTTCGGCGGTATTGCCGAAATTACCGGAAGACGTGGCAACAGGCTGTGTTGCCCTGCTGAACCTGGCCTTGAGCGTTCCCGCAATATCCTTGCAACCGATGCATAAACCGGCCACAAATATGAACGTAACAAGCAAAATCAGTTTTGACTTCAAGGCATTCCTCCCTTAACAAAGTATTGTTATTTGTGAGGCGATCGTTGCATACGATATAAGAACAACTGATAGTAAACAATTACTCAGTTTTTGTCAAGACCCCCCACCCGGGGTGACAAGAGTTTTAATGAAAAGGGATGGGACAGACAGGCACATTAATAGCCCTTACTCATTCCATTCCTTGGTTACCGTAGCCAGGTTCTGATTGGCGATTTGCACGATGGCAGGTATCTGCGAAACAAGCATTATCAGGACCGCCATGGCTGCAGCAACGACATAGGAACGCGGCAGTATCTCCAATGTAAAGCTGATAATGTCCTCAGCGCTGGTAGACATGGCGTCAAAAAACAGGTGGCTGATATAGTTGCCAAGGGGTATGCCCATTGCTACGCCGATTGTGGCTATCAGTATATTTTCAAGTGAAATCATGAATGACAGCATCCTGTTTCCCAGCCCGACGGCCCGCATGGTGGCCATCTCCCTGGTACGCTGAGTCACGTTGACCATCACCCCGTTGAAGATGATTGCGCCTCCCAGGGCGATGCCCATCATCAGCATAATGCCTATCATAACCCAGAAAAAGCCCATCTGTTCATCCAGCATTTTTCTGGTATCGGTTGTAAGTTCGATCGAGGCGACCTGCGGTATATTGTAAATCCTTTTAATCGTGTACTCACTCGGCTCACCCTGGAATTTGACCATGATCGAGGTGGCGGCGCCGAAGTCCTTCTGCAGCTTCTGGACCTCCCTGAGCGGCATATACGCCCTGCCTCCGATATACGACCAGATATAGCCGGCCAGCCTTTTATCGGTTTCCCCCACCGTGCCCGTAAGCGGCTCTAATCTGATCGTGTCGCCTATCTCAGCGCCCAGCTTGTCTTTGTATGAAGAGGGCAACAGTATCCCATCCGACGTGACATCCACCCGCACCCCATCGGGGGTAATAAGATTTAGCATAACGGAATTTTCTTCTATTCCCTCGATACTGCTGTCGATCTTTACATCCTTGAATCTTATGCGGTAGGGTATATCGAGCACGGCCTCCGCCGCCTGGATTCCCGCCAGGTGGTTGATAAGGCTGACATTGGAAGCAGCGCTTCTGCCCTGCAGATGGATCATGGCGTCATATTGCTGGACAATGCCATACTGGCGTGAGAACATCTGATCAACCGCGTCCACGAATGACATGGCAACCAGCACCAGGACAATTGCGGAGGCGATGCCTGAAGCCATAAACAGGCTGCGCCTGATATTACGGAAAACGTTGCGTACGGGCATCTTGATGAAATAGGGGAACGGCCTCAGTAAAAAAGTCAACAGCTTCATAATATACCTGTTGCCGACGCTCGGCGCCGGGGGACGCATGGCTTCGGCGGGTTGTATACGTATGGTAGACCATGCCGGCAGCAGGCCTGCCAGCAGCGGTATCAGCATTCCCGCAGCCATGCCCCCGCAGATGGCGCCCCAGTGAACTCCGGTTAAAATGATGGGAATATTGAGAGCAGTTACATACATCTCGGTCAGAGCGCCGGCCCACAGATGACCGGCTATGACACCTGTCAGAGACCCGATGAAACCAACCGTGAAGGCAAACCCGAGGTAGTGCACCATTATAGTCCCCTGTGAGTAACCCATAGCGCTCATCAGCCCTATCTGGATGCGCTGCGATTCGATAAGGCGGTTGAGCAATACGTAAATGGTCAGCGAGGCCATGGAGAGAAACAGCAGGGGAAAAAGAAAGGCCAGCATGGCAAACGATTCCATATCCTGCCTGAGCAGCTGAACAACCGGCAGGTTTTTCCTCTCCGTCATATAAGCGGTGCGTATCTCCCGGACGATATCGATACGCCGGTTTTCAAGCACCACCGGATCGTCTTTTGAGGTCATCCGCTTGATATAATTGCGTTCTAATATGGTCCGTACCTGGCTCAATATCCAGTCATTGTCCATATCGGGATCTACGGAAAGGGTTATCTCATTGACCATACCTTCCATATCGAACAGTTTTTCGGCCTCATTCAGCGGCATGAAAACGACACCGAAGGTGCGGGGTGTGACCATGGGTTCCTGGGCGCTTTTGACCACCCAGATATATTCCGGACTCATCACAACACCGCGGATGAGGAAACTCGATTTTACCCCCTCGTTTTTAAGCGTCAACCAGTCGCCCGGCTTCAGGTTATAATAGTCGGCGAAATGCCTCTCCACCAGTATTTCACGGCCGAATGAACGGCTGAAGTAATTGCCGACTTCAATCTCCACCCTGTTTATCACGGGCATTTTGTTCTCGGGCAACGAGATCACCCTGCCGGCTACCTTCTCCCCGCTTTCGCCCCCCATATCGATAAACAGGTCCCTCACTATTCGTCCGTTGGCCTCCACACCCGCTATTTCGTTCATGTCTTTGACCGCGTTGCGCCCTATTCCATCGACCGATATCCAGTAATCAGCCATATTAAGACGGTCATAGAAGGCGTTGTACGACATGTTGAGGTTAAGGTAGGCTTCATAGCAGGTTATGAATACAGAGACGCCGAGGAATATGATAAAGGCCACTGCGCCGTACTGGATTTTACCTTTCCAGATGTCCCTGAATAACTTGAGATGGATGCGGGGGATTTTTACCATTCCAGCATATCCGGATCGAGCGGGTGCTCATTACGTGTAACCTCTACAATGCGGCCGTCGCGCATTCTGATCAACCTGTCGGCAATCGCGCCTACCGGAGCATTATGGGTAACGACAATAATGGTCTTATGGCTGGCCTCATTAAGGGTCCGCAACAGCTTGAAGATGCGCTTCCCCGTCTCGAAATCAAGGCTGCCCGTAGGTTCATCACAGAGTATGACCCGGGGATCGGTCGCCAGCGCGCGCGCGACAGCGACCCGCTGGTTCTCTCCTCCCGACAGTTCGCTGGGGAAATGTTCCGTGCGATGCTCCAATCCAACTTCTTTGAGTAAATCACCGGCCGGCGTGGGATTCTTTGCCAGCTCAGCGGCAAACTCCACGTTTTCCCGTGCATTGAGCGTGGGGATGAGGTTGAAAAACTGAAATATGAATCCGATCTGGTGGCGCCTGTATTCCGTGAGCTGGGCCCGGCTCATTTTCGAGTTGTTGATCCCGCTGACTTCCACCGATCCCGAGGTGGGTATATCCAGCCCGCCGATCAAATTGAGCAGCGTGGTCTTACCTGATCCGCTCGGGCCCAGCAGCACAATAAACTCACCCGGAAAGACTTCAAGGGATACTTCATTCAACGCGACCACGTTGGTGCGGCCCATGGCATAAATTTTGGAAACTTTGTCTAACTTTACACTGGGATTCATCTGAACCTGCCATGAATAACTTCGGGTAAATTCGCCGGGCAACCGCAATCGGGTTCAATCCTGCAACGCATATAAACACACGCTTATAAGAATTAGATACTTATGTGTACTTTAGCGCTTGCAATTTAAGGTGTCAATACAATTTTCTATCAGAGTTGCTCCATTTTATCGCATGGTCGATCATTCAGACGGCGCAGGCCGATGCCGGAAACCGGCGCCCTCAGAATACAGCTTCTTCCTACAGATAAGCCGACGCTTCTTCAGGATATTTAACATCCATAGCGCGCGGTGCTAAGATAGTCTTAACGGTGACCTATGAAAAAGAAGACAGTCGCGTTCTGGAATATATACGACGCTGAAACAAAAGCTTTGATACAGAAGGAAAAGGCCATGACGCACGACGCCATGCCTATCGCCGGAGTATTGCTGATCGGCATGCCCGGCAAATACCACGCGATTGTGAGGGATTTCAAGTTCAAGGGCATTAAGGACAAACTGCCCTGCTACGACGTTTACTTATGAAACAGCAAATTGTAATCACGAGTGAAAAAGGCCGCGGCTTAAAGCTGATAAGCTGGATACTGGCTTATGCGGTCTGGATATTTATCTTTCTCATCCCCATCATAGGGATAGTCATAATATTGATATACCTGTCAAAGAACAGGGCGCAGCAGCGCGGCGCGGTCATAACAGACAGGACCCAAGCGCAGTATAAGAAACTCAATTCAGTCCGCTGAGGCGCCTCACTTGTGAGTGCAATCAAGAAACTTATCGTACAGGGACGAGCCGATAAAAGTCTTGTTTCCAATATGTGCGGAAATTGCGCCGGCCCTGCTGTCCATAATAGAATACGGGAAGGGAAGGCCCACGGAATCTACAAAGGAGGCGGAGCGATGGAGACCTATATCATGTTCGTTGGCTTTACGGAGGGGGGCCTGAAGGGGATAAAAAATCTTCCGGCAAAGATAAAAGCAGCCTCGACCATACTTAAAACGGCAGGGGTAAAGACGCAGGGTTTCTACGCTGTAATGGGACTGGACCGCTTTGACGGCTTCTACATTGTCCAGGCCAGCGATGGCGAGAAAGCTGCGGCCGGAGCTTTAGCCCTGGCATCGCACGGTTTCATGCATACTAATACACTGCGCGCTTTTACCGAAACAGAATTCAGCCGGTTTGCCGCGTTATAATCCTGAACCCGCGTTATTGCCATGATAGCGGATTTTCTATCCGGTAAAACCGTGTCATCGCGATTGATGCTGGCCCTGGGCGCCTGCATTCTTTTCGGCGTATTAAACTGGTCGTGCAGCGGTCTGCATCTCCCCGGAGCGCCATTGGTCAGCCTGCGGCCGCAGATTGCAATCCCGATAACCATGGGATTGGCTTTCGGCCCGGTTACTGGATTTGTAGTCGGGTTTGCGGGCAATGTATTAGGAGATTCTTTATCGGGCTTCGGGCTGCAGTACTGGGATTGGTGCATAGCCAACGGATTGATCGGCGCCATACCCGGCATCCTCTTTTTGGTCGGAATCAGGGAAATAAGGACTGTCGGGCAGTTCGGTCTGGTCCTGTTGTTAATCCTTGCGGCGAACATAGTCGGACTGGCCACGGGCAGCGCGATCAGCAGCCTGCTGCTTCACCGCATGGATATTAATGAGGCAGTTTTAGGCTGGCTGCTGCCGTCGTTATTGACCAACGTGCTGCTCTCTTTCGCCATCGTTCCCCTGTTATTGCTGGCCATGAGACGTCTGGTGATGACGCTGGAGACCCGGGTCATCATAATAGTGACCTTCCTGCTGGCAGCCTGCATACTGGGAACGACGGCGGTGCTTGTCTTGAGGACCAGCGATATATTCGTCAGCGTTTCAGGCGGGAGGGCAACCGACCAGGTGGTGTACGAGGCCACGCTGGACCTTTTGCGCTGGGCCGGTATAGCTGCCGTGGTTATCCTGCTATCCGGTACCATCATCTCTGTCTTTGCGGTGAAGCGGCTAACATCTCCCATCTCGCGCCTGTGCGGCGTGTCCAGGACCATCGGATCCGGCGATTTTGAAACCGGTGAGATTTATCCTGTCGCCCAACGGCATGACGAACTGGGAGAGCTGGCCAGGACCATGCAACATATGGCTGAAAGCCTGAAACTGTATATTCATGAGCTTCAAACCACCACCGCTGCCAGGGAGCGCATTGAAAGCGAACTCAGGGTGGCGGCCGAGATACAAATGAGCATGTTGCCCCGCGATTTCCCTCCTTTCCCCGACAGGCAGGAATTCGATATTTATGCAAGAATCAAACCGGCCAGGGAAGTGGGCGGGGACCTGTATAACTTTTTTTTTGTCCAGCCTGATAAGCTGTGTTTCATCATAGGCGACGTATGCGGGAAGGGCATTCCGGCAGCCCTTTTCATGGCTATTTCCAAAGCCCTGCTCAAGACGTCGGGGATGGCGGGCTCACCGCCGGATCAAATGCTGGCGCAGACGAACAATATCCTCAACCAGGGAAACGATACCAGCATGTTCGTCACCGTATTCTGTGCCGTTCTCGATACGCGAACAGGGGAACTGGTATTTTCCAACGGCGGCCATCCACCGCCCCTGCTGGGAAATAATCAGGACGGCTTCCGGTACCTCGGCATACCCCGAGGATTTGTCGTCGGCCCGCTTCCGGATATAGCCTTTACCTGCCAGCAGGTGGTCCTCAATCCGGGAGATACGATTTTCCTGTATACGGATGGTGTAACGGAAGCCACCGATATAAATAATCAGCTATACTCAGAAGAAAGGCTCCGTCAGGCGCTGTCAGAGGCCGGAGCTGCCGATACCACGGCCCTGGTCAGGGCCGTGCATGAAGATGTCGAGGCTTTTGTGCGCGATGCCCCGCAGGCTGATGATATAACAATGCTCGCTCTCAGGTTTCTGGGAAAGCGGAACGGCTGAAGATCACTTGAACTGTTATATATCCGCCGTTACGATGTTTAGTTGTGAGACGCATCACTTGTGAGTGCAATCGAGGAATTTATCGTCCCAGGCCGACCCGATAAAAAGCCTGCCCTTATAGCCGGCTGCGCAGGTGGACCCGTACATATCCTTTCCTTCACTGAGAAACGCTTCCTTTACCTCGAACATGTCGTTGCCCAGGTGCCTGATCATCAGTACCTGCGAGGGGGAGAATTTATCGGGATTTCGATATCCTCATAACATTAACATTTATAATGTCAATGGAGGCCGGCTATTTCCTGCGCGCCTTAACTTCCGGTTTGCGTGGCTGGATGCCGTCCAGTATGAAATCGCAGATCTTATCTGCGATCCGGCGCGGGGATAATTTTCCATCGGGAGAATACCAGAATACGGTGCGCATGATCAGGCTGGCGATCATCAGAACGACGAATCGGGAGTCGATGTCGGAGGCAAAATCGCCGGTCTTTTTCCCGTCCTCGATGACGGTAAACAGTATTTCACTGTAATAATCACGCAGGCCGACGATCCTTTTTCTGTGCACGGGAGACAGGTGCCTTATCTCCGAATCGTACATCATCTTGTAGCGCCTGCCTACGACCAGCATACGCTCCACGTGTATTCCAACGATTTTCCTTAAACGCTCCACGGGATCACCCCGGCTGTCGGCCAGCACAGGCTCCAGCAATTCCAGAAAACTCTCCAGCTCTTCCTGCATCGCCTCGTAAAGCAGCTGCTCCTTGCTCCGGAAGTAGTTGTAAAGGTTGGCGGCTTCAAATCCGCAGGCCTCGGCGATATCCCTCAGGCTGGTCCCCATAAAGCCGTTCTCCCAGAACAGATCGATGGCGACCGAGATGATGACCGCCTTGCTGGCCGCCTTGTTGGCGGACCTGCTGCCCGTTTTGTGGCCGGACCCCGCACGTTTGATCATAATAAGTTAATGTACATTAACTGATTATTGTTGTCAATTGTTGCTTGACAACTATGATATAATCGTACTATTGAATTAACAACTGTTAATTGAACTAATCGAATTTGGATAAAATCATATTGGGAGGTAGCACGATGGCAGACAACTACGATCAAAAGCCCTGGCTCAAGTCCTATGACAAGCATGTTCCGTCTAATCTTACATATCCCGAGAAGACCTACTGGGAGCTGGCCGGAGAGGCGTTCCTTAAATTCCCCGACCGCGCGGCTCTGCACTATATGGGCCACACATTTACTTTCAAGCAGATGGATGAGCTGTCCAACCGCTTCGCCAATTACCTGGTCAGAAACGGCGTAAAGAAAGGCGATGTCGTGGGCATCAATCTGCCCAACCTGCCCGCATACTACATTTCAATGCTTGGCGTTCAAAAGGCCGGCTGCGTGCTGAGCGGTGTGAGCCCTCTGCTTACCACCGACGAGCTGAAAAATCAGTTGAAGGACTCGGGTACAAAAGTGCTGGTGGCGCTGGACGCCCTGATCCCGCGCTGGAAGGCGGCGGTCCCCGGCACCGGTGTAAAGCATGTGATCGCCACCAGCATAGGCGACTACCTGCCCCCGCTGAAAGCGAAACTGGGCAAGCTGCTCAAGAAATTCCCCACCGCCAAGCTCGAACCGATCGAAGGGGTCACGGTCATACCCTTCATGCAGGTCATGCGTAAAACTCCCGCAGAAAAGATTGAGGTTAAAGTGGGTGTGGACGAAGTATTCGCCATCCAGTATACCGGGGGCACCACGGGCCTGCCCAAGGGGGCGGAGATAACCCATCGTAACTTTGTATCGCAGATAAAACAGTTCACCACCTGGACGGATATGCAGATGGGCGCTGAGGTCGGACAGACGGCCTTCCCCCTTTTTCATATAGCCGGCCTGATGGTGAGCATGTCGCTTTTCGCCAACGCCATACCGCAGATCGCGATCCCCAACCCGCGCGACCAGAAAATGCTCATATCCACGTTCAAGAAATACAAGCCCAATATCATCGGCAACGTGCCGATGGTTTACCTGGAGCTAATGAAGCTGCCCGAGTTCCGGGCGCTCGACTTCTCCAAGCTGAAGTACTTCGCCAGCGCCGCGGCGCCTTTCCCGCCCGAGTATATCAAGGAGTTCGAGCAGATCGTGGGAGGCGCCCAGCTGATCGAGGTCTACGGCCTGACTGAGACCATGATCATAACTGCTCTTCCACGAAATGGACAGAAGAAGCCGGGCTCGGCCGGCGTGCCTTTCCCGGATACCGTGATCAAGATAGTCGACCCGGCCACAGGCGCGGTGATGCCCTTCGATGAGCCGGGCGAACTGATAGTCAAAGGTCCCCAGGTGTTCTCCAGAGGCTATTTAAAAAAGCCGGAGGAGACCGCCAATGCGGTGCGCGACGGGTGGTTCCATACCGGCGATATAGCGCGCATGGATAAGGAGGGCTACGTCTTCATCGTCGACAGGCTGAAGGACATGGTCAATGTATCCGGCTACAAGGTGTTTACACGCGAGCTGGACGACGTGATCATGGAACATCCGGACGTCTTCATGGGCGCCACCGTGGGAGTCCCCGATCCCGACAGGCCCGGGAATGAGATGGTCGCCACGGCCATAGTCCTGAAACCCGGCATCGAGAAGTCCGACGAGGAAAGGAAACGTATAGTCGAGTACCTGCGGGGCAAGGTGGCGCCGTACAAGGTGCCGAAGAAGCTGGAGTTTATGGACCAGCTTCCGACCAGCGCCGTAGGCAAGGTGCTGAAACGCGAGCTGCGTACCATACTGAATCCCAAAGCGAAGTAAGTATCCCGGCCGCCCGTATAAATACTTATAACTCAATTGGAGGAACGAATTGAAGGACTTTGAAGTCATCATCATCGGTGCGGGACTGGGCGGCATCTCCGCCGCGGCATCACTGGCCAAGGCTGGTAAAAAGGTATTGCTGCTGGAGAGGCATAATGTGCCGGGAGGCTACGCCACCTCCTTTGTGCGCGGCCGTTACGAGTTCGAGGTCGCCCTGCACGGGCTCTCAGGATTGGGGGACCGCGATAACCAGGGGCCCATCCTGAAGATTCTCAACGCCAGCGGTGTGGCCCCTAAGGTCGAGTTTCTGCGCATCCCCGAGGTGTTTAAGGGCTACTACCCCGACTTCGAGCTGACCCTGCCCGTCGGGCGGGAGAACCACGAGGAAGCGCTGTGCCGGCAGTTTCCCGCAGAGAAAGAGGGAATCAAGAACTTTATAGCCATTGTGTTTGAGTTCGCCGACCAGGCGCTGAAGGCCAACCGCATTGGAATGAAGGCGGTGATGCAGGACCCCGGGCCGTTCTACACACTGATGACATATTACGGCAAGTCCCTGGCCCAGGTGATCGATCCGCTGATCAAGGATGAAAAGCTGAGGGCGGTGCTGGGGCAGACGTGGGGCTATTACGCCCTGCCCCCTTCCCGGCTGTCTTTTCTGGTCTACACGCTCGGAATGGCCTCTTACATCAGGTTCGGCATGGCCCACATCAGAGGCACCTCCCAGGCGCTGTCGCAGGCGTTCATTGACGCGATTGAAGAAAACGGCGGAAAGGTGTGGTTGAACAAAGGCGTCAAACGCATATTAACTTCCCGCGGACGCGTGTGCGGCGTAGTCACCGATGACGGCACGGAGCTGTCGACTAAATACGTGGTCTGCAATGCCAACCCGCTTACGGCGGCGCTGCAGCTGCTGGGGAGGGACAAAGTGCCGGGGTGGTATCTCAACCGCCTGGGCGCATGGTCCGGCGGGGCGTCGACCTTCAATGTTTACCTGGGAGTGGACTGCGATTCCCGCAAGCTGGGGCTGGAGGTGCATGAGAATTTTGTCAATGTATCCTATGACCTGGAAAAGCAGTATGCCTGCATGAAGAGCTCGGTCGATTTCGATCCGGACGGCATAGCTATTACTGCCTACAGCGTCGGCGATAAAACGGTAGCGCCCCCCGGAGCTTCCTCATTGGTAATCACGTCCATCGCCTATGCGGAGCCCTGGATGAAGCTCAAACCGGACGAATACCAGGAAGCCAAGCACAGGCTGGCCGCGAAGATGATCAAGACCGCCGAGAGGGCGGCGCCGGGTTTAAGCCGGCATATCGAGGCCGTCGAGGCGGCCACGCCCCTGACCAACGTACGCTATACCGGAAATCCGGGCGGCAGCATCGTGGGATTCGACGAGAACTACCAGGGCACGGGCAGCGACCACCTGCCGCAGCGCGGCCCGGTGGAAGGGCTGTATTTCGCCGGCGCGTGGGTCAACATCGGAGGCGGATTCGAGCCCTGCATAGCTTCGGGCGCCATAGCCGCGCGCCAGGTCATTAAAGACATGGAGAAAGGAGGATGGGAGGCCGCGGATATCGAAAAAGTCAGGTCGACGGTGGAGAAGCAGACCGCCGGCGCCCAAGGGCTGAAGAATCCGTTGGCGGGACAGGGCAAAATAGTAGGCATGGTCCATCCCGGGCGGCTCTCTTTAAAAGTTCAGGAGATCATCGAGGAGACCGCCAGCGCTGTAACGTTGCGCATGGTCTCCGGCGACGGAAAATTGCCCCTCTTTAAAGCCGGGCAATATATCAATTTATTTGTTAAAGTCGGAAAAGTACTGACGTCCAGGCCTTACAGCATCTCCTCCGCGCCGGGCAAATCACATTTCGACCTCACCGTGCGCAGGGTGGACAAAGGATTCGTCTCGGACTACCTGCTGAAGAAAGTCAGCGTTGGAGATGAGTTCGAGTCCACCGGCCCGGCAGGCAACTTCTATTATGAGCCGCTGATGGACTCCGGCGACCTAATATTTCTGGCGGGCGGCAGCGGCATAACGCCCTTCATGTCGATGATCCGGCATGCCGTGGCTAAAAAACTGCCTTTGAAGATACATCTGCTCTACGGCAGCCGCAAACCGGACGACATCATATTCAAAAAAGAGCTCGACCGCATCGCAGCCCGCAATGCCGATATAAAAGTCGATTACATCATCAGCGAGCCGCCGGCGACATGGAAAGGGGCCAGGGGCTTCCTCGATGCCAAGGCGATAGCCGGGCTGGCCGGCTCACTCACGGATAAGACGTTCTATATCTGCGGTCCCGCGCCCATGTATGCGCTGTGCGAATCTGCTCTGACCGAGCTGGGGGTCCCGCTGCGCCGCATTCACAGGGAAGTCTACGGCCCGCCGGCCTGTGTCGCGGATGAGAAAGGCTGGCCGAAGGGGGCAGACCTGGATGCCGAGTACACGGTTATCGAGGAGGGCACGGGCCGCAAGATCAAGGCCAGGTGCGGTGAGCCGCTGATGACCGCGCTGGAGAGGTCGGGCATCGTAATACCGGCTGTGTGCAGGTCGGGGGAATGCACAGCCTGCCGCACCAGGCTGGTCTCAGGCAGGGTGTTTATGCCGCAGCGCGTGCACCGCAGGCTGAGCGACGTTAAGAGCGGGTATATCCATCCCTGTATGACCTATCCGCTGGACGACCTGCGTATCCGGATCTAAAAAAGATATCTCTGAAACCTGACTCCGGACAACAATGCAGAAGGGGCAGCTTTAAAGCTGCCCCTTCTCCGTTATAATATACCGCGGTTACTTATTTTTTCCCTTTCCGTTGCTGTTGCCTTTACCATTGCCGTTGCCGCTATTATCAGCGCCGGTGGTGGCGCCGTTATCGCTCCCCATGTGGGAATTGGGATTAAACGGTTTCTGCAGGCCGGGGGCATGGTCGATGCCTTTGCCGGGCACTCCACGGTTTCTGAGTATGCCTGCTTTAGTAAGGATGTCCTCAATCCAGGTAGCCAGCGAGACTGAGACGTCTGCGCTTTTTGCCGTCACCGCTGTCCCTGTAGCAGAAGTTGCGGTGGCAGTCGCGTTGCTGGTCAGCGGTCCGGGCTGGTCGGAAGACAGGACGGTGTAAATTTTGGTGGCCGTCAGTGAAGAACCGGAAGCCAGAGTGGTGGCACTGAGCGTAACATCTCCCAACCTGGAGTCGGTCAGGACAAGGCCGTTCAGGGCTGCCTCCCCGTTGTTGGTGATGGTGTAGGTGTAGTTGATATCGTCTCCAACGGAAGCTGAGGATACGCCGGCGGACATGCTGACCTGAATAGAGGATGTCTGGTTCAGAGTCACGGAAGACCCTGCGGTTGCACTGAGGGTTGCATTGTCCACAGATACACCTGTGACCGTGGCGGTGTTGGAGATCGGGCCGGGGAAGTCTCCCGACACTACTGTGTAGGTTACGCTGGCGCTGATGTTGTCCCCGGTAGCGATGCTTGTCGCCGGCAGACTGATGGTACCGAATTTATCATCAGTGAGTACCAGCGAGTCGACGGTGGTGTTGCATGTGCTGGTGATCACGTAGTTATACGAGATATTTTCGCCCAGGGATGCCGTGGTCACGGAAGGAGCCACCGTCAGGGTAAGGCCGTCCGATGAGTCTGCATTGGCTGTCAGCGGCGAAATTAACACAGCCAGGCAGAGGAATAACGCAGCCAGCAGGCTGCCCGGAGATTTATGTTTGATCAAAGTGTTCCTCCTATTCCCTTTATTTGGTCAATGACGTGAATAATAGGAGAAACGATAAAGTCTAAGAAAGGTTTATTCGTTTAAGAACCGGCTGCGGGCTCATAATTTCGCGGTTTTTAAATTGAAAAACCGTGTTGCGCTGCCGCTCAGCAGATCGTCGATCTCCTTCTCCGAGAACGAGAGCCCGTAGGGTGCGGCGTTTACAGCGGCGTCTTTGATCAATTGAGCAAAATCCTTATCCGGGACGATCTGGCTGTACATCGGCCCGTCGGTGGCCCACATCACCCTTTGCGAGGGTATCCTGTCGAGGACGATGCGCAGTATGCTGTAGAACCTCTGCGGGTGTTTGGTCTCGCCCTGCCATCCCGAGATGTCCATGAATACATTGGTATTGACCTCCGCCACGCCCACGGCCTCCGGCCACAGCCTGAATCCCATATGCGCCATGCAGAAATCGACCTGAGGGAAATCCGCCGCGATCTCATCGATCAAGGTGGGCGAGCAGAACTTGCTCTTGAGAGGTGAGGCGATGGCGCCGGTATGTATGACGACGGGAACCTTCAGCTCGGCCGCCTTCTCGTACAGCGGGTAGCAGATCCTGTCATTGGGATAGAAGCCGGAGCCGGGGTGCAGTTTGAGGGCGATTGCCCCGTATTTCCCGACACCCTTCTCCAGCAGCGCGGCGGCGTCCTTGCGGCGGGGATCGGCGCTGACCGAGCAGTAAATACGGCCCTTATAGCGCTGAGCGATCTTCCACATGATCTCGTTCTGGACCTTGTAGGATACGTCCGGCTCGGAGCAGCGGTCGGCCAGGCCGAAGTCGATGGGATGTATGATGCAGACGCCGATGCCATCCCGGTCCATAGCGGCGATGCGCTTGCCACCCTCGCTATCCCAGAAAGTGGTGAAGATGCTGTTGCGGATGGTGTCCTTATCGATGCCGGAGATCTCGGCGCCGATTTTAGCCACGCCCTGCAGGAATTCCTCGGGCCGCCAGCCTTCTTCGAGTATATGGACATGGGAGTCGATAATCATGATACGTCTCCTTGTATATTTTACTCCGCCGGGCGGACCTGCGCCTCGATTGTCTCAACCTTTTTGGCCGCCATGACGTAGAAGAACGAGGTGGAGAAAAACACGGCGGCGGCGATCAGGCTAAAGACGGGCAGGAAGGCCAGGGCAATGCCCAGGTTGAACCTGTCGGAGATGAAGCCCACCACAATGGGGGCCAGCGAGCTGCCCAGCAGGTTCTGGATGACAACATTAAGGCTGAAATAGGTGGCGCGCAGCCCGGGGTGGGAGACGTCCTGGATGATGGCCATGGCGCCCGAAACGAAGGCCACGGCTGTGACTCCCGCGACGATCAGGGTAATATATTGCGCCGTACCCTGCAGGACGGTGAAGGCGATGAACAGGATGGCGGCCGTTAGAATTGAGGTCAGCGCGATGAAGTAGGGGCGTCCCTTCTGCGTCCTCTTCATCCAGAGGTCGGCCAGGAAGCCGCCCAGCGGGGCGCCGATGATGGCCGTAAGCATGACCATGCCGCCCATCAGTCCGGCCTGTCCGGCAGGTATGTTGTAAGTGCGCTGGAAATACGAGGGCAGCCAGGTGCTGAGGGCGGTGGTGACGAATACGCTGCAGGCGAAGCCGAAGTAGATCAGCAGCAGCGTTTTATTGCCCAGTATATCTTTGAGCACCTGTTTGGCACCGACCTTTTGCCCCGCAGTATTTCCCATGGTGCCGTCCAGGGAAACGGTCTTATAGTCCTTGACCCAGAAGAACAGGATGGCGATGAGAAGCCCGGGTATGGCGACGATACCGAAGGCGTGGCGCCAGCCCCAGAGCTCGGCGATCAGTCCTCCCAGCGCGGTGCCGATGGCGATGCCCAGCGGTATGGCGGCGTTCCAGATGCCCAGCGCCAGCGCCCTTCTGGCCTTGGGAAAGGTGGTGGAGATGAGAGTGGCGCCGCCCGGGGCGTAGCCGGCTTCGCCGATGCCGATGGCGGTGCGGGCGGCGAAAAGCTGCGTGAAGTTCCTGGTGAAGGCGCAGGAAATAGAGGCGATACTCCAGAAGATGGCCATGATGGCAATGCTGTTTTTCCTGCTCCAGCGGTCGATCAGGATGGAGATGGGGAAGGTGAAGATGATGATGGACCAGTAGACGGCGGAGACCAGCATGCCGCACTGCATATCGGTAAGCCCCCAGTCGCTTTTGAGGAAGGGGAAGATGGAGACCACGACCTGCCGGTCGATGTAGTCGAACATGTATAGGAGGAACAGCAGTATATAAGCATAGTAAGCGCGCCCCCTGGAGATAATGGGCTTTTTCTCAGGTGATCCCTTTATCATGTTGCCTCCACATTCTTGTTTTCAGCATGTATGGCGGCGGTATCCGGCACAGTATCCGCAGGGCAAAAGTCTAACCAAGCCGGCGGATCATGTCAAAAGTTAACAGTCATCCACTTTTCGACTATGAACAACATGCATGATGGGTAAATCCGTGCGTCGCATAATACGATCATCGCGATCTCACCGCGGCCCATAATAGAATACCGGCGGGAGAAAAGATAAAGTTTAAGCAAGGTTTATTCGTGTGAGAACCGGCCTATCAGAATTTAGTATAAATTACCTCTGAAAAACGCTTTAAATCGAAACAGATTAGTTTTACCTGTTGACATTCCTTGTTGAATCATCTATTGTGAAATTAATAAACTCAAGGAGGTTTATTCAATGATAGGTTATTGCATGAAGTGTCGTAAGAAGAGGGAGATGAGTAACACCAAGGCTGTCAAAATGAAGAATGGCAAACCAGCGACCAAAGGTGTTTGTTCTAAATGCGGGACAAAAATGTACCGCATCGGCAAAAGCTAAAATCTAATAAGCGTCCTGAATAAGACCCTGGATAACCAAATAATCATTGGCTAGCCTGTGTGATAGCTGTTGCCAAAAATCCGCTACCATCGAATTACGGTGAGCATGGGTTAGCCTGTGATTATTCGTGAACCATTCCCTCGGCTGCTTCCTCGCTGCTGAGGGCTATATGAGCTTCGATATTCCTCTCATCCACTGTCCCGGACAGCAATTCCTTGTATAATTCGTGATGACTGATCAGGCTCCGGGCATCGTTCTCTGTTCTGCACTGCACCGACCGGGAGATATATCACGTGGCACATAAGGATTCACCTCCGAATTCCGGGCGATCCTTGAAAAAGAAAGGAACAGTAACGCCTGCGCTGAAATTTGCATGGCGGTATTATCTGCTTGGCTGTGGATTGGTGGCGTTGGCCACCCTTCTGGGTCATTTTACCAGCTGGCTGCTGGCTCCCACCAATATACTGATGATCTACCTGTTGTGCGTCACGGTCTCAGCCATATTCGGCGGTCTGGGCCCTTCCATCCTGGTATCCATTCTGAGCGTTCTGACCTTTGATTTCTTCTTTGTCCCGCCCTATCTCACTTTAGATGTCGAGCACATACAGTATATATTCACACTTATCGTGTTCCTGCTGGTCGGTATCGCGCTCAGCTATTTTACTTCAATGTTGCGCCGTCAAACCGAAACGTCCAAACGGCGCGAGCAGGAGATGGCCGCACTGTATGCCCTGGGACAGGATCTGGCCGTCGCCAGCGACCTGCAATCGTACACAAGTTCCATCATCAAGCGAATTAAAGGGACAATCGGGCAGGACGTGGTAATTTTCCTGCCTGACGCCCGGGATGAAGCGGTCTTACAAGCGTATACCGAAGGCCCGGAGATCAACATCGATGCAAATATCTTTAACACGGCTGCGAGATCTTTCCAACGCAAGGAAATAACGGAATGCAGCTGTGATGCAATAAAGGACTTAAAAGCATTATGCCTGCCTCTTGTTACAACCAGAAGGGCTGTGGGTGTGATAGTCTTGATAAAGTCCGGAGATGCGGTTGACTATTCCGTTGAGCAGGAGCGGCTGCTGTCGGCCTATTCCGATCTTGCCGCCGTGGCAATCGAAAGCATCCAGCTGGCCGACGAATTACACAATGCCGAGATATTGAAGGCTACCGAGAAGCTCCAGACGGCCCTTTTAAATGCGATCTCTCATGACCTGCGCACGCCGCTTGTCTCGATTATCGGTGTATTAAGCAGCCTGCAGGAAGAAGCGATGGACCTGGACGATTCCGATAAGAGAAGCTTGATACAGGTCGCGCGCGAAGAAGCGGACCGCCTGAATCATCTGATAACCAATCTGCTTGACGAGTCCAGACTCGAATCAGGGGCACTGAAGTTGTCCCTGCAACCGGCTGAAGTAAACGACCTGGTTGGCGCAGCGCTGGAACAGCTCGGAAGCCGTGTCAACAATCGCATTGTACATATGGACGTACCGGCGGATCTGCCCTTTATTCAGGTGGATTTCGGACTTTTTGTCCAGGCCCTGGTTAATATAGTGGACAATGCACTGAAATACTCACCGCCCGACTCCCTGATTGAGATTAAAGCCCGATACGTTCATCAGGAAGTGCAGATCGAAATAGTCGACCGGGGTACAGGTATCCCCGAACAGGACCTGCCCCATATTTTCGATAAATTCTATCGCATCAAACGCCCGGATAACGTATCGGGTACCGGGTTGGGGTTATCCATTACCAAAGGGCTGATCGAAGCTCATGGCGGTCGTATTGAAGCAAATAGCCAGGCTGGCCGCGGCACTGTCGTTAGTATTATACTTCCTGTTAGTGCCGGTTCGATGGCTTCAGAAAGATTCAATGAGTAACGTAAAGGTACTGGTAGTCGATGATGAGGATTCCATCAGGCGTTTTTTACGTGTTGCGCTCACATCTCAATCATATACTTTGTTTGAATCAACATCCGGCCGGGAAGCCCTTTCACTTGTCGCGGAACACAAGCCTGACCTGATAATACTTGACCTGGGATTGCCTGATATTGAAGGCGTGGAAGTCACCCGACTGCTCCGTGAATGGACAAAGACTCCAATCATCATACTGTCGGTCCGGGGTTCTGAAAGCGACAAGATCGCGGCGCTCGATGCCGGAGCCGACGACTACCTGACCAAGCCTTTCAGTGCAGGAGAATTACTGGCGCGTATCCGTGCCGCCCTGCGTCGTGCCGCTCAAACGCCCGGTGAGCCGGTTTTCACTATCGGTAGTTTGAAAGTAGATCTTGCACGCAGACTGGTAACCGTAGAAGATAACGAGGTACAGTTAACGCCTAACGAGTATGAATTGTTGAGGCTGTTCGTGATTAACGCAGGAAAGGTGTTGACCCATCGCCACCTGCTGCGCGAAGTATGGGGCGCGGAATACGGGGACGAGTTTCACATGCTGCATGTAAATATCAGTAACCTGCGCCGTAAAATCGAACGCGACTCAAGCCGGCCGCAGTTCATCATAACCGAGCCTGGAGTCGGGTATCGTCTCAGGATAAGCTGAGGCTGATACGAGACTGAAGTTCAGGAAGTGGAGTGACCAGCGCCGCTATCATCCTGCAGGTGTGTGACCGGCAGATGTTTTACACGCCTGTATACCAGGTATATGGCTACGCCGACTACCATCCATATAACACCGGCCCATCGGCCGTAAGGTTGGGTGATCAGCATAACCACCCAGATAACGAAAGTCATGAGAAAACCGAGTATGGCAGTTACCGGCAGTTCACGTCCTTTGATTTTAAAATTAGGCCGTAATTTAAAAGGACGGGGAAGGTCCGGATTTTTCACCCGCAGCCCTATAATTGAGATATGAGCCAGAGCAAAGCAGAGCAGGGATCCAAAGACATACAATGCTCCAAGATCGGAAAAAAAGCTCTCAGAAAAAAAGCCGGGTAGAAGCAGGGCGATAGAAATGAGGCAGAACAGAATAATTGCCACATAGGGCGTCCTGAAACGATGATGGATTCTTTTTAAGATCGATGGCAGCTGGTAATGTGAAGACAAATTGAAGGTTAGCCGGGAAATGCCCAGCAATCCGGCATTTGTCGCAGTCAGTAAGATACTGGCGGCAAGTAGAGCAACCAGGATTGGTAAAAAGCTGCGCAGCCCTTCGAGTATCCAAATGATAATAATCACGGGTTCCTTCGCAGATGCAATCGCCGTCGCGATTTTCTCCGGCGATATGGCCAGGGATATATTATGTGCAATTCCGGCTATGGGATCCCTGGCCCAGCCGTTTTCCGGATCGCCCAGTTCCTGGGGTGTCATTGCTGAAAGGGCAACAATGGATATGCCTGCGAACAGAACAAGGACGGAAACTATCATCAGGATATAGGCCCGGGGTATTCTTTTTGCCGGCTGGCGCGTCTCTTCACCCAGTTGTGAAACAGTTTCAACCCCTGTGAAGCAGAGAGCTGCAACAGCCACACCGAATATCAAATTATTTACCGATGGCCAGTTCCCCTCACCAAACATATGCTGCAGCAGAATGCCGGGATTAGGCGCCAGTATCAGTACAGCGCCAATAGCCACTATGGTAATTTGAGTCAGGATGTCAAGACTGATAAACAGGATGTTTATCCTCGATGACTCTCTTACGCCTAATACGTTCATTATCATCAGGAAAAAAATGATCCCCATGGAAAAAGCCGTACCGTATAGAGGTTGCTTTAATATGGGCCAGAAGTAAGCAAGATATGCAGGGATGGTGTAAGCGGAAATTGCCATGGTCACAATGTAACTCAGCATCAAAGCCCACCCCGCAATAAAACCGATCAGGTCGTTATAACTATGCCGGGCAAAACTGGCTGAACCGCCCGCCTCGGGTATCATAGCGCCGCCCTCTGCATAAGTTAGAGCATTGAAAACATAGATTAATCCGGCTATTCCCAGTACTATCGGAGTAGCGCCTAAGGCCACAATGGCAACAAGACCCAGGCCATAGTAAATGGAGGAACCAACATCTCCGTAGCCGGCGCTGAACAGCCCGGTAACTCCCAGCACACGTCTCAGATGAAACTGCTTATACCTGAGCGGGTGGGCAAACCTATCTCCGGGTTTCAGCTGCCAGCCATTTTCCACATTTTGCTCATAATTAGAGGCAGCCGGTTCTATTTTGGAAGCTTTCACTTAATCAAATGCTCTTTGAAGATGGCCGGTTCACCAGGCTTCAGATGGACTCATCCTCTAAAGAACATTATGATTCAGCCCGGGTCAAAAAGGTGTCAAGAAACCAGTTAAAATAATCAAGAAAGTGTCAAGGTTTGGCGTCCCTTTTGGGTCACACCGCCCGGCCGATGGCCGCTCCATCCCTGATGGCGAACATGATATTGCCCGGGAACCTGGCATCGCCCAGCAGCCAGGCTTTTTTCGGCACTGCGGCGCTGATCTCCCGGTAAAGCCGGTTATCTGAATTGTATCCGACAGCCAGGACGACGGAATCAGCCGGTATGATCTCCTTTTTATCACCGCTAACGACATCGACGCCGTTTTTCGCGATGGCGGCGACCTGTGTCCCGAGCATCACCCTGATGTTCTTGTAGGCCAGCATATCCTCGAGCATCTTTTTATTGGCTATGAAGAGGGCCTCCTTGCCGAGCGTCATCAGGCCGGGCAGCGCTTCGATAAGGGTGACCTCTTTGCCTTTGTCCTCCAGCCACAGGGCCACTTCGCAGCCGACCTGTCCGCCGCCGATCACCGTCACGCGCTTACCCGCTTCCTTTTTACCCAGCAGGAGGTCGGTGGCGCTGCACACGTGCGGCAGGTCAACGCCGGGGATGGGCGGGACCTTGGAGGTTGCGCCGGTAGCCACGACGATCTCATCCGCATCTAGTTTCGCGATCCGGTCCAGCGTCATTTCGCTTCCGAGCTTAAGCTTAACGCCGGCGTCCTTGAGCTCTTTTTCGTACCACTTCAGCAGCCGTTTATCGGCATCCTTGGATTGCGGGACGGACCCCGCCACAACGACACCGCCCAGGCTGCTGTTCTTATCATAGATGGTAACGTTATGCCCGCGCAGCGCAGCGATGCGGGCGGCCTCCATGCCTGCCACTCCTGCGCCGATTACGGCTATTTTCTTGGGGATCGCGACCTTCTGCAGCCCCGCGTACTTCTCGTTGAAGAGATCGGGATTGACCGCGCATGTCATGGGCAGACCCGCGAAGTCATGGCCTATGCAGCCGTTGTTGCAGCTGATGCAGGGGCGAATGGCTTCATCCTTCCCCATCCTGGCCTTGCCGGCCCAGTGAGCATCGGCCAGCAGCGCCCGGCCCAGCGCGACGGCATCGACCATTCCATTTTTGATGGCGTCGTTGGCCATTTGAGGCCTGGTTATCTTGCCCGGGCAGATGACGGGGATCTTGAGCTGCGCCTTCACCTTTGCCACGTCTTCCAGCCACAGTCCGTCCTTCTGATACATGGGCGAATAAAGCCAGTAGATTGAGTCGTAGCTGCCGCAGGCCATCAGCAGGGCGTCGAACCCCGCCTTCTCCAGCTCCTTGGCAATAGCGATGCTGTCTTCTATATCGCGGCCGAATTCCTGGAATTTCTCACCCGGGACCGCGCTCTGCTGTATGCCTTTCATATAATGTTTGGCAGCCAGCCGGGCGGTGACGGGGAAATCAGCCCCGCACACAGCCTTGACGCCCTTCACGATATCGGTAAATAGCTTGGCTCTCCCCTCTACCGAGCCTCCGTATTCGTCGGTGCGTCGGTTGAAAGCGGCAGTTCCGAACTGGTCGCCCAGGTAGCCGCCGTAGATTCCCACGAAATCCACGCCGTCGCAGCCGGTCATCATACAGTTGAGAGCAGCCGTGACGGCGCTCTGGACCAAGCGTTCTATCTCTTCTTTGGTCAGCGCCCGGCAGGTAGTGTTCGGATCCCACCAGTTGGGGTTTTCGGACGGGGAGATGGGCGTGCCATTTATCAAAAAGGGCGGCATGAGCCTGCCGTTGCCCACCGTCATCTGGATAAATATTTTTGTATTGTAAAGATGGACCCGGTCAACCACCTTTTTCAACTGGGACATGAAACTTTCGGGTTGATCGAAGGGCGAGACAAAGATCGCATTTGCTTTCTCTATGTTGGCATTAAGCGGGAAAGCGCCGGTATAAATCAGGCCGGTTCCCCCTTTGGCGCGCTCCTCATAGTAATTGATGACCTCATCGGTTATGTTGCCGTTGGCGTCCAGCCATCCGCCGACCATCATCGGACTCATCACAATTCTGTTGATTAATTCGACTTTGCCGATTTTAAAGGGTGTGAATAATTCGGGGTACTTCAACATTTATTTCTCCTCCTGATTACTACAACATCATCGACGGCCGCGCCGAAATAGGGGATATATTTGACCCGCAAAAGCAACCTCCGCTAATACGCGGAGGCATGGTAACACGCAATATCGATTTTGTCAATATCGCTTAAATTATTATGGATTAGTCTAACAATTGACTATTTTCAGATTCAAGGTAGCGCTCAGCGGATAATACAGGTTTTCTATTTAACCGCTTGTACCGCCGGGGATGCCCACTGCCCGTCTACCACGATTTCCTTCGGCCAGTATAGCCTTAATGCCAGCGAGAAGTTTCCAGCGGTTGGCGCCGGCAGCCAGTTGGGTGTGACCGGATCCGGCGCATCGCGCTGAATATAAATATCCAGCGAGCCGTCGGAATTAATAATCAGCGGAGGATTGCTTAACGATCCCAGGCTGTATCTGTTAATGGGATTGTCAGCAAAGGCCATTTTATCGTTATACAGAGTCAGCGACCAGAAGCCGTTTATAGGTGGTATTTGGTCCTTATCGAAATGAAGCACATATTTCTTATCGCTGGAGAATATCTGTCCGTCGCCATCCGTGAACGTCGTCTCGTAGAAAGCATCTGCATTCAGGTTGGCGCCCAGCCCCTGATAATCTACAGACGCCCTGAACATATAGTCCGTGCCGTAGTCGCCGGTGCCGTACACCATTTGCCAGTCGTTCTTCATGTCACCCAGTTTGGCCTGAGACATATCTTTAAGAGCCGCCTGATAGCCGGTCTGGATGGCCGATTTAACATCATCGTCCAGCCCTGCGTAATAAGCCTGGTAATCCGCGCCCGGCTTGATGCCTGCTGCGGCCATTCTGGTCAGGATCGGCGCGTCGGCTTCATAGGGTGGACTTTCCACCATCAGCCGGCAGACATTGTTGAAATAGGCCGAAGCATCCATAGCCAGCAGCCGGTCCAGAGGAGCCACGCTGCGATTGACACTCGGGTCAACAGGGACATCGGCCGGCGGGGTATAATCGGTGCCCCAGGCGGAAAGCGGCGTCAGCTTCAGCTGGTCCTGAATCTTATGGACGTTATCGTAGTCTGCAGAGCCGCTGCAGGCGATGCGTCCGATTATCCAGACCCATCTGCCCGGAGACTTGATCTGTGTGACGCCCTCGGGCAAGTCACCGCTCCAACCGGGACCTGTGATGGCAAAATTGCCTGCGCCGGTGCCTGTAGTGCGAGAGCCAGGCGACTCAAAAACATCCGTCCAGTAATTCATCATGGGCATCATGTAATAGCGGCCCTGCGTGTCCGGCACCGACAGTATAAAAGGCTCGACTGCGGTATCCACCCATGCTGCTGAATAGAGCGTATCCGCGTTAGGCCTGACTACGGTGGTAAATGCGGCATCAGGAAATTCTTTCTTATTGCCGAATTGATTTACCGGCGCCCCGTTCTCCATGGGTCTGGGAACTGCCGTAAAGACCTGCCGTGTCAGATCCATTATGACCAGGGGAAATCCGTATACTGCGGCATCATAGGCCATTTGTTGTGCGTCCTGCGGGCTGACGGTCTGCTGCGCCGGCTGGGTCGATTGGCCGACCAGCTGTATTGCCGGAGGCGCCCAGGATTTATCCACTACCGGTTCCTTCGGCCAGTACAGCCGCAATGTCAATGAAAAATTGCCTTCGGCGGGCGCCGGCAGCCAGTTGGGTGTGACCGGATCCGGCGCATCGCGCTGTATATAAATATCGATCGAGCCATCGGCATTCGTTATCAGCGTCGGGTCGCTCATTGAGCCCAGGTTGTACCTATTGATCGGATTTGCCGCGAACAGTATTTTATCGTTGTACATGGAAAGCGACCAGAAGCCATTTACCGGCGGTATCACGTCCTTATCGAAATGGAGCACATATTTCTTATCGCTGGACAACCATTCCCCGTCGGCGCTTCTATATAACGATGGATAGAAGGCATCGTCATCCAGATTAGCGCCCAGTCCCTGATAATCTATAACCGCCCTGAGCATGTAGTCCGTGCCGTAATCGCCGGCGCCGTACACCATACGCCACCCGTTCTTTTCATCACCCGGACCTATGGTAGGGATTTTGGCCAGGGCCGATTTGTAACCGGCCTGGATTGCCGATTTTACATCATCGTTCAGTCCTGCGTAATAGGCCTGGTAATCCGTGCCCGGCTTGATGCCTATCTTGAGCATATCGGCCAGGATCGGCGCATCGGCTTGATAAGGAGGGTTGTCCACCATCACCCGGCAGAAATAGTCGATATACGTCGGGGCGTCCATCGCCAGCAACCGGTTCAGGGGAGCAACCTTGAGGTTGACGTTGGGGTCAACCGGGACATCGGCCGGCGGCGTATAATCGGCGCCCCAGGCGGAGAGCGGCGTCAGCTTCAGCTGGTCCTGAAGCTTATTGACGTTAGCGTAGTCTGCGGCGCCGGCGCAGGCGAAGCGACCGACTATCCATGCCCATCTGGTGGGGGACTTCATCTCCGTGACGCCCTCGGGCAACTTGCCGCTCCATCAGGGGCCGGTGACGGCGTAATTGCCCGCGCCGGTACCCGTAGTACGAGAGCCCACCGAGGCAAAAACATCGGTCCAGTAATCCTGCAGGGACATCATATAGTAGCGGCCATTTGTATCCGGCACCGACAGGATAACAGGCTCTTTAGCGGTGTCGATCCAGGCCGTTGAATAAAGCGTGTCTGCATTGGGCCTGACCACGGTGGTAAAAGTCGCATCGGGAAATTCTTTCTTACTGCTGAACTGGCCTACCGGCGCGCCGTTCTCCGAGGCTTTGGGCACCGCCGTGTAGGCCTGCCGCGTCAAATCCATTATGACCAGGGGAAATCCGTATATAGTGGCATCAAAGGCTATTTGTTGTGCCTCTTGCGGGTCAATAACCTGCTGCACAGGTTTTGTCTCGGGAGTACATCCCGCAAATACGGTGCTCAACATGGCAAGTACTACGGCGAGAATCAGTAACTTATGCAGATACAATTTATTCATACAACCTTACTCCCTTACCCAACGTATTTCATATTGGATCAAATATCAGCATCACCTCGACTAAACCGAAACGCCATTAAAAGATTATATATGAATAGCTCATCAACGGAAAGGCGATAGATCTGATGAAATTCAACCCGCAACCTGTTGACCGCCGGCCAGCGATGGGAAGCCCGGTCCTTTCTGACACGCTGACGATTGTGGAATATTTCGATATTTTCTGTGACAGCTAAATGGTGCAACATAAAGGGCGGACTATCTTTGTTTGATCCCTCATATTGTAGCTCAGCCTATCACAGCCTACGGTGGGATAGATCTACAATCTGTTATAAACGATCTCTCCGTTCTTCCATACCATTTTTACGTTTTTTAACAGACCGACATCATCCAGCGGATTGCCCTCAACGAGTATAAAATCCGCCAGCTTACCTGTCTCGATAGATCCGAGTTTGCTATCAAGCCCGATAATACGTGCGCTGGTAATGGTCGCAGTTTTGAGCGCCTCGAAATTGGACATGCCTGCCGCCACCAGATGTCCCAGCTCTTTATAGGTCAGCCCGAAAAAGCCGAAATCCGTGCCGCCGATATCCGTTCCCAGTCCTATTACCGCGCCTGCTTTGTGAAGCCTGCGGACATTCTCCAGCGCCACCGGGAATTGCTTCTGGATACACTTATAATCGTAATAGTATTCCTTGCTACAATCTTCCTCGGTAACACCTTGTATGAACTTGTTTACAAGGTCGGAAGTATATTGATAGGGCTCTTTTTCCAGGTAATAATCACCTTTTTTATCCAGCATATGTCTCACATCGTCTAACTGGGAATACTCCGCCAGTGCCATGAGAGTGGGTATAATCGCAACCCCCTGTTCTACGAAGGTGGAGATGTCCTTATCCGAAAGTTCATCCAGAGCGACATGCTCAAGTGTGTCAACCTTAAACTGAAGCGCTTTGCGAAACCCGGTAGCCGATGTGTGATGCATAGCTATTTTTTTTCCTGCTTTGCGGGATTCACCTACAAGCGCCTGATAACATTCATCTGAGAAATATGGGATCTTGTCCCAGCCCATCATGAGGGATTTATCACCGTGAGTCGTTTTGATCCACTCGGCGCCCTGCTTCACCATCAGTTGTACACATCTTCGTACATCTTCCGGCGTTACCGGTCTTTCAGCGAACTGTCCTCCCAGTATGGCCCGTTTAATACCCTTGAAGTATGGCGCAACCTCCGGCACTCCACCGGGACAGACTATAATCGACCCGGCGTAGATAATACGAGGGCCGATTGTTTTTCCCGCATTGATATTTTTCTGATAGCTGCGAACGCTATTCGGAATGGCAGCCAGATCACGAACTGTTGTTACGCCACCTTCCACACAGTTTCTCAGGTTTTTCTGCACCTGCCTTAAAATCGTAGGAAGAATCGATAGCTTGATATCTTTCATAAACGGTATGGTTACATGAGAGTGGAGATCAAAAATACCCGGCAGGAGATAATAACCCTGCATGTCGATAAAATCTCTTCTTGAAGGATCATGCGGCAGACCATCGCCACGGATTTCGGCTATTTTGTTGCCATCCACAATTACGGCCTTCCCGGTCTGGACTCTCTCAGATACCATATCGATTAGCTTCATGTTATGCAGTATCGGCATAGAACTCTCCTTTGCGTCTTATGGATTGGGTACTTCGACCCCGGAGACAATATAGCCACATCATTGAATGGTTTCAGTAAAGCCAATCACGCGACAATGTGACACGTATCACAGAGGAAGGAATATTACGAGTGATAGAAAGAGGGATAATCGGCTACCGGCGCACAGACTTGTCTATTATGTGCTTGTGTTGTGCCAGTGAATGCAGGCCCTGGAGATCGTCGATTATTACGTAACCCCTGCTGGATCTTAAAGTTTTATCCAATTCCAGTTGATGAATCACCCGGGAGACGGTTTCACGTGTCACACCTATTGAATCTGCAACTTCCTGATGTGTGGCCTTTGCCATTGGTATCTGATTATCTGTACTGCGAGCGGCAAGCTCCAGCAGATGCCTGGCTATCCGCTCACTGGCGCTGCCGTAAATATTTCCTGTCAGTTCATCTACTACACGGTTGAACTCCCTGCATACATATTCCACAGTTATCCAGCAAACAGATACCTCCGTTTTAAGCAGTGTCTTAAATGTGGCCGGGTTAAACAATAATAAGGAGCTTTCCACCATGGCATGACCGTTCACCTGTAAAGGCCCCAGTATGGTAAGTGGAATACCGAGCACGTCTCCGGCACGATGATAGCCGAACGTAACGTTCCTTCCATCCGGAAAAACCCTGTATTCACGAATAAGTCCCCCGACAACCAGCCCCATCCTGGATGGATCATATTCGCGATACAGGATACTGCCCGAAGGAACATTGATCAGCAAGGCGTCGCTGAGCATTTTATCGATCGCTGAAGGAGGGAAGGAAGCGATAATGCTCAAATTAAGTGCGTCCTGCACATTTTGACCAAATGCCTTACTCGAATTCGCCGTCACAGCTCGCATCCTCTTCTCGGAAGTATAAAAGGCGTCGACAGTCGATGTCTAATGTTAATCGTCAGCGGGAGGATTGTAAAGGAAATAGATTTGGACTTAGATTATGTGCTGGAACGCTTCAATGCGCGTTTTAATGGGCGCCAGCGCCTTCTTCCGTGCGATTGCGACGCGTGGTGGGTGACAGTTTCGCTTATATCATTTACAAATATCCATTTGCCCTGTAGTCAACACAGCAGTTTCCCTTGTAAGACTTTATTATGCCTGCTTATTACCGATATACTTGCCGTCTTTTTTGAGTTTGGCAATCTCCTCTTTTTCCAGTTCGTTGAAGGCGATCTTCCCGACCCGTGTCAGAGGGAGACTATTTCTGAACTCTATTTCCCGCGGACAGGACCACTTGATCAGACGATCACGGCAAAAATTAATCAGAGCATCGGCCTTTTCCGGACCGGCGGTTTTGGGATCTTTAAGCACGACAAAGGCTTTAACCCGCTCGACCTGCCTCTCATCCGGGACGCCGATAACGCAAGCCGCGGCGACATCCGGATGCTGGTAAAGGATGTCTTCCACCTGAGCCGGGTACACATTCATGCCGGAGGACTTAATCATACGCTTGAGCCGCAGCCTGAAGTAAAAATAGCCGTCCTTATCCATGCTGAAGATATCCCCCGTATGGAGCCAGATTCGCCCGTCAGCGTGCTTTTTGAGCACCTCGGCCGTCTCCCCGGGATTTTCAAGATACCCCTGCATGACAGCGGGACCGCTGACGCACAGCTCGCCTTCCTCGCCGGGAGCCGCCTCTTCCATTGTCCCAATACGCACGACCTTCGCCAGCATGTCCGGCAGAGGCACGCCCACACTTCCTTCACGATAGGCATGGATCGGTGTGACCATAATACCCGTCACCGCCTCCGTTAATCCGTAGCCTTCGATCAAAGTGACATTGCCCCCCTGTTTTCTGACCACATCCTCAAAACGTTCTTTGACAGCCCTGGGCAGGGTATCGGCGCCGCAGGTGGTCGTTTTGAGGCAGCTGAGGTCGGCACCCTGAAAAACGGGATTTGTGCTGAGGGCGTCATACAGAGTCGGCACTCCGGTCAGGAAGCTGGGGCGTTTCTTTACCACCAGGTCGGCCACAATTTCCGGCGTGAACTGGGGAACAAGGATGCACTGACCTCCGCCCATAAACATGGCGTTGCAGCAGATGCCGAGGCCGAACCCATGAAAAATAGGTAGAATGGCCAGTATGACCGGCTGTTCATCGATGCCGCCCACACCTTTGCACCACCATTCATAGACCATCATCCCTTCAGTAATGAAATTGTAGTTGGAAAGCATGATTCCCTTGGGAACACCGGTGGTTCCCCCGCTGTAGAGGATGGCCGCCAGTTCGTCAGTGCCCATTTCGGCCTTTAGTGCCTCCGCATAGTTCGCCGTCATCAGACTATGCCACCAGCGCACCATCGGGTCTGGATGGCGGCCATTGGTCCCGGCTTTCTCCGTGCTAGCCATGCTATCGAAAATCCCTGTAAGGATCAGTGTTTCGAGAGGGGTTGTGTCTTTCACCTCCCGGAATTTATCGTAGAACGTATCGAGGGTCAGGGCGAACCTGCTTTTGCTGATATTCAGATAGTATGCGATCTCCGTCGCCGTGGACAGCGGGTGTATCATGCTGGAAACAGCTCCTAGTTTGTTCGCGGCGTAGAAGCAGATCAGCCCCTGGGGCGAAGTAGGCATGGAGATTGTAATACGATCACCCTTTTTCAGCCCGAGGGCGGCCAGGGCGTTACTGCATGTATCGATATCTTTAGCAAACTGTTCATAAGTGGACGTACAATCCATGAAATCAAAGGCGAGACGCTGCGGGTAGCGGGCCGCCGTCTGCATCAACGCCTCGTACATGGTAACCCGGGGATAGTCCAATGATTGCGGAACGTCTCCGTAGAATTGGAGCCAGGGCTTCTTTTCGTACATAATTATGAGCACCTCACCTGTTTTTCAGATGCAATATAATTGCAGTTGCAGCTAATCTTTTCTTGGGAACAGCCCTATGCGAATACATAGGTCGTACCCACGCTATTCAGCAGGTATTGCTCGGGCATCAGGGAGGCGAATTGTGTGGTAGCTTTAAATCCCGTGCAATGCATCGGCACCACGTAATCAACGCCGATCTCTTTCATTTGTGCAATGGTCGGCCCGATGATTGGTTCGAATATCGGGCCGCTTAAATGAAAACCACCCAGGACGGCGTGGACCTTCTCAATTCCTGAAATTTTCTGCAGATACCTGACGGTGTTTATGATTCCCGCGTGCGCACATCCGCTCAAAATCACCAACCCACGACCTTTTATATTAACCGCGATTCCCTGATCGTCATTAAAGGGATTAACAACCCATTTATCATCGATTTTCGCTTCAGCCCAGGGGAAACCTTTTTCAAAATCGGTAGTGCGCGCGATTTCTCCCGACAACAAAACAAGATCCGAAGCCACTAATGAAGGTTCTTTCCTCTTCTGAAGAACCACATTGTTTTTCTTGATTAATGCCTCTTTCAAAGACGGCAAATCGGCCAGCAAACCAAGGGGCGCTATATTGAGACGGCGTTCGAGAAATGCATCGGGATGAGCGAACACCTGCATTTCTTTTTTTGTCTGTTTTAAGAAGTCCGGCAGGCCGCCGATGTGGTCAAAGTCGCCATGGCTCAGGATGACGGACTCGACCGAGTCAAGTGCGGCGTTCAATACACCTGCGTTATGGAAAAGACAGTGCGATGAAACTCCCGCATCCATCATTACCACGTGTTCCTCTTGTCCGGCGTAAATTTTCAGAAGGCAGGACAATCCATGCTCTGCCAGAGGCACATCGGGGAATCTCATATGTGTGGGGCGTTTAACTACATCCGTGCTCAGCAATAAAAGCAGGTCTGTATAGTTGTCCACCAGCACTGTAATCTCAAGCCTGTCAACTTCTCTTAAACCGGATAGCGGCATGATACGTCCCTCCTGCGTTCCTTTACTACAATTAATCAAGACAAATTGAGCAGTTCTGTTTTTTTACACTGCCCAATCATTCGATGATATGGGCCGAGAAGCAGGTTGTCAGTAAAGCCAGTCACACGGTAATGTGACACGTATCACAGAGTAAGGGACATTATGGATGACAAAAAGGCGGAGAGTCTGAAGTTTATTTATTCGTAGACCTTTTCCTCGGCTGCTTCCTGTAGCCGGAGGGGCGTTGACAACCGGACAGTTAAGGCATAGTATGCTGTCCAATGGCAATAAGAGACGATGTTGCCTGGTGAGAAATCGATAAGGGGAATCAACGATTAAAGAATCAAACTAAAGGAGAGTCTGATGCGCTTAGGTTTTTGCACGATGGGCTACCTCGATTACACAACGCTGGAGGAGGCTGTAAGGAGAATCGGCCGGATGGGATACAAAGTGGTTGACTTCTGGGCCTACAGCCCTCATCTCGGCCCTGATCTGTATGATAAAAAGGCCCGCCAACAGGTAATGAAAGTAGTAAAAGAATCCGGCCTGGAAGCGGTGGCGCTGTCGGTCAACGGAGGCGGACTGGCGCTTCACCTTAACTTCTCTCATTCAGTGGAAGCGATCAGGAAGAAGTCCGTGGAATATTATATCGACTGCGTTGATATGGCGGCCGATATGGGGATCCCCATGGTTAATATGATATCCGGGCACATGATACATGGCACACGGCGGGAACAGGCGTGGGAATGGAATCGTGAATGCATGCGTGAAGTCGTCAAGCGCGCCGAAGAGAAACGCATCATGATGGCAATTCACACGCTCACCTGGTGTGAATCGCGTGTGGTGGTTACGCTGGATGATGCGCTTCAAATGATGAGGGAGATCAATTCGCCCAACTGCAAGGTCATGATCGATACAGCCGATCAGAATATCACCGATCCGAACCTTTCCGATGCCGTCCGCAAGGCCGGAAAGGACCTTGTCTATGTTCACTGCAACGACAACGACGGTGTCGGGCAGGGTGACGTCCATCTTCCGCCGGGGCGCGGCTCGGTTAACTGGAAGGTCTTCTTTTCCGCACTGAAAGAAATAAAGTATTCCGGTGATTTAACGATCCAGGTGCATACGGGACATCCGGTTGATATCGACGCCTGGGCAATGGAGTCAAAAGCCTATCTGGAAAATGTATTGAAGCAGATGTAATCATAAAAAGTATAGTATAAAGCCCGGGGGAAGAGGTATGGAACAAAGCAAAAAGACAAAGATAGGCCTGATCGGTGCGGGAAACATCTGTCGGGTGGGCCATGGCCCGGCCATCACGGCGGACGGGAGGGCCTATGTTGCCGCAATCAGCGATCTCGACCCGTACAACAGAGAGCTCTTCGCAAAAAAGTACAGGGTGCGCGGTGTGTATGAAGACCACCGTGCCATGCTCGAACGCGAAGACCTGGATGCCGTTGTCATATCGTCACCCCCCTGGGTTCACGCGCGTCATGTCGAAGACAGCGCAGCAAAAGGCCTGCCCATCCTGTGTGAAAAACCCATGGCGACGACCCTTGAAGACTGCCGCGCGATAATCGAAGCGGGCAAAAAACATAACGTCTATATCCTGATGGGCCACTGCAAGCGCTTCGAGCCGGGACACCAGAGAATCAGAGAATTGCTGATGGAAAATGTACTGGGAAGGATCTTCCAGGTCAGTATCTTCTGGTACTTTTTCATTCCGAATCTCAGTGAGGGCTGGCTGGGGTCTGTTGCTCAAAAACTAAAGAAACACGGATTCGATGTGGATAGACAGTTTGGTTTCTGGAGGTACAGCGACGTCAGGGCCGGGGGAGGCGATTTTTTCGATCACGCGCCGCACTACATCGACATCATCCGGTTCTATGGAATGGAGATCGAACAGGTCTCATGTGAGACCAAAAGGTGTTATCCGGATATACGCCCTTTTGAGGATATCGCTGTGGCCACTTTCAGGCTCTCTAATGGCGCGGTCTTTCTCTATGACAAGAATATCGTCCGCACGGGATGGCCTTACGGTTTTGAGCGCGGATATATCTACGGGGAGAAGGGAAGGATCGCTTTCAAAGCCGCCCATGCATACCAGAAACGTGGAATGAAAGTCGGGATATACCGTCTTCCCAATATACCCCTTAATCTTTATAATTCCGCCCTGTCGCCTTACGGCAGGAAAAATACAATGTTTTATCGGCAAATGAAATTCTTTATCGACAAAGTACGGAATGAGCATACACTGAAAAACGCTGTCGACGGCGCCTGGGGCGCCACACCGGAGGACTCATACCTCACCATGGCCTGGACCCTTGCATCATACAAGTCCGCCAGGGACGGGATAAAGATCACGCGCGATAACCTGTTCAAAGAGATAGAGACTTTCCAGACCTGCCAGCCTCATGATTGGTAGTCTCCGCTCAGATAATCGCCAGTTGAATTTTAATTGCTTCCTCAACTTTGCGCATATCTGCCGGAGAAAGACCACCCTCAAGGCGAACCAGCCGTTCCTTGCTCACGGTGGCGAGCTGATCTGCCATCGCTTTGCTTTCCCGTCCCGCGACAACGACCTTTGCTTCACTGGCATAAAGCTTATCTGTTTTACTGCTTAAAGGCACAACCTGGACACGGTTCAGGAATTTATTTGAAGAGTCATTGCTGACTATCACAGCAGGCCGTGCTTTTTTTATTTCTCCACCGATGGAAGGATCGAAGTTAATCCACCACACCTCACCCCGTTGCATTATTCATGTCCTTAATAGTGATCTCAGCCCAGTCAACAGCATCAGCCTCCCTGTTTTTATCCCGCGCCATTTTAGCATAGGATGCGTCCAGACTAGGGCGGATAACATGCGGCCTCACCAGGTCCTCAATAAATTTGCTTATTTTCCGTGGCCCTATAACTTTACGCAGCCCTTCATAAACCTCAGCATCAATCGTCAGTGTCAGTTTTTTCTGCATATCACACCCCTTTATACGTGTATTATACGTGTAGCGTTGCAATAAATCAACATTTTCGGCGCCGTTCCTCAAAACAGCGGCTGGGCAGGGCGATAGGCTGTCTTGACGACATTCAAATCCGGCATGAAATACATGAGGCCGTTAAAGAGCATCTGGATATGGACTGAAGGGGACGGTCCCCGAACTTCTGTTTAACGACAATAAGCCTGCTTATTCGTAGACCTTCTCCTCGGCCGCTTCCTCGCTGCTGAGGTGGATGTCCTCCTCGATATTCCTCTCGTCCACGGACTTTGACAGCAGTTCCTTGTAGAACTCGTGCTGAATGATCAGGTTCTGGATATCGTTGGTGCCCGTCCATATCTGCAGCAGCCTGGCCTCCCTCACGGCCCTTTCGATGGGGAAGACCCTGGTATAGCCGATGCCGCCCAGAATCTGCATGGTCTCGTTGGCCACCTCCCACTGAGTCTGGGTTGCGAACCGCTTCAGCTCCGATACCATCCGTCTGCGGTAGCCTGCCGTGCCGACCTGGTCGTCGACGGTGCGCGCTACCACGTAGGCCAGCGCATTGACCGCGTCTATCTTCGTGATGCACTCGGCAATCCTGAAGCTTACAGCCTCGAAATTACGTATGGTCTGTCCGAACGCCTTGCGCTTATTGGCGTAGCGGGCCGCGATCTCCAGCAGGGAGCGCGCGCCGTTGATATAGCCCACCATTCTCTCCGGCACCATCATGTGGTAGAAGACCTCGGAGCCCTTGTTCTCCTTTCCCAGCAGATTCTCCTCGGGGACCTTACCGTCCCTGAAAATGATCCTGGCCGTGCCGGTGCCGCGGCTGCCCATCAGTCCGTACACGTGCTTCACTTCGACACCCATATCCCTCTCAACGATAAAGACGCTCAGCGAGTTATGTCCCCCGCCGGGATTGGTTACGGCGTAGACCAGGAAAAAATCCGCGCCCTCGCCGCCTACCACAAAGCGCTTCTGTCCGTTGAGTATGTAATGCTTCCCTTCTTTGCGCGCCGTGGTGGTCGCGCCGAAGAAGTCCGACCCGCCCCTGGGCTCGGTCAGCGCCTCACCGGCCCAGATCTTGCCTGCCACCAGCGGCTTGAGGTATTTCTGTTTTTGTGCCTCTGTTCCATAGGCATTCAGCGCGTCCGAGATGAGGCCGACGATCCCGAAAACGCAGGCCAGTGGAATTCCCAGTTTGCCCACCTCGCCCAGAACGACGAAATCGTCAACGTATTTAAGCCCCCTTCCTCCGTATTGCTTCGGTGCCCGTATAGCCAGCAGGTTTCTTCTTCCTGCCTCTTCGATAAATTCCTTGGGGAATTTGATCTTCTCGTCATCCATATCGAGGATAAGCTGGCGCGGCACCCATTTAACAAAGTCCTGCACTTCTTTCAGTAGACCCTTCTGCTCCGCAGTTAAAAACACCTCAAACATGATTCCTCCTTCTCAACCTCGTGGCGACGGGACAATTATACAGCAGGGCAGTATAAAATCAACGAAT
>Ga0172380_10000991_pt1 | contig 50904 bp, 41 predicted proteins | sample Leawe162metaG_FD_119747 | JGI IMG/M metagenome (GOLD analysis project Ga0172380, IMG submission 119747) | Leachate microbial communities from a municipal landfill in Southern Ontario, Canada - Leachate well 162 metaG | ecosystem: Engineered > Solid waste > Landfill > Unclassified | place... | reverse complement strand
TATGATTACCATTAACAACCTTTCCATTCAATATGGTGCCAAGCACTTATTTAAAAATATATCCGGCCGCATCAACAGCCGGGACAGGATTGGCCTGGTGGGCGTCAACGGCGCCGGCAAGTCAACGCTGTTAAAAATTCTCGCCGGCATCTCCGAAAGCGATCCCGGAATCATCACCAGATCAAAACAGGTCACCTGCGGCTATCTTCCCCAGGAAATTGTCGGCCTGGAACTGGACCGGACCCTTTATGAGGAGGCGGAAAGCGCCTTTGCCCCGCTGCTGGCAAAACAAAAAGAGCTTGACGCGATCAACATCAAGCTCGCCGTCCCGCTGCAAGACCCTGCCGTTATGCGGGACCTTGTTAACCGGCAGGGCGAACTGCAGCACGAACTTGATCACTCAAATGTTTTCCGCATCAAGGCGACCATTGAAAAGGTCCTTGCCGGCCTGGGATTTAAGGAAAGTGATCTGAACCGCACCTGCCACTCGTTCAGCGGCGGCTGGCTGATGCGGCTGATGCTGGCCAAACAGCTGCTGGCCGCCCCGTCTTTTCTCTTTCTTGATGAGCCGACCAACCATCTTGACATTGAGTCACTCACCTGGCTTGAGGAGTTTTTATCCTCCTATCCCGGGGCCTTGATCATTGTCTCCCATGACCGGGCATTTCTTGACAACATGACCACCCTTACCTGGGAATTAAGCCTGGGCAATCTCACCGTGTACAAGGGCAATTATTCCAGTTACGTCAAGGAAAAGGAACTGCGGCTGCAGATCCAGCGGGCCGCCTATACCAATCAGCAGGCCAAGATCGACCAGACGAAACGTTTCATCGACCGGTTCCGGGCCAAATCGACCAAGGCCAAACAGGCCCAGAGCCGCATGCGGCAGCTTGAGAAAATGGATGTGATCGAGCTTGAGGATACCGAGCAGAAAATCTCCTTCCGCTTCCCCCCGGCCCCGGCCAGCGGCAGACTGGCCATTGACGTGAACGATCTGTGCAAAAGCTACGGCAGTAAAGAGGTTTTTACCCATCTCGGCTTTGAACTGCAGCGGGGCGACAAGATGGCCATTGTGGGGGTGAACGGCGCAGGAAAATCAACCCTGGTGAAAATCCTGGCCGGGCTCATTGCCTGCGACAGCGGGTCCATCCGTCTGGGACATAACGTTTCTCTCTCCTACTTCGGTCAGCATCAGGCCCAGGAACTTGCGCCGCAGTACACGGTTCTTGAGACCCTCAACCAGACCGAGGCCGAAAAAACGGTCACCCAGACCAGATCCCTGCTCGGGGCATTTCTCTTTAAGGGAGATGAGGTGGACAAAAAGGTACAGGTTCTGTCGGGTGGAGAAAAAAGCCGCCTGGCCCTGGCCAAGATGATCGCCACTCCGGCCAACCTGCTCATCATGGATGAACCCACCAACCATCTGGACATGATGTCCCAGGAGATACTGCAGGAGGCCCTGGCGCAGTATGACGGCACCATCATCGTTGTCAGTCATAATCGTTACTTCCTCGATCATTTCGTCAACAAGGTGCTGGAGATAAAAAACGGCGGCGCCACTCTTTTTGAGGGAAACCTGGCCTATTATCTGGAGAAAACCGCCAGTGAACGGCAGCATGCGGCACTGGTGGAAGCCACACCCGGCCCTGAACAGACTCCCTTGGCCGGGGCGGCGGCTAAGGGGAAAAAGGCAAGGCAGGAACAGGCCAAAATTCGCGAGGAGAAAAACAGCCGGTTAAAACCCTATCTGGCCAAAATCAAAGAGGCGGAAAAAGAGATCGAGAGTCTCGAATCCCGCAAGGCTGAACTTGAGGAGTTGCTGGCGGATCCTGAACTGTATAAGGACCAGGAACTTTTTTCCGAAAAAAGCAAGGAGTATGCCGCGCTTGAGCGCAAACTGACCCGTTTCTACCAGCAATGGGAAGTCAATCAGGAAAAAGTCGAACAGATTGGAAATTCGTTTTCCGCATAAGTTATTATCCTCCAAGCGGTTTTTAGGCACGGCTGCCGTCCCCGTCCTCATTTCCGGCTGCTTTTCCGGGGAGGGGAATCAGGCCCCTGTTTTTTTTTGAATAAGTATTCATTTTGTTCTATATTAATGATGACAACTTCTTGACCATCATAAAAAATGCCAGTAATGTCGTAACGGTTTCCGCTGGAATACATGGCCATAGAAAATAGGGAGAGGATCGGCGGCACAGACCCTGGTAAAATCCTCAGGCTGGGCTGCTGATTTCCTTCATTAATAAAAAGAGAATAAGGGACTTCGAAGTTATAAAAGTACCGTTTATCTTTGCCGTCATGCCAGCAAGTTTTTAGCTGGCATCCAACTGATGGACTGGATTCCGGCTTAAAGCACCCCCGTCAAGCGGGGACTAAACAGAGTGCCGGAATGACGGACATTTCGAGGAGTTATAAACGGTATATTAACAATTGCTGAGTCCCTAAACTAAAAAAAATACTCGTACTTTGAGCCTTGCATAAAACCCGAATACCCCGAATTTCACTGGAGGATTGAAATGAAAAAAGTATTAAAAAACGCTTTTCTGGCCTTAAGCTTTTCCGCCATGTTAGCCGCAGCACCCTTGGCGATGGCTGCCGACCACGGCGAGGCGCACGGCGGCGGCCATGGCGCTGCAGCGGCCCAACCGGAAATCCCTGCCAGCGTAATCATGAGGGAGGTTATTGAAGGTAACGAAAAATTTAAAATGAACCATGAGAGCAAGTACTTTGACCTGTTTCAAGACAGCCAGGTTCCCGTCCTGACCGTGGTCACCTGCTCCGATTCCCGGGTTCACACCAATCTTTTCGGGATCGTGCCGGATAACAATATCTTCGTGGTCAGAAATATCGGCAATCAGGTGGCCAATTCCGAAGGCTCCGTTGATTATGGCGTGATGCATCTGCCGACCAAGATTCTCATGATCCTGGGTCATTCGAGCTGCGGCGCGGTGAAGGCGGCCATGGGTGATTATTCCGGCGAAGCTCCGGCGATAAAAAAAGAACTTGATCCGTTGAAACCGGTTATCGCCCTTGATGACCAGAGTGGCGAGTTCAAGGAACGCTGGGCCAAGAATGTCGAACGCAATGTTGATTATCAGGTAAATTATTCCATGAAACTTTATGATGAAAAAGTTTCCCACGGCGATCTGGTGGTGGTCGGTGCTGTTTATGATTTCAATGATATTTACGGTCAGGGGCGCGGATCGCTGATTATCACCAATATCAACGGCGAGAAATCTCCGAACAAGATCATGGAGCATCCGGTGTTGAAAGATCTCACCCGTGGGCCGATCGTCACCCATGTGAGCAGCCGGGCTCAATAAATATACGGGAGACTATCCAGCTGGCTGTGCAGTCTGACAAAAACCCACAGAGGCCGTTGTGTCTCTGTGGGTACTTTTTTGATGATGCCTATGAATAATCCGATACGCTGTCTCCGCCATGAAATTGAGGACCGGGAGGCCCGGAATCTTTCCCCTTTTGCCTGCCACACCAAAAACAGCAAGGGAAGAGCCAGGGAAGAAACGGAGTGCCCCATCAGGGTTGCTTTTCAGCGCGACCGGGACAGAATCATCCACTCCAAGACATTCCGACGGCTGACCCACAAGACCCAGGTTTTTCTCGCTCCCACCGGCGACCATTACCGCACCAGGCTGACCCATGCCCTGGAGGTCGCTCAGATTGCCCGGACCATCGGGGTCGCCCTGCGCTTAAACGGCCATCTCATTGAGGCCATCGCCCTGGGCCATGACCTCGGCCATACCCCTTTCGGCCATGCCGGCGAGGCGGTTTTAAATGAGCTGCATCCCGGCGGCTTCAAGCATTACGAACAGAGCCTGCGGGTGGTTGATGTGCTGGAAAACAAAGGGAAAGGGCTGAATCTGAGCTATGAGGTGCGGGACGGCATCTTAAAGCACTCCAAGGGGCGCAGGGATATCCTGCCCGAAGATCTCACCGAACTGCCGGAAACCATGGAGGGCCAGGTGGTCAGGGTGGCCGATATCCTGGCCTATGTCAATCATGATCTTGATGATGCCATCCGGGCCGGACTCCTCGAGGAAAAGGATATGCTCGGCCATATCCGGGCCGACCTGGGGGAAACGAATTCCCAGCGGGTCAGCGCCATGGTCAATGATCTGATCATGAATACCATTGACGCCGGTGAATCGCGGCTGGCCATGAGCCCGAAAATTCTGGAGGCCACCTCGGATCTGCGCAGCTTTTTATTTGAAAATGTCTACCAGACCCCCTGCGTGCACCGCGAATTCATCAAGGCCATGAAGATTATCCGGGATTTATACCATTATTTCATGGAAGAGGATGTGAAGCTTCCCAGCGGGGATATCTGGGAGGCCTCAACCGTTTACGGCGAGGAAACCGCACGGCCGCGCAAGGTATGCGATTTTATCGCCGGCATGACGGACCGTTATGCCCTGGATCTTTACACAAATATTTTCTTTCCCAAACGCTGGAGTGTACAGTAGAGTGTCAGGGTTTAGACACTTTAAACACTTTTCTCGAATCGCAATTCGGGTATCGACGTAAAATCTGCCGAGATCAGGTTGTCCGAAAAAATTACGGGATACCCGTTTCACGGCAAGGACAAAAAACAGTCTTTGCCATGTTTTTACCATTCCATCAAGATGGCCTTCAATTAAAAAAATGAGTTCGGCCAAAACGGCCCACGGTTTAAAAAGAGTATCAGCATGACAAATAAAGCAGACCAGGTAAATACAGCAGAGTTGCTTGCCAAAGCCTACGAATTTTCCGATGTAGAACGCAGATGGTACGAGGCGTGGCAGAAACAGAAAAAATTCAGGGCCGACATGGATCCCTCCCGGCCCTCTTTTTCCATCGTCATTCCCCCGCCCAATGTCACCGGCGTGCTCCATGTCGGCCATGCCTTGAACAATACCATGCAGGATGTTCTGGTGCGTTACAAACGCATGTCGGGCTACAATACCCTCTGGGTGCCGGGGACGGATCATGCCGGTATCGCCACCCAGAATGTGGTGGAACGCCAGCTTGCCGCGGAAAACCTCACCCGGCATGACGTGGGGCGGGATAAATTCATTGAACGGGTGTGGCAATGGAAGACCCAGTCCGGCGGGCAGATCATCAATCAGCTCAAACGGCTGGGCTGCTCCTGTGACTGGGACCGGGAGCGCTTCACCATGGATGAAGGCCTGTCCAGGGCGGTGCGCGCGGTTTTTACCCGTCTCTATCATGAAGGGCTGATCTACAAGGGCGACTATATCATCAACTGGTGCCCCCGCTGCCATACGGCCCTGGCTGACCTGGAGGTGGAGCATGAAGCCACCGACGGCAAACTCTACCGCATCAGATATCCCTATGCCCAGGGTGACGGCTACATCGTGGTCGCCACCACCCGGCCGGAAACCATGCTGGGCGATACCGGGGTGGCCGTCCATCCCGAGGATGAGCGCTACACCTCCCTGCCGGAGAAATCGGTTATCCTGCCGCTGGTCAACCGTAAGATCCCGGTGGTGTTCGACGCCCAGGTGGAGCGGGAATTCGGCACCGGCGCCCTGAAGGTGACCCCGGCCCACGATCTCAATGACTTTGAAATCGCCCGGCGCCATGATCTGCCCGCAATCAAGGTGATGGATGACAACGGCCGCATGAATGTGGAGGCCGGCCCCTACGCCGGTCTGGACCGGTTCGAATGCCGGGCCAAGATCGTCGAGGATCTGCGCGACCAGGGTTTCCTGGATGGCATTGAGGATTACCAGCATGGGGTGGGCCATTGTTACCGCTGCGCCACCGTTGTTGAACCATCCCTGTCCAAGCAGTGGTTTGTCTCAGTGAAACCGCTGGCCGCCAAGGCCATTGACGCGGTAAAAAATGGCGACATCAAGATTCATCCCAAATCCTGGGAAAACACCTTTTTTGACTGGATGTACAATATCCGCGACTGGTGTATTTCCCGGCAGATCTGGTGGGGCCATCAGATTCCCGCCTGGACCTGCGAGGCCTGTGGGGAGCTGATCGTCAGTGAAAATGATCCGGAGCATTGCCCCAGCTGCCAGTCCAAACAGCTCCTGCAGGAAACCGATGTCCTGGATACCTGGTTCAGCTCCGCCCTGTGGCCCTTTTCCACCCTGGGCTGGCCCGACGATACCGAGGAACTGAAATTCTTCTATCCCACCTCGGTGCTGATCACCAGTTTTGATATCCTTTTCTTCTGGGTGTCCCGCATGATGATGATGGGCATTCACTTCATGGGCAAGGTGCCTTTTAAGGATGTGTATCTGCATGCCCTGGTACGCGACGCCCAGGGCCAGAAGATGAGCAAATCAAAGGGCAACGTCATGGACCCGCTGCTCGTCATGGACAAGTACGGCACCGATGCCCTGCGCTTCACCATGACCGCCTTTGCCGCCCAGGGCCGGGACATCCGCCTCTCGGAGGAGAGGATCGAGGGTTACCGCTATTTCATCAACAAGATCTGGAACGCCAGCCGTTTTAGCCTGATGCATATCAGCTGCTGCGATCCCTCTGTGACCCACGGCATCAGCGCCAAAGCTCTCGGCTTGGCCCATCGTTGGATCCTGAGCCGGCTCAACCGCACCATCGCCGAGGTGCATCGGGCGCTCAATGATTACCGTTTCAATGATGCCGCCTCGGCCATGTATCAGTTTGTCTGGCATGAGTTCTGCGACTGGTATCTGGAGCTGATCAAACCGGAACTTTTCAGCAAATCGGATGATACCAAACATCAGGCCCAGGCCGTCCTCTTTACCGTGCTTGAGTCGGTTATCAAGCTGCTTCACCCGGTGATCCCCTTTGTTACCGAAGAAATCTGGCATGTGCTGCCCGGTGAGCGAAACAGCATCATGACCGAGCCGTATCCCCTGGAAAACCCGGACTGGGATGATGCCGAGGCCGAGGCCACGGCCCAGCTGGTCATGGGGCTGATCGGCGGCATCCGCAATATCCGCAGCGAGATGCAGATCCATCCCTCGGCCCAGGTTGAGGCGATTGTCATCTGCCCTAATCAGGCGCGGAAAAACACCATTGCAGAACATGGCGACGAAATAAAGGGTCTGACCCGCACCGGCACCCTGACGGTGCAGAGCGAAGGGCATGGCCCCAAGGGGGCCGCTTCGTTCATCTTTGAAGATATTGAGATCGCCGTTCCTCTGACCGGGCTCATTGATGTACAGAAGGAACTGGACAAGCTGAGCAAGGAACAGGCCAAGATCGACAAACAGCTCGCCCAGAGCCAGGGCAAACTCGGCAATAAAAAATTCCTGGACAATGCGCCGGAGGATGTGGTGGCCAAGGAAAAAGAAAAGGTGGATGCGCTGTCCGCTACTTTGGCGAAAATCGCCCAGACCAGAAAACGTCTGCAGGAAATCGGCAGCTGATCCCCGTAAGCCGTTGTAAAAAAATAACATGGCCGGAGAAATGCGCCCCAACGGCATAAGGAAATCGACAATTAAAAAAGGCGGGCTCCGTGTGGAGGCCCGCCTTTTTTAATGTTTATGCGAAAATAATGCTATCTTTTCCCGGCGCCCTTATTCCGCCATGGCGTTCATGGCCCTGGCCGGATTCTTCTCAACCTTGGCCAGAATCTCGGTTACCTTGGCCTCCGGCAGCCAGTCGACCTTGCCGGTGCTGACATCATACATGGCGCCGACCACCTTGGCTTTGCCGCTCTTGACCATCTCCCGGGTGGCCGGGCTGTTCATGAACAGATCTTCAATGCCCTGCCAGATATTCTCTTCAATGCCATAAGGAACAACGTCTTTGCCGTGCTTGTCCGGATGTTCGGCAATGGCCTTTTTAACCGCCGGGATGATGTTGTCAACCAGGGGCGGAATATTTCTCTCCAGGGCATGGCCATGCCCTTCCACCTCGGCGGTGACAGCGGTAACCGCGCCGCACTGGGTGTGTCCCAACACCACCAGCACCGGCGTGTTGACATGGGCCAGGCCGTATTCGCTGGAGCCTATTTCATCCACGTCCATGACATTGCCGGCCACCCTGATGATGAAGATGTCCATGACGCCGGCGTCAAAAATACGCTCAACCGGAACCCTGGAGTCGGAACAGCTGACAACGGTGGCATAGGCATAGTTCCCCTGATCCTCTTTGCCGGCCAGGATCAGACGGTTGGTGTCGCTGTGCGGATTGATGGCTTTGTTGGCCACAAAGCGGGCATTGCCTTCCTGCATCATCTTTATGGCTGCATCAGGGCTTGGTTTGACAGCTGTGCTGCCGCTTGCATTTGCTTGAAAAGCGGTGGCTGCCAGAAGACAACATCCCAGGGCGAAAGCTTTCAACATCTTCTTCATTTGCTCATCCTCCAATTTTTTTAATCTGGAATTCAAAAGAAACAATGAATGGCTGCTCATTTAAAGAATTTTTTTTATTCGCTTTCCCATGGAATTGTCAAGGCAAAAAAATGAGAAACTGCGGCAAAGGTATGTATTTTTATGGCAAGTTTTGGTAAGTTAGCCATGTGTATGGCGGATTTCTTAAAGATTCTTGCAAACCGGATTTTAATCCGCTTATTTGCTATCCCAAGGGAGGCAAACCGGACAAATCCGGGGTTGCCTGACGTGTTGGAGGACGGCTTGAAAACTCAGCATCGCATTTTTCGCATTATGGTGTTTTGCCTCCCGGCCCTGCTCAGCCTAACCACGGCCAGCCGGGCCGGGGAATTCACCATTGATGCCGCTGCCATGGTCAAGGCCCACAATGAACAGCGTGCCGCTGTCGGCTCCCCCAAGGTTAAGTGGTCCAAGGAGCTGGAAAGCAAGGCCATCAACCGCTTAAAGCAGCTGCAGAAACTGGGCTGCGTCATGAAGCACAGCGGGCCCGGGGAAAATCTCTTCTGGGCCAGCGCCAGGGAAACCGCGAATAAGAAAAACGCCTTTGGCCAATGGATCTGGCACAGCACGGTGCAGAAGATCAGCGAAAAGGAGGTGGTTTCCATGTGGGCCAGTGAAAAGGAGTGGTATGCCGGTGATCGGGGAACCTGTCATGCCCCCCTGGGTGAAACCTGCGGCCATTACACCCAGCTGGTATGGGAAGATACCAGGGAAATCGGCTGCGGCAGATCGATCTGCAGGGACAAATCCCAGGTCTGGCTCTGTCTCTACTCCCCGTCCGGCAACATCATCGGACAAAGACCGTACTGATTTCGCTCCCAGGCTGGCAAGCCGTTGTAACAAAATAATGTTCTCATCCGGCTTGTAACGCTCCTAAATCATAATCAGGAGAAAAAATGAACAGACAAACCGTGTTAATCACCGGCGGCAATAAAGGCATCGGTCTGGCCCTTGCCGAAAAATTTCAGCGCGCGGGTTCTCAGGTCAAGGTCCTGGCCCGGGATTTCCGCAATTTTAGCCTGCAGGACTGCGGCAATGTCGAGTCCATTGTCTATGACCTGCGGGATGTGGAGGGCATTCCGCAACTCATGGCCGGTATCGGAGACGTTGATATCCTGATCAACAATGCCGGCATCATGCATGCCCTGCCCTTTGACAGCTACTCCTGGCAGAAAATGGATGAGATCATCCGCATCAATATCCAGTCTCCGGTGGCCCTGATCCGGGAGGCAGCCAGGGCCATGATCGCCAAAGGCCGCGGCAGGGTTGTCAACAATGCCTCCATTGCCGGGGAGATCGGCCACCCGGATGTATGGTACGGCATCACCAAGGCCGGGGTCATCAACATGACCAAGAGCTTTGCCAAGCTTCTCGGGCCCAAGGGAATAGTGATTAATGCGGTGGCCGCCGGGCCGGTGGAAACGGATATGCTCGCCGTCATCCCGGAACAGCGGAAAAAGGAGATCAAAAACGCGGTTTACACGGGCAGGTTTGCCTATCCCACCGAGGTGGCGGACGCCATGTACTGGCTGGCGACGGACTGTCCCGAATACATCAACGGCACCTGCATCGATATCAATAACGGGGCGTTCCCCCGTTAAGGGGCGCAAGCTGGAAGCCTGAGACCTAGTGGTGCTTTGCCTGAAAATTTATTATCAATTTACTTAATTTTATTATAAATTTGAAAAGATGGAATCTTCCTGCGCAGCCTGGCTACCCCTTCTTTGGTAAAATAAACTCATGGACAAAAAAAATTCCCCGGAAAAATTGATGAATCTGCCGTCCTGCAAGACAAAAATCGTTTGTACCATCGGCCCGGCTTCCGACTCTCCCGAGGTCATCCGGCAGATGATTCTGGCGGGCATGAATATCGCCCGGCTGAACTTCTCCCACGGCCAGTTTCAGGAACATGGCGAGGTCATCAGAAAAATCCGGACCGAGGCCGCGGCCCTGAACGCCCGCATCGCCATCCTGGCTGATATGCCCGGACCCAAGATGCGGCTGGGTGAACTGGCCGAGGAACCGCTGCAGCTCGAACAGGGGGATGGTTTCATTCTCACCGCTGATGACATCGTCGGGACCGGCAAGCGGGTTTCCACCACATTCAGCCAGTTGCCCCAGGTGGTCAAGCCGGGAGACATGCTCTATATTAATGATGGCCTGATCCAGGTCAAGGTGCTGGAGGTGCAGGGCAATGATGTGCTGTGCAATGTGGTGGTGGGCGGCGAACTGCGGTCAAGAAAGGGGCTGAATCTGCCCGGTATCGATCTCGGCATCAGCGCCTTTACCGAGCATGACCAGACCTGCATGAAGTTCGCCCTGGAAAACGGGGTGGACTGCATCAGCCAGTCCTTTGTCACCTCGGCGGCGGATATCAATGCGGTGCGCCAGGCGGCGGCGAATCTTGGTTTCCGGCCGTTCATCATCGCCAAGATCGAGCGCAAGAGCAACCGGGAAAATATCGATGAAATCCTGGAGGCGGCGGACGGCATCATGGTCGCCCGGGGTGATCTCGGCGTGGAGATTCCCATTGAGGATATCGCCGTGGCCCAAAAATATATCATCGCTAAGGCCAATGTTACCGGCAAACCGGTGATCACCGCCACCCAGATGCTGGAATCCATGACCAGCAACAAGAGGCCGACCCGGGCCGAGGCCACTGATGTGGCCAATGCCATTCTGGACGGCACGGACTGTGTCATGCTGTCGGGGGAGTCGGCCATGGGCAGGTATCCGGTGGAAGCGGTGGCCATGCTGGCTAAGATCGCCGCGGCAACCGAACCCTACCGCCCCGCCAGGCATTATCACCGCATCCTGGGCTATCTGCGGGAAAAGGAACGGAAAAACCTGGTGGATCTCATCACCCTCAGTGTGGAAAACACCCTGGAAGAGATCGATTGCGGGGCGGTCATCGTGCCCACTGCCAGCGGTTCCACGGCAAGGAACATGGCCCGCTTCCGGATGCAGGCCTGGCTTTTAGCCGTCAGCCCCAGCGATAAAACCTGCCAGGAGCTGCTCTTTTCCTATGGCGTGCTGCCGGTGCCGTATCAGGACCACCCGGAGAACTGGACCGGCTTTGCCAGGCAAATGGCCCAGACCCATGGCATCAGGGGCAGCCATATTGTCGTCACCGAAGGGCCGTCCCCGGCCCATCCCCAGGCCAACCACCGCATGGAAATCATTAATATCCGCGCCCCGGGCAAAGAGCTGAAGTGACGAAAGTAAAAGTGGATTTTTGGCATGATAGCCTCACCGGCAAGTCATTAACTCCGGCCTTGGGTAGGAGCGGGCCTTGCCCGCGATAAACGATACTTTTGTTCCGGAACACGGATAATCGCGGGCAAGGCCGCTGATGCGTCGAGAACGAGGCTGCAATCAGTCAGACCAGTAAGTCCAGTTAGACAAATAGGACCAGCAAGACCAAAAGGATGAAGGAGATGAAAAAATATCAGGTAAAACCGGGCCAGAGATACCCGCCCGGGGCCAAGGTTTCTGCCCGGGGCGTCAATTTCGCCATCTTCTCCAGGCAGGCCACGGCCATGGAACTGCTGCTCTACTGCGATCCCCACAGCACCGAACCCTTCCAGGTGATCACCCTGGACCCCCTGGAAAACCGTACCTTCTTCTTCTGGCACGTCTTTGTCGAAGGACTGCCCGCCGGCGTCTGCTATACCTGGCGGGCCGACGGGCCGCGGGACACCAGTGTCTCCGGCTGCCGTTTCAATCCGGACAAGGAACTGCTCGATCTCTGGGCGAAAACCGTCACCGATAACCTGTGGGACAGGAGCCGGACGTGCCTGCCCGGTCCGAGCAGCGGCCGCAGCATGCGCGCCGTGGTGGTCAAGGAGGACTATGACTGGCAGGGCGACACCCCCCTTTACCACAAGCCGGAAAAGACCGTCATCTATGAACTCCATGTGGGCGGCTTCACCAGCCACGGCTCAGCCAGGGTGCCTCATCCCGGCACCTACGCCGGGGTCATCGACAAGATCCCCTACCTCCAGGAACTGGGCATCACCGCGGTGGAACTGCTGCCGGTCATGGCCTTTGACGAGCAGGACCTGCCGGCAAGCGCCCGACTGCTCGGCCTGAAAAATTTCTGGGGCTACAGCACCCACAGCTACTACTGCCCCCATCCCCATTACTGCACCGATCCCCTGGCCGATAACCACGTCCGCGAGTTCCGCGACATGGTCAAGGCCCTGCACAAGGCCGACATCGCCGTGATCATGGACGTGGTTTACAACCACACGGCCGAGGGCGGGGAAGACGGCCCGCTGATCAACTTCAAGGGCCTGGCCAACAGCGGCTTCTACCACCTGGAGCCCCATGACCGCAGCCGCTACCGCGACTATACCGGCTGCGGCAACACGGTGAACTGCAATCATCCCCTGGTCGCCCGTTTTATCGTCGACAGCCTGGAATACTGGGTGCGGGACATGCACATCGACGCCTTCCGTTTTGACCTGGCCAGCGTGCTGGCCCGCGGCATGGACGGCAGGCCGGACCATTTCGCGCCGGTGATCTGGAGCATCGAGTTTTCCACCGTGCTGAACCGCACCGGGCTGATCGCCGAGGCCTGGGACGCCGGCGGCCTCTATCAGGTGGGCGGCTTCCCCGGCTTCCGCTGGGCGGAGTGGAACGGCCGCTACCGCGACCTGGTCCGCCAGTTCGTCCGGGGCGACAAAGGAATGGCGGGCGAGATGGCGACCCGCTTCTGCGGCAGCAGCGACCTGTACGAACCGTCCGGCCGCCTGCCCATCAACAGCATCAACTTCATCACCTGCCACGACGGTTTCACCCTGTGGGACCTGGTCAGCTATAACGAGAAACACAACGAGGCCAACGGCGAAGACAACCGGGACGGCTGCAGCCACAACCTGAGCTGGAACTGCGGGGCCGAGGGCGAGACAAAGGATGCGAAAATCCTCGCCCTGCGCCGGCGGCAGGCCAGAAACTTCATGGCCATCCTGCTGCTCAGCCACGGCGTGCCCATGCTGCTTGCCGGCGACGAGGTGCTGCGCAGCCAGCAGGGCAACAACAACTGTTACTGTCAGGACAATGAACTGGGCTGGTTTGACTGGAGCCTGGTTGCGAAAAACCGGGAGATGTTCCGCTTTGTCAAAGAGATGATCGCCTTCCGCAAACGCCATCCCTGCCTGATGCGCCGCCGCTTTGTCAGCGGCAGCAAAGCCAAAAACGACCGTCTGCCGGACATCACCTGGCACGGCAGAAAACTCAACCAGCCGCAATGGAACGACCCCAGGGCAACCGTGCTGGCCCTGACCCTGGGCGGCACCGGCAAAGAGGAAGACCTGCACGTCATCTTCAACATGTCGGCCAGGACCATGGGCTTTGCCCTGCCGGAAATCCCCACCCGGAAATGGCACCTGGCCATTGATACCGGGGCCGCCAGCCCCGATGACATCCGGCTACCCGAAAACCAGCAACCGGTGGAAAAAAAATGCGTGGTGACCAGGCCAAGGAGCGTGGTGGTGCTGGAAAGCAGGCCGTGATATTTGCACAGGGCACAGAATTGCAGCGTTATTGAGGCACCGTAATACCCCTCACTGTTATGCCCCTCAAAAATAACATTGATGTATCAATATAACTCCGTCATGGGAATTCAGGAGACAGAATTCAGAATGGTTGATTTTATTGTGTTTTATTCTGGCTCCTAATTTCTGGCTGCTGAATTCTCTGGAAACAAGCTGCCGGGGCCATGAAGATATCAATTTAATTTCAACATGTTACCACAACTCAGAAAGTTGAATTTAAAAATAAGAAGATAAAGGCATGTTGTTGTTTTTACGATGAAAAAAAATAATCTTTTGCCAAATGGCCTGGATCGTTTTTCTTTACACCGGGGTGATAAAAGCTGGGTCAATGACAAATTCCATGATGAGAATTCTCGTATCATTCCAGTGCATCATTCGCAGGTTTTGTGTGATGACACCATACGACCCAAAGCCGTTTACCTTACCCGCAAGAATCTCGCTCAGACTAAGGATCTATTCGATTCTATGATCTTTCTTGGCGTTTATGAAGAGACGCCTTATTTTGCCGTGGACATAAACTCAGATGAATTGGCTGAAAATTTATGTCATCAGGTAAACGCTGCCTTTCAAGATCTGAAATCCCTTATTACCCTGCTTGGCGGCCAGGATATTGAGCTGTTGGCATTGGCTCGGTTTATGAGCTATTGGCACTCAAGGAACCAGTACTGCGGGAAATGCGGTGATAAAACGAGGATCTCTGAGGCAGGTCATGTGCGCATCTGCCGGAATGAAAGATGCAATGAGCATTATTTCCCCAGTATGGATCCAGCTGTTATTGTTCTTGTTTCAGCAAAAGAGCGATGCTTGCTCGGACGTAAAAAAATATGGCCTGAAGGGATGTATTCGACAATCGCCGGGTTTGTCGAACCGGGCGAAACGGTTGAGGATGCGGTGGTCCGCGAGGTTCAAGAAGAAACCGGTGTACATGTTGAGAACGTTGCATACCAGCATTCACAACCCTGGCTTTTTCCAAGTTCTTTGATGCTGGGGTTCACCGCCATGGCAAAAAATGAAGAAATTACCATCGATAAGAATGAACTTGTAGATGCCCGCTGGTTTACCAGAAACGAAATCAAAGCTGATCCGCGGCTTCTGCCATACAAGGTATCAATCGCTTATAAACTGATAACGGAATGGCTGAGTAAAGGCGATTAGGATAAAGATGCAGCGGATGGCTGGGGCAGGTTTTATGTTCTTGGCAAAACAGACCCGGAATGACGACGGGGTAAGGGTACCCGGGTCGGCCAAATGACTCATTTGTGAAAATTCTTATTGACACGCTTCCCCTGCTCTGGCTTGACATTTCCCCATCCATGGATCTATAAATTCAAGAGGAACGCCTGACCAGCAATAGTTTTTTTGTTTGCGTTGCTTGATCAGCTCCTCTGGAAATGACCTATTCATCACATTCATCAAAAAAGGAGAGGCCTATGCGTACCCCCGCATCAGCCGCCCAGGACCATAAACCCGCCCACATGCAGGGATTGCTGCGTCATTTCGCCGATCTGCGCGACGCCACTCATGGCAATGCCGTGTCCCGGCAGGACAAGGAAGAACTTTTCGCCGTTGCGGTCGAGTTTCTGGATCGCTATGCCCGTCAGGCTCTGGCGGAGATGAACGCCGCCCTGTTGCTGGGCCAAGGAGTCATCACCGCAACGGGCCTGACCCGCTATCCTGACGGAGATCTAGCCGCCACATGGTCCCTTGGCTGGCATGAGCAGGAGCAGCGGCGCATTGCGCCGGTGACCCTGCAGGCCTTTTTCGGCCAGGCTTTCCTGCATCCTCACCTGCGCGGCGCGACGGTGGGCAACTGGCCCCTGAATGTCTTCTCTGATGCCGATGCGGCCCTGGAATTGCCGACATTGCGGGCGATTGCCAGCGCCGACCTGCATAACCTGGTTTTCCAGAGCGATTACCGTATTATTCCGGCCATTGTCAACCGCTGATGGTTCCGCATAAGGCAATCACAGATCAGCAAGGAGAATCACATCATGAAAGTCATGGCATTGAACGGCAGCCCCAGAAAAAAGTGGAATACGGCCATGCTGCTTCAAAAAGCGCTGGAGGGCGCCGCCGCCCAGGGGGCGGAAACCCGCCTGGTTCATCTGTATGACCTTGATTATAAAGGGTGCATCAGCTGCTTTGCCTGCAAAACAAGAGGCGGCAAAAGCTACGGGACCTGCGCGGTCCAGGACGATCTGACCCCCCTTTTTGCCGAAATCAGGGAGGCCGACGCCATTATCCTGGGTTCCCCCATTTATTTCGGTGATGTTTCCGGTGAAATGCGCTCGTTTCTGGAGCGCCTGCTCTTTCCCTACCTGGTCTATTCCTCCCCTCCCCAAACCCTTTACCCGAGAAAGATCCGTACCGCCTGGATTTACACCATGAATGTTCCCGAAGAAATGGCCAAGCAGTTGGCTTATGACCGATTCTTCAACAGCAATGCCCAGTTCATGGAAAGGATTTTCGGCCACTGCCAGTCGCTCATGTGCTATGATACCTGTCAATTCGCGGACTATGCCAAGGTGGTTGCCGACCGGTTTGACCCGGAAAAGAAGCAGCAGCGCCGCCGGGAGGTCTTTCCGCAGGACTGCCGGAAAGCCTTTGAGCTAGGCGCCGCCCTGGCCGTAAATCCTTAATAGGCTTGGGTTCCAGGGCGAAAATGCCAACGGCTTCTTGGTCGATTTTTGCGGGCTGTCTGCCGGCGCAGGGTTGTGACAACCCTGTCCTCTCCTGTTCCCCCCTCCCCTGCCGCTTTCCTGATCAGCCTTACTAATCCCGGCGTCTTATTCTTGTCCGGATGGACAAGTTGTCCGACAATGGCGGACAAGGCCGGAAAAAGCCTTCTCCCCGGAGGATGAATATCGCAGGCATTGCCCGTTTATTTCAGGAAATCAGCTCTCTTTTTGCCTTTCTTTATGGCCTTTATCTTGCACCTTTGCCGCTTGGATCCACAAAAACGTTAGGGGAGAGGTAATCCTGAACGGTAAAGGAAATCGCGGGAAAAGCCCGGCGGCCGTTCTGACGGGTGGACGGTGATCCCTTGGTAAACACCGCTCCCATCCAACATTTTTATAGAGGGAGGATGTCATGAAAAAATGCCTGTTGTCAGCAACACTTCTTTTGACCCCTTTTATCCTGATGAGCGGCACAGCCAACGCCAGAGATTCGGTATCTGAGCCGGAATGCCGATATTCACTCATCGCCTGGAATGATCTCGGCATGCACTGCATCGACCACGACTATTCGGTATTCGCCATTCTGCCGCCGTATAACAATCTCCATGCCCAGCTGATTAACCGGCGGACCGGGAAACTGGTGAGCGCGGGGGTTACCATCACCTACGAGGCCGTCCTGGATACCCGGGGCTCCATCAATACCACCAGCATGGGGAAAACCAACTTCTGGGACTGGGTTGAACCCCTGTTCGGCGTCAGCCCGGCTGACGATATGGGCCTGGCGGGCAACCCGGTGCAGAGCCTGACTCCGGCTCCCATGACCTATGATCCGGCCGGGTTCTGGACGGCAACAGGCATTCCGACCGTGCCCTATGACGATGCGGGCACCGCCAACTACTACCCCATGGTCAAGGTCGTGGCAAAGGATCTTAAAGGCAGGGTTCTGGCCACCACCAGGACTGTCCTGCCCATCAGCGACGAACTGGCCTGCAGCAATTGTCATTCCTCCGGCACCGGTGACCCCATGGCCCAGCCTGCCCCGGACTGGGTCTATGACGCCGATCCCCAGAAGGACTGGAAGAGAAACATCCTGCTGCTGCATGACAACAGGAACGCGGACAACCCTGTCTACGCAGACGCCTTGACGGTCAGCGGTTATTTATCGTCCGGTCTGCTGGCGACCTCTGACGCCGGCACCCCGATTCTCTGTGCAGGGTGTCATGCCTCCAATGCCTTGGGAACCACAGGGGTGGCGGGGGTGAAGCAATTGACCACCGCCATGCATGCCTGGCATGCGGTGAACGCCATGGACGACGGCACCGGCATGCCTTTGGGCATGACCATGGACAGGACCGGCTGTTACTGCTGCCATCCCGGTTCCTCGACCCAGTGCCTGCGGGATTTCATGGGAACAACGAAAAACCCGGACGGCTCAGCCAAGATCGAGTGCCAGAGCTGTCATGGTCCCATGTCAACGGTGGGATCGCCGGAAAGGGTCGGTTGGATCGACCTGCCGAAGTGCCAGTACTGCCATTACCTTTCCACGGATGGAAGCTACGTCCAGGATACCTCGGCCCTGGATGAAACCGGCAATTTCCGGCAGACCACCAGCATATTCTCCACCGGCGACACGCTCTACAAGGTTGGCGCAACCCACGGCAACATGCAGTGCGAGGCATGTCATGGTTCAACCCACGCCGTATATCCCACCACGGAGGCCAATGACAATGTGCAGAGTATCCAGCTGCAGGGATACCCGGGCACGGTGGCGGAATGTTCCGTCTGCCATCTGCGGGAACTGCCGGTCTCGGACAATGGCGGCCCCCACGGCATGCATACAATCGGACAGCTCTATGTCCGTACCCATGCCCGGGCCGCCAAGGCTGATCCTGAGCAGTGTACAGTCTGCCACGGCGAGGATTATAAGGGTACCAGGCTTTCCATGACGTTTACCGAAAGAAGCTTCCGGATTAGTCAAGGCAAGAAAAAGATTGAATATGACCAGGGAGAGATGGTTGGCTGTTATGATTGTCACAACATGGACAACGGGAAGTTCAAGTAAGATAGAGCGCCGCCCGGGGGCGTCCCTGAAGTTCCGGGACGTTCCCCGACAAGGGGGTTTGGCCACCGCAGCCGTGCTTGAGCCATCCCCCCTGTCCCTCCTCCCCTCTCCGCCCTGTCCTCCCGCTTCGGACACGTCCTTTCCCGCCGGACAGCAACAGGGGGGATTTCTTCTCACCAGACACCTCTATCCCAGGCCCAACAGGTAAAACCGCCAGGTGGGCATAACTGCCTAAACAGCCTTTGACTTTCTCCCCTTTTTAGTATATTTTCACCTCCATTTGCGTAGAACTACCCAATTACTGATGTTGCCTGCGCGGCAATGATAGCGGTTGCCGATCAGCCTCACCGCGGAGTGCGTTGCCCTGCGCCCTCCATCGAATATTTTAACGATCTGTTTTTTACCGGGAGGTACCTTTCATGTCCAATGGACAAACATCTCAGGGGAATCCGGCTGTTGTCGGTCTGGCGGGATTTGCGCTCACCACCATGCTTCTGCAGGTGCACAATATAGGCTTGTGTGATATCGGCCCCGTTGTGGCGCTTGCCTTTGTCTTCGGCGGATTGGCCCAGATGCTGGCCGGTTTCCAGGAATTCAAATGCGGCAACAACTTCGGCTACAGCGCTTTTGTATCCTATGGAGCTTTCTGGATTGCCCTCGGCATCATTTTCATGCTCAACCACTTTAACATTTATCATTCCAGCACAACCGATGTGGGCTGGTTCCTGGTGGTCTGGACCATCTACACCTTTATCATGTGGATTCCCGCCATGAAAATTCATGGGGCCATGGCCGTCACCTTTACGCTGCTGCTGATCGGCTTCATTCTCCTTGACCTGGCGCATTTCGGTTTCCCTGAAATGACCAAGGTGGCGGGATATGAACTTATGCTGTGCGCCGCTTCAGCGTGGTATATGATGGCTCATGCCATTTATGCCCAGGTTTTTGGCAGGGATGTTCTGCCGGTTGGGAAACCCTGGATCCGCTAAACCACATTACGCTGGCCCCTGCAGGAACAGAAATAAACAAGGAGAGGTACAATGCCAAGATTTCTCATCGCTTTAGCCATAGCAGCTTCCGTTCTTTTTTTCTCGCCGGCATTTGCCGAGGAGAGAGCAACAACGGAAGAATGTGTGCAAAAAACCCAAGAAGCCGCCGCCATGATAAATGCCAAAGGATTGGAAGAGGCCATGAAACTGATTGGCGATCCCCAAGGCCCTTTTGTCTGGAAGGATTCCTACGTATTTCTGATGGATCTGAAGGGAAAAATGCTGGCCCATCCCATGCAGCCTGAACTTACCCAGTATGAGCATGTACTTCTGCAAACCGATGCCGCGGACAAAGCGATATTCGTCCATTTTGTCAACATTGCCAAGGATCCGGGACAGGGTTGGGTGGATTATATGTGGCCCAAGCCAGGGAAGAAATCGCCCTCGAAAAAGGTTACCTATATTTATCGAGTGCCGACCAAAAACCTGCTGGTCGGTGCAGGGGTATATGTAGGCGGCATGATGTATTGATCTCAACTTTCTGACTTGATCTATTTTGCCGGAATAACGATATTTTTGTGACATAGTTGCTCAGATCTCCGTCATGGGAATTCAGGAGACAGGAGACAGAGTTCAGAATGGTTGATTTTATTACGTTTTATTCTGGCTCCTGATTTCTGGCTTCTGAATTCTCTGGAAACAAGCTGCGAGCCTTTCCCCCTCTACCCTTCCCCAAACATTATCTCTCCTGTTTTTCCTGGCAATGCTGCTTTGCCGATGCCACGGGCAGGCCCGGGTGATCGCATTCCGCTAAGCCTGTTAGAACCGGATTTTTCCCGCTATATTGTGTTTGTGTCCCACGGGGGTTCGGTGTTAAGATCCGGCAATTCTTCAGAGGGGCGGCGCCACCGTTCCTCTCTGTCAGATAACCTGAATTTTGAGGGACAATAAGCCGACTCATGAGTGAACAACAAGCCAATAATCCACTGCACGGCGTGACCCTGGAGCAGATCGTCAACAGTCTGGTTGATCATTATGGCTGGGACGAGTTGGGCAAACGCATCGATATCCGCTGTTTCACCAGCAATCCCTCGGTGCAGTCCAGCCTCAAGTTCCTGCGCAAGACGCCTTGGGCAAGAAAGAAAGTCGAGAATTTATTTATGGCCAGACAAAAGAGTGAGCGAAAAAAAAGCCGCACGGAGCAATCATGAAAATTCCAAGACTTACGGTGATAACCCTGGGCGTAGCCGATCTCAGCAAAGCGACGAAGTTTTATGCAGACGTCCTCGGCACGCCACCCAACACCTCCTATGAGGGGGTCACCTTCATTGAGCTGCCCGGCACCTGGCTTTCCCTTTATCCGCTTGAGAACCTGGCAAAGGACATCTCTGCCGAGTTAATCGGCACCCGCAAAGGATTTGCCGGCATCACCCTTGCCCACAACGCCCGTAGCCGGGAAGAGGTCATTGCCATAATCAACCGCGCCCAGGCTGCCGGCGCACGGATCATGAAAGAACCGCAGGAAACATTCTGGGGCGGGTTCAGCGGGTACTTCGCCGATCCGGACGGCTATTACTGGGAAGTGGTTTGGGGGCCGATGTTTGAGTTTGCAGAAAATGGGGAGTTGAGATTTAAGGCCAACCCATAGCCACGCCAATGCTGCCGAAGTTGAAACCGGAAACGGGTTTATTTTCTTGAGACAGGTCATGGTTCCCGCCCGCTCGCCATCGCCAAACAGCTGTGATTTCGCGGTGGCAACACCATGGAGCAATGCGAGATCCCGTAAGGATCATTGAGGCATGAATTGACGATGCCCATCAGAATCGGAGTACAGGGAGGGGCCGGAAGTTTTAATGACGAGGCGGTCAAATTTTACGCGGCAACTCGTCATGCCGGCTCCTGGGAGGTTGTGTATCTCTACACGACTGAGGCGGTTCTGACGGCGCTGGCCGCAAAGCAAATCGACTACGGGCAGTTCGCCCTCTATAACAGCCGCGGGGGTGTGGTCGAGGAAACCATGCAGGCCATGGGACCCCACCGTTTTCAGGTGGTGGACTGGTACGCCATCCCGGTCAGCCATCATCTTCTCTGCCGGCAGGAGGCCGATATCAGCGGCATCGAAATCATCATGACCCATCCCCAGGTGCTCAGCCAGTGCCGGGCGACTTTACGGGCAAGGTTCCCGCATCTGCGCCTGACCACCGGGAAAGGGGCGATGATCGATCCCACTCGGGTCGCCGCTGCCCTGATCAGCGGAGAACTGCCGCCGTCAATTGCCACCCTGGGCTGTCAAGCGATAGCCCCCTTGTGCGGCTTGAAAATCATTGCCGGCGATCTGCAGGATGACCCACACAACGAGACCACCTTTTTACTTGTTGCCGGTCTGTAGCTTCCATACCGTCCGCATACCATGATAAGATACCCATCTCGCCGGAGCGTCGCCGGCTCAGGGCAGAGATTGTTTGCCCAGCCGGCGTCCATCACCATTGGCCAAGCCCTCTTGGCATCCTCCGTATCGCGGCTGTGGTCATATTGCCGCAGTAAAACAAATGTGATGACAATAAGTTGCCGGCCTTGCTATGGTGCGGAATAAGGCAGCCGGCCCTGGTCCGGAATAAAAGGCAGGGCGAAACTTCCATCTACTCAGGAAGGAGATGCGCATGGGCAATCACCATTGTTTTCTCAAACGTCGCTGGCAGATGATTGTTTTCTGGATCAGCACCATGCTGATCCCCCAGGCCAGCCCGGCCGGCACGGCTGATGCCAGCGTGATGAGTCTGGACGAGATCGCAAAGTCCGGCCAGAGCTGTGAAGAGTGCCATGAAAAGACCACACCCCGTATCTTCCGGGAGCATATGGAGGGTGAGCACGGCAAAATCGGGGTCAGCTGCGCCGACTGCCACGGCAATGATCACCGGTCCATGCAGACGGCCACGGCCCGGTTCGCCTGTGAACAGTGCCATCCGGATGAGACCATGCAGTTTCTGGCCAGCGGCCACAGCCGCACCTGGGAGAACATGGCGAACAGAGTTCTCTACAGCAGTCAGCCGGAGGTGATCAGGCGAAACAGCTGCGAGGCCTGCCATGCCATCGGCTATGGTGATGATGACGGCCGTTGTGACTTCTGCCACCGCAGACACAGCTTCGCCAAGAAAGAGGCCGCTGACCCGCAAACCTGCGCGGTCTGCCATCTGGGGCCGGATCATCCCCGGATGGAGGCCTGCCGGCAGTCCCCACCCCACTTCTCCCCTGCCCCCTGCGCCGGCTGCCATATGCCGGCTGGCAGCCATAATGCCGGGGAAAACCTCGGACCGCTGCGCGCAGGCTTCATTGAATCCACCTGTTCAAAATGCCATGACGCGGCCTTCCTCAGCCAGTGGCTGCAGACCTCCGCCATTGTCCAGGAGCAGGGCCGGCAGTACCTGGCCAGCGGCCGGCAGCTCCTCAGCATGCTGCGCGACAAAGGCCGCCTCTATCCCGATCCCCGTGCCGGCATGCCGGTTGCGGAGACGGACCAGGAACCGCAGCCTGGTGCGCATCCGTTTTACGGGGACACCTCCCGGACGGAAAAGCTTTACTTCGACCTGCAGAAATATCTGCAGGAGCATGACGTCCAGGGCGCTTATCACCAGGATTTCCAGCTGGCGGCCTCTGAGGTTTTGCTTGCGATGCAGCAGCAACTGGAGGAGCTCCAGGCCGAAGCCCTGCTGCTGCAGGAGCTCAGCGCGGAAAAGGTGCAGCTGACGCCGCTTAAGAGTTTTGTCCCGGCACCTGATACCGGCGATATCTACCGGCTCACCTATGAATCATCCATTCACGGGGTACTGGCCAATGACCGCCAAAAACCTTCCTGTGAAACCTGTCACGGCTCCGGCGATTATAGTAAACCCGAGGCAAAGGACTGGGCGCCGGTCTGCGGCGCCTGCCATCCGGCTGCCCTGGTTGAGCAGTTTATCGGTGATCTGGCGGCGATAAAAGACCAGGCCGGGGAATTGCGGCGTACGGCAGATGAGGCAGTGGCAAAATTGATCAGTAAACAGGTGGCTGCCAGAGACGAGTCCGGCAATCTGACCCTGCTGGATGATTATAAACAGAACCAGGGGGTGGCGGAGGTTCTGCTGGCCCGGCTGGTTTATTATCTGCATGATCTTGACCGCAGCCGCAAAACCATGACACTTGGCGTGGCCCATGGCAATCCGGATTATACCCTCTGGTACGCCAACGGCGCGGCCAGGGGTGATCTGATTGAAATCAGGGACGCGGCCGCCAAACTGTTGAGAATGAAGAAGGTTTTCGTGGAGGTTTCCGGCTTGCCCATCGGCCCGCTGCCCCAGGAAAATTGATGAACCCGTGAAAACTGAAAATTCACCACGGAGAACAGAGCCCACAGCACGAACTTGCTGGAATGAAAAATATTTCTCTGTGATCTCTATGGGGCTCTGTGGTGAAAAAAGACTTTGGGTTCCACCCTAAACCCGGGGCGGAAAAAGCAGGATCTTGTCCTTTTTCAATCTGTTGGCCTGCAGGGCCAGCAGCTGCCTGCGGATTTTCTGCCGGCAGGCGGGACAGAGAACAAAAGAGATCTCCTCATAGACCTGGGCCGACAACTCCTCGGGCGAACGGCCGGTCATGTTGGCACAGGCCTCCCGGATGAGTCCATCGCCATTTTCTTCCTCATCCGGGATATAATTGTCAAAACCGGAGACGATCTCCGTGCGGCAGTTGTAAAACAGGCCGCCTGGCTGGATTTGACAGCCGCAGTTGTTGCAGATATGCTTCTTCATTTTTATTCCGTCAGAAATTAAAAAACGGCATCCCCTGCCGCCCCTGGGATTTATTCGGCCAGCACCCTGATGGTTGCGGTCAAACCGTTTACCAGCCGGGCCATGCGCTCATAGTCAAGTTTTTTCGCCGTATCTCCAGGGGTGTGATACTCTTCGGAACGGAAAAAAGCGGTATCGGTCACCATCAGGGCGGGATAGCCCTCCTTCCAGAAAGACCAGTGATCCGACCAGCCGATGCCGGTAATGAAACCCGGGGCGGCAATCCCTTCCGAGGGTAAAAGGGTATGATTGCGGAACACCTCGATCAGGCGGCGCACGAGCCGGCGCGACTGGTAGTTGCCGACAAAGGCGATAAAATCAGCGGTATTCGGGTAGAAAAGGGAAAAAGGAAAAGGGTAGCGCTGGCTGCCGGCATCAAACTTATAACAGCCGATGGTCTCCAGGGAAAGCATGGCCACGATCTTTTCTCCCTTATTGTGGGCTCGATGGGCATAATGGCGGCTGCCCATGTCCCATGAGTAGTAAAACGGCGCCTCCTCGTTGGCAAAAAAAACCAGGCGGATGGTGCGCTGCGGCCGGGCATCGCTGAGTTGCCTGGCCATTTCCAGCAGGGCCGCCACGCCGGAACCATTGTCGTTTGCTCCGGGACTGCCCTCAACGCTGTCGTAATGGGCGCCGATAACGATGATGTCCTCGACCCGCCAGCTGCCGGGGATCTCCACCTCCAGGTTGACCGTGGGCACGCCATAGGAGTCAAATTTCTGCGGGTGCACGGTATAGCCCAGCTCATGCAGCACCTTTGCCAGGTAATCCACCGTGCTGCCCATGGAGCCGGGACGCCAAATGTTGCGGGGGCCGATGTCCCGGGCCAGGACCATGGTATGCTTTTCCAGCAGCCGGGCGGAAAACCGCTCATCGGCGGTCAACGGCGGCAGTTGGCCGGAGTACGTGGAGCCGGGCATCCAGGTGACCGCCAGCAGCCCTGCCCAGAGAGCAAGCCCCAGCAGGAAAAGCAGGGTAACGGCCACCAGCCATTGCGGTATTCCCCAGGCAGGCAATGCAAGTTTCACAGGACCCATTTCCACTGTTGTTCAGGCATTACCTGCCTGGCGGGTTGGACCGTTGGGGCCGCTGGCATACATGGTCAGTTCCCACCGGTCACGGGTAACGTCGTGACGGATGATGTAGAGTGCTCCGTCGCTGCCCCGCACTTTGAAATAGCGGTGATCCGGGGCCAGCCAGCGGTCGAGGACCTCGGCCACCTCGATCTGCCGGTTATGCAGGAAAAAACAGCGAGGCGTCTCTTCCCCGCGATAACCGGCATGGCAGTGAACCGTGATGGCAAAGGGGTTCACTTGACGGCAATCAGTCGATTTTGACGGTGCTGGCCTGCGGGCCCTGCTCACCTTCCTCTTCATGAAAAGTGACCATGGTCCCGACGGCCAGGGAATCAAAATCGGCATTCAACACACTGTTGCGATGGAAATAGATCTCCCGGTTGTCCACGGTGGTGATGAGCCCGTAATCCTCCAGGGGGAAGAGCCGGGTGATCCGTCCCCGGGGTATCTCCTCATGGGCCTTGACCAGTCCCTGCCGGCGCCGGTTGTACTGCTCAAGCTGTCTGGTTGCGGCATTGACGGCATCCCGCAGAGCCACATAGACATCCTCATGGGAGCGGTCCTGGGCCGGAGGTTCACGGTTCACCGCCACCTTCCCTTCCGGGCAGGTGATGTCGATATTGACCTTGAAAAGCCCGCCCTTTCTGCTGTGCTGGGGCGGGGCCTCAACCACCACCCGGCAGCTGATGATCTGCTCATAGGCCTTTGTCAGTTTATCAATCCGTTTACGGATTTCCGCCTCCAGTGCCTCCGAGGAATCCATATTACGGAAGGTGATCTGTAATGGCACTTGCATTGCTGTCTCCTTGTCATTTTATTCAGGTTCAACCGAATCATCAGCTGTCCGGGGCATACCGCTGCCGCCGGTAAGCGGCACAAAGGCCACGGACAGGACATCCCGGCTGGAAATTTTACCTCTTTTGTCTTTTTCCAGCACCATCAATTCCTGGGTCATTGCCGGCAGGCCTATCGGGATGACCAGCCTGCCCCCTGGTTTAAGCTGTTCCTTCAGGGCCGGGGGCACATGAGCGGCCGCCGCAGTGACGATAATCCCGTCAAACGGGGCATGTTCCTGCCAGCCGGCATAGCCATCGCCCCGGCGTACCGCGACATTGGAAAAATCAAGTTTTCTGAGCCGTTCGGCGGCAACCCCGGCCAGAGCCGGGACAATCTCGATCGAGTAAACCTGTTTAACCAGCAGGGCGAGTATCGCCGCCTGGTAGCCGCAACCGGTGCCCACCTCCAGGATCACATCATCTTTGCCGGGGTCCAGCAGCTCGGTCATCAGGGCAACAATGAAGGGCTGGGAGATTGTCTGGCCATGGCCGATGGGCAGCGGCATGTTGTTATAGGCCATGGCTTTGTAAAAATTCGGCACGAACTGCTCACGCGGAACCCGTTCCATGGCTTCCAGCACCTGGGGCCGTATCGCCGTTACCCCGGTAATTCCGCCGGTATAGCGGCACTCTGCCGCAATGGTCCGCAGCATGTCTTCCGCATCCTGTCTGCTCATCATGCAGCCTCATCTTTTTGTCAGTAGTTTATATCGATAATCATGCGGGAAGCAAACAATTATAAAACAATAAAAAAAAGCAAAAGCCGAGCCGCGGCCCGCGGTTTCCCCTTATTTTTTGTCTGATATTGTTTGTAGTTGTTGAATTTCTCTCTCTAAAATGATTAGTTAAGGGAAATGACGATTATCTTAAGATGAAGAGGCTCGCTGGTGATGAATAAAATGTATCTCAATCCCCTTTTCTGCGCCATCCTCTTCCTTTTCCTCTTCCTGTTCTTATCCCCTGTCCGCTCACAAACCGCTGCGCCGGAAAAAATCGACGTCGGTGTCCTCAGGTGTTGCCCGCCCCAATACATTACCGACGAAAACGGCAAGCCCGCCGGGTTTGCCATTGATCTGATGGATTCCGTGGGGAATGCCGCCGGGCTGCAGCCCAATTATAAAGTTTACGACAACTGGCCCCAACTCATTGCAGCGGCCCGCGCCGGTGAGATAAAGGTTGTCCCCAATGTGGACATTCCCGCCGGGGAAGGACAGGAAGTTTTTGACTTCAGCTCTCCCTATGAAAAATTCGCCATCCGTATTTTTATCAGTGCGAAAACCCCGGATATCGATGCGCTTGATGATTTGCTTGAAAGAAAGGCAGGGGTGGTCAGTACGAGCAAGGCCCGCTATTTCATGGAAAAGAGAGGCGGCGTCAATCTGGTCATCTATTCGACCATCCAGGAGGCACTGGTGGCCCTGCTCAGCGGCCAGACGGACGCCTTTATCAGTCCGGAGGCCCCGGTGGCGCAGCTGCTGCGCAACTCCAATATCGAAGATCATATCAAAGCGGTCGGCCCCCCGGTGCTTGAGATAAGCCGCGGCTTGGGCGTCATCAAGGGGCACCGGGAACTGCTGCTGAAACTCGATGCGGCCCTGGCTGACTTTGTCAATAAACCGCTTTACGGTTTCATTTACACCAAGTGGTACGGCAAGCCGAAACCTTTCTGGAATGCCCAGCGCGTCATGCTGGGCATGACAATTCTGTTTATTGCCGCTGTTTTCCTGCTGCTGCTCTGCCGGTACATGTTTATCAGAAGGTTGAATAACCTGCTGCAGAAGGCCTCTGCTGAATGCGCCCGGGTCCACGGGGAACTGGAAAAAACCCACACCGAACTTGAGGAGAGGGTTACCCAGCGAACCCTTGAGCTGGAAAAAATCCGCAACAGCATGGAAAAATCCCAGCAGGTTGCCAAATTCGGCAACTGGGACTGGGACATCATCGCGGGCACCATCTGGTGGTCGGACGGCATTTATCACATCCTGGCCTTTAAACCTCATGAATTTCAGCCCACCTATGAGGAGTTTCTGCAGAAGGTTCACCCCGATGATCTGGACTTTGTCAAGGAATCGGTGAAGAACGCCCTGGCCGGCAAGGACTCTTACAGCCTGGAACACCGTATTGTGCTTGAAGACGGCAGTGTGCGTACCATCCATGAGGAGGCGGAAATCGTCCGTGACGGGGCGGGCAAACCTCTGCGCATGGTCGGCATCATGCAGGATATCACCGAAAAAAAGAGCACGGAGGCGACCCTGAAGCTCAATGAGGAGCGCCTTAAGACCCTCTTTCAATTAAGCCAGATGGATGACGCCTCAAAACATACCCTGGCCACCTATGCCCTGGAATCCGCGGTGAAAATGACCGGCAGCAAAGGGGGATACCTGCATTTTTATGATGAAGAGAGCCAAACCGTCATCATCCATCTCTGGAGCAGTGATGTTCTGAAAATATGCAAGACCAAGGGACAGCATCAGTACCAGGTGGAAACTGCCGGCGTCTGGGCGGACTGCATCCGCCAGCGGCGGGCGGTGATCCATAATAACGAATGCAATACCCCCTCCCAGGAGGGGTACCCTGCCGGCCATTTCCCGCTCGGCCGGCATATGGTCGTACCCATCATCGTGGACAACAGAATCGTGGTCATCGCCGGGGTCGGCAACAAGGAAACCCCCTATGATGAATCGGACATGCAGCAGCTGACCCTGCTGATGAATGAGGCTTGGGGCATTATCCATAAAAAGGAAATCAAGGCCGAGAAAAGGGAACTGGCCAATCTGCTGCGCCAGTCCCAGAAGATGGAGGCCATCGGCACCCTGGCCGGCGGCATCGCCCACGACTTCAATAATATTCTCACCCCCATCCTCGGTTATGCCGACATGGTGCGGGATGAGCTCCCTCTGCATACCCCCCAGGCAGAAAATCTTACCCATGTCATCCGCGCCGCAAAACGGGCCAAGGAGCTGGTCCAGCAGATCCTGGCCTTCAGCCGGCAGACGGAGGAGGACCGCAAGCCGGTGCAGATCCAGCTGGTGGTCAAAGAGGCCCTGAAGTTATTGCGGGCCTCCATTCCCTCCACCATCCAGATCAAAAAGCATCTCGATCCCAATTGCGGGCTGGTGCTGGCCGATGCCTCCCAGATTCATCAGATTGTCATGAATCTCTGCACCAACGCCTACCATGCCATGCTGAAAACCGACGGGATTTTGACGGTCAGCCTCGGTAATATCATCATCCCGGCAAACGATCCCCTGGTGCTGGACATGCAGCTTTCGCCGGGGAATTATGTCAAACTTGAGGTCAGCGATACCGGCATGGGCATGGACCAGACCACCATTGACAAAATATTTGACCCCTATTTCACCACCAAGAAAAAGGGGGAAGGAACAGGCCTCGGGCTGTCGGTGGTGCACGGCATTGTCAAGAGCATGGCCGGACGCATCACCACCCGCAGCGAGGTGGGCAAAGGGACAACCTTCAACATTTATCTGCCCAGGGTGACCCATGCGGTCATTTATGATAAAAAAGTGCTGAAACCCATTCCTCGCGGCAGCGAAAAAATCATGGCGGTGGACGATGAGGAGACCATCGCCCTGATGGAAAAACAGATGCTGGAAAGTCTGGGCTACACGGTTACCGTCATGCAGAACAGTATGGACGCCCTGCGCGAGTTCTCGGATCATCCGGAAAAATATGACCTGGTCATCACCGATATGGCCATGCCCATCATGAACGGGGATGAACTGGCCCTGCGGATCATGGCCCTGCGGCCGGAACTGCCGATTATCCTCTGCACGGGCTTCAGTGAAATCATCGATGAACCGCGGGCAAAGGCCATTGGTATCCGGGAATTTGTCATGAAGCCGATCATCAAAAGGAATCTGGCCGAGATCGTCAGAAGGGCGCTTGATTATGGGCAGAACAGGCCGGAGTCCTGAGCAAGGATTGCTGCCTGCGCCCCTGCTCTCTCACCATGATATCGTCAGGCCCCACCCTGCACCGTGTCGCTTATTCCACGTTGAGCTCCTCTGAAGATCACCGCAATCTCTTTCTCCTGCCGTAAAAAACCTGACAACTGTTCTTGTCCCTGTGTTGCCGCCGGCAGGGTTACTGTGGTATAGCATAAGTGAATCTTTATTTGTATTTCGACTTTCCGAGTTGTGGTAACATGTTGAAATTAAATTGATATCCTCATGGTCCCCGCAGCTTGTTTCCAGAGAATTCAGTAGCCAGAAATCAGGAGCCAGTATAAAACGTAATAAAATCAACCATTCTGAATTCTGTCTCCTGTCTCCTGAATTCCCATGACGGAGATCAGAGCAGCAACTATGTCACAAAAATATCGTTATTTCGGCAAAATAGGTCAAGTCAGAAAGTTGAGTTTGTATGATAACCGCTCCTCAAGGAGGAACCCATGAGCAATATGAAACTGCACAGATATGCCGGCTATGCCGATTTCCCCGGACCTGTGGTCACGGTGGTAATGGACGGCATGGGCCTCGGCCCGGAAAATGAAAGCAACGGCATCTATATGGCCTACACCCCCCAGCTCGATGAACTGAGCCGCGAGCCGTTATATACCAGACTCAAGGCCCACGGCACGGCGGTGGGCATGCCGTCTGACGACGATATGGGCAACTCCGAGGTCGGCCATAATGCCCTGGGCGCCGGCAGGATCTTTTCCCAGGGCGCCAAGCTGGTCAATGAGGCCATCAGATCGGGGGCCATTTTCGGCGGCAAGGCCTGGAAAGAAATCCTGAAACGCACCTCCCAGGGCGGCACCCTGCATCTGCTTGGCATGGTTTCCGACGGCAACGTGCACAGCCACATTGATCATCTTTACGCCCTGCTTGACCGGGCCGCCACGGAAAACATCAGGCGGGTACGGGTACATGGCCTGCTGGACGGCCGGGATGTGGGAGAAAAGAGCGGGCTTTCCTATTTTGAGCCACTGGAACAGCGGCTTGCCGATCTTTCCCGGAACGGCCGGGATTACCGGATTGCCTCGGGCGGCGGCCGCATGGTGACCACCATGGACCGCTATCAGGCGGACTGGAGCGTGGTGGAACGGGGCTGGCGGGCCCACGTGCTGGGCGAGGGCCGTGCCTTTGCCTCGGCAACCGAGGCGATCCGCACCTATTACGCCGAGAATCCCGACATCACCGATCAGTACATGGAGAGTTTCGTGGTGGCCGAAAACGGCAAACCGGTGGGCACCATTGCAGACGGCGATGCGGTGGTGCTGTTTAATTTCAGAGGGGACCGGGCCATTGAGATCTCCCGGGCCTTTGATGAAAAGGATTTTATCGAGTTTGACCGCAGGCGGGTCCCCGACGTTTTCTATGCGGGCATGATGCAGTATGACGGCGATGCGGCGATTCCCAAAAATTACCTGGTGGAACCTCCGGCCATTGACCGCACCCTGGGTGAATACCTGTGCGCCAGCGGCATCAGCTCCTTTGCCATTTCCGAGACCCAGAAATTCGGCCATGTCACCTACTTCTGGAACGGCAACAATTCAGGCTACATCGACGAAAAACTGGAAAAATATGTGGAAATCCCCTCGGATAGAATCGCCTTTGACCTGCGGCCCTGGATGAAGGCCGCGGAAATCACCGATCAGGTGATCGAGGCCATCCGCAGCGGCCGCTACAAATTCATCCGCCTCAATTATGCCAACGGCGACATGGTGGGCCACACCGGCATCCCCAGCGCCATCCGCATCGCCGTGGCCACGGTGGACATGTGTCTGGGCCGGCTGCTCAAGACCGTCAAACAGGCTCAGGGCGTGGCGGTCATCACCGCGGATCACGGCAACGCCGACTGTATGTGGACGGAAAAAAAAGGCGTCCGTTCCCCCATGGTCGCCCACACGACAAATCCGGTACCCTTTATCATTAAAGACTTTTCCGGCAAAAACGGCTTTTCTCTTGCCGATGTGCAGAACCCCGGTTTGACCAATATCGCCGCCACCATCTGCAACCTGCTGGGCTTTGCGGCGCCGGCTGACTACGACCCTTCCCTGATCACCCTGCGGAAAAAGTAATCCCGCCCCTGCCGACACGTACCGCTTGGGGCACGGACATCGTGCCCCAAGCGGCATCCGGTTTAAGCATGCTGATTAATTGACGGCATTCACGGCAAGGTGCCCGGCAGAGATGGGCTGAAAGGAGTCTTTGCCGACCCGCATATACAGGCCGGCGAGGCGCAGGCCGGCAGCGGCGAGCAACTCTAAAACCTTTTCGCTTTCCAGGCAGGGAAATTCGACAGCCATGCCGCAGTCCGAGCTGATCTCCCTGGGCACCGGGATGACGTCATGGCCGATGCCGTTTTTCTTGAGGAGCTTTTCGGCCTTCAGCACGAAATGGATGGAAAAAAGGATGACCACGCAGGTCGGAGTTGGCTGGATAGGAGACCACATATTTTTTAATTTTTGCTGATGATGGCCAAGGCCGTAAGACATGCCGCCACATCCGCCTCGGTGTTGAAATAGCCGAAGGAAAAGCGCACGGTTCCCTCGGCAAAGGTGCCCATGGTCCGGTGGGCTCCGGGGGCGCAATGCAGACCGGCCCTGACCATGATGTGAAAGTCGCGGTCAAGGCTTTGGGCCACCGCGGACTCGCTTTTCCCCTTGACCTTCAGCGAAATGACGGCGGCTCGCTCCCTGCCCCCTGCCGGGCCGTAAACCGTAATCCCTTTCATCTGCTCCAGGCCGTCGAGAAAGAGGCGGCACAACCGCTGTTCATGGGCCCGGATGGCGGCAAGCCCGGTGCGGGTGACAAAGCCCACGCCTGCCCCCAGGCCGGCAATGCCTAGGGTGTTGGGAGTGCCCGCCTCATAGCAGTCCGGCATGAAATCAGGCTGGATCTCCGCCTCCGAGTTGCTGCCCGTGCCGCCCATCTTCAGCGGCCGCAGGCCAAGCCCCGGGCGGAGATAAAATCCGCCGCTGCCGGTGGGGCCGAGCAGGGATTTGTGGCCGGTAAAGGCCAGCATATCAATATTCATGCGGGCCACATCAATGGGAAAAACCCCGGCCGACTGGGCGGCATCGACCAGGAAAACGGCATCGCCCTTGGCTCTGCCGATGGCCTCGATATCAGCCACCGCCCCGGTGACATTGGAGACATGGTTCACCACGATCAGGCGGGTGTTGTCCCGGATCAGCCGCGGCAGTTCGCTCACCATCACCTCGCCGTCCCCGGAAACCGGCAGGATGGAGATGCTGATATCCGCCGTTTTTTCCAGATAGCGTAAAGGCCGCATCACCGAGTTATGTTCCAGGGCCGTGGTGATGACATGGTCGCCGGGATGCAGTTTCTCCCCCAGCAGGCCGAAGATGCCGACATTAAGGGCCTCGGTCACATTGCAGGTGAAGGCGATGCGGCTGGAGTCCGGGCAGTTGAAAAAATCGGCCAGGGCCTCCCGGGTATCGAAGATAACCCGGCTGCACTCCAGAGAGTACCTGTGGGCCGAGCGTCCGGGACTGAGCGACATGCCGCCCAGCACCGCGGAAACGGCGTCAATTACCTCGCGGGGCTTGGGAAAGGAGGTGGCCGCGTTGTCGGCGTAGATGGGGGCGGGTTTGGTGGACATTTGTTTCCGTTAATAGGGGCTGACAACCTTGGCGGCACTGGCCATACTCTGCATGATCTCATACATATTGGTGGGCTTGCCGACCAGCAGTTTATCCTTCAGACCCAGAAAGTCGAGACAGGTGCCGCAGGAGAAGATTTCCACGCCAGCGGCCTCAAGATCCTTCAGGGGCTGGATGACATCGGATTCGGTGGCGGTGAGCAGCACCCCGGTGTTGTAAAACAGCAGTTTGCGCGGCAGGGGCGAAACATCTTTCATGGTCTTGATATAGGCCCGCATCAGCACCTTGCCCAGTTCATCATTGCCCCGTCCCATGGTGTTGGCGGGGATGGCGTAAACAAGCTCCGTCCGCACCGGTTCGCAGGTGAAACTTGCCGCGTCCGCCGCTCCGCTGACCGGCTTTGCCCCGCCAGTCTTCTCGATGATGATATGAAAATCGCCGCCGTCCGCCGTTACCGTTGCCCGGCAGCCCTGGCTTCTGGCAAAACGTTCGACATTGCTTCTGGAGGCCTCATTGTCCACCGTGATCTCAATTTCACCGGCCCCCATCTGCTCCAGGGCATCCTTGGCCTTGAGCACCGGCTGCGGGCATTTGAGTCCCCGGCAGTCAATCTGCATGCGATCCGCCATGGTCCTTCTCCTCTTATTATAGAAATAGGCTATGTTAAATTTTTCTTTATAGGTTAATACGATAAAGAGTTTTTGCCAAACATTACCATTTCCAACTTATAACACGGAAAGGGGAAAAGCGAAAGATCGTCCATGATATTTTCCGCCATCAGTGCATGGGGCTGTGGCGCACCGCTTCAGCAGCCAGGGCGGTGATCCGCGGCCAATCCTCCTGCTCCATGGCCTCAGCCGGGGCAACCCAGGACCCGCCCACGCAGGCCACATTCTTAAGCTCGAGATATTTCCTGTAATTCTCTTTGGATATGCCTCCGGTGGGGCAAAAGGTGATGTGAGGGAAAGGCCCGGCAATGGCTTTGAGATAGGGCAGGCCGCCGGCTGCCTCGGCAGGGAAAAACTTGAAGTGCTCAAAACCCCTCGCCATGCCGGTCATCAGTTCGGAGATGGTGGAGATGCCGGGAATCAGGGCAATGGCGCCCCTGTTGGCCGCATCGAGCAGTTCCGGGGTCAAGCCGGGACTGATGGCAAAGACAGCACCGGCCTGCTCAACCGCCTGCAGATCATGGGGGGTGACCACCGTCCCGGCGCCCACCACGGCCTGGGGCACCTCGCGGCAGATGGTCCGGATGGCCTCAAGCGCGACCGGGGTGCGCAAGGTGATTTCCAGTACCCGGATGCCGCCCGCAACCAGCGCCTGGGCCAGGGGAACGGCATGGGATAGCTTTTCTATCACCATCACCGGCACCACCGGACCCATGTTGAGAACCTCGGCCGGAGCCATCTTCCATTTTCTCGTATGTGACATGGTTGTTCCTTCCTTTTTCGAATTATCGTGATTACCGGTCAAAGGAGACATGGCATCTCTCCTGCACATAGGTGAAGAGCGAGCTGGCCCCCTCTTCGGCGCCCATCATATCCCGGCGCAGGGGGGCGAATATCTGGCGGCCCACTCCGCTGCGGTGGGGCTCAAGATTGGCATCGGCATACTCCCGTTTCGCCAGTTCCTCCGGGCTCACCCGCAATTCGAGAAGACCTCTGCCGGCGTCGATCCGGATCATATCCCCGTCCCGCACCTTGGCCAGCAGCCCGCCGCAAAAGGCCTCCGGGGTTACATGGATTGCCGCCGGCACCTTGCCGGAAGCGCCGGACAATCTGCCGTCCGTAACCAGGGCCACCTTATAACCGCGGTTCATCAGCACGCCCAGGGGGGTTATCAGCTTGTGCAGTTCCGGCATGCCGATGGCCTGGGGACCCTGGAAACGGACCACCGCCACCATATCCCGGTCAAGCTCACCGGCGTGGAAGGCTGTTTCCAGTTGCGATTGATCATCAAAAACCTTGGCCGGGGCCTCAACCACCGTCCCGGCCCCATCGGCCAGGGGCGCCGTCTTGATGACGGCCCGGCCGAGATTGCCGGCCACCACCTTCAACCCGCCGCTGGCCTCAAAGGGGCTGGTGACCGGCGCGATCACCGCCGCATTTGCTGATCGTGCCCTCTGCTGCTGGTAGGTGAGAGTGCCGCGGTGCAGTTCCGGGGCTCTGGTGTAGCCTGCCAGCCCCTGGCCGGCCACGGTAACGACATCATCGTGCAGATAGCCGCCCTCCAGCAGCTCGCCGATCAGCACGGCCATGCCGCCGGCAGCCTGAAAACCGTTGATGTCCTCCGGCCCGTTGGGATACATCCTGGTCAGCAGGGGCACCACCTCGGAAAGATCGGCAAAATCATCCCAGTTGATCCTGACCCCGGCTGCCCGGGCTATGGCCACCAGATGCAGGGTCTGATTGGTGGAGCCGCCGGTGGCCAGCAGGGCCACGATGGCATTGACTATGGCCTTTTCACTGACCACCTGGGCAATGGGGGTGTAATGGCCGCCCAGGGAAGTAAGCCCGACAACCTGCCTGGCCGCCTCCCGGTTGAAGGCCTCCCGCAAGGGGGTGCCGGGATTGACAAAGGATGCGCCGGGCAGATGCAGCCCCATCACCTCGGCCAGCAGCTGATTACTGTTGGCTGTACCGTAAAAGGTGCAGGTGCCGGCGGTATGGTAAGAGCGGCATTCTGCCTCAAGCATCTCTTCCCGGCCTATTTCGCCCGCGGCAAAACGTTCCCTGGCCCTGGATTTCTCCCGGTTGGCAATGCCGGTGGGCATGGGCCCACCGGGCACCAGAATCATGGGCAGATGGCCGAACTGCAGGCCGCCCATCAGCAGCCCGGGCATGATCTTGTCGCAGATGCCGAGCAGCAATGCGCCGTCAAAGAGGTTGTGCGACAGGGCAATGACCACGGACATGGCAATGACATCCCGGCTGATGAGGCTCAGATCCATACCCGCTTCCCCCTGGGTGATGCCGTCGCACATGGCCGGCACCGCCCCGGCCACCTGGGCCACCCCCCCTGCCCCGGCCACGCTTTCTTTCAGCAGCTGCGGGTAGGTCTCATAGGTCTTATGGGCTGACAGCATATCATTGTAAGCGGTGATGATGGCAATGTTGGGGGCGTCGCTGTTGCGCAGCAGATTGTTTTCGCGGCTGTTGCAAACCGCCAGCCCGTGGGCCAGGTTGCTGCATGGCAGGAGGTGGCGGGCCGGGCGGTTGTTTCGTGCCTCGTCGACCCGCCGCAGGTAGCCTTCCCTGCTCTCTTTGCTGCGTTTGCTTACTCGGCCGGTTACTTCACGAACGATTCTGTTCATCCTTTTCTCCTCATTACGGGGCCCAGCAGACCGCCACCGGCGCCTTGGCCCGGGCCATTACAAATCTTACGGGCATCTCGTTCAGCACATCCAGCGAAAGCGGCTCGGCAGCCAGGGCCTTTTCAAAAACCTGCAACTTTGCCCGGCCGCTGATCAGCAGAATGATCTTGCTGGAATCGAGCAGGGCCGGCAGGGTCATGGTCATGCGCTCATGGCTTGCGGTGAGAGGTTTGATGGCCATGCACAGCCTGGGGCAATCCAGCGCTGTTGCCCCGGCCAGCTCCGTTGCCCCAGGGAACAGGGAGGCGGTATGACCGTCATCCCCCATGCCCAGCACCAGCACATCAAAGGGCCTTGGTATGGCAAGCAGCCTTTTTTCGCAATTTATCTCGCCTTGCCGGGCCGTGGCGTCTTCCGTCTTCAACCCGATAAATTTCGCCGCCGCCGCCCTGTTCTGCAATAGATGTTGCCGCACCAGTTTTTCATTGCTGTCATGGTCTGACGGGTCAACCCAGCGTTCATCGGCCAGGGTGACGAGCACCTTTTGCCAGGGGATATTTTCCCGGGACAGGGCCTGAAACAAGGGCACCGGGGTTGAGCCGCCGGAAACAACCAGGCTGGCAAAGCCTCTTTTGGCTATGGCGCCATGGAGAAGTGGGGCAATATCACCTGCAAGACCCGCGGCAAGGCTTGCGCCATCGTGAAATCCCTGGAAATGAACCTGATAATCCGCCATGGCAGTTCTATTCCTCCCAGGCCCGGCCGTCTTTGGCCAGCAGGGCCACCGCCGCCACCGGTCCCCAGGTGCCGGCCGGATAGGACTTGGGCGGTTCATTTGAGGATTCCCAGGCATCCTGGATGGAATCAATCCAGGTCCAGGCCTGCTCCACCTCATCCCGGCGGATGAACAGGGCCTGATTGCCGCGCATGGCCTCCAGCAAAAGCCTCTCATAGGCATCCGCCACCCGGTCGATGTTGAAGGCCACGGAAAAGCTCAGGTCCAGCCTGGTCTGCTGCAGTTTCAGCGACTCGTCAATGCCGGGCACCTTGTTGAGCATCATGATCTCCACCCCTTCATGGGGCTGCAGCCGGATGATCAGCTTGTTGGGCGGCAGTTTTTTATAGCTGTCCCGGAAAATATTATGGGGAAGCTGTTTGAAATTGATCACCACCTCGGAAACCTTGGTGGGCATCCTTTTGGCGGTGCGCAGGTAAAAGGGCACGTCAGCCCAGCGCCAGTTATCGATATCCACCCGGATGGCGACAAAGGTCTCGGTCCGGCTGGCGGTATGGGCATCATCTTCTTCATTGTAACCCGGCACGGCCCCGCCTTTCATGTAGCCGGCGGCGTACTGGCCGCGCACGGTTTTTTCATCGGCATTATCCCGGGTGATGGGCCGCAGGGCCTTGAGCACCTTCAGCTTTTCATTGCGGATGCTGTCGCTTTCCAGGTTGACCGGCGGCTCCATGGCGATCAGGGTGAGAATCTGCAGCAGATGGTTCTGCACCATGTCGCGCAGCTGGCCGGCCTGATCAAAATAGCCCCAGCGGCCCTCGATACCCACCTCTTCCGCCACGGTGATCTGCACATGGTCAATGGTGTTATGGTCCCAGTTGGTGGTGAAGATGGAATTGGCAAAGCGCAGGGCCAGCAGATTGAGCACCGTTTCCTTGCCCAGATAGTGGTCGATGCGGTAAATCTGCTGTTCGGCAAAAACCCTGGCCACCTGGTCATTGATCACCTGGGAGGAGGCCAGGTCATGGCCGATGGGCTTTTCCAATACCACCCTGGTTTCCGCATTGACCAGGCCGGCATGCTGCAGTCCGGTGCAGATGTCGCCGTAAATGTCGGGGGGCACGGCGAAATAATTGGTCATCACCCTGTTCTGCAGGTCGACCGCCCCGGCCAGTTTCCGGTATTCCTCTGGCCTGGCCATATCGACATGGACATAGGTCAGCCGGGCGGACAGGCGTTGCCAGACGGCCTCATCGAAATTCCATTGGAGAAACTGATCCAGGCTCTCCCTCATCTTGCCGACAAAGGACTCGGTGGTTTCATCGCGGCGGGCCACGCCGATAATCCTGGTGTCCGCATGGATCAAACCCACCCTTTCCAGATGATAGAGGGAGGTAATGAGCTTGCGCCGGCATAAATCCCCCATGGCCCCGAATATGACGAAATCACACGGCTTGCTTCTTGTTTTTATCATGCACTTTTCTCCCTGATGGTATTTTTAATCGCAACTTGCCAGGCGCAAAAGCACGTCAATGGTCTACCCTGGCCTGGATGGCGGTAATGGCGATGGTGTTGACGATATCAGCCACGGTGCATCCCCGGCTGAGATCATTGACCGGCTGGTTGAGCCCCTGCAGCACCGGCCCGATGGCCACGGCGTTGGCGGCCCGCTGCACGGCCTTGTAGGTGTTGTTGCCGGTATTGAGATCCGGGAAGATGAAAACCGTGGCCCGGCCCGCCACCTCACTGCCCGGCATCTTCGTCCTGGCCACGCCTGGATCAATGGCCGCATCATACTGGATGGGGCCTTCGAGTTTGAGATCGGGCCGCTGCTTTCTGGCGATGGCCGCCGCCTCCCGCACCTTGTCCACATCCACTCCCTTGCCGGATTCGCCGGTGGAGTAAGACATCATGGCGATGCGCGGCTCGATGCCGAACATCAGGGCCGTTTCCGCCGAGCTGATGGCAATATCGGCCAGCTGCTGGGGGTTGGGGTCCGGGTTCACCGCGCAGTCGCCGAAAACCAGCACCCGGTCCGCCAGACACATCAAAAAGACACTGGAGACGATGGAGCAGCCGGGTTTGGTGCGGATGATTTCAAAGGCCGGGCGGATGGTATGCTGGGTGGTGTGCACCGCGCCGGACACCATGCCGTCGGCATAGCGGCCATGGACCAGCATGGTGCCGAAGTAGCTCACATCGGTAATGGTATCCTGGGCCATCTGCTGGGAAATGCCCTTATGCTTGCGCAACTCATAGTACCTGACGGCGAATTGATCCCGCAACTCCGAACTTGCCGGGTCAATGATCTGTGCCGCCTCAAGCCGAAGCCCCAGGCCGCTGATCAGGCCCTTGACCTCCTGGATGTTGCCCAGCAGGGTCAGGTCGGCCACCCCGCGCAGGAGGATGATTTCCGCGGCCCGCAGGATGCGTTCCTCATTGCCCTCCGGCAGCACGATGCGGCAGCGTTTCTCCTTTGCCCGCTGCAGCAGGTCATGTTCAAACATCAGCGGCGTGACCTTGGCCACCCGGGGCATGGCAATGCGTTTTTCCAAGGAGGCCAGGTCCACCGCCGCCTCCATCAGACCAAGGCCTGCGGCGATTTTCCGCTGATCCCCTGCGGTAAAGGTGCCGCTCAAGGCATTGACATTCATGGCCGTGGTGAAGGTGTCGGTTTTCACCCCCAGAATGGGCACCGGGAAACGGTCAAGTCCCTCAATAAGCCTGCTGACCTGGGGAGCGGGTTCGAGCCCGCCGGTGAGCAGCAGCGCGGCGATCTGCGGGTAGGTTTTGGCCGGATAGGAGAGCAGGCTGCCGAGAATGATGTCGGACCGGTCGCCGGGCACAATGATCAGGCTGTCCTTTTCAAGGTAATCGAGAAAATGGGGCAGCTCCATGGCCGCAACCTTGTAGTTGCTGATCTGCCGGTGCATCCACTCCTTTTCCGCATTAAGGGGGACCGCGCCCAAGGCCTCGGCAATGTTGCCCACCGTGGGCTTTGCCAGGATGGAACTTTCCGGCACCACATAAAATGGCACCTTGCCGGCCAGGGCCTCATCGAGCTTTTTGCTCACCTCACCCATCATGGGGGATGCCACCCGGTTGACCACCACGGCCAGAATGTCACAGTTGCGCTCCTGCAGGGATTCGATGATGGTGGTCGACCTGTCCACTGCCTCTTGGGGGTCAATGCAGCGCCCGTTGACGACAAACATGACAAGACAGCCGAGATTATTGGCAATATCGGTATTGAAATCAAACTCCAGGGCCGGCGAGATATTTCTGAAATCCGTTCCGATGCAGAGGATCTGGCCGCACCTGTTTTCCAGGGCCTTGAATTTGTCCAGAATGGCCTTGAGCAGTTCGTTGTATTTGCCGGAGTTGATCAGTTCCCTGGCGCTGGCCGCCGTGCAGCCGTACATGGACTCATAGGGCACATCTGACTGGTAGCGTTCCAGGATAAAACGCAGGTCAGGATCTAAACGCTCCCCGGAGGCAATGAGCGGCTTGAAACAACCGACCTTATGGCCGCTTCGGGCAAAGAGATCCATCATGCCCAGCACCACCAGTGACTTGCCGCTGCCCGGTTCCCCGCTGGCAATGTATATTTTCTGCGTCATTTTCCATACCTCGTCAATGCTGGCCTGCTGTTAAATAAAGGAGTCAGGAGCCAAGAATGAAGAAGACAAGATAAAACATTCTTGTCTCCTGTCTTTCCTCTTCCCGAAGGCTAAAACCACTTCTTGATCTTGAAATAATATACCATCAGGCAACCGATCAGGCACATGAAGAAAAGGACGGCAAAATAACCCCATCGCCATTGCAGTTCCGGCATGTATTTGAAGTTCATGCCGTACACCCCGGCGATGAAGGTCAGGGGAATAAAGATGGTGGCAATGATGGTCAGGACCTTCATGATCTCGTTCATCTTGTTGCTGTTAAAGGACAGAGCCACCTCATGGAGATTGGAGAGCATGTCGCGGAATGTTTCGACAATATCAATGGACTGGATGACATGATCATAGACATCCCGCAGATAAAATTTGGTGTTGCCTGCAACCAACGTTTCATTTTTTTCCATCTGGCTGATGAGATCCCGCACCGGCCAGATGGATTTGCGGATAACGGTGATTTCCCGCTGCAGTTCATGAATCCGGTGAAAGGCTGCACGGGTATTATTGTCAAGGACGGCTTCCTCCAGTTCCTCGATTCTGTCGCCGATTTTTTCCAGCATGGAAAAATAACCGTCCACAATGGTGTCCAGCAGGGCATAGACCAGATAATCCGCCTTCTTTTTTCTGATTCTCCCCTTGCCGCTTCTGATTCTTTCCCTGACTGCAGTGAAGAGATCCGGGCCGGATTCCTGAAAGGAAAAAACCATATCCGCCGAACAGATGATGCTGATCTGCCCTGGCATGACCAGGGTTGTCTGTTCATTATAGATGAGAGATTTGACAATAAGGAACAGGTAATCATCCCAGTCGTTAAATTTGGGCCGATGACCGGTGTTGGCAATGTCTTCCAGCACCAGGGAGTGCAAAGCGAATTTCAGGCCGAGTTCTTCAATGACCTGGGGATGATGGATGCCGTTCATATGTATCCAGGTCACTGTCCCCGGACCGGCATCATCGGGAAGATCCTTGACGTGCTGGTACTCCTGTTCGCTGCATTCACTTTCCGCATAGCGGACAAACCCGATGGTGCCCGGCTGCTCTTTCTTTTCCCCGACCAGGACCACGGAACCAGGCGGCAATCCCGATTTCCGGGAAAATTCCTGGAAAATTCTGTCAATCATCATCTCCCCTTATATCAATAACCAATGGTAATGTTTACAGCTTGCCTGTTAATGGCCGAACTTGTCAACCCGTAATTGTGCCATGCCCAACAGGAATAATCGCCCAAGGCCGTATCCCTGCCCTTTTTTCTGCAATTCCAGGAAGTTTAGCGTTTTTCCCCCAGTGGCACGGTGGGGGAAAACTGTAACCATCTGCCGGGAAAAGCACTCTATCAGTTCGTTATTTTTAGCATTTGCGAAAAAACATGTGTTAGCGGAAGAAAAAAAATGTATAAAGGCAGGCAAAGTAAAAAAGGTGGGACGGGAAAGATTAGCGGGCGATGAACAGACACGAGACGGATAACAGAGAGGGGCATCCCGGGCCAGCGCCCCGGAAATTGCTGCAGCGCCTGGAGTATCTGATCCGATACAGTCCCAATACCATTATTATCACCGATACCGGTGGTACCATCGAGTATGTCAATACCGTTTTCACCTCCATAACCGGCCATCTGGCCGAAGATGTCATCGGTCATCACCTGGACGATTTCAACCTGCACGCCAGCCAAAGTATGAGCGGTTTTTCGTTTGCGGCAATCAGCAACGGCGAGGTCTGGCAAAGGGAGATCACCAGTTACCGAAAGGACGGCACTCATTTTTTTGAGCAGGCCTTTATCCTGCCGATTACCGATGAAAATGACCGGATCTGCTGGATCGCCTTCATCAAACAGAATATCAGCAAAAGAAAAAGGGTTGAAGAAGAACTGCGCACCCTGACCCAAACCCTGGAAGAGCAAATCCGGGAACACAAAGCCACCGAGATTGAGCTGGCCGTGCTGAACCGGCAGAACGAGCTGATATTAAATTCCGTGGCTGAAGGTATCTTCGGGGTGGATGTCGAGGGCAGCATCACCTTTGTCAATGCCACTGCCGAAAAGCTGACCGGCTTTCGCAGCGATGACGTTTTCGGCATCCCCTATCGTATTTTCTTCCGCCAGGTCCGGGAAGACGGTTCTCGGTTTGACCCCCTGCACTGTCCTATTTCCGTCTCGTTCAAAGACGGCAGAACCCACCGGAGTTCCCGCGAGGTCTTTGCCAGGGAGGACGGTTCGAGCTTTCCGGTGCGCCTGGTCAGCGCCCCCATCATCGAGGATGAAACCGTAATCGGCGGTGTCGTCTTGTTTGAGGATATCACGGACGAACTGCGCATCCAGCGGGAAAAACAGAAGGCGCAGCAGCAGTTGCGGGAACTGACCGCCACCCTTGATGAACGGGTGCAGAAACGCACGGCCCAGTTAAATGCCATCAACAGCGACCTGCTGAACACCCTGAACCAGCTGCAGAAAACCCAGGCCCAGCTGGTCCAGTCGGAGAAAATGGCCTCCCTGGGGGGGCTTGTTGCCGGGGTGGCCCATGAAATCAACACCCCGGTGGGCATTGCCTATACCGCCGCCACCCACCTTGACAAGGAAACCGCGGAGGTGTTCCAGCTGTACCGCAGCGGGAAAATGAAACGCAGTGATCTGGAGGAATATCTGGACACCTGCCGGGAATCGACCGCCCTGCTGCAGTCCAATCTGAACCGGGCCGGGGAGTTGATCCGCAGCTTTAAACAGGTGGCCATTGATCAGTCCGGGGAAGGAAAACGCACCTTCAATTTACACAACTATATAGATGAAATCCTGTTGAGCCTCAGGCCGATCCTGAAAAAGACCAGACATGCGTTCACCGTCATCTGCGCTGAGAATATCTCCCTGTGCAGTTATCCCGGCGCCTTCTCCCAGATCCTGACCAACCTCATCACCAATTCGCTCGCCCATGCCTATGATGAAGGGGAGGCGGGCCGGATCAGCCTGCATTTCCGGCAAACCCCGGACAGCCTTATCCTCGAGTTCAGCGATGACGGCAGGGGCATTGCGGCAAATAATCTGTCCCGCATCTTTGAACCGTTTTTTACCACCAACAGAAAAAAAGGGGGCAGCGGACTCGGCCTGCACATTATTTATAACATTATTACCCAGAAACTGCAGGGCACCATCACCTGCCGGAGTGAACCGGGCAAAGGGGCAACCTTTACCGTCACGATCCCCTTGATGGAGATAACAACCGGCAACAGCCACTCCTCAGCAATTTCCGCAAGTGACTCGTCGTTACAGCCGTAAGATAACCGGGAGCATTTTCATGACCGATAACCGCAATGATGACCTGATTTTTTTCGAAGAACCGGACCGTGCCGCAGCCACCCAGGATGAAACCCCGGGCACTCAACCGTCTGCCCCCAGACCATGGAAGATCCTGATTGTTGATGATGACAGCGAGGTGCACAGCATCACCACCCTGGTGCTGAAAAATTTCCGTTATGACGGCAAGGGGTTGGAGTTTCTGCATGCCTACAGCGCAAGTGAGGCGCAAGATCAGATCATCCGGCATCCGGACACCGCGGTTATCCTGCTTGATGTGGTCATGGAGAACAATGATTCCGGCTTGGCCTTTGTCGAATTTGTCCGCAAGGTGCAGAACAATGCCTTTGTCCGCATCATCCTGCGAACCGGCCAGCCCGGCCAGGCCCCGGAAGAAAAGGTCATTGTCGAGTATGACATCAACGACTACAAGGAAAAGACCGAGCTTTCCTCCCAGAAGCTCTTCACCGTCATGGTATCCTCGCTGCGGACCTACCGCGATATTCTGGTCATTGAGGCAAACCGCCGGGGCCTGCGGAGAATCATCGATGCCTCGGCCAACCTTTTCGAGCTGCGCTCCTTGCGGCAGCTCGCCTCCGGGGTGCTCACCCAGATCGTTTCCATTCTGCACATGGACCCCAATGCCATTGTCTTTGAGACCTCGGGCTTTGCCGCGACCAAATCGGCAAAAAACTTTGATATTCTTGCCGCCACCGGCAAATTTGAAGAATTGACGGAGATAACCAGGGAGGAGGAGTTACCGGAACACGTGCTCAGCGATCTGCATGAGGCCATTTCCCGCAAAAGATGCCTCTACTATGCGGACAGATACATCGGCTACTTCAAAAGCCCCTTCGGCGCGGAAACCGTTATCTACTGCGAGGGATGGAACGAGCTGAGCGAACTCAACAAGTCACTGATCGAAATCTTCTGCACCAATGTCCATATCGCCTTTGATAATACCCACCTCAATTTAGAGATCGAGGACACCCAGAAAGAGATCATTTATACCCTGGGTGAGATTGCCGAGGCCCGCTCCCAGGAAACCGGTTTCCACGTCAAGAGGGTCTCGGAATACAGCCGGCTGCTCGGAGAAAAATGCGGACTGACCCAGACCCATATCGAAATCCTGCGGCTGGCCGCACCCATGCATGATGTGGGCAAGGTGGCCATCCCGGACAATATCCTCAACAATCCCGGACCGTTGACCACTGACGAATTTTCAACCATGAAAAATCATGCCGCCATCGGCCATGATATGCTGGTCTCGTCCAGCCGGGAAATCATGAAGGCGGCAGCGATCATTGCCGTCCAGCACCATGAAAAATATGACGGCACCGGCTATCCGGCAGGGTTAAAAGGCAATGATATCCATATATTTGCCCGGATTACCGCCATTGCCGATGTCTTTGACGCCCTGTGCAATGACCGGGTCTACCGCAAGGCCTATGATATGAATGAGATTCTCGGTTACTTCTCCAGGGAAAGGGGGCGGCATTTTGATCCCGCTCTGGTGGACATCTTTCTGGCCAACATCAACGATTTCATCACCATCAAAAAGGCGCTCGACAACCGCGTTCTGTAGTAAGAGTCCGCCCGGGTCCTGCGGCTCGAATCCCGGCTGGGGCAATGGCGGGCGATGGGAAAAAGGAAGCAGGCTGTCTGCTTTGCACAGACAGCCTGCCTGGGGGTGATCCACTCCCCTTTTCCCTGATTGCCACGAGGAGGCAGGAGAAAAAGGAGCGGATCGGGGGAGAGCTATAGTTCGTTGGGTAATTGTCTGAGCTGGGCCCGGGTGAACACCGGTCCGTCCATGCACACATAGCTGGTGCCGATGTTGCAGCGGCCGCAGATTCCCACCCCGCATTTCATGCGTTTTTCCAGGGTGGTGATAATCTGTTCATCCTTGAAGCCGAGCTTTTCCAGGGCCTGCAGGGTAAACTTGATCATGATCGGCGGGCCGCAGGTGACGGCCACGCTGTTTTCCGGACTGGGCGCTATGTCGAGCAGCACGTTGGGAATAAGGCCAACTCTGTGCTGCCAGCCCTCGTACGGGGCGTCAATGGTCAGATGGGTATCCAGATCATCGCGTCCCAGCCAGTCCGGCAGTTCATAGCTGTAGGCCATGTCAACCGGTGATCGCGCCCCGTAGAGCAGGGTGATCTTGCCGTAATCAGCCCGGTTGTCGAGCATGAACAGCAGCAGGGTGCGCAGGGGCGCCATGCCGATGCCGCCGCCGATGAAGACAATATCCTTGCCCTTCATATCCTCATAGGGAAACGAATTGCCCAGCGGGGCGCGCACCCCGATCTGATCGCCGGCCTTCAGGGTATGCAGTTTGCCGGTCACTTCCCCGGCGCGCATGACGCTGAACTGCAGATAATCCATGCGCGTGGGCGGCGAATTGATGACAAAGGTGGCCTCGCCGGTGCCGAAGGAGGAGACCTGCCCCACCTGGCCCGGCTTGAAGGAGAAGTTTTTCATGGCCTCGGGGTTGTTCAGGGTAACCCTGAAGGTCATGATATTATGGGTTTCCCGGATGACTTCCTGGATGGTCGCCATTTCCGGCAGATAGATATTTTTGGTCATGTCTTACTCCTCAACCGCTGCGGGCTTAAAATCAATGGCCTTCAGCACGATTTCGCGAATGTCTATGCCCGCCGGGCAGCTCTTGATGCATCTGCCGCAGCCGCAGCAGGAGGTCACTCCCCCATGGATGGCGGGATAATAGCTGAACTTGTGGCCAACCCTGTTTTTCAACCGGTGGGCCTTGGTGGGGCGGGGATTGTGACCGCTGGCTTCCATGGTGAACTGGGCTGACATGCAGTTGTCCCATGACCTGAGCCGTTTTCCTTTCATGCCAATGGTTTCATCGGTGATGTTAAAGCAGTAGCAGGAGGGGCAGAGATAGGTGCAGGCCCCGCAGCTGAGACATTTCGCCGAAACTTCATCCCAGAATTCCATGTTGTCAAAGACCGCCAGCAGCTTTTCCGGGGCCTGGGACAGGTCCCGGGCGGCACCGAGTGCGCCGGCGACCTCCTCACAGAATTTTTCCGCCTCTTCTTTTTTGCTTTCACCGTCAACCAGCAGTTTTGAGCTGAGCAGTTTTCCGCCCCGGTCGGTAACCGTTTCAAGCAGGTAGCCGCCGGACACCGGTATGGCCAGCACATCGGAGCCGGTTGAGTCACAGGGATCGCTGTCCACCCAGTTACAGAAACAGGTGTTTTCGATGGACGCACAGGCCAGGGTAATGAACAGGGTGTTATCCCGGCGGGCTTTATAGTAGATGTCGGTGGTCTTCTCCGTGAGATAGACGCGGTCAAACATGGTGAAACCGCGCACGTCGCAGGGCCGGCTGCCAAAGACCACCGTGCTGCCTGACGGCAGTGTTTCCCTGGCGTCGATTTTGATCCTGCTCAGATCTTCCGGATCCTTGCTGTAGGTGAAATCAACCAGCTGCTCACTCTGGGGGAAGACCGTCTTTTTGGGCGGCATGGTGGCTGCCCGGTCAAGGACAATCTCCCGCGCCGGGTCAAAGGGACGGAAGAGCAAGGCCTCACCGTCATAACTCGGGGCAAACACTCTGTGCTCCTTTGCCAGTTCCGCAAGCCAGGGCTTCACATCCGCTGCTTTAATGAATTGGACCTTCGCCATTACCATTCCCTCTCTTTGATATTCTCTTCTTCCATCTTGAAGGAGAGCAGCGGCGGAGTAGCTTCAGGGTCGACTCCCGCCTCATATTGAAATAGTTCCTTAATTTCCTTGTTCATTTTTTTCTTCAGCAGGAGCAGCGGAATATCCATGGGGCAGGCCCGCTGGCATTCACCGCACTCGGTGCAGCGTCCGGCCAGATGATAGGCGTGAATAAGCTGAAACATCCATTTGTCCCGGACATTGTCTTCCTGGGAAAGCCAGTGCGGGTCGCGGCTTTCGGCCAGACAATGGTCGCGGCAGACGCACATGGGGCAGGCGTTACGGCAGGCGTAACAACGGATGCAGCGGTCCATTTCCTTCTGCCAGAAGGCGAAACGCTCGGCCAGGGGCATATTTTCAAAGGCCTCCAGATCATCATAACCGGCCTCGCTCTGGGCCGAGGGATTGATCTTCTCCCCGACAAAGTGGTCGGAGATCAGCGCATTGGGGTATTGGCAGGTAAAGCATTTGTCGGCCAGCACCTTGGAAAGGCGCAGCTTATGTTCCTCGCCGCCCGCGCCGACAACCACCGTCTGGGAGGTTATCTGGCAAAAATCAACCTTGCCGGTATGGCCCAGGGCCTTGCGGATTTTGCTCTGGTCCACCACCCCGGTGCAGGGGAAACCGAAAATGGTGACATCATCCCGGTTGATCAGATTTTCCTGCAGCAGTTCGATAACGGAACGGCTGTCGCAGCCCTTGACCACGATACCGACCTTCTTGCCGCGCAGGCCGGGGAGATAGGTTGCCAGGTTATGGACGCTGAACGGTCCTATCTCCAGTTTGTCGATATCTTCTTCCCGGCGGATGAAGTGGGGGGTGGCATGCAGGGGATCAAAACCTCCGCTCCAGGCGATAACCACATCAAGATCCGGCAGGGCCTTTCTGATGCTGTCTTTGAGTTCTTGCTGATATTTCACTGGTTCTCCTTTGAGACGCAGACTTTAGAGGGCTGCTTCCATCTGCCTCAGTGTTGCCGAGGCTGCTGGTCCTGCTATTTTCGGGGCCGGGCCGAGTTTGTGAATCTGTTCCGTGAACCGGGTCACCACCTGTTGCCAACGCTGGCCTTCCGAGGCTGAAACCCAGGTATATTCGAATCTGCCCGGTTCAATACCGAGGATGGGCAGGAACCGGTGCAGCACCTCCAGCCTTCGGCGGGCATAAAAGTTTCCTTCCGCATAGTGGCAGTCCCGGGGATGACAGCCGGAAACCAGCACGCCGTCCGCGCCGTTCAGCAGGGTTTTCATGATAAACAGGGGATCGATCCTGCCGGAGCAGGGAACCCTGATGATGCGCAGGTCAGTGGGCTGATTAAAACGCCCGACGCCTGCGGTATCGGCGCCGCCGTAGGAGCACCAGTTACAGAGAAAACCTACGATACGAAGCTCCTTATCTTTTAAAACTGGCATAGGGCGTTAACCTCTGAAAGAATCTGGTTGTCGGTAAAATGCTGAAGCTGGACCGCCCCCTGGGGACAGGTTGAGGTGCAGATGCCGCAGCCCTGGCATACGGTTTCAATGACTTCGGCCTTTTTCATGCCCCGGAAGTCGATCTCCTTGATGGCGCCGAAGGGGCAGGTTTTCATGCATTTGCCGCAGCCGATGCAGCGTTTGATGTCCACCACCGAAACCTGCGGGTCGCTGGCCAGCTTGTCCTTGGAGAAGAGCCCCAGCACCTTGGAGGCGGCGGCGCTGCCCTGGGCGACTGAGGAGGGAATGTCCTTCGGCCCCTGGCAGGACCCGGCCAGATAAACGCCGGCGGTGTTTGTTTCCACCGGTTTGAGTTTCGGATGGCCTTCCATATAAAAACCATACGCGTCATAGGAGATGCGCAGCTTTTCCGCCAGCTGGTTTGCGCCGGCGGCCGCCTGGGCGCCCACGGCCAGCACCACCAGATCGGCATCCACTTCGACCTGCGTTCCCATCAGGGTGTCGGCGCCGCGCACCAGCAGCCGGTCGCCTTTGGGATAAATCATGGACACCCGGCCCCTGATATATCTGGCATTGTATTCTTCCATGGCCCGGCGGGTGAACTCGTCGTAATTTTTTCCCACCGCCCGGATATCCATATAAAAGACATAGGTTTGGGACTCGGGCAGGTGGTCCTTGGTCAGGATGGCCTGCTTGGCGGTATACATGCAGCAGAAACCGGTGCAGTAAGGCCGGCCCACGGATTTGTCCCGGGAACCCACGCACTGGATGAAAACCACGTTTTTCGGCTCCCGGCCGT
>Ga0172380_10000990_pt1 | contig 50921 bp, 43 predicted proteins | sample Leawe162metaG_FD_119747 | JGI IMG/M metagenome (GOLD analysis project Ga0172380, IMG submission 119747) | Leachate microbial communities from a municipal landfill in Southern Ontario, Canada - Leachate well 162 metaG | ecosystem: Engineered > Solid waste > Landfill > Unclassified | place... | reverse complement strand
GGAGGCTATAGCCACATCCTCGCCGCCGCCACTTCCAACGGCAAGAACATCCTGCCGCGCGTGGCGGCGCTGCTCGACGTGGCGCAGATCTCGGAAATCATCGCCGTCGAAGCGCCCGACACCTTCGTGCGACCGATCTACGCCGGCAACGCCCTGGCAACGGTGAAGAGCGCCGACAGCGTCAAGGTGATCACCGTGCGCACCACGGGCTTTGATCCCGTCGCCGCAACAGGCGGCGCCGCCGCCGTCGACAACGTCGCAGCCGCAGCCGATCTCGGCGTCGCCAAATTCCTCGGCCGGGAGTTGTCCAAGTCCGAGCGGCCCGAGCTCTCCGCCGCCAAGGTGATCGTTTCCGGTGGCCGCGGCATGGGCAGCGGCGAGAACTACCACAAGGTACTCGAGCCTTTGGCCGACAAGCTGGGCGCGGCGCTGGGCGCCTCGCGCGCGGCGGTGGATGCCGGCTTCGTGCCCAACGATTACCAGGTCGGGCAGACGGGCAAGATCGTGGCGCCACAGCTCTATTTCGCCATCGGCATCTCCGGCGCCATTCAGCACCTGGCCGGCATGAAGGACAGCAAGGTCATCGTCGCCATCAACAAGGACGCCGACGCACCGATCTTCCAGGTCGCCGATTACGGCCTGGTCGGCGATCTGTTCACCCTCGTCCCGGAGTTGGTCAAAGAGCTCGGCTGACAACGGCAGGAGATTCAAGATGAGCAGCTATGTCGCACCCTTGAAGGACATGAAGTTTGTCCTGGCCGAACTTGCGGGCCTGCCGCAGGTGAGCGGTTTGCCCGGTTTCGAGGAGGCAACGGCGGATGTCGTCGAAGCCATCCTCGAGGAATCCGGCAAGTTCGCCGGCGGCGTTCTGGCACCGATCAATTACAGCGGCGACCAGGAGGGTGCGCGCTGGGCCGACAAGCGGGTCACCATGCCGGCCGGTTTCAAGGAAGCCTACGCGCAGTTCGTCGAAGCCGGCTGGAACGGCCTGGCCTGCGAGCCGGAATTTGGCGGGCAGGGCCTGCCCAAGCTGGTCGCGGCAGCGGTGCAGGAAATGTGGAAAGCGGCCAACCTCTCCTTCTCGCTGTGTCCGCTGCTCACCCTCGGCGCGATCGAGGCGCTCACCCTCAGCGGTTCACCGCAACAGAAGCGGAAGTACCTGCCCAACATGATCGCCGGCCGCTGGACCGGCACCATGAACCTCACCGAGCCGCAGGCGGGCTCCGATCTCGCCGCGGTACGCGCGCGCGCCGTACCGCAGCCCGATGGCAGCTACAAGATCTTCGGGCAAAAGATCTTCATCACCTACGGCGAGCACGACATGGCGGAAAACATCATCCACCTGGTGCTGGCGCGCACGCCCGACGCACCGGAAGGGGTGAAGGGCATTTCGCTCTTCGTCGTGCCGAAGTTCATGGTCGACGAACAGGGCAAGCTCGGGCAGCGCAACGATGCCTATTGCGTTTCCATAGAGCACAAGCTGGGCATACACGCCAGCCCGACCTGCGTCATGTCCTTCGGCGACAACGGGGGCGCTGTCGGAACCCTGGTCGGGCGCGAGAACGAAGGCCTGAAGTACATGTTCGTCATGATGAACGCGGCCCGCTTCGCGGTCGGCATCGAAGGCCTGGCCGTCGGTGAAGCCGCCTACCAGAAGGCCCTGGCTTACGCCAAGGAGCGCGTTCAGGGGCGCGATGTCGCCGGATCGCCGGGCAGCGTGCCCATCATCCGCCATCCCGACATCCGCCGCATGCTGATGCTGATGAAGACGCAGATCGAGGCCATGCGCGCGCTGGCCTACACGGCAGCCGCCGCGCAGGATGCGGCCAACCATCATCCCGATGCCGCCGAGCGCAAGCGCAACCAGGCCATGGTCGATCTGATGATCCCGGTGGTCAAGGGCTGGAGCACGGAGACCGGCAACGAGCTGGCCTATCTCGGCGTGCAGATCCACGGCGGCGTGGGCTTCATCGAGGAGACGGGCGCGGCTCAGTTCCTGCGCGATGCGCGCATCACGACCATCTACGAAGGCACCACCGGAATTCAGGCCGCCGACCTGATAGGGCGCAAGATAGGGCGCGATGGCGGCGTTGCGGCCAAGATGCTGATCGAGGCCATGCGGCGGACGTTGGCCGCATTGGGCGAGCAGCCTGGCGAGGATTTCAAAGTACTGAAACTGGCACTGGACAAGGGCATCGCTGCCCTGGCCGAGGCGGTCGAGCACATCGTGGCCAACTACGACCAGGACCTGCGCGCGGTGTCCGTGGGCGCCGTGCCCTTCCTGAGATTGATGGGCTGCGTCTGCGGCGGCTGGCAGATGGCGCGCGCCGCACTGGCCGCGCAGGCGAAGCTGACGGCCGGCGATCGGGATGCGTTCTATGCGGCGAAGATCAGCAGCGCGCGCTTCTACGCCGATCACCTGCTGCCGCAGGCAGCGGGGCTGGCCCACACAATCGTACATGGGGCCAGCGGCGCGCTGGCCATCGATGAAGCAAACCTCTAGGCATGTCGCCCAGGCATGCCGATGTGGAGCGCAACGAAGCCCTGGCCAGGATACTGACCGAGGCTGAGAGCGGAGAACTGGTCTTTCCCACGCACGCCGAGGTTGCCCTGCGCGTGCGCCTGGCGCTCGAGGATCCGCAACTGCATCTCGAAGCCGCGGTGCAGCTGGTTCAGGCGGAGCCGCTGCTGGCCGCCCGGGTCGTGGCCCTGGCCAATTCGGTGGCTTTCAATCGCTCCTCGCAGACCGTCGACCAGGTCAAGAGCGCGGTGTCCATCCTCGGCGTGCAAATGGTGCGTTTGCTTGCGACCGCGCTGATCATGAGCCAGATGGTCGGCAACACCGCTTCGCCGTTGCAGCGCGAATTGGGCGAGCGCCTGTGGCAGCACAGCTCGCAAATCGCGGCGCTGGCCCATGTGCTGGCGCGACGATTGACGACGCAGGCGCCGGACATGGCGCTCTTTGGCGGCATGGTGCACGAAATCGGCGGCTTCTACATGATTTCCCGCGCCAGCGTCTATCCCAAGCTGCTCGCCGGGTCGGGTGCCGCCAGTTGGACCGAGATCGAGGCGGGCCGGGTCAATCATGCCGTGTTGCGCGCCCTGCAGGTGCCGGCGCCGCTGATCGCGGCGATCGACGGCCTCGGGCGGGCTCGGCTGACGCTGCCACCGGTCGGCCTCGACGAAATTCTCTTCGTCGCGCACCAGCTTTCCCCGCTGGAAGATCCCTTGACCGCCGGAGCGGCAGCGGACCCGGACAGGCTCGAACTCAGGCGCCTGGTCGGCGCCGACACCCGCCTGGGGGCGCTGCTCACAGAATCGCAACGCGAGTTGCAGTCGCTGATCGCCGCCTTGCAACTTTAATTTCTTGTGACGGCGGCGGATTGAATCCGCCAATCCGATGCCCTAGACTTGGAGACGTTCCCGAATCCGGGGAAGTTCCGTTCGCCGTTTTCCACCAAGACCCAGCGATGGCCAATCACGACAATGCCGGCGGACTGCCGCCAGTCCCGCCGGAGCAGCAAATCAGGGCGCAGGCCTTGCTCGCCTCCAGCCGCGATCTGGTCGCGGGCCTGCTCGCCGTCGCCTGGCGCGAGCTGCTCGTGACGCTGGAGCAGGACCTGCAACAGCGTGCCGATCTCGCTGGCGAGCGCGACTCGCGCCAATTCCTGCACGGCCTGCGCGACAAGCTGCTGGCGAGCGCGGGCCAGATGGAGGAACTGCTGGCGGAGAAATGGCGGCAGGAGTTCGCTGCGGCCCTGGCCGAGCGCACGCTGGCCAGCCGCGGCCAGTTCAAGCCAGCGGATCTGCAACTGGTCGATCTCGGCGATTTCGACGAAGACCTGGCTTTGAAGGCCTTTGTGCGCGGCTTCGAGGAGGCTAGTGGCGAAGCGGTGTACGCCGTGGGCCGGCGCGTCGCCGTGCTCATCGGCGGACGGCGCAGCAGCGATAGCGCCGCCGCCGCTGCCCCGGATGTCATCGGCGCGGCGCTGCGAAGCAGCCTCGCTGGCGCCGACTTCGGATCGAGCGAGCGGATCGAGGTGCTCCGCTGTCTGACGAACTGCGCCGGGACCGGGCTGGCCAGCGTCTACGAGCAATGGAACGCACAGCTGGTCAGCCTCAATGTCCTGCCCGACCTGAAGCGCAGCTACGTCCGCTCGGCGGAGAGCAGTAGCGGCGTTTCGGCGCCCGTAGTGCAGAAAGTGGCGGGAGCCGATGTATTCGCCTTGCTGCAAGGCGCAGCGGCAGGACTCGACGGCAATCAGCAACAGGCTTCCGCTGCAGCCAGGACGGTCGACACCGCCGCAGCGCTGGCTGCGCTCGACCGCCTGCAGCGCACCGCTTCTGAGCCGGGGACGGAGCTTGTCGCACAGAGCGAGAGCCTGCGCCAATTCCGAGCCAGCGATATCGGCCAAGGCTTGGGGCAACTCGACGCGATCACCGTCGATATCGTCGCCATGCTGTTCGACATGATCTATCAGGACGATGCCATCGCCGATCCGATCAAGGTCTTGTTCGGCCGACTGCAGATTCCCTTGCTCAAAGTGGCGCTCGCGGACCGGCGCGTATTCTCCAGCCGGGCGCACCCTGCACGCCGCTTCCTGGAGCAGGTCTCGCACGCCGCCGTGCAACTGGGGCGAAACGCCGGGCGCGAAGACGCCCTGTACGGAAAACTGGTGGCGATCATCGAGCGCCTGCAGCGGGAGTTCAGCCACGACGCCGCCCTGTTCGATGAGCTGTGTCTCGAGCTCGAGGGCTTTCTCGCCGAACAGAATCGCGCCGCGGACGAACAGGCGAGCGCCGGTGTGCCCCTGGCTGAAGCGCACGAACGGCGTCTGCTGGCGCAAGTTGCCGCCGAGCAGGCACTGGCCCCCTACCTCGCTGCGGCGCCTGATCCCGTCAAGGAGCTGCTCGGCCATGAATGGCGTGATCTACTCGCCCGCGCCGAACTCGAGACCGACCGCGTGGCCTGGGATGCGGCCCTTTCTACGGCCGAGGAACTGCTCGCCAGCGTCAGGATAGCGCCGGGGCGCCGGGGAAAAAAGGAATTCATCGGTCGCTTGCCGGGGCTGATCAAACGCATCCAGGAGGGTTTCGATCTCCTCAATGTGGAGCAGGAGCGGCGCGTCCAGCTAATCGATGCGCTCTTCGCGCTGCACGCCGGGCTGGTCGCTGGCGACGCCAAGACGGCTGGTGCGGCGCCGCCGGCAGCGGTGAGGGTGGAGGCCAGGGCGGGCGACGCGGCCCAGGAGCAGGTTGCCCAGCTGCAGCGCGGCCACTGGGTTGAACTGGCGCGGGGGAATGGCGTCGTGCAGCGCTACCGCATTTCCTGGATCAGCCCGACCCGCGGCGTGCTGCTGCTCACCAATCGCACCCTGCCGAAAGGCATCGCCCTGACGCCGCAAGCGCTGGCGCTCAGCATCGAGCGCGGACGCGCGAGCATCGTGCCGAGCGAACCGATCTTCGAGCGGGCCATGGTACGCGCGGTCAACACGCTGAGCGACGAGGAGGCGGCCAAGGTCTCGCTCGATTTCACCTGAGGCGGCTACATCCCCGGATAGACCGGTCCCTCGCCGCCCTGCGGCGTCACCCAAACGATGTTCTGCGTCGGGTCCTTGATATCGCAGGTCTTGCAGTGTACGCAGTTCTGCGCGTTGATCTGCAGACGGGCGTTCTTTTCACCACCCTTGGCGGCGTCGTCATAGAGGATCTCGTACACGCCGGCAGGACAGTAGCGCTGCTCCGGCGCATCGTAGAGCGCGAGGTTTACCTTGATCGGCACCTCGGGATCCTTCAGCGTCAGATGACAGAGCTCGTTTTCCTCGTGGTTGGTGTTCGACAGGAAGACCGAGGAGAGACGATCGAAGGAGACGATCCCGTCGGGCTTGGGATAGGCGATCGGCGCGCAGTCGGCGGCCTTCTTCAACTTCAGGTGATCGGCGGAGAGCTTCAGGGTCCACGGCGCCTTACCGCGGAACAGCTGCTGGTCGATGCCGAAGAGCACGGAGCCCAGCCACAGTCCCTTGCTCATCCAGGGCTTGAAATTGCGGGCGCGATGCAGTTCGTCATAAAGCCAGCTGGCGCGGAACTTCTCTGGAAAGGCGGTCAGTTCGTCGCCGCCGCGGCCCGCCGCCAGGGCTTCGGCGATGGCCTCGGCAGCCATGCTGCCGCTCTTGATCGCGGCGTGCGAGCCCTTGATGCGCGAGGCCACGAGAAAACCGGCGTCGTCGCCGATCAGCGCGCCGCCTGGGAATATCAGTCGGGGCAGCGCCTGCAGTCCGCCTGAGGTCAGTGCCCGGGCACCATAGCAGAGGCGCTTGCCACCTTCGAGCATGGGGCGCAGCTTGGGATGCGTCTTCAGGCGCTGGAATTCCTCGAAGGGCGAGAGATAGGGATTGCTGTAGGAAAGCCCGATGACGTAGCCGAGCGCGACCAGCTTGTCGCCGTTGTCGTTGCTGTAGTGGTAGCAGAAGGAGCCGCCGTAGGTATCGGAAGAGAGCGGCCAGCCGGCGGTGTGCATCACCAGTCCATTGACGTGGTTCTCTGGCGTCACTTCCCAGAGCTCCTTGATGCCGATGCCATAGACCTGAGGGTCGGCGCCCTTGCGCAGATCGAATTTCCTTTCCAGTTGCAAGCCGAGGTTGCCGCGGCAGCCTTCGGCGAACAGGGTGTACTTGCCGAGCAGTTCCATGCCGCGCTGGAACGCCGCCGTCGGTTGTCCGTCGTGGCCCACGCCCATGTCGCCGGTGGCCACGCCTCTGACGCGGCCGTCCTCGCCATAGAGCACTTCGGCGCCGGCGAAGCCGGGATAGATCTCCACACCCAGCGCTTCGGCCTGCGTGCCCAGCCAGCGGCAGAGAGCGCCCAGGCTGATGATGTAGTTGCCGTGGTTCTGGAAACAGGCGGGGAGAATGGCGTTGGGCAAGGCAAAGCCGCCCTTCTCGGTGAGTATCATGAAGCGGTCCTGGGACACCGGAGTATCCAGCGGCGCGTTCTGCGCCTGCCAATCGGGGATCAGTTCATTCAGCGCACGCGGATCCATGATGGCACCGGACAGAATGTGGGCGCCGATTTCTGCCCCCTTTTCGATCAGGCAGACGTTGATCTCGGCATTCAACTGCTTCAGGCGTATCGCTGCCGCCAGACCGGCGGGACCACCGCCGACGATGACGACATCGAACTCCATCGATTCGCGTTCCATAGCTTTCTGTCCTGGTCGGGTCAAGGTGTCTGCGCCATTATAATTGCAAACCCCGGCGCGTTTGCCTGACATGTGTTGCCTGACATTGAGCCGCTAGCCGAATTCGGCTATCATCTGGCTTTCCAGCACCTGCTTTGTCATGGCCAAATTTGTTTTCGTCACGGGCGGTGTCGTGTCCTCGCTGGGCAAGGGCATCGCCGCCGCCTCTCTCGGTGCCATCCTAGAATCCCGCGGCATCAAACTCACCCACCTCAAGCTCGATCCCTACATCAACGTCGATCCTGGAACCATGAGTCCGTTCCAGCATGGCGAGGTGTTCGTCACCGAGGACGGCGCTGAAACCGATCTCGATCTCGGCCACTACGAACGCTTCACCCGGGCCAAGATGGGCAAGCGCAACAACTTCACCACCGGGCAGATCTACGAGTCGGTGATCAAGAAGGAGCGTCGCGGCGAGTACCTGGGCAAGACGGTACAGGTCATTCCGCACATCACCGACGAGATCAAGCTGTTCATCAAGCGCGGCGCCGAAGGCGCGGAGGTGGCCATCGTCGAGATCGGCGGCACGGTCGGCGACATCGAGTCGCTGCCCTTCCTCGAAGCCATCCGCCAGATGGGCATAGAGGAAGGCCGCCACAACACCTGCTACATCCACCTGACGCTCCTGCCCTGGATCGCCGCCGCGGGCGAGCTGAAGACCAAGCCGACCCAGCACTCGGTCAAGGAACTGCGGGAGATCGGCATACAGCCCGATGTCCTGCTCTGTCGCGCCGACCGCACGGTGCCCGAGGATGAGCGGCGCAAGATTTCGCTGTTTACCAACGTGCAGCCCGAGGGCGTCATATCGGCGGTGGACGCCGAGAGCATCTACCAGATTCCCGGCCTGCTGCACGACCAGATGATCGACGAGATCGTCTGCCACAAGCTGGGCATCCTGGCGCGTGCCGCCGACTTGTCGGTGTGGAAGAAGCTGGTCCATTCGCTCGAACATCCCGAGCACGAGGTCGATGTCGCCTTCGTCGGCAAGTACGTCGATCTGACCGAATCCTACAAATCGCTCACCGAGGCACTGGTGCACGCCGGCATCCACACCCTCTCGCGCATCAACATCCACTACATCGACTCCGAAGGCATCGAGCGGGAGGGCACGGGCGCACTGGCCGGCATGGACGCCATACTCGTGCCCGGCGGCTTCGGCCGGCGCGGCACCGAAGGCAAGATCGAGGCGATAGGCTATGCGCGCAACAACAAGGTGCCTTACCTGGGCATCTGCCTGGGCATGCAACTGGCGGTGATCGAGTTCGCGCGCAACGTCTCGGGCCTGTCCGGCGCGCACAGCACCGAGTTCGACGCGGCGACCGCGCATCCGGTGATCGCGCTGATCACCGAGTGGCTGGATCGCGAGGGCCGCATCGAGCAGCGCGACGCCAATTCCGACCTCGGCGGCACCATGCGCCTCGGCGGCCAGAACTGCTCCCTGCAAGACGGCTCGCTGGTGCGCAAGATCTACGGCACCGAATGCATCAATGAGCGTCACCGTCACCGCTACGAGGTGAACAACGCCTATCTGCCGCGCCTGGAACAGGACGGCCTCAGGGTGTCCGGCGTTTCCGCCGAAGGCAAGGCGCTGTGCGAGATGATCGAATTGCCCCAGGAGGGGCCGCAGGCTCATCCCTGGTTCGTCGGCTGCCAGTTCCATCCAGAGTTCACCTCCAATCCGCGCGTCGGCCATCCGCTGTTCATTTCCTTCGTGCGGGCAGCGCTGGCGCAGCGCCAAGGGCGTTCATGAGGCTCTGCGGCTTCGATGTGGGGCCCACCCAGCCGCTGTTTCTGATCGCCGGTCCCTGCGTCATCGAGTCGCGCCAGATGGCGCTGGACACCGCCGCCGAACTCAAGGAAATCTGCCGCGCCCTGGGCATGCCCTTCATCTACAAGTCCTCCTACGACAAGGCCAACCGCAGCTCCGGCGACTCGCCGCGCGGACCGGGAATGGAGAAGGGGCTGGAGATTCTCGCCGAGGTGAGGGCGAAGCTGGGAGTACCGGTGTTGTCCGACGTGCACAGCATCGAAGAGATCGCCGCCGCGGCGAGCGCGCTGGACGTGCTGCAGACCCCGGCCTTTCTCTGCCGGCAGACGGACTTCATCGCGGCGGTGGCCTGTGCGGGACGGCCGGTCAACATCAAGAAGGGGCAATTCCTCGCCCCCGCCGACATGCAGCAGGTGGTGAACAAGGCGCGGGCGGCCAATGGCAATCTCGACAACATCATGGTCTGCGAGCGCGGCGTCTCTTTCGGCTATAACAATCTGGTGTCCGATATGCGCAGCCTGGCGATCATGCGCAGCACCGGCTGTCCGGTGGTCTTCGACGCCACGCATTCGGTGCAGCTGCCGGGAGGGCAGGGCAACCGTTCGGGCGGCCAGCGCGAGTTCGTTCCGCTGCTGGCGCGTGCTGCCGTAGCGGTCGGCGTGGCGGGCCTGTTCATCGAGACCCATCCCGACCCCGATCAGGCCTGGTCCGACGGGCCCAACGCCTGGCCCCTGGGCAAGATGCGCCCCCTGCTCGGCGCTCTGCGCGAGCTCGATGCCCTGGTCAAACGACCGGGGTTTCTTGAGGATTGAACATGGCAGCCTACATGGTGGTGGATATCACGGTCAGCGATCCGGTGAAAATGCAGGAGTACCGCAAGCTGTCGCAGGTCGCCGTGCAGCGTTATGGCGGCCGCTTCCTGGCGCGGGGCGGCAAGACCGAGGTGATCGAGGGCAACTGGCAGCCGGAGCGGCTGGTGGTCATCGAATTTCCTTCGCTCGCCGTGGCTCATTCGTTTTATGATTCACCCGAATACCTGGCCGCTCGCAAGACGCGCGAGGGCGCCGGAAATTTTGACATGGTGGCGATCGAGGGCTATGCCCCCTGAACCTTACTTGGGAAGATTCCTATGAGTGCAATCGTTGATGTCGTTGCCCGCGAAATTCTCGACTCGCGCGGCAATCCCACGGTCGAAGCCGACGTCCTGCTCGAGTCGGGGGTCATGGGCCGTGCGGCGGTGCCTTCGGGCGCCTCCACCGGTTCGCGCGAGGCCATAGAACTGCGCGACAAGGACCCCGGCCGCTACCTCGGCAAGGGGGTGCTGCAGGCGGTGGAGAACGTCAACACCGAAATTTCCGAGGCCATCATCGGCCTCGACGCGGAAGAGCAGGCCTTCATCGACAAGACGCTGATCGAGCTCGACGGCACCGAGAACAAGTCGCGCCTGGGCGCCAACGCCATCCTCGCCGTGTCCATCGCCTTGGCCAAGGCAGCCTCGGAGGAGGCCGGTCTGCCGCTCTACCGTTATTTTGGCGGCTCCGGTCCGATGCAGATGCCGGTGCCGATGATGAACGTCATCAACGGCGGCGCCCACGCCAACAACAATCTCGACATCCAGGAGTTCATGATCCTGCCCGTCGGCCTGGACAATTTCCGCTCGGCTCTACGCTGTGGCGCCGAGGTCTTCCACAACCTGAAGAAGCTGGTGGACAAGAAGGGCTATCCGACCACGGTCGGCGACGAAGGCGGTTTCGCACCCAACGTCTCGGGCAACGAGGAGGCGATCGAAATGATCTTGCAGGCGATCGAGGCCGCCGGCTACACGCCGGGCCAGGACGTGGTGCTGGGCCTCGACTGCGCCGCCTCGGAGTTCTACAAGGACGGCCACTATGTGCTCGCATCGGAGAAGCTCGAGCTGACCTCGTCCGCTTTCAGCGACTATCTGGCGCGCCTAACCGACAAGTACCCGATCATCAGCATCGAGGACGGCATGGCCGAGAACGATTGGGCCGGCTGGAAGATACTCACCGAGAGGCTGGGTAAGTCGGTGCAGATCGTCGGCGACGACCTGTTCGTCACCAACACCAGGATCCTCAAGGAGGGCATCGCCCAGGGCGTCGCCAACTCCGTCCTGGTGAAGATCAACCAGATCGGCACCCTCACCGAAACCTTCGCCTGCGTCGAGATGGCCAAGCGCGCCGGCTACACTTCCGTCATCTCGCATCGCTCCGGCGAGACCGAGGATTCGACCATCGCCGACATCGCGGTCGGCTTGAACGCGCTGCAAATCAAGACCGGCTCGCTGTCGCGCTCTGATCGCATCGCCAAGTACAACCAGCTGTTGCGCATCGAGGAGGACCTCGGCGAGTCGGTCAGTTATGCGGGGCGCGACGCCTTCTACAACTTGCGCAAGTAGCTCGGTGCCGTGCGCTGGCCCGCGCTGCTGCTCGCCGTCCTCATCGCGCTGCTGCAGTATCCGCTCTGGCTAGGCAAGGGCGGCTGGCTGCGCGTGTGGGAGGTGGACCGGCAACTGGCCGCGCAGCGCGAGCTCAATCAGAAGCTGGAACAGCGCAACGCCGGTCTGGACGCCGAAGTGCGCGACCTCAAGCTGGGCTATGAGGCGATCGAGGAGCGCGCCCGCTACGAACTGGGGCTGATCAAGCCGGAGGAGATCTTCGTCCAGGTCCCGCAGAAGGCTCCCTAGGACGAGACGCGCCGGAGTTCCTTCGCATAGAGCTGCCAGCGCTTGAAGTAGGTATCAGCTCCGGCACGCAGCTTCGCCACTTCTTCCTCGGTCAATTCGCGCGCCACCTTGGCCGGCGAGCCGATGATCAGGCTCCGGTCGGGGTAGCGCTTGCCTTCGGGGATGAAGGCGCCGGCGCCGACCAGGCAGTTGGCGCCGATGCTGGCATGGTTGAGGACGATGGCACCGATGCCGATCAGCGAACCGTCGCCGATGCTGCAGCCGTGCAGCATCGCGTGGTGGCCGACGGTCACCTCGCGCCCCAGGCTCAACAGCAGACCGGGATCGTTGTGCAGGACGGCGTTGTCCTGGACGTTGCTGCGTTCGCCGATGCTGATCAGCGCACTCTCGGCGCGCAGCACCGCACCGAACCAGACGCTCGCCCCGCTGGCGAGGCGCACCGCACCGATCAGTGTCGCGCTGTCGGCGACCCAGCTGTCCTCTGCGCAAGTGGGGACCAGGTCTCCCAGGGCGTATATCGTCATCTCTCGCGGCTCCGCGTCGAAAGCGGGAATTGTCGCACAGGACGCGCGGCAGTTGCTTCGGCATAGAATTTGCGCAAGCATGGCGGTATCAGCCGACACCGAGAGTGAACATGCCCACGCTGCAATCCCTAGCCGCCTATTGGTCGGCGCCCGAGGTGGAGATAAACGCCATCATCTGCCTCAATCTCTTCGGTGCCCTGTTGCTGGGCTTGCTCGTCGGTTACGAGCGTTCCTACCACGGGCGCGCTGCCGGCATGCGCACCTATGGTCTGGTCTGCATGGCGTCCACGGCGCTGACCGTTCTCGCCGGCTATCCCGGCTACTGGTACGCGGGCCACAGCATCGCCTCGACTGGCGCCGATCCGACCCGCGTCATCCAGGGTATCGTCACCGGCATCGGCTTTCTCGGCGCCGGCGTCATCATGAAGGAGGGCTTCAGCATCAGCGGCCTGACCACCGCCGCCTCGATCTGGGCTTCATCGGCGATCGGCGTCATGGTCGGCATCGGCTTCTACGCCGCCGCCATGCTGCTGGCTCTGCTCGCCGTGCTGTGCATGATGTGGGTGTCGAAGCTGGAGAGTTGGCTGCCGACGCGCCAGGCGGTGGCGATCCTGCTGCGCTTCAGGAAAGACTTCGTGCCCCGGGAGCCGGCTCTGCACGCGATGGCGGATCGCCGCGGTTACGAAGTGGCGGTTGGCACCGTGGCCATCGCCATGCAGGATGGTCGCGCCGAATGGCGCTTCGTCGCCATCGCCCGCGCCAAGAGCGCCGGCGCGCCGCTCTCCGAGTTGGCGCAGGAGGTGAGCGCCTTCGACGGGGTGGAGAGCTTCCAGTTGAGCTACGCGAAAAACTAGCGGCTACAAACCCGGCCGCTCGCCGCCGCGTCGCTCGATGCGGGTCTCCTTGAGCACGCTGACGTGCCCGAATTCGTCCTGTTCTTCCATGCGTACGGGGAAGCCCCAGAGCGTGGCCACATGGCGCAGCACGTCGTCGAGCGTGTCCGAGAGCGGCCGTCTCTGGCGTTGAAAATAGCGCAGGGTGAGCGCCCGGTCTTCCTGCAGCGCCACGTGCCAGACCTGTATGCTCGGCTCGTTGCTGCCCAGATTGTATTGCTCGGACAGCGCCTGGCGCAGGGCGCGGTAGCCGTCGGCGTCGTGGATGGCGTCGACGCTGATCTTCTCCTGGCTGTCATCGTCGGTGATGGCAAACAGATGAAATTCGCGCATCAACTTGGGTGAAAGGTATTGCGCGATGAAGCTCTCGTCCTTGAAATTGCGCATGGCAAAATCGACCGCGCTGCGCCAATCGCTGCCCGCCAGTTCGGGAAACCAGGCCCTGTCCTCGTCCGTCGGCGCTGAACAGATGCGGCGTATGTCGCGCCACATGGCGAAGCCAAGAGCATAGGGATTGACGCCGTTGTAGTGGGGATCGTTGTAGCTTGGCTGCATGACCACGCTGGTATGGGCATGGAGGAACTCGAACATGAAACCGGGTTCGAGCAGATCGTCATCGTAGAGCTGGTTGAGCAGGGTGTAGTGCCAAAAGCAGGCCCAACCCTCGTTCATCAGCTGGGTCTGGCGTTGCGGCAGGAAATACTGGCTGAGCTTGCGCACGATGCGCACGATCTCGCGTTGCCAGGGCTCGAGCAGCGGCGCGTTCTTTTCGATGAAGTAGAGCAGGTTGTCCTCCGGCTCGCGCGGAAAACGCTGCTGTCGGGCGTCTTGCGGCTCGCGTCGACGGGCCGGCACGGTGCGCCACAGTTGATTGACCTGGGATTGCAGATAGGCCTCACGCTCCTTCTGTCGCTCGCGCTCCTTGATCATGGACAGCTGCCGTGGTCGTTTGTAACGGTCCACCCCGAAGTTGCGCAGCGCATGGCAGGCGTCGAGCAATTCCTCGACCTCGGCCTCGCCGTAGCGCTCCTCGCACTCGGCGATGAAGTTGCGGGCGAAGACGAGGTAATCGACGATGGCATCGGCGGCGGTCCAGGTGCGGAAGAGGTAGTTGCCCTTGAAGAAGGAGTTGTGTCCGTACGCGGCGTGGGCGATGACCAGCGCTTGCATGGTCATCGTGTTCTCCTCCATCAGGTAGGCAACGCAGGGAGCGGAATTGATGACGATCTCGTAGGCCAGCCCCATCTGGCCGCGCCGATAGCTGCTCTCGGTGGCGAGAAAGTGCTTGCCAAAAGACCAGTGGTGGTAATTGACCGGCATGCCGACCGAGGCGTAGGCATCCATCATCTGCTCGGCGGTGATGATTTCCAGCAGATGCGGATAGCAATCGAGTTCGAAGCGTCGCGCCACCTTGCCGATGGCGCGGTCGTACTGCGCGATCAACTCCGTCGTCCACTCGGAGCGGTAGGGAAGGGGCTTTCTTTTCATCGCAGTGCCGGCTTCTTGCGGAACAACTCGTGGAACACCGGATAGATGTCCGGCAGATCGGCGATGCGCCGCATGGCAAACACACCCGGATGGCTGGCCTCGACCTTGGCGTACTCCAGCCAGAGATTTTGCGCTCGCTCGGTGGATATCTCGATGTAGGCGTAGTAGCGCACCCTGGGCACGATGAACTCATCGAGCAGGCTGGCGCATTGCGGCGAATCGTTGTCCCAATTCTCGCCGTCCGACGCTTGTGCCGCGTAGATGTTCCAGGTCGTGGACCCGTAGCGGCTGCGCATGACCTCCGCCATCAGTTCGAGGGCGGAGGAGACGACGGTGCCGCCTGTCTCGCGCGAATGAAAGAATTCCTCCTCGCTGACTTCATAGGCCTGGGTGTGGTGGCGAATGAAGACCAGATCGATCTGCTCGTAGTTGCGCTTGAGAAAGAGGTAGAGCAGCATGAAGAAGCGCTTGGCGATCTGCTTCTTGTTCTGGTCCATGGAGCCGGAAACATCCATCAGGCAGAACATCACGGCGCGGCTCGAGGGCTGGGGCACGCGTACGCGATTGTTGTAGCGCAGGTCGAAGCTGTCGATGAAGGGAATGCGTTCGAGCTGGCGCAGCAGCGTGGCGATCCTCTGCCGCAGTGCGCGTGCCGGGTCGGAATCGGCGGCACCGCCCGCCTCCAGCTCGGCCAGTCGCTCGCGGGCGCTGGACAACTCCTTGCGGTAGGGCGCGGCGGCGGCCATGCGCCGCCCCGCGGCGCCGCGCAGCGAGCGCCTGACGTTGATGTTGGCGGGCACGCCGGTCTGCGCATAACCGGCACGCACCTGGCGGAAATCGGCGATGCGCGCCAGTTCCGCGCGCAGCATGTTGGGCAGGGCGAGGTCGTCGAAGAAGATGTCGAGGAACTCCTCGCGCGACAGGGCGAAGAGAAAGTCGTCCTGGCCCTCGCCGTCGCGGCTGGCCTGCGACCCGGAGAGCGCCTCGCCGCCGCTCGGGCGGGCGATCTGGTCACCGGCGCGATAGCGGTCGTTGCCGGCGATGACACCGCGCCGGATGCCACCTCGGCCAAAAGAAAATTGCGGCTCCGAAATGTCCCGGGCGGGGATGCTGATCTTCTCTCCCTGATCCACATCGACGACGCTGCGCCCGACCAGCGCATCGGCCACCGCCTTGCGGATCTGCTGTCTGAAGCGGCGCAGGAAGCGGCCGCGATTGACGGCGCTCTTGTTTCTGCTGTCGTCGCGGCGATCGATGATGCGCACACCGCGCATGGCAAATTCCTCCTTGGCTCAAAACTGCCCGCAGCACCCCGGCGGTGATCCTGCTCAGGATGACTTGCGCACCCGCAGGTACCACTCGGACAGCAGTCGCACCTGCTTCTCGGTGTAGCCCTTGGCCATCATGCGGTTGACAAAATTCTGGTGTTTGCGCTGGTCTTCTTCGCTCGCCTTGGTGTTGAAGGAAATGACCGGCAACAGTTCCTCGGTGTTGGAGAACATTTTCTTCTCGATCACCGCGCGCAGCTTTTCATAGGAGGTCCACGCCGGGTTGTTGCCCTCGTTCTTGGCGCGGGTGCGCAACACGAAGTTCACCACCTCGTTGCGGAAGTCGCGCGGGTTGCTGATGCCAGCCGGTTTCTCCAGCTTTTCCAGCTCCTCGTTGAGGGCGGCACGGTCGAGCATTTCGCCGGTGTTGGGATCGCGGAACTCCTGATCCTGGATCCAGAAATCAGCGTAGGTCACATAGCGGTCGAAGATGTTCTGCCCATACTCGGAATAGGATTCCAGGTAGGCCGTCTGGATCTCCTTGCCGATGAACTGCGTGTAGCGCGGTGCCAGAAACTCCTTGATGTAGCCCAGATAGCGCTGTTCGGTTTCCGGTGGAAACTGCTCTTGTTCGATTTGCTGCTCGATCACGTACATCAGGTGCACCGGATTGGCGGCGACCTCACGGTGGTCGAAATTGAATACCTTGGACAGGATCTTGAAGGCGAAGCGCGTAGACAAACCGGTCATGCCCTCGTCCACGCCGGCGACATCGCGGTACTCCTGATAGGACTTGGCCTTGGGGTCCACATCCTTGAGGTTCTCCCCGTCGTAGACCGCCAGTTTCGAATGGATGGAGGAGTTCTCCGGCTCCTTCAAGCGCGACAGCACGGAGAATTGCGCCATCATGCGCAGCGTATCCGGGGCGCAGGGCGCGTCGGTCAGGGAGGAATTGGCGATCAGCTTCTCGTAGATCTTCACCTCTTCCGACACGCGCAGGCAATAGGGCACCTTGACGATGTAGATGCGGTCGAGAAAGGCTTCGTTGTTGCGGTTGTTCTTGAAGCTCTGCCACTCGGCCTCGTTGGAGTGGGCGAGTATCATGCCGTCGAAGGGAATCGCGCCAAAGCCTTCCGTCCCCTTGTAGTTGCCCTCCTGGGTTGCCGTGAGCAGCGGATGCAGCACCTTGATCGGTGCCTTGAACATCTCCACGAACTCGAGCAGGCCGCGATTGGCCAGGCACAGGCCGCCGGAATAGCTGTAGGCGTCGGGATCGTCCTGCGAATATTCCTCCAGCTTGCGAATATCGATCTTGCCTACCAGGGATGAGATGTCCTGATTGTTCTCGTCGCCCGGCTCGGTCTTCGACACGGCGATCTGACGCAACACGGATGGCATCAGCTTGACCACGCGGAAGGCGCTGATGTCTCCCTTGAACTCATGCAGGCGCTTGACTGCCCAGGGCGAGCGAACCGCACCGAGATAGCGGCGCGGAATGCCGAAATCCGCCTCCAGCAGCGGTCCGTCTTCCGCGGCGTTGAACAGTCCCAGCGGCGATTCATTGACCGGTGAACCCTTGACCGCGTAGAACGGCACCTTCTCGACCAGTGACTTGAGCTTTTCGGCGATCGACGACTTGCCGCCGCCGACCGGGCCGAGCAGATAGAGAATCTGCTTCTTTTCCTCGAGGCCCTGCGCCGCGTGGCGGATGTAGGAGACGATGCTCTCGATCACCTCCTCCATGCCGAAGAAATCCGGAAAAGCCGGGTAGGTTCGGATCATCTTGTTGGCGAAGATGCGCGACAGACGCGGGTCGTTGCGCGTATCGATCAGCTTCGGCTCACCGATCGCCACGAGCATGCGTTCGGCGACGGTGGCGTAGGCGAGGGGTTCGCTGCGGCACAGCTCCAGGTAGTCCTGCAGCGACATCTCCTCTTCCTGTGCCGCTTCGTAGCGGCTCTGGTAGCGGGAGAGAATGTTGATTCTCGCTTCCTTGCTGCGCGCGCCCATTTGGCCCCCCGAGTAGGAGTGGTAGTTGGCGTATAGCCATTTTGATTGCCGATCGCCGCAATAATTCCGGTGGCGAAACGGCGAATATCAAGCGCAGCTGATTGCCTCGCTCGCGCCAGATTCCAGGCTGCCGCTGGCCTTGCCGCGCGCCGCTGAACGCACTGGCGACGCTGCTCCCGTCGCGCCGATAGCGATCGCCACTTGCGTGCCGCCGGCAGGGAAAAATGCAGCGGCGATCCGCGCCGGTCAAGCTGGCCCCGTGCAGCGGACGCGCCGGAAATCGATGCCGGTCAACGTCTGCGGCTTGGTGCTTCGGCTATTTCGTTTCGTCCAGCAGTTGCGGTTCGCTCGCAACATCCGTTCCCATGAACAGGGCTTCCCACGAGGAATCGAAGGCGAACTCCGCATGAGGTGCAGGAAGCGGCCTCGCGTCGGCCATGGAGCGGGGCAGGGCGCAAGCTTCGCGCAGCGGAGCGGTGGTCATCGTCGATCCAGCCGCCAGGTTGCAGAGGCCATCCAGCGTCAGCATGATGTTCTCCTCGGTGTCCGTGTGTCCAATGGAACACTATATTACCCGATGAGATTAGTCAAGTATTATCTCCGCCCGTGCCGGAAGCGAGACCTTGCTACCCATGTCACAACTTGAGCGGGCGAAAATATCCGGTGAGTTCCAGGTAGCCACGCCCTATCGTCCTGTTGCCCGACACGGCGCTCACCGCTCCTTCCCAATAGACGTTGCCGGTGCTGGCGCGGGCGTCGAGTTCCTGGTCGTCCTGCAGCGGAAGCAGATCGAACGCCATATCACCGGCGACCACATGCAGCGCCACCGGGTACTCGGCGCCGGTCCGCGCGGATCGCCAGCGTCGGAGCGGAACCAGGCTCAGCTCCCCGGCGGCGATTGCCACCCCGCGGCCGTCGCTGCGCCGGCGGCTGGCGTAGCTCCACAGCGCGCGGCCCGCCCCATCGCGAATGCGAAAGGCCATCAGCGCGCCACCGTCGTCGAGGTTGATGCCCAGCCAGTCCCAGCCGACAGCGGCAGCGGGAAGCGGCGACGAGGACCATTCATGGTCCAGCCACGCCCGACCCTGGACCTCCTGACGCTGGCCTTCGCCACCCAGCGTTCCGCTTACCCTGAGTTGCGGCTGGCTGTAATAGTAGCTGGCCTCGCCGGCAACCCGGCCCTTGCGGCTGTAGCCGCCATCGCCTTGCGGCCACGGCGGCTGGGTCGGCACCAGCTTCAGGTCGAATTGCATTTCCCTGCCGCGTATGCGGACGCGGTAGGATTCATCGCCATGCCGCAGCAAGGACCAATCGCCGATATGGACATCGGCATTGCCGCTTGCTGCCTCGGCCAAACCGAAGCCGGCGCGCGCGGAGCGCTGCTCGTGGATCAGGTGGCCCTGCGCCGGATCGCTCAAGGCGGCGTGGGCGAACAGCAGTTGACTCGCCGCGAAGCGGCTGGGGTTTGCCTCACCGATGTTCGGCCGCGAACGAAAAAACGTCACCTGGAAGCCCAGCGGCTGGCCGCGGGATCCTTGCAGCCAGCCGGTGACATACCACCACTCGAGGCGATATTGTGGATGGGCGCCGTGGTCGCCGGGAAAACTCATGGGACGGCCCGGCGACACCGCCGGATAGGCGGCCCGATCAGCCTGCACCGCGGTCAGCGGCGCAAGCCAGAGCGCGGCCAGCAGCGCCAGCCAGCGGGCGCCGCGGCGCAGCCTCACCAGTCCTCCCGCACGGCGCGTACCGCCTCGGTCGCCATGGCGCGCCGGCCGGCCCAGGCCGCGGTAGCCGCCGCTGCAGCGACCAACACCATGGCCACCGCGGCGATCAGTTGCCAGGGCAGGTGCAGATCCATCTGCCAGTGGAATGATTGGGGGTTTACCACCCGGACCAGTATCAGCGCCACGGCACCGCCCAGGATCAGCCCGGCGGCGACGCCGAGCGAGGCCAGCAGCGTCCCCTCCAGCGCCAGCATGGTCGCGATCTGGCGGCGGCTGACCCCGACGTGGCGCAGCATGCCGAACTCCCGGGTGCGGGCCAGGGCTTGGGCGCCAAAGCTGACGGCGATGGCGGCGAGGCCGATGACGATAGCCACCGCCTCGAGCAGGTAGGTGACGGCAAAGCTCCGGTCGAAGAGTCGCAGGCTGCGCGCGCGGATTTCCCCCGGGCTGGAGAACTCGACACGATCGCCGTTGGGCAGACGCTGCCGCAGCCGTTGTTCCACGCGCGCCGCAGCGCTATCGGCTGCCAGCCACAGCGCCACCTCGCTGGCCCGGTCGTCGCCGCTCAAGCGCAGGAGATCCTCGCGCTGGATGATCACGGCGCCGTTCTGCCGCGCGTAGTCGCGCCAGATTCCGGCCACCGTCAGTTCGACCTGCCTGCCCCCTAGCGGCAGCAGCACTCTCTGGCCGAGGGCGTAGCCGTAGAGATCGACCATCGCCTCGCTCACCCAGATCGGTGGCGGGTCTGTTGCCCGGGGATGCAGCGGAGTACCGACCAGGGCGATGCGGGAAGCGGGATTGGCGGCAGCTATGCTGCGCCCGATCAGCATTACTGGCGGCCGGTGCGGATCGAGCGAAATGGGTATTGCACGCTGAAACTCGGCGCGGGCAACGCCCGGCGTGGACGCGATGAGCTGTTGGTCGGCGACGGAGAAATAGGCGGTATCGCCACCGGTGGTCGCGCGCAGATAGAGATCGGCCGGCAACACCGCGACCAGCCATCGATCGAGAGAGTCGCGAAAGCTGCTCACCATGATGGCCATCGCCACCATCAGGCTGAAGCTGGCCAGAATCCCGGCCAGACCGATCGCGGCGCGTCCGGGCGCACCGCTCAACTGGGCCGACGCCAGATGCAGGGGAATGCGCCGGCTGTCGGGCAGGCGGGCAAAGACGGCTGCGGCCAGGCGTGGCACCAGCGCGATGCCGCCGGTCAGCAACAACGCGATGGCCAGGTAGCCGGCGATCGGCAGGCCATCGAGCGCCGGCAGGAAGCACAGCGCGACGCCGCTGGCGATGGCGAGGAATCCCGCTGCGCTCGATTGCAGGCCGTGCCAGGCGGTCTCTTCATCGCCGGCGCGAAGCGCCTGCGCCGGTGCCGCCCGCGCCGCCGCGTGCGCCGGTGCGAGGCTGCCGAGCAGCGCTGCCGCCAGTCCGAGCAGGAAAAAGAGCAGCGCCGCCATGGCGTCGAAATGCACGTTCGGTACGACCCCCTTGAAGTAGCCGGCGCCCAGGTCGCCGCCGGCCCAGGCGAGCGTCGCGCTCGCCACCAGGTAGCCGCCGGCCACGCCCAGGCCGGCGCCGATGGCTCCCTGAACAGCCGCCTCGGCCAGAACCAGGCGCAACAGTTCGCCCCGCCGCAAGCCCAAGGCGCGCAGCAAGGCGAACTGGCCGCGCCGCTGCATGACGGCCAGCGCCTGACTGGAGAACACCAGGAAAGCGCCGGTAAACAACGCGACCAGCGCCAGCACGCCGAGATTGACCCGATAGGCGCGAGACAGGTCAGAACTGCGCTGCGCGCTCTCTTCCGCGCTGCTCAGATCGACACCGGGCGGCAGCAGTTGCGACAGCCTGGCGCGGAAGGCCACGGTATCGGTGCCGGGGCGCAGCCGGAGCGCTATGCGCTGCAGCGTTCCCAGTTGTTTGAAGCGCCACTGCGCGGCGCCGATGTCCATGACCCCATAGCGCCGGCCCTCGCCGGTCGCAGCCAGCGTGCCGGCGATGCGCAGCACTATGGTGTCCAGACCGACCTGGATGCGCAGCGTATCTCCCGGCCTGGCCGCCAGCCAGCTCATCGCCGCCGGCGAGAGGAAGATCGCATCGTCGGCCAGCAATGCCAGACGGTCGCCCACCGAATCGGTCGCCGCGCGGCCGACCAGGCCGGGTTGCACGGCGGCGGCGCGGAATGCATCGACCCCGACGACGGCCAACTGTTCGGGGCGATCTGCCAGCCGCGCCTGGACCTCGACCGATGGGCTCGCCGCCTCGACTTCCGGCAGCGCAGCCACGAGCGGATAGACGGACTCGCTGAAGCCGGCATCGGTGCCGCGTAGCTCCAGGTCGGCGTTGCCCAGCAGCGTGCGCACCGTTCGCGCGAATTCGCCGGTCGCCGCGTCATTGATCAGATAGATCGCGTAGGCCATGCTCACCCCGATGGCGATGGCGATGATGGCGATGGCGCTTCTTGCCGGGTGCGAACGCAGTTCGGCGAGCGACATCAGTTCGAGCATGCCGGCCCCCGTCTAGTCCGCGCCAACCGGATCGGCATAGGGCAGGAGCGCCGTCGCGGTGAGCAGGAGGATGCGGTCCGCTGTGCGCGCGGCCGCGAGCGAATGCGTCACCAGGATGCCCGCGGCGCCGCTGGCGCGCAATTGCTCGCGCAGCAGGCGCAGGATCTTGCCCGCCGTATCGACATCGAGGTTTCCGGTCGGTTCGTCGGCCAGCAGCAGGCGCGGGCGATGCACCATCGCCCTGGCGATGGCCACCCTCTGCATCTCGCCGCCCGAGAGCTGCCGCGGCATGCTGTCCTCGCGTCCGCTCAGCCCGACATCGGCCAGCATGGCGCCGACGCGCAGAGCCACCTCGTCGCGGTCGCAGCCGTTCAGGAGCAGGGGCAGGGCGACGTTTTGGGCGACCGAAAGATGCGGCAACAGATGAAAGGCCTGGAACACGAATCCCATCGCCCGCCGCCGCAGCAGGGTTGCCGCGTCGTCAGAGAGCGCGGCGAGTTCCTGTCCCGCGAATACGATGCTGCCGGCACTCGGCTGCTCGAGTCCGGCGATCAGGCTGAGCAGCGTCGATTTTCCCACGCCGGACTCACCCATGATCGCGACATACTCTCCGGCCGCCTGTGCGAAATCGATAGCCGTGAATACGCTGCGCGCCGCAGCGCCTTGATAAGCCTTGGAGACACCGCGAAGCTCGAGCATGAAAGCCTGCCGTCGAAGAAGAGATGATTTGGCGCAGCGTCGATAGTATCGCCGAACGGAACAGAAACCAATTTCAGGGACTCCCGGCCTGTTTCCAGCGCTCCCCGGCGCTGCCTTGCCGCCCTGACAACAAGCCAGGGCGGCAGAACTTCGGCTCGGGGCAACTGTCCATCGGGTTTACCTCAAAGAGGAAGAATCATGGGCAGGCTCTACGATTTTTCGCTTCGCCGCCTGGATGGTAGCGAGCAGTCGATGGGGGAATTCAAGAACAAGGTTTTGTTGATCGTCAATGTCGCCAGCCGTTGCGGCTTCACCCCGCGGTACGAAGGCCTGTAAGCCTCGAGGTGCAACGCACGGACAAGGTTTCTACCCGGGGAATCCGGGCTCGAGCGCTGGTGAAAGGAGGCAGCATGAAGACCGTAAGGCAATTGCTTGAAGCCAAGGGCCACGACGTTGCAGCGGTCGCGGCGGACAATTCGGTATTCGAGGCCATGCAGTTGATGGCCGCGCGCAACGTCGGCGCGCTGCTGGTGCTGGACGCCGGAGGCAAGTTGGTCGGCATCGTCAGCGAGCGGGACTATGCGCGCAAGATGTATGCGCTGGACAAGTCGGCGAAGGAGGTCCCGGTGGCGGACATCATGACCCGTCAGGTGGCATACGTGCGCCCGGAATTGACCAACGAGGATTGCATGGCGCTGATCACCGAAAAGCGGGTGCGCCACTTGCCGGTGCTGGAGAACGAGCGCGTGATCGGCATACTCTCCATCGGCGACATGGTCAAAGACACCATTTCCGAAAAGGACTTCATCATCGAACAGCTGGTCAACTATATTCGCCGCTAGTGTCGCTGCGGCACCGCCGCTATGGCCTGCGATCCGCAGCGGCTTGCTCCGCCGGACCTGGGCGGCCGACCGCGCCGCAGTGGATGTGCAATGCCGGCCTTGGCAATGAGCTGGCGAAATGCAGTCTAGCTCGTCGCGCGCAGGAATTCGGCGCGCAGCCGGTCCGAGTTCTCGAACACGCCGGTGTAAGCCTGGGTCACCACCCGCTCGTCGCCGCGCCTATCCTCTCCCAGCAGCAGGCACAGCTGCTGCGCCTCGACGACGCAGGCGGCGCCCCGGGCCTTGCCGTGCGTCACCAAGGCTTCCGCGATGTCACGCGTCATCCATTCCTGATAGGTGAAGCGATGGCCGATGGCGTCCACCATGCGGGCGATGCGGCCGAAGCCGTGCAGCCGCCCGCCAGGCACGTAAGCGACGTGGGCGACGCCGCGGAAGGGGACCAGGTGGTGCGGACACACCCCGTGCACGGCGATGCCGCGAATGACCACCATATCGCTGCGGTCATCGGCAAAGCCGACACCGAGCGCCTGCGCGGGATCGAGGTCGTAGCCGCCGAGCAGGCGCTTTTGCCACAGTTCGCGCACCCGTTCCGCGGTCCGGCCCATGTGCGCCATGTCGGGGGCGATGCCGCAGGCGGCGAGCAGGGCGGTCACCGCGCGCTCGAAAGCCTCCGGGTCGAAGGCGTTCGCGCGCGCGATGCCGATGCCAGCGTGGGATACGGGGTGGGGCTCGTTACAGTCCGACATGAGCATGCTCTCCTGCCGCGGGAGACCAGATCATACCGCTTTAGATCAGGCGGTAGCGGCCGTCTTCCAATACGGCCCGGCCCTTGGCAAGCAGCCGCTCCAGGTGCTTGCCCATGATCGCCCCTTCGCCCCATTCGAAGAAGGCCTTGGGCTCGCGCGGCTTGCGGTAGACAAAACACTGGTCGCGAACTTCGGCCAGCGTACGCGGTTCCGTCAGGTAGTTGAGCAGCTTCTGCTCGCGTTGGTCGATCACCGCCAGGTAGCGGTCGAAGGCCTGCCCCGGATCGCTCTCGAAGCAGCCGTCCTCGTGCCCGGTGAGCCAGACCCGGGCGGGAATCCGGCGCAGGCGCTCGACCGAGGCGATGGTGTCGTCGATCGACGAGTCGCGGTCGCCGTACCACGGGCCAAAGCTGGTCAGATCGTAGTCGCCCAGGAACAGCACCGCCGGCTCGCGAAAGAAGAAGGCGCAGTTGCCGGGCGTGTGCCCGGGGGCGTGGATCACCTCGACGCTGCAGCTTCCCAGGTCGATGATCTCCCCGGGCTGGAAGTAGCGCGCGGCGCGGCGCGGCTTGATGTTGAAATCCTTCACCAGCAGTGCGCGCCAATAGTCGCGAAACTCCGGCTTGGCGATGCCGTACCAGTCGATGAAGGCCTCCAAGCCTGACAGCGCCTCGGCTTCCACCGCCATCTGCACCAGCGGCAGATCGGCGAACATGTCGAGGTAGGCGATGTGATCCTCGTGATAGTGGGTCAGCCAGACTTCCTTGACGCCGGGGCCATCGCGCAAGCGCTGGTAGGCCGCGGCATCGGCGCCGGCGTCGATGAGAACGCCAGCCCCCTCGACGTAGACGGAATTCGAGTACGGATATTTTCCGCTGTTCCCGCCCTGGATGAAGCGCACCGGGCCGAAGCTTTTTTCCATGTCAGTTCCGCCGGGCCGACCCAAGGGACTGACGCACCCCCTTGGGGGGCAGCAAGCGAGGGGATAGTTTCATGTCTAGTCCACGATCTTGTTGAGTGGCAATTCTATGATGCCGCGCGCGCCGACGGCGTGCAGCTGCGGTATCAGCTCGCGCACCCGCTTCTCTTCGACCACGGCGCTCAAGTCCACCCAGTTCGGGTCGACCAGGTTGGATACCGTCGGCGTTGCCGGCGCCGGCAGCAGGGCCATGACCGCCGGCAGCCTGTCGCGGGGCAGGTTCATCGCCAGCAGGACCCGCGTCGCCGCGGCAACGGCGCTCTTCAACAGCATCAGCAGGCGCTCGATCTTGGCTTTCTTCCATGGGTCGGCGAGGGTCGCCGGGCCGGCGATGAAGCGCGGCGTGCTCTCCAGGACCACGTGCAGCACTTTGAGGTTGTTGGCGCGCAGCGAGGAACCGGTCTCCGAGACATCCACGATGGCATCGGCGAGTATCGGCGGCTTGACCTCGGTGGCGCCCCAGGAAAACTCCACCTGGGCATGGACGCCGTGCTCCGCCAGAAAACGCTCGGTCATGCCCACCGCCTCGGTGGCGATCCTCCGGCCGGCGAGGTCCTTGACGCTGTGAAAGGGGGAATCCTCCTTGGCGGCCATCACCCAGCGCACCGTGCCGTAGTTGGGCCAAGGCGCCTTGAGGTCGGCCAGTTCGACCACGTCGGCGTTGTTCTCCATGATCCAGTCGAGGCCGGTGATCGCGCAATCGAGTATGCCCTGGCCGACGTAACGCGCCATTTCCTGGGGGCGTATCAGTATGCATTCGATTTCCGCATCGTCGATGCTGGGGTAGTAGGAGCGGCCCGAGATGCGCAGGTCGTAGCCGGCGTGCACGAATAGCTTCTGGGTGGTCTGCTCAAGGCTGCCCTTGGGTATGCCCACGCGTATTTTGGTCTGGCTCACGACGACTCCTAGAGCGGTATCCCGAAAAGGGAAAAGGCAGGATTATGCCACTACCGGCTTGCAGCGACGGTAGAATGCGCCATTCCGCTGCATTTCCCCTAGCCAGAGTCCCATGCCCATACAGTGGTTTCCCGGCCACATGGTGGCGGCGCGCAAGAAGGCCGCCGAGACCATGGCCGATACCGATGTGGTGATCGAGGTGTTGGATGCCCGCCTGCCCGAGGCGAGCCGCAATCCGATGATCGAGGAACTGCGTCGCTTGCGCCAACGCCCCTGCCTCAAGGTGCTGAACAAGGCCGATCTCGCCGACCCGCTGGTGACCCGCGCCTGGCTGGCGTTCTACGCGCGCGGCAAGGGTGTCGAGGCGGTGGCGCTGTCGTGCAAGAAGCCCGCAGATGTGGCCAGGATCCCCGGCCTCGCGCAGGCGCTGGCGCCGCACCGTGGCACCCTGCTCAAGCCGCTGCGCATGATGATCATGGGCATTCCCAACGTCGGCAAGTCGACCCTGATCAACGCCCTGCTCAAGAAACGCATCGCCAAGGTCGGCGACGAGCCGGCGGTGACCAAGGGGCAGCAGCGCCTGGATCTCGGTGCGAAGATGGTGCTGGTCGACACGCCGGGCCTGATGTGGCCAAAGATCGCCCACGATAGTGATGGCTTCATGCTCGCCGCCAGCCATGCCATAGGCAGGAACGCCGTCATCGATACCGAGGTTGCGGCCTTTCTCGCCACCCTGCTGCTGGCTCGCTATGGCGAGTTGCTGCGCGCCCGCTATGAGCTCGATCCGGCCAAGGTCGACGGCCCCGGCGTGGTCGAGGCCGTGGCGAAGAAGCGCGGCTACCGGCTGAAGGGCGGCGCTCCCGATCTGGAAAAAGCCGCGGCGACCCTGCTCCAGGATTACCGCGACGGGGTGCTGGGCCGGATCAGCCTGGAGACACCAGCCACGCGCGCCGAGATGCTGGCGCGCGCCGCCGCTACCGCTGCCCTCAGTGACTGATGGGCTTGTAGCGGATGCGTTTCGGTTTTGCCCCTTCCTCGCCCAGGCGCTTCTTCTTGTCGGCTTCGTAGTCCTGGTAGTTGCCGTTGTAGAAGCTCCATTGCGAGTTGCCCTCGCAGGCCAGGATGTGCGTCGCGATGCGGTCGAGAAACCAGCGGTCGTGACTGATCACCAGCACGCAACCCGCGAATTCGAGCAGGGCATCTTCGAGTGCGCGCAGGGTCTCCACGTCGAGGTCGTTGGAAGGCTCGTCGAGCAGAAGTACGTTGCCGCCGGCGATCAGGGTCTTGGCCAGATGCAGACGGCCACGCTCGCCACCGGAGAGGTTGCCGACAATCTTCTGTTGATCGCCGCCCTTGAAATTGAAGCGGCCGATGTAGGCGCGCGAGGGCGTCTCGAATCTGCCGACGGTGAGGATGTCGGCGCCGCCGGAAATTTCCTCGAACACCGTCTTGCCCGAGGATAGCGCCTCGCGCGTCTGCTCGACGTAGGCCATCTTCACCGTCGGCCCGATGATCACCTCGCCCGAATCCGGCTGCTCCTGCCCGGCGATCATGCGAAACAGCGTCGACTTTCCGGCGCCGTTGGGGCCGATGATGCCGACGATGGCGCCGGGCGGCACGGAGAATGACAGCTTGTCGATGAGCAGGCGATCACCGAAGCCCTTGCTCACCTCCTTGAACTCGATCACCTGATTGCCCAGACGCTCCGCCACGGGGATGAAGATCTCCTGGGTCTCGTTGCGCTTCTGGTATTCGTCGGAAGAGAGCTCGTTGAAACGGGCCAGCCGCGCCTTGCTCTTGGCCTGGCGCGCCTTGGGGCTCTGGCGCACCCATTCCAGTTCCTGCTTCATGGCCTTCATGTGCGCGTCTTCCTGCTTCGCCTCGATCTCCAGGCGCTGCTCCTTCTGCTCCAGCCAGGAGGAGTAGTTGCCTTTCCAGGGAATGCCGCGGCCGCGATCCAGCTCCAATATCCATTCTGCGGCGTTGTCGAGGAAGTAGCGGTCGTGGGTCACGGCGACGACGGTGCCCGGGAAGCGGGTGAGAAACTGCTCCAGCCAGTCCACCGATTCGGCGTCGAGGTGGTTGGTCGGTTCGTCGAGCAGCAGCATGTCGGGTTTGGACAGCAACAGGCGACACAGCGCCACGCGGCGCTTCTCGCCGCCGGAGAGCGGGGCGATCTTGGCCTCCCAGGGCGGCAGGCCGAGGGCATCGGCGGCGATCTCCAGCTGGTGTTCGATATCGCTGCCGGCAGCCGCCAGCACGCCCTCGTACTTCGCTTGATCCGCCGCCAGCTGGTCGAAGTCGGCATCGGGTTCGGCGTAGGCGGCGTAGATTTCTTCCAGCTTGGCCCGCGCTTCCATGATCTCGCCCATGCCTTCCTCGACGGCCTGGCGTACCGTCTGCTCCGGGTCGAGTTGCGGCTCCTGCGGCAGGTAGCCGATCTTGATGCCGGGCATGGGGGTGGCTTCGCCCTCGATCTCCTTGTCGAGGCCGGCCATGATCTTCAGCACCGTGGATTTTCCCGAGCCGTTCAGACCCAGCACGCCTATCTTGGCGCCGGGAAAAAAGGACAGGGAGATGTCCTTGAGGATCTGCCGCTTCGGCGGCACGATCTTGCCGACGCGGTTCATGGTAAAGACGTATTGGGCCATGCAATTCCTTGTGGGGTTCGATTGCGGCGGAGCCGGGAGCGCGCATTCTAGCAGGCCGACGCCGCGCCTACGGCGAGCCGCGGCGCGAGATGCGAAGGAGCGGGGCTTGTGTATCGCCATGGGCGCCCCCACCTACGCAAGCGAAGCGGATATTGGGAGCGGCGGCGGTGCCGTCCCTATTCTTGCTGTGGGGAAGGACGTGAGGCATGAGAAACCGTGGGCCGATGTCGTGGATGTGGGCGGACGCACTGGAGCTGCTGCGCAGCACCGAACGTTTGCAGCAGCGCTTCTGCCTGGTGGGCGCAGCGCAGGGCCTGCCGTGCTGGGAGCCGCCCGTCGATCTCTATGAGCAGGGCGATGAGCTGAGGCTGCTCGTGGCCCTTCCCGGCGTTGGCTCGCGCCAGTTTGAAGTGCTCCTCGATCAGGCAACGATAGTGGTGCGCGGCCAGCGCCCGATGCCGGCGCATCTCCATGGCGCGTCGATCCACCGCCTGGAGATTCCCTACGGACGCTTTGAGCGCCGAGTCGCACTGCCGCCGGGTGAGTTTCAGCTGCTGCAGCAATTCCTCGCCGACGGCTGCCTGGCGCTCGTCCTGCGCCGACTATCATGAGTGATCCGGCCATGCAACTCGACAGCGCCAAATCGCCAGCCAATGCCCCGGACCGGAGCGCGAGGGACGAGGCCGCGGATGCCGCCCGCGCCATCCCCGAAGATGCGACGATCATCGTGCCGGTGCGCAACGTCGTGCTCTTTCCGGGCATGATCCTGCCGATCGCCATCGATCGCAACGAATCCATCCTGGCCGCCCAGCAGGCGGTGAAGGCAGACCGCCCGGTTGGTATCCTGCTGCAGAACGATCCCGAAGTCGAGGCGCCGGGTCCGGACGATCTGCGCATCATCGGCACGGTGGCCAATGTCCTGCGCTACGTCACCCTGCCCGAAGGCAGCCACGTCATGATCTGCCAGGGACAGCAGAGATTCCGCGTGACCGAGTTCCTGGCGGGTTACGCCTTTCCGCTGGCGAGGGTCGGACTCATTACCGAACCCGAGGCGGCGGGCAGCGAGATCGAAGCCCGCTTCATGCAGCTCAAGGAACGCGCCCTCGAGGTGCTGCAACTCCTGCCGCAGGCGCCAAAGGAACTGGTGAGCGCCGTGCACAGCGTCGGCTCCGCCGGGGCACTCGCCGACCTGGTCGCTGGGGTCATGGACATCGCCGCGGCCGACAAGCAGGCGGTGCTCGAGACGCTCGACCTGGTGCGGCGCTTGGACGTCGTGCTGGGCTACCTGGCCAAGCGCCTCGAGGTGTTGCGGCTGTCGCACGAGATCGACGAACGCACCAAGGCGAGCATGAACGAGCGCCAGCGCGAGTACCTGCTGCGCGAGCAGATGAAGTCGATCCAGAAGGAACTGGGCGAGGGGGAAGACGGTAGCGCCGCCGAGATCGCGACGCTGCGCCGCGCCATCGCCGAGGCGCAGATGCCGGAGGAGGTCGAGCGGCAGGCGAGCAAGGAGCTGAAGAGGCTGGAACGGATGTCCGATGCCTCGACCGAGTATTCGATGCTGCGCGCCTATCTCGATTGGCTGATCGAGTTGCCATGGAAGGAACCGCAGCCCGATGCGATCGATATCGCCGAAGCGCGGCGCATCCTCGATGCCGATCACTTCGGCCTCGATCAGGTGAAGAAGCGCATCATCGAGTTTCTCGCGGTGCGCAAGCTCAATCCGGGTGGCCACGGGCCGATACTTTGTTTCGTCGGTCCGCCTGGCGTCGGCAAGACCTCGCTCGGCCAGTCCATCGCCAGGGCCCTCGGGCGCAAGTTCGTTCGCGTGTCCCTGGGCGGCGTGCACGACGAGGCGGAAATCCGCGGACACCGGCGCACCTATATCGGTGCTTTGCCAGGCAACGTCATCCAGGCGATCAAGAAGGCCGAATCGCGCGGCAGCGTGATGATGCTCGACGAGATCGACAAGCTCGGTGCGGGCATCCACGGCGATCCGTCGGCGGCGCTGCTCGAGGTGCTCGACCCCGAGCAGAACAACAGCTTCCGCGACAACTATCTCGGCTTGCCCTACGACCTGTCGCGCATGCTGTTCATCACCACGGCGAACGTTCTCGATACGATTCCAGGCCCCTTGCGCGACCGCATGGAGATCATCCAGCTTCCCGGTTATACGCAGGAAGAGAAGCGCGAGATCGCCTTGCGCTATCTCGTCAAGCGGCAGTTGGCGCAGAACGGATTGCAGGAGGGCCAGTTCGAGCTGGCCGATGCGGCCCTCGTGGCCGTCATTCGCGACTACACCCGCGAGGCCGGCGTGCGCTCGCTCGAACGGCAGATCGGTGCGTTGTGCCGCCGCGCCGCGGTGACCATCGCCGAGGGCCAGGTGCAGACGGTCCGGATAGAGGAGGGGGATCTCGCCGCCATCCTCGGTCCGATCAAGTTCGAAAACGAGGTCGCGCTGCGTGCCGGCATGCCCGGCGTCGCCACCGGACTGGCCTGGACTCCGGTCGGTGGCGATATCCTGTTCGTCGAGACGAGCGGCACCGCCGGTGGCGGCAAGCTGATCCTCACCGGTCAACTCGGGGAGGTGATGAAGGAATCGGCGCAGGCGGCCCTGACCCTGGTCAAGACGCACGCGCAGAGCCTGGGGATTGCCAACGAGCGCTTCGAGAAGACGGATGTTCATGTCCATGTGCCGGCGGGCGCCATTCCCAAGGACGGGCCGAGTGCGGGCGTTGCGATGTTCATCGCGCTGGCTTCGCTCTTTTCCGAGCGGACGGTGCGCAGCGACACCGCGATGACCGGCGAGATCAGCTTGCGCGGCCTGGTGCTGCCGGTAGGGGGAATCAAGGACAAGGTGCTCGCGGCGATGCGCGCCGGCATCTCCCGCGTCATGTTGCCGTCGAGGAACCGCCGGGACCTGGACGAAGTACCCGCGGAAGCGAAGGAGAAACTCGAGTTCATATTCCTGGAGACCGTGGACGACGCGGTAGACAACGCGATGCAGCGCCCGTGAATTCCCGTCATTCCTCATGAGCAGCGGCAGGTCCAGCGTCGCGCGCGCCCTCGGCTCGCGTAACTACCGCATCTATTTCGCCGGCCAACTGGTGTCTCTGGCCGGCACCTGGATGCAGCAGATCGCCATGAGTTGGCTCGCTTACCGCCTGACCAACTCCGCCGTCGTACTGGGTCTGGTCGGCTTCTCCAGCCAGATCCCTATCCTCCTGCTGGGCTCCTTCGGCGGCGTCATGAGCGACCGCTTCGACCGGCGCCGGCTGATGATCATCACCCAGTCGCTGGCCATGGCCCAGGCGCTGCTTCTCGCCTTGTTGACCTGGCAGTCCTGGGTGAGCGCCGACAGCCTCATCGCCCTGGCCTTCCTGCTCGGCTGCATCAATGCGCTGGACGTGCCGACACGCCAGGCGTTCGCGGTGCAACTGGTGGAGAAGCGGGAGGACCTGGCCAACGCCATCGCCCTCAATTCCTTCATGGTCAACGCCGCCCGCTTCGTCGGCCCGGCACTGGCCGGATTCGCGGTCGCCGCATTTGGCGAAGCGATCTGCTTCCTGCTCAACGCCGCCTCCTATCTCGCGGTGCTGGTCGCGCTCCTCGCCATCAGGGTGGCGGAGCACCGCGGCGAGGCCGGGTCGGCGCTGGCGGCGCTGCGCGACGGCTTCCGCTACGCCCTGCAGCACCGGGAGATTCGCCGCATCCTGCTCGTGGTGGCCTCGGTCAGTTTCCTGGTCACCCCCTACACGGTCATGATGCCGCTGTTCGCCCGGGAAATCCTCGGCGGCGACGCGCGCGTCTTTGGCCTGCTGATCGCCAGCGCCGGCGCAGGGTCTCTGGTCGCCAGCCTCTATCTGGCCAGTCGTTCCAGCACCGAACACCTGCCGCGACGGGTATTCGCCGCGGTCATGGTTGCAGGCAGCATGCTGACGCTGTTTGCGCTGAACCGGCTGCTGGTCCTCGCCTTCCCCATCGTCATGGTGCTGGGTGCGTCGGTCATCCTGGCCATCGCCGGCGCCAATACCCTGGTTCAGACGCTGTTGCGCGACGAGTACCGCGGCCGGGTGATGGCCATCTTCACCATGTCCTTCCTGGGCATCGCGCCGCTCGGCGCTCTGGCGGTGGGCAGCCTGGCCCATCTGATCGGCGTGCCTGTCACCCTGGCCGGCTGCGGCATGCTGACCCTGGTCGTCGGTACAATTGCCCACCGGCAATTGAAAAACCGTCAGGCGGAAAAGCTATGAACCCTTGCCAGTATCAGGACGCGGCGTGAGCCGCTCCCCATCCGAGCTGCCGAGCGATGCGCCCGGGCCGGGAGCGCCGCTCTCGCACGCCAGCAGGCTCAGCGCTTACCCCGTGACCTACTACGATCTGCTGCAGCCGGCAGGCGGATCGGCCAAGCCGCCCATGCTGCTGATTCCCGGCGGGGCGCACAGCGGCTCATGCTACCTGAGCACCGCCGACGGCCGCCCGGGCTGGGCGCACGCCTTCGTCAGGCGCGGCTACACGGTGGCGGCGGCGGATTGGCCGGGATGCGGGCGCAGTGGTCATGTTGCCAGCGACAGACTCGATGGCGAACTGGTGGTGGCCGGCCTGGGCCGGGTGCTGGAGTCGCTGCGGCGGCCGGCGGTCGTACTGACGCACTCCATGTCGGGTGCCTATGGCTGGAAGTTGCTTGAACGCTACGGACGGCAGATCGTCCGCCTGGTCGCCATCGCCCCGAGCCCGCCGGGAAACATCCAGCCGGCCCCCGCAGTCATTCGGGAAGACGCGGACACGATCGAGGCGCAACTGTTCAAGGGCGCCGCGACCGCCGTGCTGAGTCGCAAGGAGGCTTTTGCAGCCAGCCGCGAATTCGTCGCCAACAAGCTCATCGGTGCCGGCCCGCTATTCCCCCGGGAGCATGCGGCAGCTTATGCCGCCTCGCTGCTCGCGATCCCGCCGCGCCTGCTCCTGGAGCGCTTCAACATCGGCGGCAGCCAGCTCAAGGTCGCCGAATTCGCCAACTTCAACGCCAAGCGGGTGCTGGTCATGACCGGAACGCACGACGCGGACCATCCGGTCAGCGTCGATCGGCCGATCGTGGACTGGCTGAACGAACACGGCGCCAATGCCGATTTCCTCTATCTCGGGGAGCTCGGCATAGCGGGCAACGGCCACATGATGATGCTGGAGAAGAACAGCGATGCGCTGGCCGACCTGATCGTCTCCTGGCTCGAAACGGGCTAGAGGCATTCCCCCCGGCCCCCTTGCCAGGCAAGGGGGTGACGGCGGTTCGCTGCTGCGCAGCGCCATCTTTCACGCGGCCCTCGCCTTGGCACGGCCCGGCTGCGAGGGCTAGACCAGAGCGCAGCAAAGATTGCGGTCGCCCCAGACGTCATCGACGCGATTGACGCTTGGCCAGAACTTGTTGGCGGCGACGTAGGGCAGCGGAAAGGCGGCGGTCTCGCGGCTATAGGGACGGTCCCAGTTGGTGTCGGCGAGGTCGGCCTGAGTGTGCGGCGCACGCTGCAGCGGATTGTTGTCGGCAGGATACTCCCCTCGCTCGACGCAGCGTATCTCCTCGCGTATGGCCAAGAGCGCGGCGATGAAACGCTCGAGTTCGGGCAGATCCTCCGATTCCGTCGGCTCTATCATCAGCGTGCCGCCCACCGGGAAGCTCACCGTCGGCGCGTGGAAGCCGTAGTCCATCAGGCGTTTGGCGATATCGGATTCGCTGATGCCGGTGGCGGCCTTGATGGCGCGCACATCGACGATGCATTCGTGCGCGACGCGCCCGCGGGCGCCGACGTAGAGCACCGGGTAGTGCGGCTGCAGACGCGTCGCCAGGTAGTTGGCGTTGAGTATCGCCACCTCGGTGGCGCGGCGCAATCCGGCGCCGCCCATCATCGCCAGGTACATCCAGGTGATGGGCAGGATGGCGGCTGAGCCCCAGGGCGCCGCGGAAACGGCGCTCTGTCCAGCGCTGCCGCCGGGCGGCGGCTGCACCACGTGGCTGGGCAGGAAGGGTGCCAGATGCGCCTTGACGCCGATCGGCCCCATGCCGGGACCGCCGCCGCCGTGCGGGATACAGAAGGTCTTGTGCAGGTTCATGTGCGCCACGTCGGCGCCGATGGAGGCCGGCGAGGTCAGGCCGACCTGGGCGTTGAGATTGGCACCGTCCATATAGACCTGGCCACCGTGGGCGTGCACGCTGGCGCAGATCTCCTTGATCGTCTCCTCGAAGACGCCGTGGGTAGACGGATAGGTGATCATCAGGCAGGCGAGGCGGGCAGCATGTTCCTGCACCTTCGCCTGAAGATCGGCGAGATCCACGTTGCCGGCCTCGTCGCAGTCGACCACCACCACCTGCATTCCGGCCATGATCGCGGTCGCCGGGTTGGTGCCGTGCGCGGACTTGGGGATCAGGCAGACCTCGCGTCCGGCTTCGCCGCGGCTGGCGTGATAGCGGCGGATGGCGACCAGGCCGGTGTATTCACCCTGGCTGCCGGCGTTGGGTTGCAGGGAGATGGCGTCGAAGCCGGTGATGGCTCTGAGCCTGCTCTCGAGTTCGCCTATCATCTCCAGGTAGCCTTGCGCCTGCGCCAGCGGGGCATAGGGGTGGATGTCGGCGAATTCGGGCCAAGTGATGGGCAGCATCTCAGCCGCCGCGTTGAGCTTCATGGTGCAGGAGCCGAGCGGAATCATGGCCTGATCGAGCGCCAGATCCTTGTTCTGTAGCTGGCGCAGGTAGCGCAACATCTGCGTTTCGCTGTGATGGCTGTTGAACACCGGATGCGCGAGGATGGCGTCGTCGCGCCACAGCGCCGCGGGCAAGGAATCGTCTTCTGCGGCCAATTGGGCATCCAGCGCCTCGACCTCGGCGACCCTGCCGGCGATGAGTTCGATCAGCCGCAAGACGTCGCCGCGCGTGGTCTTTTCATTGAGTGCGATTCCCAGGGTCGTCGCGGCGACAGTCCGCAGGTTGTAGCCGGCCGCTTGCGCCGCCAGGAAGACGGCGTCGGTCCTGGCGCCGAGATCGACGCGCAGGGTGTCGAAGCAATGCCGCGTCAGCACTTTGACGCCTGCCTGGAGCAGCGCCAGGGCGAGAATGGCGGTCAAGCGGTGGATGCGCAGGGCGATGCGGCGCAGACCCACGGGGCCGTGGTACACGGCGTACATGGCAGCGATGTTGGCGAGCAGCACCTGCGCCGTGCAGATGTTGGAGTTGGCCTTTTCACGGCGTATGTGTTGCTCGCGCGTCTGCAGCGCCATGCGCAGCGCCCGCTTGCCGCGCGCGTCGATGGAAACGCCAATGATGCGTCCGGGCGAGGCGCGCTTGTGCTCGTCGCGGCAGGCGAAGAAGGCGGCGTGCGGACCGCCGAAACCCAGGGGCACGCCGAAGCGTTGCGAAGAGCCGAGGCAGATATCGGCACCCATGGCGCCCGGTGATTTCAACAGCACCAGGGCCATCGGGTCGGCGGCGACCGCGACCACCGTACCCTGGGCGCGAGCGGCAGCGATGGCGGCGGAGAGGTCGACCACCTCGCCGCTGTCGCCCGGATACTGGAAGAGGGCGCCGAAGACCGAATGTCCTGCCGCCTCCTGCGGACGGCCGAAGATCAGCGTGAAGCCGAAATACTCGGCGCGGGTTGCCAACACGTCCTTGGTCTGAGGAAAGCAGTCGGCGTCGACGAAAAAAACCTCGGACTTCACCCGGCTGATGCGCCTGGCCATGCTCATGGCTTCGGCCGCGGCGGTCGCCTCGTCGAGCAGCGAAGCGTTGGCCAGTGGCAGACCGGTAAGATCGATGACCAGTTGCTGGAAGTTGAGCAGGGCTTCCAGGCGACCTTGGGCGATCTCTGCCTGGTAGGGGGTGTAGGCGGTGTACCAGGCCGGATTCTCCAGGAGATTCCTCTGAATCACGGCCGGCATCAGGCAGTCGTGATAACCCATGCCGATCAGCGATTTCTTCAACTGGTTCCTGCTCGCCATCGCCTTCAAGGCAGCCAGCGCTTCATGCTCGGGCATGGCCTCGGGCAGCGCCAGCGGCTGCGCCAGGCGTATCGCCGCCGGCACGGTCTGCGCCATCAGTTCCTCCATGCTGGTAGCGCCAACGGCCGCCAGCATGGCGGCGATGTCTGCGGCACGGGGACCGAGGTGGCGGGCGACGAACTCGTCGCGTCCCTCGAGCTCAGCAAGCTTGGCGTCGTTCACCTGTTGGTCTCCGCTCAGTTTCCACTCTCTGCGATCTTGGCATAGGCTTCTCCATCGAGCAGCGCCGCCATGTCGCTGGCGGCGGCGACGGGCAGTAGCTTGAACAGCCAGGCGGCATAAGCGTCCTGGTTGACGCTTTCGGGCGCGTCCGCGGCGGCCTGGTTCACCGCCACCACTTTGCCCGCAACCGGCGCATAGATGTCCGAGGCCGCTTTCACCGATTCGACCACGGCGCATTCCGCCCCTGCCTCGAAGCTGCGGCCGGTCTCCGGCAGTTCGATGAAGACGATGTCGCCCAGCGCTTCCTGGGCGTGGTCGGTGATGCCCACCGTAACCAGTCCGTCGGCATCGAGGCGGGCCCACTCATGGGACTTGGCGTACTTGAGATTTGCCGGAACCTTCATTTTGTTCTCCAGTAGGGATTCAAATCATTGCCTTGCCGTTGCGCACGAAGGGTGGCTTGACCACCCTCGCGTCGTGAAGCTTGCCGCGGATATCGACCCCCACGATATCGCCGACGACCGTGGCGGCGGGCAGGCGCGCCAGGGCGATGCCCTGCTCGAGCAGCGGCGAATAGCTGCCGCTGGTGATCTCGCCTGCGCCCTGTGCCGTATCCACCCTCTGGTGGGCGCGCAAGACGCCGCGTTCGAGCAGCACCAGGCCGAGCAACTGGCGTGCGGGTCGCTGTGACAGCAGGGCCTTCTTGCCGATGAAGTCGCGTTCGCCCTCGAGGGCGACGGTCCAGGCCAGGCCGGATTCGAGCGGCGTGACCGTCTCGTCCATGTCCTGACCATAGAGGTTCATGCCCGCCTCGAGACGCAGGGTGTCGCGGCAGCCGAGGCCGCAGGCGGCCACGCCACAGGCTGCGAGCTGTGCCCAGACATCGCTCGCCTGGTCGGCGGGCAGCGCCAGTTCGAAGCCGTCCTCACCCGTGTAGCCGGTGCGCGCGATCAGCCAGTCGCCGTCGAAGGCGGCGAAGAAGGGTGGCAGTGCGGCGCTCGCCTCACGCGTGGCGGGATAAGCCTGCCACAGCCGCTGGCGCGCCTGCGGTCCCTGCACGGCGATGATGGCCAGATCGTGGCGGGGATTGAGCTCGACCGCGTAGGGCTGGGCCTGGCCGGTGATCCAGCGCAGGTCCTTCTCGGCGGTCCCTGCATTGACCACCAGCCGGTAGTGCTCGGGATTGAAATAGTAGACGATCAGATCGTCGATGACGCCACCGGCTGGATTGAGCATGCAGGAATAGAGGGCTTTCCCCGCCTGCTTGAGCTTGGCGACGTCGTTGGCGAGAAGATGCGCGAGCAGGAAAGCGACTTCGGTGCCGGTCAGGTCGATCGCCAGCATGTGCGAGACATCGAACATGCCAGCATCACGGCGCACGTGGAAGTGCTCCTCGATTTGCGAGCCGTAGTGGATGGGCATGTCCCATCCGGCGAAATCGACCAGCTTGGCGCCCGCGCGCGCGTGGGTGTCGTAGAGGGGGGTGCGTTTTCCCATGCTGGGCCTAGGACTGTGAGCGTTGGTCGGGCGAGGCTCTGCCTCACCCCATCTGTCCTTGGTACCTGAGAGATTGCGGCCGTCTTCTGCCGGCGGCCGGGTGCCCCTTCGGTGGATGGGCCATGCCCATCGCTCTCCAGATTCTTCCTGCGTCGCCGGTTCTGGTGCCTGAGCGGTTTCGGGTATTACGCCTTCGGCGGTGGCGCAGCCAGCCCTGGCTGACGTCGTCACACTCTCCCTGCGACCGAAGGGGATTATGCCGGCTCGGCCGGTCGCTTGCAAGGCGGATGCTAGAATTCGGCGATGAAGCCCTCAACGTCGGAATTCATCGCGGTGCGCGGTCGTCGCTGCCATGTCCGCTGCTGGGGGCCGGCCGCGGCGCCCAAGCTGTTCCTGCTGCACGGCTGGATGGACGTCTCCGCCACCTTTCAGTTCGTGGTCGATGCACTAAAGCGCGATTGGCGTGTCCTGGCCCCGGACTGGCGCGGTTTTGGGCAGTCGCAGTGGAACGACGAGTCCTACTGGTTTCCCGACTACATGGCCGATCTCGATGCCATGCTGGCCCACTACTCGTCCGAGGCACCGGCATGCCTGGTCGGCCACAGCATGGGTGGTAACGCCGCCAGCCTCTACGCTGGCATCCGGCCGCAGCGCGTCGCCCGCCTGGTGACGCTGGAAGGCTTCGGTCTGCGGGCGACCGAATCGACCCAGGCGCCGGAACGCTACGGCAAGTGGCTGGCCGACCTGCGCCAGCCGCCACCCAATCCCCGCTATGCGGATCGTGCCGAGTTTGCGGCGCGGCTGCGCCGTGCCAATCCGCGCCTGGGGCGGAGCCAGGCGGAGTTTCTGGCGCTGCATCTGGGAGAGGAGAAGGATGGTGCGATCGAGGTGGCGGCCGATCCCTTCCATCGCCTGCCTAATCCGGTTCTCTATCGCATCGACGATGCCAAGGCCTGCTGGCGCAAGGTGACTGCACCGGTGCTGTGGGTGGCGGCGAGCGAGTCCTTCATCATGAAGGGCTTCTCCGACGAGGGGGGAGAAGCCGATTACCGCAGCCGCATCGCCTGCTTCGCCGACGTTCGCGTCGAGACGATAGCCGATTCCGGCCACAACATGCAGCACGACCAGCCGCAGACCGTGGCGCGCCTGATCGAGGACTTTCTGCCGTGATGCGCAGCTCATGACCAAGACCGCGAACAATGCCGACCTGCATTGCCATTCGACTCGTTCGGATGGCTTGCTCTCGCCTGCAGATCTCGTGCGCCGGGCCCAGGGCAACGGCGTCGACCTCCTGGCACTCACCGATCACGACGAACTCGGCGGCCTGCCCGAGGCGCGCGCCACGGCGACCGAGCTGGGACTCGCCTTCATCGACGGCGTCGAGATTTCGGTCTCCTGGGGTGAGGACACCACGGTGCACATCGTCGCCCTCAACATCGACCCCGCTAACGCCAGCTTGATTCAGGGGCTGACGCAGGTGCGCGCCGGGCGCGACGCGCGCGCCCGCGACATGGCGGCGGAACTGGACAAGGTCGGCATCCACGGCTGCTACGAGGGGGCGCTGGCCTACGTGGGCAATCCGGCCCTGGTCGGCCGCGCCCACTTCGCCCGCTACATGGTGGAGCAGGGCCTGGCCCGCGACGTGAAGTCGGTGTTCGACCATTGGCTGGCAAAGGGCAAGCCGGGTTACGTCGCTCACCCCTGGGCCAGCCTGGAGCAGGCTCTGACCTGGATACAGGGCGCCGGTGGCATCGCCGTGCTGGCGCATCCCGGACGCTTCCGCCTCTCCGCTGCCGAGTTTCGGCAACTGCTCGAGCAGTTCAAGGCGCTGGGCGGCCAAGCCATAGAAGTGCTGTCGGGCGCCCACAATACGCAGCAGACCGGTGAATTCGCCAGGCTGGCGCGCCAATTCGACTTCGCCGCGTCGCGTGCCTCGGATTTCCACGGACCTGGCGAGAGCTGGATGGACATCGGCAAGCTGCCACCCCTGCCCGAGGGCCTGCGCCCGGTCTGGGAACTGTTCTGAGCCATGGCGCAATTCTTTTCCCTGCACCCCGAGCATCCGCAGCCGAGACTGATCAAGCAGGCGGCGGAAATCATCCGCAGCGGCGGTCTCGCCGCCATCCCCACCGACTCCGCCTACGCCCTGTGCGGACACATCGGTGACGCCAGCGTGCTCGAACGCATACGCAGCATACGCGGCGTGGGCGAGCGCCATCACTTCACCCTGATGTGCCGCGACCTGTCGGAGATCGCCACCTATGCGCGGGTCGACAATGCGCAGTTTCGCCTGCTGAAGAGCACGACGCCGGGCAGCTATACCTTCATCCTCGAGGGCAGCCGGGAACTGCCGCGGCGGGTCCTCCATCCCAAGCGCAAGACCATCGGCCTGCGCGTGCCCGACCACCTGCTGGTCCAGGCGTTGCTGGCGGAACTCGACGAACCCCTGCTCACCTCGACCTTGATCCTGCCCGGCGACACCCAGCCGCTCAGCGATGCCGAGGAGATTCGCGAGCGCCTGGGCAAGCTGCTCGATCTGGTGCTCGAAGCCGGCCCCTGCGGCAGCGAAATGACCAGCATCATCAATCTGGCATCCGGTGCGCCGGAGCTGGTCCGTGCCGGCCGCGGCGCGCTGGAGCCGTTTGGGCTCGAAGCGTAAGACCCTGGATTGGCGACGGAGTGCGGGCCCGCGCCGCCGGGCCGCCCCAAGGCGCGGGCAGCGTAAAACACGGAGCCGCGCAGCGGCGAACCACCGTCACCCCCTCCCTCGGGGAGGGGGCTGGGGGGAAGGCCGTCTTTTGATAGAATCGCCCTTCCTCCTCCGCCATTTCCATCGAAAAGTTGATCGAGACGCTGCTCACGCTGCTCATCATCGCCGTGCCGGTGATACTCGCCATCACCGTGCATGAGGCGGCGCATGGCTATGTGGCGCGGCATTACGGTGACCTGACGGCCTGGCAACTGGGGCGGATAACGCTCAATCCCCTGCGTCACATCGATCCCATAGGCACGGTGCTGGTTCCGGCGCTGCTCTATTGGTCTACCGGCGGCGCCTTCCTCTTCGGCTGGGCCAAGCCGGTGCCGGTCAACTTCGGCCGCCTGCACAACCCCAAGCGCGACATGCTGTGGGTCGCCGCGGCGGGCCCCTTCGTCAACCTGCTCATGGCCCTGGGCTGGGCGCTGATCCTCAAGCTCGCCCTGGCTGCCGCAGACACCGGTCTGGGCGAACTGCTGGCGGCCATGGCCAAGGGCGGCATCACGGTCAACGCCGTACTCATGCTGCTCAACCTGCTGCCGATCCCGCCGCTCGACGGCGGCCGCATCGCCGTCAGCCTGCTGCCCCATCGCCTCGCCTGGAAATTCGCCCAGCTCGAGCGTTTCGGCTTCATCATCCTGCTGGTCCTGCTGTTTACCCATGTCCTCGACAAGATCCTCGATCCGCTGCTGGGCGGCTTCCTGCGGCTCATCCAGGCAATATTCAACATCTGATCATGTACGTTGAAAAAGTACTCTCCGGCATGCGCCCCACGGGCCGGCTGCACCTCGGTCACTACCACGGCGTCCTGAAGAACTGGGTGCAATTGCAGCAGGAGTACCCCTGCCTGTTCTTCGTCGCCGACTGGCACGCGCTGACCACCAACTACGACGAGCCGGGAGGCATAGGCGCCAATTCCTGGGAGATGATCATTGACTGGCTCGCCGCCGGCGTCGATCCGGCCCAGGCGACGCTGTTCATTCAGTCGCGCGTGCCCGAGCACGCCGAACTGCACCTGCTGCTGTCGATGATGACCCCGCTGGGCTGGCTCGAGCGCGTGCCCACCTACAAGGACCAGCAGGAAAAGCTCTCGCACAAGGATCTGACCACCTACGGCTTTCTCGGCTATCCGCTGCTGCAGGCGGCGGACATCCTCATCTATCGCGCCAATCGCGTGCCGGTGGGCGAGGACCAGGTGCCGCACATCGAATTCACCCGCGAGATCGCCCGTCGCTTCAACCATCTCTTTGGCCGCGAGCCGGGATTCGAGGAGAAGGCACGCGCGGCGGTCAAGCAACTGGGCAAGAAGCGCGCAAAACTCTACGAGCAGTTGCGCACCCGCTATCAGGAGCGGGGCGAGGAAGATGCCATCGAGCAGGCACACGCCCTGCTCGACGAAGCGCAGAGCCTGTCCCACGGAGACAGGGAGCGCCTCTTCGGCTATCTCGAAGGCGGTGGCAAGATGATCCTGGTCGAGCCCGACGCGCTGCTCACCGCGGCCTCGCGCATGCCTGGACTCGATGGCCAAAAGATGTCAAAGTCCTATGCCAACACCATCAACCTGCGCGAGGCCCCGGAGAGCGTGACGCAGAAGATCCGCACCATGCAGACCGACCCGCAGCGGGTGCGGAGAACCGACCCCGGCGATCCGGAAAAATGTCCGGTATGGGAGTTTCACCAGATCTATTGTTCCGATGAAACCCGGGCCTGGGTGCAGAAGGGCTGCCGGAGCGCCGGCATCGGCTGTCTCGACTGCAAGCAGCCCCTGATCGAAGCGGTGTTGCGTGAGCAGGAGCCGATGCACGAGCGGGCGCAGACCTACCTCGACGATCCGCAACTGGTGCGCAGCATCATCGCCGACGGCTGCGAGAAGGCGCGCAAGCTGGCGCAGGAGACCATGCGCGACGTGCGCGAGGCGATGGGTCTGGACTACAGCTGATGACGATGACTACTGCGTCACCCGAACACGTCGAACACCTGGCGAAGGTCTACGGCGAGCCGCTGATCGAGCTGCCGCGCGACCTCTACATCCCGCCCGGGGCCCTCGAGGTCATCCTCGAGTCCTTCGAGGGACCGCTGGATCTGCTGCTCTACCTGATCCGCAAGGCCAACATCGACGTGCTCGACATTCCCATGGCGGCCCTGACCGGGCAGTACCTGGTCTACGTCGAAGCCATGCGCCAGAGCAATCTCGAACTCGCCGCCGAATACCTGCTGATGGCGGCGATGCTGATTGAGATCAAGGCGCGCATGCTGCTGCCGCGGCCACCACGGGTGCAGGAAGGCGAGGCGGAAGATCCGCGCGCCGAGCTGGTACGGCGCCTGCTCGAATACGAGCAAATGAAGGCCGCCGCTGCCAAGCTCGACGCCTGTCCGCAGGCGCTGCGCGACTACGAATGGGTCAGCGTGCGCCTGGCCGACGAACTTGCCCAACGCCAGCCGCAGGTCAGCCTGCAGGACCTGAGGAGCGCCTGGCTGCAACTGATGAAGCAGGCGCGCATGACCCAGCATCACAAGATCAAGCGCGAAGAATTATCGGTGCGCGAGCATATGAGCCTGATCCTGCGCCGGCTGCAGCCCAGCAACTTCGTGGCTTTCGATGCGCTGTTCGACGTGGCTTCCGGCCTGCCGACCCTCGTCGTCAGCTTTCTCGCCATGCTCGAACTGGTGCGCGAGGGACTGGTCGACATCACCCAGAGCGCCGCGCTGGCGCCCATTTACATCAAATTGTCCGATGCTTCCGCCCTACACACCTGAAGACTACAAGCGCGTCCTCGAAACGGCGCTGCTCGCCGCCAGCGAGCCCTTGCCCCTGGCCGAACTGAAGCGGCTATTCGACGAGGAGTTCGACGACGATACCCTGCGCAGCCTGCTCGCCGACCTGCGCACCGATTGGGCCGATCGCGGCGTCGAACTGGCGCAGCTGGCCAGCGGCTGGCGTTTCCACACCCGCGCGGAATACCAGCCCTACCTCGAGCGGCTGAAGAACGAGCGACCGCCCAAGTATTCGCGCGCCGTCATGGAGACGCTGGCGATCATCGCCTACCGGCAGCCGGTGACCCGCGGCGACATCGAGGACATACGCGGCGTCGCCGTTTCCCCGAACATCCTCAAGACGCTCGAGTCGCGCGGCTGGATCGATGCGGTTGGCCATCGCGACGCCCCCGGCCGCCCGGCGCTCTATGCCACGACCCGCGCCTTTCTCGATGACCTGGGCCTGCGCGCCCTGTCCGAACTGCCGCCGCTGGCCGATCTCGAACGCATGGTCGACGCCACCGACGAGCACCGCGGCATAACGCTGGCGACCGCCACGGTTGATGCTGAAGCGGTCAGCGCCGCGCCTATGCTCGATAGCGCCGATGCCCCGCCCGCGCCAGCCCAGTAGCGGCAGGGGCCGCACCGCCCGTTCGCCCCTGCGGCCGCCTTTGGCCAAGGCCGGGGCAATGGCGGCGAAGAGCGGGGCCGGTCGCCTCAGAAATGGCGCGGGCAAGACCCCAGCCAAGGCCATTGTCCCCGAGGCATCGACCAAGCTGCACAAGGCGCTGGCCGATGCCGGCTACGGTTCGCGGCGGGAAATCGAGGAATGGATCGCCGGCGGCCGCGTCAGCGTGAACGGCTTGCCGGCGCACGTCGGACAGCGCATCAGCGCCTTGGACCGGGTGCATGTGAATGGCAAGCGCGTGCAACTGCGGCTGGCCGAGCGCCGGCCGCGAGTGCTGCTCTACCACAAACCGGAAGGCGAAATCGTCACCCGCGACGATCCGCAGGGGCGCGCGAGTGTATTCAGCAAGCTGCCACGTATCGGCGGCGGTCGCTGGATTGCCATCGGCAGGCTCGACTTCAATTCCTGCGGCCTGCTGCTGTTTACCAGCGACGGGGCCCTGGCCGACCGCATGATGCATCCCTCGGCCGGGATAGAACGCGAGTACGCGGTGCGCGTCGTCGGTGAACTGTCCCCGGCGATGATCACCCAACTGACCCAGGGTATCGAACTGGAAGATGGCTTGGCGCGCTTCGGGCGCATGGTGGACGGCGGCGGGGAAGGCACCAACCACTGGTACCGGGTCACTCTTGCCGAGGGGCGCAACCGGGAAATTCGCCGCATGTTCGAGGCCCTGGGCGTAACCGTCAGCCGCCTGATGCGCGTGCGTTACGGGCCGCTGCAGTTGCCGCCGCGCCTCAAGCGCGGCATGGCCATCGAGTTGTCGCCGGAGGAAGTTGCGGCCTTGCTGAAGCAACTGCCACCGGCGCGGAGCTCGACCCGGAAGACCCGGGAAAGCCTAGCGGAAACCGAGATTTGAGTTGCTGGTGAGGATTGCCTCTGGTATAATTTCGCGGCTTGAGAGGATCAAAGAGGAACCACCGCCTGTTCGCACAGGACGGGTGGCAAGGGAATTCGAGATGGGCATTGCGCCCATTTTTCTTTTGTGGCGGAAGTAAATGGGGCAGGTTGAGCTGATTGAACGCACCGTGGCTGGATTGGGTTACGAACTCGTCGATTTCGAGACGAGTCCGCGCGCGCGCCTGCTACGCGTCTTCATCGACTCGCCACAGGGCGTCAGCATCGACGACTGCGCCGCGGTCAGCAATCACCTCACCAGACTGTTCGCGGTCGAGAACATCGACTACGACCGTCTCGAGGTGTCGTCGCCGGGCCTCGATCGGCCGCTCAAGAAGGCCGCCGACTTCCAGCGTTTCCAGGGACAGGAGGCGCAGGTGCGCACCCGTCTGCCCCTGAACGGGCAACGCAACTTCAGCGGCATCATCGCCGGCATCAACGATGGCGTGCTGCGTTTGCAGGGGGCGGAGCGCGCTTATGAGTTGCCCCTGGAGCAGATCGACAAGGCTCGCCTGGTGGCGAAGCTGTGACGGAACGGGTTAGAGAAACGCAGGAGACAGATTGATGAGCCGGGAACTATTGCTGCTGGTCGATGCGCTATCGCGCGAGAAGAACGTGCCCAAGGACATCGTGTTCACCGCCCTTGAACTGGCGCTCGCCTCGGCCACCAAGAAGAAGGTGCACGATGAGGCCGACGTGCGCGTCGAGGTCGATCGCGAGAGCGGGGAATTCGAGGCCTTCCGCCGCTGGCTGGTGGTGCCTGACGATGCCGTCGAAAATTCGCAGCAGCAGATCGGCCTGACCGAGGCGCAGTCCCAGGTCGACGACGTCGCCCTCGAGGATTACATCGAAGTGGCGCTGGAGCCGGTGGATTTCGGCCGCATCGGTGCCCAGGCGGCAAAGCAGGTGATCCTGCAGAAGATCCGCGACGCCGAGCGCGAACAGGTGTTGAACGACTTCCTCGAGCGCAAGGAACATCTGGTGACCGGCACCGTCAAGCGCATGGAGCGAGGCAGCGCCATCATCGAGGCCGGCCGCATCGAGGCCGTTCTGCCGCGCGATCAGATGATCCCGAAGGAGAACCTGCGTCCTGGCGATCGCGTCCGCGCCTGGCTGATGAAGATCGACCGGGCCGCACGCGGGCCGCAGTTGATACTGTCGCGCACGGCTCCCGAATTCATCATGAAGCTGTTCGAGCTGGAAGTCCCGGAAATCGAGGACGGCCTCATCGAAATCAAATCGGCGGCGCGCGACCCGGGTGTGCGCGCCAAGATCGCCGTCAAGTCCAACGACCCGCGCGTCGACCCCAAGGGCACCTGCATCGGCATGCGCGGCTCGCGCGTCACGGCGGTGACCAACGAACTCGCCGGCGAGCGCGTCGATATCGTGCTCTGGTCCGCTGATCCGGCGCAATTCGTCATTGGCGCGCTGGAGCCCGCGGAAGTCTCCTCGATCATGGTCGACGAGGAAAAGCACGCCATGGACGTGGTGGTCGACGAGGACAACCTGGCCATCGCCATCGGCCGCAGCGGCCAGAACGTGCGCCTGGCTTCCGAACTCACCGGTTGGACCATCAACCTGATGACGGTCGAAGAATCGCAGGAGAAGTCGCAAAGCGAGCACTCGAAGATCCGCCAGCTGTTCATCGAAAAGCTCGACGTCGACGAGGAGGTCGCCAACATCCTGATCGAGGAGGGGTTCTCGACGCTAGAGGAAATCGCCTACGTGCCGCTGGCCGAAATGCTGGAAATCAACGCCTTCGACGAAGCGACCGTCACGGAATTGCGTGAGCGGGCGCGCAACGTGCTGCTCACCGAGGCGATCGTCGACGAGGAGCAACTGGAGAACGTCGCCGACGACCTGCTCGAACTCGAGGGCATGGACAAGCCTCTCGCCGCCAAGCTGGCACGCGGCGGCGTGAGGAACCGCGAGGATCTCGCCGACCTGGCCGTCGATGAACTGGTTGAACTGACCGAGATCGAGAACGACCGGGCCAAGAGTCTGATCACCAATGCCCGCGCGCACTGGTTCGAAGCATAGGGGTTGCCGATGGCACAGATGAACGTCACACAATTTGCCAGCGAGCTGAAAATGCCTGCGGCGACGCTGCTCGAGCAGTTGCAGAAGGCCGGCGTAGCCAAGCAGGCGGCCAACGATACGCTGACCGAGCAGGACAAGGCCAAGCTGCTCGAGTACCTGCGCCGCTCGCACGGCGAGGTGGCGCCCAAGGGCAAGATCACGCTGACGCGCAAGAAGACGACCGAGATCAAGGCTGCCGATTCCAGCGGCAAGGCGCGCACGATCCAGGTCGAGGTGCGCAAGAAGCGCACCTTCGTCAAGCGCGACGAAGTGCTTGCCGAAGCACCCGCGGCGGAGAAGCTTCCTCCGGCGCCGACGCCGATCGCCATAGAAGCAGCGCCAGTCGCCGAGAAGGCAGCGCCGGTCGCCGAGGCTCCGGTGGTCGTCGAACCGGTCGCACCGGTCGTCGAACCGGCCGCGCCGGCACCGCTGCCGGCACCCGTGCTTGAAGCCGCACCGCCGGCGGCGACTGCCGCCGCTGCCGAAGCGCCACCCGCAGCCGCCGTTCCCAAGACCAGGGCCCGCGTCCCGACGCGGGTTCCCGCAGCCGTGATCAGCGCCGAGCAGTTGGCGCTGCGCGAACGCGAGTCCCAGCGCCACTCCGAACTGGCGGCGATCCAGGCCGCCGAACTCGCGGAAAAGCAGGAACGCGCCATGCGCAGCCGCGCCGAGGCGGAGCAGCGCGTGCAGCAGGCCGCGGCCAAGGCCGAACCGGAAAAAGCCGCCCCCGCCGGGGCACCCGCGCCAGCCGCCGCCAAGGTCAGCGGCACGCTGCACAAGCCGGCAGGCAAGCCCGAAGACAAGAAGGTGGTCAAGAAGCCGGTCGGCACCTGGAAGGAAGACGCGGCGAAGAAGCGCGGCATCAAGACGCGCGGCGACACCGGCCCGAGCGGCTGGCGCGGCGGCCCGCGCGCCCGCCCCGGCACACGCGGCAGCCGCGTCGAGGAGTCGGCGCCGGCGGCTCAGGCGATCGAACAGGTGGTGCGCGAGGTGCACATCCCCGAGACCATCTCGGTCGCCGACCTGGCGCACAAAATGGCGGTCAAGGCCACTGAGGTCATCAAGACCCTGATGAAGATGGGCTCCATGGTCACCATCAACCAGATGCTCGACCAGGAATCGGCCATGATCGTGGTCGAGGAAATGGGTCACAAGGCTTTCGCCGCCAAGCTCGACGAGCCCGATGCCTTTCTCGATGAAGTTGCCGTCGGTGGCAAGGAGCCCGATCTTCTGCCGCGTGCGCCAGTGGTGACGGTGATGGGCCACGTCGACCACGGCAAGACCTCGCTGCTCGACTACATCCGCAAGACGCGCGTTGCGCACGGCGAAGCCGGCGGCATCACCCAGCACATCGGTGCCTACCACGTGGAAACGGCGCGCGGCATGGTGACCTTCCTCGACACGCCGGGTCACGAGGCGTTTACGGCGATGCGCGCGCGCGGCGCCAAGGCCACCGACCTGGTCATCCTGGTGGTGGCCGCCGACGACGGCGTGATGCCGCAGACCAAGGAAGCCATACACCATTCCAAGGCCGCCAACGTTCCCCTGGTGGTGGCGGTCAACAAGATCGACAAGCCCGACGCCAACCCCGAGCGGGTGCGCCAGGAACTGGTCGCCGAGGGCGTCATTCCCGAGGAATACGGCGGTGACGCGCCCTTCGTCCAGGTCTCGGCCAAGACCGGTGTCGGCATCGACGATCTGCTCGAGCGCGTTCTGCTGCAGGCAGAGGTTCTCGAACTGAAAGCGGCGATCGACGCCCCGGCCAAGGGCCTGGTCATTGAGGCGCGCCTGGACAAGGGCAAGGGCCCGGTGGCGACCATCCTCGTGCAGTCGGGCACCCTGCGCCGCGGCGACGCGCTGCTCTGCGGCGCCGTCTTCGGCAAGGTGCGCGCCATGCTCGACGAGAACGGCAAGCCGGTGGAGCAGGCCGGTCCCTCCATTCCCGTGGAGATCCAGGGCCTGGCCGACGTGCCAGCTGCTGGCGACGAGGCGCTGGTGCTCGGCGACGAACGCAAGGCGCGCGAGATCGCCCTGTTCCGCCAGGGCAAGTTCCGCGATGTCAAGCTGGCCAAGCAGCAGGCGGCCAAGCTGGAGAACATGTTCGAGAGCATGGGCGAGAACGAGGCCAAGCAGTTGGCACTGATCGTCAAGGCCGACGTGCAGGGCTCGCAGGAAGCGTTGGTGCAATCGCTGCAGAAGCTGTCGACGGACGAGGTCAAGGTCAACGTCATCCACTCCGGCGTCGGCGGCATCACGGAATCCGACGTCAACCTCGCCTCCGCTTCCAAGGCGGTGATCATCGGCTTCAACACCCGTGCCGACGTCAGCGCGCGCAAGGTGGCCGAGGGACTCGGGATCGATATCCGCTACTACAACATCATCTATACGGCGGTCGACGAAGTCAAGGCGGCGATGTCGGGCATGCTCTCGCCGGAGAAACGCGAACAGGTGATCGGCATGGCCGAGGTGCGTCAGGTGTTCCGCATTTCGAAGATCGGCACCGTCGTCGGCTGCATGGTGCTCGACGGGGTTGTCCGCCGCAATTCGCAGGTGCGCGTGCTGCGCGGCAACGTGGTCATCCATACCGGCTGGCTCGATTCGCTGAAGCGCTTCAAGGACGACGTCAAGGAAGTGAAGAGCGGCTTCGACTGCGGCCTGTCGCTGCGCGGCTACAACGATCTCGTCGAAGGCGATCAACTGGAAATCTTCGAAGTCCAGGAAGTGGCGAGAACGCTGAGCTAGTATGAGATGGCCCCCACGTTCACTGCGTTCGCTGCCCCCCGCGGGGGCGCGTCAGTCCCTTGGGGCGGCCCGGCGGGACTGAGATGAAACAGCCCCCACGCTCACTTTGTTCGCTGCCCCCCGCGGGGGCGCCTCAGTCCCTTGGGGCGGCCCGGCGGGACTGACGTGGTCAAAGACTCCTCGCGCAGCCGCCGCGTCGCCGAGCAGATACGCCGCGACTTGGCGGAGCTGATCAGGATCGAGGTCAAGGATCCGCGCGTGGCGATGGTGACCTTGACCGATGTCGAGGTGACCCCTGATTTTGCCCACGCCAAGGTGTTCTATTCGGCGCTGGCCGAAGCCGAGGAACTGGCGGCGATAG